>Ga0070739_10005693_pt1 | contig 14069 bp, 7 predicted proteins | sample Coa_R1_7_FD_66445 | JGI IMG/M metagenome (GOLD analysis project Ga0070739, IMG submission 66445) | Surface soil microbial communities from Centralia Pennsylvania, which are recovering from an underground coalmine fire - Coalmine... | ecosystem: Environmental > Terrestrial > Soil > Unclassified ... | reverse complement strand
CCTCAGGGCATTGGCTCCGTCGATGTTCCCGAGCGCTGGATCTACTGTCTCGACTTGCGCGATCACAACAACCACGAGATTTATGTTCAAGAAGTGCGGCGCATCGCCCTGGAGTGCCGCGAGCGCCGTGAGGCGCAGCTGAAAACCTGGATACAGGGGCAGCCGACGATGGTGCAGCTGGGCCGCTATCTCCGCGAGGAGGAGCCGGCCAAGCCGCAACCGCAATTCACGACCGAACAGCTCATGAAACAGCCGGATCGCCGCTGGTATCCGGTGATCGACTACAGCCGTTGCACCAATTGCATGGAGTGCCTCGATTTCTGCCTCTTCGGCGTCTACGGCGTGGACAAGCTGGACCGCATCCTCGTCGAGAACCAAGACAACTGCAAGCGCGGCTGTCCCGCGTGCAGCCGGGTCTGTCCCGAACACGCCATCATGTTCCCCGATTACAAAACCCCAGCCATCGCCGGCGCTCCGGTCGGCAGTATCAGCGGTTTGAAGATCGACCTGAGCAAGCTGTTCGGCGGCGGCGACGCCCTGGCCATCGCCGCTCAGGAGCGCGACCGCGAACTCGTCGCCGACGGCCGGCAAGCGGTCGGCATGACCGTTGGCATCCCCAAGCGCCAGGCCGACAAACCCAAGGAGCCGAAGGACGATCTCGATAAGCTGATGGATGCGCTGGATGAGCTGGAGATCTGAGGCACTACCATGTCAGTCCAACCATCATCTCCGACGCCCATCTATGATCTTGGCCATCGGGGCGATGTAGATTACACTCTCATCGACAAGATGCTGCGGATGACGCCGACAGAGCGTCTACGCCATCACGAGGGTTGGCGGGGGTTGTTGAAAGGAGGCCGTATGCTCCCGAACTTCGTGGAAGACATCGTCGGACGGCTGCAAGATGCCGGGGTTGAGTTCATCGTAGTTGGGGGAGTCAGCGCCATCTTGCAAGGAGCGGCGATCACTACCCGGGATCTCGATATTTGCTACCGTCGTACACCGGACAACATCCTCCGTTTGGTAGCCGCCTTGAAGCCGCTTCATCCCCGGCCGCGCGGTTTTCCGACCGACCTTCCCTTCGTTTTTGATGAACGAACTATACAGCTGGGATCGAACTTCACGCTGGAAATCGGCCCGGAATCTCTCGATCTCCTTGGTGAGATGTCGGACATCGGCGGCTTTGAACAGGTAATGGGCGGGGCCCTCGATGCACCGATCGGTCATCGCACGGTCAAAACTCTCTCCCTGGAACAATTGATCGCTACTAAGACAGCAGCGGGAAGAACAAAGGATCTAGCAGTACTGCCCGAACTCAAGGCCACGCTCGAGCGCAAGCGTCAGCAGGGTAACATTCCATCATGACTGTACTGCGGAATGCCCAGCTCGAAGCCGCCTATCAAACTGCGCTCGCTGCTCTCCTCACTGAACGCACACCGGAAGGTCACTGGGTCGGCGAATTATCCACCTCGGCTCTATCCACCGCCACCGCCGTCAGTGCCCTCGCCCTCGTGCGGAAAGCGAGCACATCGCACGGCTCCTTCGATTCGCTCATCTCTGGCGGAATCAATTGGCTGGCCGCGAATCAGAATGCCGACGGCGGCTGGGGCGATACCGTCCGCAGTTTCAGCAACATTTCGACGACCATGCTGTGCCGGGCCGCGTTTCATCTGACGGGAACCGCGGCGAGTCATGAGGAAACGCTGCGACGCAGCGAAGAATGGTTGCATTCGCGGTACGGCAAGACGGCGGAAGAGCTGGCGGAGGCGGTTCGCGCGCGCTACGGCAAGGACCGCACGTTTTCGGTGCCCATCCTCATGACGAGCGCGTTGGCCGGTCTCGTTTCCTGGCGCGAAGTGCCGTCGCTGCCGTTCGAGTTGGCGTGTTTTCCGCAGTCGTGGTTTCGCTTCTTGCGTATTCCCGTTGTCAGCTACGCCCTGCCGGCACTCATCGCCATCGGACAAGCGGTGCATTACCATCGCCCGCCGTGGAACCCGCTGACACGCTTGGTTCGATGGATGGCCATTGGCAAAAGTCTGCGCGTGTTGCAGAAGATTCAGCCATCTAGCGGCGGCTTTCTCGAAGCGGCGCCGCTGACTAGCTTCGTCACGATGGCCCTGGCGAGCATTGGCCGGGCGGACCATCCAATCGTGAGCAAATGCGTCGAGTTTCTGATCGCTTCGGTGCGTCCTGATGGTAGCTGGCCGATTGACACGAACCTGGCGACATGGGTGACGACGCTTTCCGTAAACGCACTAGCGGTGGCAGGTGATTTAGACAAACTGGATCGCAAGGAGCAAATACTCGACTGGCTGTTGCGACAGCAATACACGGAACGCCATCCGTACACCGGAGCAGCTCCCGGCGGCTGGGCCTGGACGGATCTTCCGGGCGGTGTTCCGGATGCCGATGATACAGCCGGAGCGCTCCTCGCCTTATGCCATTGGGTGCAGTCTTGGGAGGATCCATCCTCGCCGGTCTTGATGTCGTATGCTGATGGATTTGGGTGGCTGTTTTATCTCCAGAACCATGATGGCGGTTGGCCCACCTTCTGCCGTGGTTGGGGGCGGCTGCCGTTCGACCGCAGCGGGGCGGACCTTACAGCCCATGCCTTGCGGGCCATTTCGGCTGATAAGGGCTTTTTTTGTACTGGTATGCGCCGCCACATGAGGAAACCCGGTCTTGCCTACCTGGCTTCCACGCAGCGTCCAGATGGTTCATGGCTTCCCCTCTGGTTCGGCAACCAACACGCCCCCGATGATGAGAACCCCACCTACGGCACATCCCGCGTGCTGGCCGCGTATCGTGATCTCGACCTGATGACCAGCGAGCCGGCGCAGCGCGGCATCGCGTGGTTGATGTCTGCACAGAACGCTGACGGTGGCTGGGGCGGCGCGGCGAACACGCCTTCCAGCATCGAGGAAACCGCCCTGGCTGTGGAAGTGCTGCTCGACGCCGGGCCGCAGGCGGAAGCGGCTGTCGAACGCGGTTTGGCCTGGCTGATCGAGCGCATCGAAGCGGGCGGATTGCAGCAGCCAACGCCGATCGGTTTCTACTTCGCCAAGCTGTGGTATTTCGAGAAGCTGTATCCGATCATCTTCAGTGTGGCCGCGCTGGGCCGAGCGCGACGCAAATTCGCCGGCAGCGGTTCGAGCGAAAAATCATAGACCCATTCGGGGATCGTCCGGCACTATATTACAGGGAAGCAAGTTGCCCGGAGAGAATCGTCTCATGGCTCGTTCATCATTCGGCGCTGTCGTCCGCCACATCCACATGTTGGCCGGGGCAGCGGCCGCTCGTCGCTTGACCGACTTGCACCTGCTGCGCCGCTTCGCCGACGACCAGGACGAAGATGCTTTCGCCGAGATCATGCGGCGACATGGGCCGTTGGTACTGAGCGTGTGTCGTCGCGTGCTTGGCCACGAACAGGACGCCGAGGACGCTTTTCAGGCGGCATTTTTGGTGCTGGCGCGCAAGGCCGGATCGATCCGAAAGGGGGAGTCGGTGGGCAGCTTTCTGTACGGCGTCGCCTACCGGATTGCCATGAAAGAGCGCGGCAAACTTGCTCGACGACGGCAGCGCGAACAACCCGTGGAGCGGCAAGCGCCGGCAGGTCCGCTGTACGAGGCGGCTTTCCACGAATTGCAAATGCTACTCGATGAAGGGGTGAATCATTTGCCGGAAAAGTATCGCATACCCTTCGTTCTGTGCTGCCTGGAAGGCAAAAGCAAGAGCGAGGCCGCGCTAGAGTTAGGCTGGAAAGAGGGCACGGTATCCAGCCGGTTGGCACATGCGCGGAAGGAATTACAACAATTCCTGGCGCGAAAGGGTGTGAACCTGGCGGCGGCGCTGATGGCGGCAGGCATCGCCGACAATGCCGCGAGTGCCTGTGTTCCGCCGCTATTGACCGCATCGGCGCTGCGTGCGGCGACATTGTTTGCATCCGGTTCCTCAGCCATGATGGAGACGGCCAAGGCGGTGCAATTGGCGGATGCTGTCTTGCGTAGCATGGCAGCATTGCCCTGGAAGACGGCGACAACAATCCTGATGGTCGCGTCCTTGGCGATAGGCGGAGCCGGGATGGCGTATCACGCGGAACCGGCGGAACAAGCCCCGGCGAGCGAGCCCCCGAAATCAACAGCAAGCGCGGCACGAAAACCTGCGCACGGTGAAGAGAAGCCACACACAGATCGCTACGGGGATCCTCTGCCGGAAGGAGCGCTAGCGCGGTTTGGTACGATCCGTTTCCGACAGGGATATCTCAACTACCAGGCGGTATATTCGCCGGATGGAAAGACGATCGCTTGTGCCGCTGCGGGTCGCGGACTGTGCCTGTGGGATGCAGCCACCGGCAAGGAGCTGCGCTGCTTCGGTGAGGCGCGCGTCGCTTTCACTCTCGCCTTCTCCCCCGATGGGAAAATGTTGGTTTCGGATGTCGGGGGGCCAGTTGCCCTGTTCGACGTGGCCAGCGGAAAGATGCTCGCACCTCTCACCGATGTACGCAACGCCTCCTGGATTGCCTTCGCACCGGATGGCAAAGCCGTCGCTGTCGCGCAAAACACCAAGGGCTTCGGTGTCTGGAACATAGACGGTAACGTCAAGACGCACAAGCGCTTCGGGAATGAAGAAAAACAGACCACATGTGTCGCTTTTTCCAGGGAGGGAATGATGTTGGCGACGGGAGGGGCCGACAAAATCATCTACTTGTGGGATCCCACGACAGGCAAAGAGCTGGGTCGATTGATCGGCCATGAGAAAGAAGTGTATCGCCTGGCCTTTTCTGCTGATGGACACAAACTCATTTCGGTCAGCCCGGAGGATTCTCTGCGTTTATGGGACGCGACGGAGCGCCGGCTCCTTCGTGTGTTGGACGGCAAGCATGGCTATTCGAAAACGGCGGCCTTTTCCCCGGACGGCAAGATTCTCGCCTCTGGTCATGGCGATGGCACTCTCGTCTTATGGGACGCGGACAGCGGCAAGGAGCTACGATGCTGGCCCGGCCACAGCCGTGTAGTGCAGAGCGTAGAGTTCTCACCGGACGGAAGCACGTTGTTGTCGTCGTCAGCCTGGGAGTGTGGCCCTCGACAATGGGACGTGGCAACTGGTACAGAAAAAGGACGACGAGACGGCCATCATGCTCCCATTGATGCTCTGACCTTCTCGTCGGATGGAAAGAGCCTGTTGACTCAAGGGAGGGACAAGTTGTTCCTCAGCTGGGAGTTGGAGAGCGGTCGTCCGCATGTACGATTTGATCGGTTCCGGTGGATGACGGATCATTACGAATTGTCGCCCCGCGGCGATACAGCAGCGACTTGGTCCTACAAGGATGACGTGATCCGCCTCTGGGACGTGGCGACAAACAAGGAACGGGATACGCTCGGCAAGTTCCCTGATCTTCTCAAACGCGGACGATTCTTCGTTCCAATGACCTTCTCGCCAGACGGCCGGCTGCTGGCTTTCGGTGGTACAGCAGATCATGAAGTGATCATCTGGGATGTGGCCAGCGGCAAAGAGCGGCAGCGCTGCAAAGGACTTCGAGACAACATCGTCTGCGTCGCCTTCTCGCCGGACAGCAAACGGATCGCTGCGGGAGTGCAGAGCATAAGCGTCCGCCCCACGCTTGCAGTGTGGGACGTGGCCAGCGGCGCAAAAGGCGCGGACTTCGCCAGTGGGGAACCCGTGGAAAGCCTCGCTTTCTCACCGGACGGTCGAATGCTCGCTTCGAGCATGTGGCGGCAAGGGCGGACGCGCTTATGGGACGTGGAGAGTGGCCGTGAACTTCGACCGTTAGCCGGGGCGGTCGAGGCTTACGGTTTGGCCTTTTCGCGGGACGGCAAATGGCTGGCTGCGGCAGGTGCGGATCATGACCAAAAAATTCACGTCTGGGAGGTGAACACCGGCCAGGAAGTGCGCTGCTTCAGCGGACATTTCGCGGGCGCGACGACTGTCGCCTTTGCACCGGACAATCGTTCTCTCGCTTCGGGCGGCGCTGATTCAACGGTGCTGTTGTGGGATGTCACAGGCCGAATGAAAGATGGCCGGCTGCAAAACGTGAAATGGACAGCGCAGGATCTGGAAAAACGCTGGATCAATCTGGCGGGCGTGGGGCCGCAAGCGGTGCAAGCGCTTTGGGATCTTGTCGCCAGTCCGGAGCAAGCCGTACCGCTGTTGCGTCAGCGCATCAAGCCGGCTGAACCAGCGGATGCCCAGCGCGTCGATAACTTGATCCGCGATCTCGACAGCGATGAGTTCCAGACGCGAACAAAAGCGACAGAGCAGCTGGAAAAAATCGTCGATGGGGCCGAGCCGGCGCTGCGAAAGAAGTTGGCGGAAAAACCTTCGCTGGAAATGCGCCAACGCATCCAACAGATATTGAGCAAGCTGGAGCCATCAGCGTCCGCCGAACGCTTGCGGGCGCTGCGCGCGATCCAGGTGCTTGAGTACGTGGGGACGACGGAGGCGAGGGAGCATCTGCGAACGCTGGCGAAGGGGCTTCCCGAAGCGCGCTTGACGCGCGAGGCGAAAGCGGCGCTGGAACGATTGGCAAAATGAGGAAGTGTTACGTCACCCCGCAGCGCCAGCGGCGGCTCGGAAACGAGGCATCCTTGGCTTCCTCCTTGCCGCTGGCTAAACATGGTTATTCGGATGGAGAAGGTCATTCACCAATTGCTTGCGAGCATTCATGCTGATCTGGCGGGCTCGGTCGGCAAACTGCTGGCTCTCGAGCATCAAAGCCTGAGCCGCTCGTTCGGATCTGCGATACAGCTCCAGCAGCCGGCGCTGTTGCTCCAGAGGCGGACAGGGCAGCCGGACGTTCAGAACCACCGTTTTGTTCAGACGAGGCCGGCCAATGCCGATGACCAAGTGGACGATCTGGCCGTAGACCAAATCCGACCGCAGCAAGATCGAGAGCAGCTCGGGCGACATCATTGGCTCTCCCGTCTCCTTGTCCGTTTTCGGAACGAGCACAAGGCACTCGGCCGAGGCGAATCCTTCATCAATCTCCTCCGGGACCAGGCACACCTTGCGCAGCTCCGGCCGCATCTTGGCGAACAGGATATCGCCACAGACGAAACGCTTCACCGAACTTTTGAGCGAGGAGCCGCTGACGATCACCGGGGAACAGACACCGGTATACGCCGAGAGGTTCGCCAAGCCGAGGTAGGTCAATTCCTCGTCTTGCAGGCTCTTCGAAGGGACTACAGCCTCCGTACGTACATCGCAGAGGTCCAGCAACGTCCGTAACGGATAGGGTGAGCTTTGCAGCGCCTTAAGCGCCTCCGGACGCGACGGGTGGTGGTAGGCAAGGTCGAGTCTGTACCCCTCTGTAGCGAAGGCAGCGTCCTCGATGTCCGGAACGCGGGACCAGAACACCTTCTCGCCATCGCAGCTGCCACTTCGCCATTGTTGGAGAATATTCGGTAGATCCGAATCCAATTCCATTCGGCTCGTCGCCTTATTCACCCGAAACAGCGGATCGCCGTTTGCCTTCCTGCCCACGACTTCGGCCTGTGCGAAGAAGGTACCGCGCTCCGGAACTGCGGGTGTTTTCCGGCGCTTTTTCTTCTGAAGAAACAAAATAGATGCCTTAACCGAGGCGTAAGGCATGAAGGCCGTCTCCGGCAGGCTGACGATGGCGAAGGGGTGGGAATGCGAGAGGATGAGCCGCCGTGTGTCCGTGCTCGACGGACTATTCAGCACCCCCTCATCGATAATGATGGCCAGGACGCCGCCCGGATCGAGCTTCTCGAGACAGCGTTCAATGAAGAGGATTCCGCGCCGCCGGGACGACCGATCCTTACCAAGCTCGAATGCCGCGAGTGCTTCCTTATCGCTCAAGTCGCTGCCAAAAGGTGGGTTGGTGATAATGGCGTCGATCTTGGCCGAGAAGCAGCGGATATCGGGACGAAGGAATCCCGAGCCATCCAAACAACGGATGTCAAAGTCGCTCACGTCGTGCATTGCCAGGTTGATGCCGGCCACCCAGGCGAGCCTCTCGTCGATCTCGAAGCCGAGCAGCTTCACCGGCCTCCGCTTCCGCTGCTTGAGGAATCGGTCAACGAAAAGCAGGAAGCCGCCGGTGCCGCAGGCCGGATCGCACACGGTCCGCGGCGCAGACCAATCCAACATTTGTACCATGAACTCCACAATGGTCCGGGGTGTGAAGAACTGCTGATTGTCACCCTTCTCGAAGGTATTTTTGATCACTTCCTCGTATGCCAATCCCTTGAGGTCCTCATGCGGGGAAAAGATCTTTACCGGAGCTAACGCCTCGACCAAGCGCCGGATCGTCGTATCGGAGAGGTGGAATTGAGAAAATCGTTGGGGGAATAAGTCCGGCCGCTTCTTGATTAGTTGGGCCAAGACTGCATGTACGCGAGCGGCAACGATCTTGTCGGATTCGTTGGCGGACAGGGTGAATGCCCCGGCCACATGGACGGACAGGCGTTCCTGCATGACCTTGCAATACAGGATTTTGGTCAGCTCATCAAACCGCTCAATGAGACTGCTGTTGCCCTCACTGTCACGCAGGATGCGGTGCAGAGCCTTGACAAGCCGGCGAAGTTCTACGGCTGTCAACGGCCTCATTTCTTCCAGGTTTTTCGCCCCTTCCATGCAGGTTTCTTCAAGCACGATTTGCCCTTCACAAGACGCGCGAAACAATAAACATATCACGGCCAAATAGTCGTCAGCGCTCTGGATCGCCGAATTGATGCGCGGTGACGATTCCGGATGGCCAATTCAGCCATAACAGACGCTTGAAGTGGTAATCGCCGCCGATGTTGTAGCCGCGGATGCCGTGCCAAGTGCATTCGCGCGCCCGGTGCGTGTGGCCGCAGAAGGCGAAGGCGATGCGCCCGGCGTGGCGCGTCAGCAGATCCTCCATCGCATGGTTGCCGCCGAACGCCTCCCACAGCAGATCGTCAATCGTTAAGGGCGGTTGCTTCTCTGGAAAGCTGATACACCGCAACGGTGGATGATGCGTCACGACGATAACGCGCTCCACTTGCGCCAGCGCTTCGCGCAAATGCTGGGCGAGCGTATCCACCACGCGGGCCGTGAAACGAACGTCGTCGAGCGGCCAGCGCACGAAGTTGACATCGTTGTGCCGGCCGCGCGTGAATTGCTTGGTGAAGAGACGTTCTTCCTCACCGGGGTAATCGCGCTGAAGAGCATCGCGCGACCAGGAATAGTCGTACCAGTTGATGGAGCCGACGAGAGCCAGGCCGGCCTCCGGCAGAAAGAGCGGTCCCTGATCGAGATAGTGAAAGTGGTGCTGCCGGCACACCGCGGCGAGATCTTCCTCATAGAGTTGAAGCGAATCGCGCGCTTCATCGGTGCGGACCCAGAGATCGTGATTGCCGGGCACCAGGGCTTTGCGGCAGGTCAAATCATCAAATAAGCGCAGACATTCCTCGAAGTAATATTCAGTGCCGATGTCGCCGGCGAGAATGAGGAGGTCCGGCGTCTGCTTCTGCAAGAACGATACTAGCAAGCGCGTGGCTTCTTCACCGCGGCCGCCGTGGCCCCAGTGCAGATCGGCCGTGATCGCCAGTTGTAACTCCGCGCCCATAAGAGAAATTCTCCTCGCTTGGATGAAACTCGCAGCTGGGTGGGTGAGTATGCACTCGTGATCTCCGAAGCCCGCCGGCTCGTCGTATTGTACAGGAGTTCCTCTACCATGCGTTGCTTTCGCTGTGCCGCGAATGGCCTGTTCGTGCTGATCTTCTGTGCCACGGCTGGACGTGCCCAGACGCCCGACAACCAGGCGCCTCCCACCCCGCTGCGGCTGATGCCCGATCAAGCCGATTTGCTGATTCAGGCGCCCCAGCCGCGTCGCCTCGTCGAGACGCTGACGATAGGAGATCTCCTCAAGCAGTTGCAGCAACTCGCTCCCGTTCGAGAGTTTTTCGATTCGACCAACGCCCGCCGCTTTCTCCAGCTCGTCGCCTATTTCGAGAAAGAGATGGGCCTGCCCTGGCCGCAATTGCTTGATCGCTTGGCCGGACGCGGGATCGTTGCCGGCGTCCAGTTCGGTCCCAGTCCCGCCCCCGTTCTGCTCGTGATCGAAGGCGAAGACAGCCAGCTGACGCAACAGTTCTTCGAGCTTGCACTCAAGATCGCCGAACAGGAATTGACACGGCAAGAAGCGAAGGAAAAACCTATTAAGGGATCGTATAAGGAGTACAGTACGGTTCATATCGGCACAGAATTTCATGCAGCCGTCGCGGGCAGCGCTTTGTTGCTGAGCAATTCCGAGAAGGCGTTGCATGCCGGGCTTGACCGGTACCACAACGTCGGGAAACAGAGCATGGCCGAGGTATCCGACGTTGGGGAAGCGGCCCACTTGCTGCCGCCGCAGCCGCTGGTTTCCTTGTGGCTGAACATGAAGAAGGTTCGCGAGTCGCCGGAGGCAAAAGCCGCTTACCAAGCGCCGCCGCGCGATGATCCCGTTCTGACGATTGCATTAGGCTCGTATCTTAATTTGCTTGGCCGAACGCCCTTTGTCTGTGCCGGTATCTATGTGGATAAGGACGGCTTCTTGGCGACCATCCGAACGCCGCGCGGCCGCGAGGGCATGGGAGCGGATAAGCTCTTGCACATTCCGCCTGCCGGAGTGCCCGGCTCGCGCCCGCTCTTGAAACCGAAAAATGTGCTATACAGCGAGAGCAAATACTTCGACATCGCCAATATCTGGAAGGAGCGGGATAAACTTTTCAACGAAAAACAGGCCAAGCAGTTCGGTGCGGCTGAGAAGAAAGCGGCGCCGTTCCTGGTCGGCACCAAGCTCAGCAAGCTCTTCACGCAGGCGGGGCCGTACTATCGCTTCGTCGCCGTTCATCAGGAGAAAATCGGCTACAAAACGACGCCGAAAATAGTCATACCGGCGTTCGCCCTTGTCTGGGAACTGCGTGAACCGGAGCCGTTCAGCAAATCGATGGAATCCATCTTGCGCGGCGTGGCCCTGCTTACCGGAAGCCAGGCCAACCTGAAGCTTGTCGAGGAGCAATACAAGGATTGCAAGCTCGTCGGCTATCGCTTCCCGGAGGACAAGCCGTCCAAGGGCGATGTCAACGATCTGCGTTTCAATTTCATGCCCTGTTTCACGCGCGTCGGCGATCAATTCGTGGTATCTTCGACGATGGAGCTGTGCCGCGAGTTGGTGGATCTGATCCACAAGGAAGGCAACGCGCCGACACGCGGCCAAGCCGCAACAACACGGCAATACCTGTACAGCTCTGGTGCGGCCGCTTATTTGCAAACCATTGAGGATCTGCTCGTCACTCAGGTGACGCTCGATCAGGCGGTGACGCCAGCGGAAGGACGGCAAGAAGTCAAACTGTTTTTGGACATGATCCGCAAGCTCGGCGCATTATCGCTGGAGGCGCGCTTCCACGACAAGACGTTCCAATACGACATTCGTCTGCGAGCGGACTCGACAGCGCACAAGCAATTATCCGACTAGCCCGGAGCGCCAGCGACGGGCCAAAGCGCCCGTCGCTGGCGCTCCGGGCTAGTCGCCTAGGAGATAATGAACATGACCGATGCTACCGCGAAATCCATCGATCCGCGCTGGGCGTGGCAACCGTATCGCCCCAGCAAGGAGGCTCCCTGGGACTTGCCGCGTGTCGGCCATCTCTATCGCCGCGCCGCCTTCGGAGCGACATACTCCGAGCTAGAGGCGGGACTCAAGGCCGGCCCCGAAGCGCTGATCGCTCAATTGCTCCAGGGCGGGCCGGGGTTGGCCGAGTTCGACGCCGAGATGGCCCCGTTGGCGAAAAACCTCGCTCGCTACAACGACATCGCCCACCTGCGCGCCTGGTGGTTGTCCCGGATGCTGCATAGCCCGCATCCTTTACAAGAGAAAATCACTCTCTTTTGGCACAATCACTTCGCTACCAGCTTTGCCAAGGTGCAAAGCACGCGCTTCATGCTCGGTCAGTACGAGTTACTCCGCCGCCATGCCCTGGGCCATTTTTCCGAGTTGCTGCGTGAAATGTCGTCCGATCCGGCCATGCTGATCTGGCTGGATGGGCGCGACAGCAAGAAGGGTAATCCCAACGAAAACTATGCGCGCGAGCTGATGGAGCTGTTCAGTCTCGGCATCGGCCATTACACCGAGAAGGACATCCGCGAAGCCGCCCGCGCCTTCACTGGCTGGGAGATTCAAGGGATCAATGTCGTCTTCAATCCGAAGCAGCACGATGATGGCAAGAAGACTGTTCTCGGTCAGACCGGCAACTGGAGCGCAACCGGCATCGTTCGCATCTGCCTGGAACAACCATCGGCGGCGCCGTTCCTCGTCGGCAAGCTGTATCGTTTCCTCATCAGCGAATCGGTAACGCCGACCCCGGAATTGCTGGAGCCATTGGCGCAGCAATTCCGCAGCAGCGGCTACGATTTCGGCGCGCTCGTCAAGACGATGCTGTCCTCGAATCTGTTCTTTTCGCCTTTGGTCTACCGAACGCGTATCAAGGCGCCGGTGGATTTCGTGCTCAACATCGTCCGCGCCCTGGAAGGCAAGATCGGCGCAACGGCGTTGGCACAATCACTGGAGCAATTAGGGCAGAACTTGTTCTCGCCGCCGTCGGTCAAGGGCTGGGACGGCGGCAAAACCTGGCTCAATGGCCAAACACTGTTGTTCCGCCAGAACTTGGCCCTGGCTCTGACTTCGACAGAGGACGCCCGCTTTGGCCGGCGCTGCGACCCAGCCGCCCTGGCCCGCAAATATCACAAAGAAGCCGATTCGGAGTTGGTGGATTTCTTCCTGCGGCTATTCTTGCAAGGAGACGTGTCCGCTCAGACGCGGACGCGCTTGTTCGATTATCAACAACATGCGCACAAATTGCCGGCGCCGGTGTTCTGGACGGAGCAAGATGTCGCCGATCATCGCGTGCGCAGCTTGTGTCATCTGGTGATGACCTTACCGGAGTTTCAACTGGATTAACGGCGAGCGGGACATGTTAACGCCCCGGTTTCTTTTACCGGGGCGTTAACATGTCCCGCTCGCCAAATCGAGGAGCATATCCCATGACCGCGAATCGTCGTGATTTCCTGAAATCGTCGCTGGCCGGCGCCGGCTTGATTGGTTGGAGCTGCGGCGCTCCCCTGTTTGTGAGCCGCACGGCCGCCGCCGTGCCCTCCGCAGGCAAGGCCGGCGCGAAGGACACCATTCTTGTTGTCATTGAGCTGACCGGCGGCAACGACGGCCTGAACACGGTCATCCCTTTCAACGATCCCGAATATTCCAAGCTGCGTCCTACCCTGCGTCAACCCACGGCTCAGATAAAGAAGATCAACGATCATCTCGGCCTGCATCCATCGCTGACCGGCTTCGCCGAACTGCTGCAAGACAACGCACTGTGCGTCGTGCAGGGTGTCGGCTATCCCAACCCGAATCAATCGCACTTCCGTTCAATGGATATTTGGCAGACGGCTAGCCTGGCGGAGAACGTCAGCGAAGGCTGGCTCGGCAAGGCGCTCAAGAGCCTGCCCGGCACGCCTTCGTTCCATTTGAAAAGCAATAATGAGCCGGCACCGCTCGCCCTGGACGGCGCACCGGCGCGTGTGCCGTCGATTAAAACGCTGGAGGAATTTCAGTTGCAGCTCGCCGCCGCCAGCGGCGCCGACAAGAAGGAACAACGGGACATTATCGAAGGCGCGGCCCGCTCCAACGGCGGCCCCGGGTTGCTCGATTTCGTGCAGCGCACCGCGTCGAACACCTACGCCAGCAGCCGCCGCTTGCAGGAAATCGGCAAAAACTATCAGCCCAAAGCGACGTATCCAGACACGGCGCTCGCCGGCCAACTCAAGCTCGCCGCCCAGCTCATCGACGCCGGCCTAGGCGCTCGGCTGTTTTACGTTGCCCACGGCAATTTCGACACGCACTCCACGCAAGCCCCCGCGCACGCCAACCTGCTCGCGCAGCTTTCCGAGGCCGTGACCGCGTTCTTCAAGGACGTGGCGGCGCGCGGCCACCGCGACCGTGTGTTGGTGATGACGTTCTCCGAGTTCGGCCGCCGCGCCAAGGAAAACGGCAGCCGCGGCACCGATCACGGCTCCGCCGC
>Ga0070739_10005691_pt1 | contig 14070 bp, 13 predicted proteins | sample Coa_R1_7_FD_66445 | JGI IMG/M metagenome (GOLD analysis project Ga0070739, IMG submission 66445) | Surface soil microbial communities from Centralia Pennsylvania, which are recovering from an underground coalmine fire - Coalmine... | ecosystem: Environmental > Terrestrial > Soil > Unclassified ... | reverse complement strand
GCTGTTCACCTCGCGGTCGGTCATGACGAGCACCGACGGCGGGCAGGCGTCGACGCACAACCGGCACCCTTTGCACGCCTCGGTGTCGATGACGACGGTGCCGCGCACCGTGACCGTGGTCACGCCTCGCTCCCGGGCCACGCCGCGGCCACGAGCGGCTCCACGGCGCCGGCGCCGGCCGCCACCGCTGCCTCGTTCAGCGCACGGTGCTGGGCCCGGTAGGCGGGCAGGCAGTCGGCCGCCGCCTGGGCGAGCGCGTCGAGACCGACGATGCCCGTGGCGCGCGCGTAGGCGCCGGCCATGACGAGGGACGCCGCCATCGGATGGCCGACCTCGCCGGCGATGGCGGTCGCGGGGACCTCCACGACCTTCACCCCGCTCGGGAACTCCCCGGCGTGGACCACGCTCGAGTTCACGAGCAGCACGCTGCCATCGCGGAGACATCCGCGTGCGTGGGCGGCGTGCTCCTCGTGCATGAGGATCACCGACCACGACGCATGCAGGGTGGGCGGTGCCTGGAGCGGGCCGTCGGCGAAGACGACCGAGGCCTCGGTGGCGCCGCCGCGCATCATGCCGGCGTAGCTGCCGAACAGCTGCACCTCGCGACCTTCGGCGAAGGCGGCAGCAGCGAGCACCGCGGACGCCAGCTGCACGCCCTGGCCCCCGATCCCGCTCATCACGAGCTCCCGCTCCATCCCCGGCCCTCCGGCGGTCGTCAAGAACAGTGATTCTAGGTGCTCAGAACAGTGTTCTGCCAGCGGCCCCGGCCGTCACCCGGCGGCGAGGCGCTCCACGAGGAGGCGGCGCTGCACCTGGCCGGTGGCCGGGGTGCGGGGGATGGCGTCGACCATCTCGAGCCGCCGGGGGTGCTTGAAGCCGGCCAGCTGCGATCGGCAGTGGTCCCGGATCTCGTCCACCGTGGGGGCAGCCGGCCCGACCGGGACGATCACGGCGCACACCACCTCCCCCCAGGTGCTGTCGGGCACACCCACCACGGCCACGTCGGCCACGAGCGGATGCCGGCGGAGCACCGCCTCCACCTCACTGGGTGAGACCGACTCCCCACCGGTTCGAATCAGCTCGCCGGTGCGCCCGACGATGCGCAGGTACCCTTCGTCGTCGATCTCGCCCAGGTCGCCCGTATGGAACCAGCCGTCCGCCAGGGCGGCCGCGCTGGCAACCTCGTCGTCGAGGTAGCCGTCGAAAAGCGTGGTGCTGCGCACGAGGACCTCGCCGTCGTGTCCGATGTCCACCTCGACCCCCGGCGCGGACACACCGCAGCTCCCCGGTTTGCGGGCCATGTCGCGCTGCTCGAGGCAGCTCACGGTGCCGGCTTCGGTGGAGCCGTAGAACACGCGCAGACAGGCGCCGGGCACGAGGGCGGCGATGGCGTCGAGGAGCTCGGGCGGGGTGGCCGACGTGCCCGTGTCGGCGAAGCGCAGACCGGCGAGCGGGTGGCGGGCGCCGGCCCCGTCGAGCTCGTGGAGGATCCGGCGCCACACCGCCGGGATGCAGTTGAGCCGCCTGGCGTCCCACTTCGCGACCGCTTCGCAGATGGCGCTCGCGTCGGGCGGGACGAGCACCACGGCATCGCGCGCCTGCCACTGCTGCAGGGCGATGGTCCACGCGCCCATGTGGAAGAGGGGATACGGACACACCATGGCGCCACGTGGCTCCACCAGGGCACCCGGATGGCTGCGCAGGTAGTTCGTCTCGTGCGACAGGACGACGCCCTTCGGCGTGCCCGTGCTGCCGCTCGTGAAGAAGACGATGTGGGGATCGCCGCCCGACGGCGCCGGACCCGGCAACGGCTCGGCGGACGACGACGCGCTCTCGGCCAGGAGCTCCTCGAGTCCGGCCGCCGGGGTGCCGAGGTCGCCGGCCGAGGAGCGGTGGGCCTCGTCGGCCACCACCAGGTCGGGACTCGCCAGGGCGATGAGGTTCCGGAGTTCGGCCGGCCCCAGGAGGCCCGACAGCGGTATCAACGTGACCCCGAGCTTCGCCAGCGCGGCGAACAGGGGCACGGCGTCGATGGTGGTGTCGCACCACGACACCACCCGATGGCCCCGACCGACGCCGAGCTCGGCGAGCCGACGGCCCAGCCGGTTGGCGCTCGACTCGACCGTGGCGAAGTCCATCGACCGGGTGCCGTGGACGACCGCGGTGCGGGTGGGAACCGCCCTGGCCGCGTTGGCGAAGACGTCACCGATGAGGAGCTGTGGGCGCATGGCCGTTCCTTCGCCCGTGGCCGGGCATCGAGGGCAGCGGCTCGGCGGAGCCGGTCTCGCAGAACAGTGATCTCGGATGTGTGGAACACTGTAGCCACGATGGCCTCCACCCCGTCGCTGACCGACACGCTGGCCCACCGGGCGGTGGAACGGGCGGTGGCCGATCGACGCACCGAGCTCGCCGAGGCGATGCAGCGGGTGGTGGAGGCGACCTACGAGCTCGTCGAACGGACCGGCAGCCTCGAACCGTCGATGCGGCAGATCCTCGCCCACACCGGACTTTCCACCCAGGCCTTCTACCGCCTGTTCCGCTCCAAGGACGAGCTCATGCTCGCCCTCCTCGACGACGGGAGACGCAGGCTCGTCGGTCACCTCGAGCAGCGCATCGGCAGGGCAGACACTCCGGAAGCGAAGCTCCGGTCGTGGGTGGAGGGCGTCATGGCGCAGGCCGCCGACAGCCGCGCGGCGGGACGTACCCGCCCGTTCGTGGTCGGCGAGGACCGCATCGCCGAGATGTTCCCCGACGAGCACCAGGCGTCGGTCGAGCAGCTGGTGACGCTGCTCCTCGAGCCGCTGACTGCGTTCCGAGGTGAACCCACCGACGGCACCGGTGCGTCACCCGGTGTGCGGCGCGACGCCGAAGCCGTCTACCGGCTCACCTTCGCGACCTTGCGCGATCATCTGCTCGCACGACAGCGCCCGGCTCCGGAGACCGTCGACCATCTGGTCTCCTTCGTGCTCCATGGCGTGAAGGGAGGGTCATGACCGACCGGACCGTGGGCGACGTCGGCACGCGCCTGCTCTTCGAGAACGACCGCGTGCGGGTGTGGCAGGTGAAGCTGGCACCGGGTGAGCAGGGGGCGGTGCACCGCCACGAGCTCGACCATCTGCTCGTGCAGGTGGCCGGGGACCGCATCGCGGTGATCCCCGAGCCCGACTCGGAGGGCCCGTACCGCGACTACCTCGAAGCCGACGTCGTGCCCGGCGCGGTGGTGCCGGTGGCGAGGGGCGGGGTCGAGTCGGCGAAGAACGTCGGCTCGGAGCCCTATCTCGAGGTCGTCGTGGAGCTCAAGGACTGAGCCGGACTGAACCTCCGTCGCCGGCCAGTTCCTGACAAGTAGTTTCGGCCGCACGACCCGGCGGCGACCTCCCGATCGGTACTGGCGCGATCTCGTCCTCGTGGGCGTGGTCTACCTCGCGCTCGCCGTCGCCTGCTACTGGCACATGTGGAGCGGCGGCGTGCGGCACTGGTCGTTTCCCGACGGCGACCAGTACCTGAACATGTGGAACCTCGACTGGTTCGCCTTCGCCCTCGCGCACGGCCACAACCCGTTCTTCTCCGGCTGGATCAACTTCCCGCACGGCGTCAACCTCCTCACCAACACCGGTGAGCCGCTCCTCGGGTTGCTCGCCACCCCGGTGACGCTGCTGTGGGGCCCGGTGGCCGCCTTCGACGTCATGATGACGCTGGCACTGGCCGCGTCGGCCGGCGCCGGATACGTCTTCGTGCGCCACTTCGTGCGTGCGACCCCGATCGCCTTCGTGGGCGGCCTCGTGTACGGCTTCGGTGCCTACGCCATCGCGCAGGGCGACGCCCACCTGAACCTCGTCTTCATCGCCCTGCCGCCGCTCGTGCTCCTGCAGCTCTGGCGCGTGCTGTCGGGCGAGGCGCGTCCGGTGGCGGGAGGCGTGCTGCTCGGTGTGCTCGTCGTCGGCCAGTTCTTCGTCTCCACCGAGCTGCTGGCCGACACCGCCGTGATCGCCGTATTCGGGGCGGTGCTCGTCGCCGTCGTCTTCCGCCGGCACCTCGCGGCCCGGTGGCGGCCGGCCGGCCTCGGCGTCGGGTGCGGCGCGGCAGTAGCCGTGGTGGTGCTCGCCTACCCGGTCTGGTTCGCCCTGCGCGGGCCCGGATCGATCATCGGGCCCGTGCAGCTCGCGCCCCAGTCGTACCGGGCCGACCTGCTCGGCGCCGTGGTCCCTTCGGTCTTCCAGGCGATCGCGCCCCACGCCGCGCTGCACCTGTCCTCCGGCTTCGCCGGGAACGCGGTCGAGAACGGCTCCTACCTCGGTATACCCCTCCTCCTCGTCCTCGCGGCCGGCATGGTGCTGCTCTGGCGGCGACCGGTCACCTGGGTGACGGGGTCGCTCGGAGTGACCGCCTTCGTGCTGTCGCTCGGTGACCATCTGGTGATTCGGGCCGATCCGGCTACGGGCCACGCCGGCGGGGTGGTGCTCCCGGGCTGGTTGCTCTTCCACCTGCCGCTGTATTCGAACGCGGTGCCGGTGCGCTTCGCCTTCCTCGTCGACCTCTTCGCCGCCCTGGGCATCTGCCTCCTGCTCGAAGAGGTCCGTCGCCGCGTCGCGCCGACGCCGTGGACGGCGCTCGCGCCCGCCGGCGTGGCCGCGCTGGTGCTCGCGCCACTGGCCCCCGCCATCCCCTACGCCGGCGTGGCCGACATCCGGCCTCCCGTCGTCTTCGACGCGCTCAGCGCGGTGCCCACCGGCAGCCCCGCCGTCGTCTATCCCTATGCCGACAACGGCAACGCCATGGCCATGCTGTGGCAGGCGTGGACGTTCATGCGTTTCAAGATGCCCGGGGGGAACCACCTGGTCCCCGGTCCGTCGGGCCGGGAGTCGCTGTCACCGGTGCTCGGCAGTGCGCTCCCCACGGCGACCGGACTCGCCCTGGCGCCACTCGCACTCGGGCAACTTCCTCCCGAGACGACGGCCACCAAGGCGGCCATCGAGAGCGAGCTCACCCGCTGGCGCGTCGCCTACGTGGTGGCCAGTCCGGCCACCGCGGTGAACCCGGTCCAGGCGACGGCGTTCCTCACCTGGCTGCTCGGGCCCCCGACGTCCGAGTCGGGCGGCGGCATGCTCTGGCGTCTGCGCTGAGGGAGCGGCAGAAGATCAGAGCTGTCCCCGGCGGGCGAGGAACTCCAGGGCGGCCATGGCTCCAGCGTGTCCGCCAAGCCCGCTGACGGCGCCGCCGCGCCGCACACCGGAGCCGCACAGGAACAGGTTGGCGATGTCCGTCTCGCTGCCCCAGCGACCGACGTCGGCGTCGTCCTCGGCCCAGGGCCACTGCAGGTCGCCGTGGAAGATGTTGCCCCGTGGCATGGCGAGCTCGGCCTCCACGTCGAGGGGCGTGTGCACCTCCACGCACGGGCGCCCGTCGGGCATGGGCAGGAGCACGTCGTCGAGCGGTTCGGCGAGCACCGACTGCAGGGCGCGCAGACAGACGGCGCCCGCCTGCTCCCGGCTCGTGCCGTGATTCGCCTCGAACAACCGGGCCGGCGTGTGCAAGGCGAACAGGCTCAGGGTGTGGGCGCCGCTGCCGCGCAGCTCGGGCCCGAGGATGGTCGGATCGGTGAGCGAGTGGCAGTAGACCTCGCACGGGATGGGGTCAGGCAGGCGACCGCCGCCGGCGTCCGCGTAGGCGGCGTCGAGCTCGCTGTGGCGCTCGTGCACGTGCAGCGTCCCTGCGAACGCCACCTCCGGCGCTACCCCGCTCGACAGCCGCGGCAGGCGGCGCACGACCATGTTGACCTTCACCTGTGCCCCGTCTGCGGTCGTCCCCGACGTGGCCCGCCCGAGCAGGCCGTCGAGCACCGCCGGCGCCGCGCCGCACAACACGACGTCGGATTCGACGCGGGAGCCGTCCGCCGTCGTGACGAGCCCGCGCCGCCCGTCGGCCTCGACCGAAACGACCTCGGCGCCGGTCACCATCCGCACGCCGGCAGCTCTGGCCGCGTCCGCCAGCGCGTCGCGGACCGCCCCCATCCCGCGGACGGGGACGTTCCACTCTCCGGTGCCGTTGCCGATCACGTGGTACAGGAAGCAGCGGTTCTGGCGCAGCGACGGTTCCTCGGAGTGGGCGAGCGTGCCGATGAGTCCGTCGGTGAGGAGCACCCCTCGGACGAGGTCGGAGGCGAAGCGCTCCCGTAGCGACGCGCCGAGCGGACGCTCGGCGATGAGCTCCCACGACTGCGGACCGAGGGCAGCGGCGAAGTCCGCCGCCGGACGGAGTGGTTGCAGCAACGTCGGGGCCACCACTCCGGCAACGGCCCGCATCTGCGCCTGCCAAAGGGTGAAGGCGGGGAGGTCGGCGGCCGCCCCGACCGCTTCGAACGACCGGCGCGTGCGCGTCGCGTCGTCCTCGACCACGAGCGCCTCCGGGCCGTCCGGGGTGCACGAGGCGACCGGGCGGCGGCGCAACTCGACGGCCGCGCCGAGCTGGGCCAGGAGGACGTCGGGCAGCAACGACACCAGATAGGCGAAACGCGAGATCTGCACGTCGACGCCGGGGAAGGGCCGGCCCGACACCGCCGCGCCACCCGGCTCGTCCCGCCGCTCCAGGACGGTGACGTCGCAGCCGGCACGCCCGAGCAGTGCGGCCGCCACCAGCGCGTTGTGGCCGCCGCCCACGATCACGACGTCAGGCACCCGGGTCAAGATAGGGCATGGACCTGCTCCAGGGACTGGCCACCACCCGTGCCATCCGGCGCTACCGCGACCAACCGGTGACCGACGAGGAGCTCGCCACCGTGCTCTTCGCCGCCACCCGGGCACCGTCGGGTTCGAACCGCCAACCGTTCCGCTTCGTCGTGCTGCGCGATGGGCCCCGGGCGGCAGAGGCGCGTCGCGTCCTCGGCGAGGCGGCGCGTCGGATGTGGTCGTTCAAACGCGAGGCCGACCGCTACGACGAGGGATCGGGGGACGACCCCCCGTCGCCCAAAGCCCGGCTGGCCCGCACCCTGGAGCACTACTTCGGACATCTGGACGACGCGCCGGTCATCGTCCTCGGCTGCCTGCGCCGGTACCGCGACGCCAGTCCCTACGAGGGCGCCTCGATCTATCCCGCCTGCCAGAACCTGCTGCTGGCGGCCCGGGCCGTGGGGCTCGGCGGTGTGCTCACCCAGGTCCACCTGCTGGCCCACGAGGAGCTGCGTGCCGTGCTCGCCATCCCCGACGACGTGGCCGTGCACGCCACCATCACACTCGGACATCCCGCCGGCAGGCACGGGCCCGTGCGCCGGCGTCCGCTCGCCGAGCTCGTCTTCGAGGACCACTGGGAGGGCCCGGCCGCGTGGGCCGTCGACCCGGAGGGCACGGCCTTCACCGCGGCGGGGCCGCCGGCGACGGCCTGAGATCAGATCCCGTGGCGGGCGGCGTACTCGGGTGAAGCGAGCAGCTCGGCGATCACCGTCTGGTCGGGGGCACCCGAGGCCAGTTGGTTCCCGTAGGTGACGAGCCCGCCGGGATCGGCCGGCCGGCCCAGGTAGCGCTCGTAGAAGGCGTTCACCAGATCGGCCCGGTACTCGGCCGAGTGCACGACGGCCGACACGGCCGCGGCGTCGTTCGTCATCGAGGCACTGAGGATGAGCATGGTCGCGAGCCCACCGGGATCCGGCGCCCGTCCCAGGAGATCCTGATACAGCGCGTCGACGAACACCGTCGCCGGGTTGTGGTGGCCGGCGTACTCCTCCGAGCCGCAGATGCCGACGACGAGGTCTTCGTCGGTGGCACCGCGGGCGATCGCTGCGAGCCAGGTGGCCATGCCCGAGGGATCGACGGCCCGGCCCAGGAACCGTTCGTAGTCGGCGCTCACGAGGTCCATGTGCCACTCGGCGCTGTGCAGCAGGTCGACTGCGACGGCCGTGCGGCCGGCACCGGCCATGAGCAAGCCGTTCCAGGTGGCGTAGCCGGACTGGTCGAGGGCACGACCGAACAGGTCCTGGTACACGGCGCACAGCCAGGCCACGTCGCCGCTCGTGACCGCGCACGCCGGCACCACCGGCAGCACCGGCGGGTTCGGAGGCGGGGGATTCGCGGGCACGGTGGGCGTCGGCGCCATCGGGGTCGCCGTGCACGGGGCGGAGGCCGTCTGCTGACCGAGGTAACCCACCGCCACCACCTCGTAGGTGTAGGTGACGCCGTTCGTGACCGTGTTGTCGGTGAAGGTGGTGGCGGCCCCCGGCAGCGGGGTGAGCACCGGGACAGGTGCGTCGGCGGTGGAGCGCTGCACAACGAAGCTCACGTCGGGCGTGGGACCGACGGGCGCCGTCCAGCTCAAGTCCACCACCGAGTCGCCGGCGGTGGCGGTGCACACGGGGGCGGCGGGCAGCGGCGGCGGAGGCGCCCCGATCACCGGCTCGAAGGCGCCCGCCGCGCACGTCGTCATGCCGGGCTGCGGTCGCGCCGTGCCCACCTCGTCGGTAGCCGGACAGGACGCGGCGGGCACCAGTCCGGCGGCCACGCTCGAGATCGGGATGGGCAGCACCGGAAGCCCGCTCGGCTGCTTGACGGTCACCGCTTGCAGGCCGATGGCGGCGTCGGTCACGTCCGCGCCCGGTCCGGCCACGTAGCAGCTGCCGTCGTCGGTGACGTTGCCGCCGTTGTCGGCGATGGCGGCCCCGCCGGCGAGCGCGCAGTTGTCCGGGCTGTTGTCCGCCGGCGACGAGCCGTTCCCGGCGAGGATGTCGCCTGTGAGCGCCACCGGCGAGGGCGAGCTGTCGTAGATGGCCCCGCCGTCGGTGCCGGCGGTGTTGGCCGACAGGGTGTCGAAGCTGAGCGTGTCGTGTCCGGTGGGATCGACCCAGAGCGCGCCACCCAGCTGTGTCGCACTGTTCGACACGAAGGTCACATTCGTGAATGTGGCCGTCCCACCGTCCTCGACGGCGCCGCCGTTCGCCGTGGTCGCCGAGTTGTTCTCGAAGGTCGAGCGCGCCACGACAAGCGTGCCGTTCGAGAAGATGGCTCCTCCGTAGCCGGCGGTGTTCCCCTTGAAGACACTGTCCGAGATGGTGAGCGTGCCCGTGCCGACGTTCTGGATGGCGGCCCCGCTTCCGCCGAATGACGCGTTCTGCATGGTGACGCCCGAGATGGACACCGGTCCGTTGTTGCCGTTGATCGACAGGAGCTCCCCGCTCGACCCGGGACCGGTATAGGTACCGTCGAGGATCGTCTGCTGGGGTCCGTTCCCCTCGATCGTGAGCGGCACGTCGTTGCCGTTGTTCAGCGTCAGGGACGGGCTGAACTTGGCGCCGAGTCCGAACGTGCCCACCACCGCGAAATCGATGGTGTCCACGCTCCCCGAAGGGTCGAGGTCGTACTGGTTGACGGCGTTGCTCAGGGTGCAGGTCCCACCGGGCACCGGATTGGCGCAGTCCCCGGTGCCGCCGAGCGTCCCCGACAGCGAATTCACGACGTAGGTGTGGTCGGTGGTGGCTGATGCCGGCGTCTCGAACGACAGCTCCACGACACCCACGGCCGGCGCGCCCAGGAGGATCGCTCCCGACAGTCGCGTGATGTGCATTCGTCTGTTGCGGCCGGCGAGCGGCGCCGCACCGGAGGTGCCGCCGTCCACCACGGAGTTGCTCATTCCCCACCACCCCACTTCTGGGCCCTGTGCTGGACGATAGCCTTCGCCGAGTGGCGCGGCAGGGGAAACGCGATCGTCCGGAACCGCTCGTGCCCCGCGCGCGCAGCGAGTTCGTGGCCACCATCGCGGAGGACGCGATGCTCCCGTGGGAGAGCCAGGTCGGGCAGTACCCGGCCGACGGCCCGCCCGGCATCTCCTATTGCAGAGGCCGCGTCACCGACGACTACTTCGTCGACTGCCTCCTCTACCGCGACGAGGACGGCAGGCTCATCGGCATCCTCAACCACTACCCGACCGACTTCCCGCCGCTGCAGCGCAAGGGCACGGCCAACGTGTGGGTGCATCCGGACCACCGCCGCCAGGGCGTCGCCAGCGCACTCGGCTTCGAGAAGGTGAAGCGGTGGGGCACGGCCCCGCCCGACCAGGACCGGACGCCGGACGGGGCGGCCATGGCCAACGCGGTCGGACACAAGATCTTCACGATCATGAGCTACTGGCGCTGAGAGCGGCGTGCCACGATCGGCATCGTGAACAGCTCCGACCGCCGGTGCGTGGTGCTCCAGCACCTGCCGGCCGAAGGTCCGTACGCCATCGCCACCGCGCTCGGCGGCGCCGGTGTGCCCGCCGACGTGCTCCATCTGTACGACGGAGCCGCCGTGCCGGGCGACGCGGCGACGCTGGCCGGCCTGGTCGTCATGGGTGGATCGATGGCGGCGTACTCGGACGAGGACTTCCCCACCCGTCGGGCCGAGTTGCAGCTGTTGGAGGCCGCGCTCGAAGAGGGGGTGCCCGTCCTCGGGGTGTGCCTCGGGGCCCAGCTGCTCGTGCAGGCGGCCGGAGGCCGGGTCTACAAGGGCGGCGCCGGCCCCGAGATCGGGTGGGGACCCGTCCGCTTCCTCCCCGAGGCGGCCGACGACGAGCTCCTCGGCGACGTGCCCGGTTCCGCCACGGTCCTCCACTGGCACGGCGACACCTTCGACGCTCCGAGGGGCGCCGCCCTACTGGCGAGCAGCGACCGCTACCCCAATCAGGCGGTGCGGATCGGGGAGGCGGCGTGGGGGCTGCAGTTCCACCTCGAGGTGGACGACGCGGCCGTGGCCGCCTTCCTCGAGGACTTCGGCGACGACGCGCTCACCGCCGGGGTGTCACCGTCGGACATCGGCGACGCGGCCGACGACATGCTCGCCGCGCTGGCACCTTTGCAGAAGTCGGTGCTCGGACGCTTCGCCCGGCTTGTGGTCGCCCGCTCGCGGTCGCTCGTCGACTGACCTTTCGGACCGGTTCCTTCCGGACCGTTCAGAGCAGGCGGTCGAGGAGGGCGTCGAGCCCGACGGAGAAGGCGGCGTCGAGGTCGGGCAGCGCGGAGAGCGTTTCCACCAGCTCGGGGTCGTCGAGCTTGCCCTCCCACGCCTGGACGTCGACGACGTCGTCGGACGGGCTGCGGTCCACGGCCCGGGCCAGCACCACCGACGACACCACGTGGCACTGGAGCATCTGTACGACGGTGCCGGCACGGCGCCCGGTGATGCCGAGGCGGGCCAGCTCCTGGGCCACGGCCACCTGCACGGGCTGGAACATTCGCCGGGTGAGGCCGCGCTGGTCGGCCAGGGCGATCAGATGGGGCCGGGCGAGCAGGCGCTGCCGGAGCTCGGCGGCCAGCCCGGCGATGCGGGCGCGCGGCGCCCGCCCGACGGGGTGGACATCGCCCATCTCGACGAGCAGGCGCTCCACGAGCAGGTCCACCAGCGCGTCGCGGTTGCCCACGTGCCAGTAGATGGCGGTGACAGCGGTGCCGAGCTCCTCGGCAAGCCGGCGCATGGTGAGCCCGGCGGCGCCGTCGCGTTCGACCAGCCGCAGCGCTGCCTCCACCACGTCGTCGCTCGTGAGCCCGGGGGCGGCCGCCGCCCTTGACGCCTGTGCCATCCCTCCCTACTGTAATGGCGTTACAGACGTAACGCCGTTACATGACCGGCCGGGAGGGTGGGTGGAGCGGAGCGATCGGTACCTCCTCGTCTCGGCCGACTGCCACGGCGGCGGGGGGCTCCTCGACTACAAGCCGTACCTGCCGGCGCGCTACCACGACGACTTCGACGCCTGGGCCGCCACCTACGAGATCCCCTACGAGGACCTCAAAGGACCGGAGGCCGACCGGAACTGGGACAGCGACAAGCGACTGGGCGAGCTCGAGGCCGACGGTGTCGTGGCCGAGGTGATCTTCCCCAACACCGTGCCCCCCTTCTTCCCGAAGGCCTCGCTCACCGAGCAGCCCCCGGCGGCCAACGCCGGCGACCTCGCGGCGCGCTGGGCCGGGCTGCAGGCCCACAACCGCTGGCTGGCCGACTTCTGTGCACTCGCGCCCGGGCGGCGGGCGGGCATCTGCCAGGTGATGCTGCACGACATCGACGTCGCGGTGGCCGAGATCCGCTGGGCCAAGGAGGCCGGGCTCACCGGCGGTGTGCTGCTGCCCGGCGCCCCCCCGGGGTCGGGGCTCCCCCCGCTGTACGACCCGACGTACTACGAGCCGCTGTGGCGGGTGTGCGAGGAGCTCGCCATGCCCGTCAACCACCACAGCGGATCGGCCGCGCCGCCCGCCGGGGAAGCGGCGGAGGACAAGGTGGTACTGCTCCTCGAGGTGACGTGGTGGGCTCACCGTGCCTTCACCCACCTGCTCGTGTCGGGCGTCTTCGAGCGTTACCCGGACCTGCATCTCGTGCTCACGGAACAGGGCACGGCCTGGCTGCCCGAGGAGCTCATGCGCCTCGACTACTTCTTCGACCGCATGAGCGGGGCGACCGCGTCCCAGGAGCTCGAATGGGGTCGTGAGGTGACGGCCCGCCTGAGCCTGCGGCCGAGCGAGTACTGGGCACGGCAGTGCCACGTGGGCTCGTCGTTCATCCGGCCCCCCGAGGTCGAGCTCCGCCACGTGGTGGGCGTGCCCCGCATCATGTGGGGCAACGACTACCCCCACAAGGAGGGGAGCTTCCCTTTCACCCGTGAGCACCTGCGGGCGAGCTTCGCCGGGGTGCCGCCCGACGAGGTGGCGGCCATGGTGGGGCTCAACGCCGCCGCCCTCTACGGCTTCGACGTCGACGCATTGCGGCCGATCGCCGAACGCGTCGGGCCCACCGTGGCCGACGTGGACGACCCCCTGCCGCTCGCCTCGCTCCCGCCCGAGGCGGAGAAGTGCCCGGCCCTGGTGGGCTTCGGAAGGAGGAGCACATGACCCGTGTCCGCTACGGCGCCCGCTCGCTCGACGAGCTCGCCAACCGCGAGGTGCAGGCCACCTCGGTCGACACCTGGGCCACCACCCTCGTGGCGACCTACGAGACCGATCCCGACGCGATCGCCGCCGTGCTGCCGCCTCCGCTGCGGCCGCCGGCCGAGCCACTCGTGCGGGTGACAGTGGCGACGGTCGACGTCGGGCGCGGCTACGGCGTCTTCGGCGCCGGCACCTTCGCCGTGCACGCCCGCCACGACGACGTGGAGGGCGACTACGCCCTCGTCATGCCGATGACCACCGAGCAGGCCGTCATCGGCGGGCGGGAGACCTTCGGCGAGCCCAAGAAACTGGCCGACATCGTCCTCGACCGCGACGGCGGGTCTGTGCGCGGCGCCTTCACCCGCATGGGGACGACCTTCCTCGAGATCGCCGGCCGCGTCGCCGAGGAGGTCGAAGCGTCGCCCGAGCGCACCCGGACGAGCTTCTACCTGAAGTTCCTCCCGTCGCCCACGGGCAAGGGCTTCGACGGCGACCCGATGCTCGTCCACGTGAAGCGGCGCGAGCGCACCCGCCAGCAGTGGCGCGTGGAGGGTGAGGTGATCCTGCGCGAGTCGCGCTTCGACCCGGTGGTCGACCTGCCGGTGCGGGCGCTGCGCAGCATCGAGCTGGCCGAGCGCTCGAGCCTGCAGACCGGCGAGGTGGTGGCGAGCCTTCCGGCGGACTGGGTGGCGCCCTATGCCCACCAGCGCTACGACGACCTGTCGCCCGTGGGAGCCGACTGAGCCATGCAGCGCCTCGAGGGACGCGTGGCCGTTGTCACCGGCGGCGCCGGCGGGATCGGCGCCGCGCTCGGGTCGGCCTTCGGGCGCGAGGGCATGCACGTGGTGCTGGCGGACGTGGGCAAGGAGAAGCTCGACTCGGCGGTGGAGCAGCTGCGGGCCGAGGGCACCGACTCCATCGGCGTCGTCACCGACGTGAGCGACCTGGCCTCGGTGGAGGCGCTGCGCGACGCGACGGTGCGCCAGTTCGGGGCCGTGCACGTCGTGTGCAACAACGCCGGGATCGGCGCCGGGGCCGAAGGCGCTCTGTGGGAGCACGAGCAGCGCGACTGGGAATGGGCCATCGCCGTCAACGTGTGGGGGGTCATCAACGGCATCTCGGCTTTCGTGCCCACCCTCCTCGCCCAGGGCGACGAAGGACACGTGGTGAACACCTCGTCGGGAAACGGCGGCATCGCC
>Ga0070739_10005690_pt1 | contig 14071 bp, 10 predicted proteins | sample Coa_R1_7_FD_66445 | JGI IMG/M metagenome (GOLD analysis project Ga0070739, IMG submission 66445) | Surface soil microbial communities from Centralia Pennsylvania, which are recovering from an underground coalmine fire - Coalmine... | ecosystem: Environmental > Terrestrial > Soil > Unclassified ... | reverse complement strand
GTTACGTTCATGCGTATTGCCATTGATTACACGGCAGGTATCCGACAAGGAGCCGGCATTGGCTCTTACGTTCGCAACCTTGTAGCCGCGATGCTTGCCCAGGATTCTGATACCCAATATACCTTGCTGACGAGCGGACGCCCCACTGGGGAGCGTCCGTTTCCTAAAGCTGCGAATGTGGTGGGCCGAAGCATCCTTATTCCGGATCGCTATCTCAACATTCTCTGGTACCGTTGGCACGTTCCACTCTCCGCTATGTTGTTTTCAGGCAAGATAGATATTTACCATGGGCCTGATTTTGTATTGCCACCGCTTAGCAAGAGGGTGCGTAAGGTTGTTACTATTCACGATCTGGCCTTCCTGGAGCATCCAGAATATGCTGTTCCTTCGTTGGCCGCTTATCTTAGAAAGGTCGTACCCGAAGTGGTAGCGACCGCCGATGTGGTTGCCACCGTTTCACAAGAAGTCAACCGCACGCTGATCGATCATTTTCAGACGCCACGTGAGAAGCTCGTTGTTATTCCCAATGGTGTGGGAGCTCATTTTCGGCGTATCACCGACCCAATTCTTTTGAGTGCGACACGCTATAAGTTCGGGCTGAAACATCCGTTGGTGCTGGGCGTCGGAACTCTGGAGCCGCGCAAAAACCACGTAGGGCTGATTAAGGCGTTTTATGAAGCATATAAGAAAAAGCGTGGACCGGCGATGCTTGCTATCGCTGGAGGTCAAGGCTGGCTTTATGAAGAGACACAGCGCCTTGTTGAAGAGCTCAAATTAGAGCGGCAGGTGCGTTTTTTAGGACGTGTGACCGATCTTGAACTCGTCACACTATATAGTATGGCTGATGTCTTCGCTTTTCCTTCGTTTTTCGAAGGTTTCGGCGTTCCTCCCATCGAGGCTATGGCTTGTGGCGTACCCGTCATCACCTCCAACACGTCTGCCTTGCCGGAGGTGGTTGGCGATGCTGCAGTGCAGGTCGATCCGCATGATGTTCATGCGCTTGCTAACGCGATTACTCGTTTATTGGAAGATGAAACCCTGCGCGAGGATTTGCGTCAGAAGGGTTATCAGCGCTCTCAACAGTACACATGGGCTATATCGGCGCAGAAGATGCTCACTGTCTACAAAAAGCTATACAATAACGAAGAAATATTCTTCTGATGAGGTTTTATCCGAATGAAAATTGGTATCAATGCGCTCTTCTTCCAACATCCGGCCACAGGCAGTGGACAATACATCAGTCATCTGTTTGCTGCACTTGCTAAAATAGACTCTCGAAATGAGTATGTGTTATTGGGGCCACAACCAGTGAGGCAGCAGCATAGCACTCCATTTCCCTATCAAGTGAAGACTGTTCCAGGATTTGTAGCGAACAATGAGAATATGGCGAAGGTGGTGTGGGAGCAACTGACAGGTCCGGCGGCAGCACGACAAGCAGGAGTAGATCTCTTCCATGTTCCCTACTTTGCTCCACCCTTACTGCCACGCACTCCCACTATTATCACCATTCATGATGCCATCCCCCTACGCCTCCCACCTTATCAGACAGGAGCCAGGGTCAAAGCGTACATGCAGCTTGTCTCTCGTGCTGCTCATCGTGCTACGATGATTATCACGGTCTCACAACATGCCAAGCAAGATATCATGGAGGCACTCAAGCTGCCTCCAGAGCGTATTCGTGTGACCTATGAAGCAGCAGGAGAAGAATATAGACCGGTGACAGATCCCAACATATTGGCAGTGACTCAAGCCCGTTATAGCTTAGGCAGACGCTATATCCTCTACCTGGGGGGATTGGATCAGCGCAAAAACGTACCGCAGTTGGTGCGAGCCTTTGCACATCTCTATAGGCGGATCGGTGATCCTGAACTCCAGTTGCTGATCGCAGGTAATCCAGAGAAACAAAGTGGACCACTCTTCCCAGACCCGCGCCCCGTGGCTGCAGACCTGGGTATGGCTGGACAGATTATCTACCGTTTTATTGAGGAGGAAGACAAGCCGACCATTTACAGTGGCGCAGGTCTATTTGTCTTTCCATCTCTCTACGAAGGCTTCGGACTCACCCCTCTTGAAGCAATGAGCTGTGGTACGCCCGTCGTCTGCTCTAATCGCACCTCGCTGCCAGAGGTGGTGGGGGATGCTGCTCTTTGCATCGATCCTGATAACGTTGGGGAGATGGTTGATGCAATGTATCGTGTCCTGACCGATAGCACACTCTCTGCTGATTTACGTGCGCGTTCACTCAAACGTGCCTCACAGTTCAGTTGGGAGAAGACTGCGACTGAAACCCTGAAAGTGTATGAAGAGACGTTTTCTCGTTCGACGAAAACGCGAAGAAAGCAATAATACAGAATTATATGCGTGTACTAATGATTTCGAAGGCCCTCGTGGCTGGCACCTCGCAACGCAAGCTTGAAGAACTGGCAAAGTGTCCGGCTGTTGAGTTAACACTGGTTACGCCTCCTTACTGGCAAAGTGATGATGGCAGTAAACAGATGCTCGAACGCCTCTATACCGATGGCTATCGTATGATTGTCACTGATATGGCTCTCAATGGCAATTTCCATCTGCACTACTATCCCAAACTGAGTCAGATTATGCGCGAGGTACGTCCAGAGGTGGTCCATATTGATGAGGAGCCGTATAATTTTGCCACTTTTCAAGCCATGCGTCTGGCACAGCAACACAATGCACGTGCGCTTTTTTTTACCTGGCAGAACATCTATCGTCGCTACCCGCCGCCCTTCCGCCAGATCGAGCTCTACAACTATAAGCATGCAGCGGCAGCGCTGGCAGGAAATCGTGAAGCCGCAGATGTGTTGAAGCAGAAAGGTTACGCTGGCCCTGTCCATATCATCCCCCAATTCGGCTTTGACACCGACATTTATCGTCGGAGCCAACCACGTCCAGTTCGTGCTGCCCATGATCCCTTCACGCTCGGCTTCATCGGTCGCCTAAAAGAGGAAAAGGGCCTTCCACTCATGGTCGAAGCACTCACCTACTTACCTGACTGCTGCCGTGTCCTTTTTATTGGGAACGGTCCAATGAAGAGCACCCTGGAAGAGCAAGCCACACGCTTGAATGTCGCAGACCGCGTCATCTTCAAACCCGGCGTTCCCACTCACGAAGTGCCGCGAGAAATGGAGCGGCTTGACGTACTTGTGTTGCCATCGCTTACGCGCCCAAATTGGAAGGAACAGTTTGGCCGTGTGCTGCCCGAAGCGATGTCCTGTGAAACACCCGTCATCGGCTCCAGTTCCGGCGAAATTCCCTATGTTATAGGCGATGCCGGGCTTGTCTTCAAAGAAGGAGACGCACAAGAGTTGAGCGCTTGTGTCAAACGGCTACTCGACGACCCGGTATTCTATGCTGGCTTAGCGAAGAGGGGGAGGCAGCGTGTGTTAGAGCATTATACACAGGGGCAGATAGCCAGGCGGACGTATGAGGTATACTTAGAGATAACACGAGTCAGAGTATGATGGACGAAGAGGCAGTCGATATGAAACAATCATCCTCACAACTCCTGGCGGGTTATGGAGCAGTCCATCCTAAAGAAACACCGGAGGATTTCGCCAGAATACGAGAGGAGTTCGAGAGAGGTGTTGCAGAGGAGGTCGTGTCCGAGACACAAGGAACTTCTGAACAGGAGCTATATGATGACCAGCACTCCAACAGTTGAACTCATTCCCCGTCGCGTATTGTTTGGCAACCCGGTAAAAACCAGTCCGCAAATCTCGCCTGATGGCAAAAGGATGGCCTACCTTGCCCCTGTGAATAACGTCCTCAATGTCTGGGTGGGTGCTGTCGGTAGTGGCGATTATCAGCCTGTCACTCAAGATACTGATCGTGGTGTGCGCTTTTATTTCTGGGCTGCGGATAACAAGTACATCATGTACATTCAGGATGTTAAGGGCAATGAAAACTGGCGTCTGTATGCCACCAATATTGATACGAAGGAAACGCGAGATCTGACGCCATTCGAGGATGTGCAGACCCACATTATCGACCGTGATAAGCATTTTCCCAATGAGTTACTGATAGGACTCAACAAAGAGAACCCTCAAGTGCATGATGTCTACCACCTTGATCTGACCACGGGTGAACTGACCCTGGTTGCTAAGAATCCGGGCAACATTGCAGAGTGGGTTGTGGATACGCAGTTTAAGATACGTGGGGCGCTGGTAGCTCGCCCCGATGGTGGACAGGACCTACTTGTACGAGATGCGGAGCAGAGTGAGTGGCGAACAATATTGACGTGGGATGCCGATGATGCATTGACGAGCGGCCCACTGGGATTTACGAAAGACGGTCAATCGCTCTATCTCAGGGATTCGCGTAATGTAAACGCGAGCCGACTTGTCACGTTGAACATAGACACAGGATATCTCACTGTTCTTGCTCAAGACCCACAATATGATGTCGGTAATGTGATGTTTAACCGCGATACCTATGAGGTGCAGGCGGTCGCCTTCAACAAAGATCGTGTTGAATGGGTAGTGCTGGATGAGTCCATTCGCTCAGACTTTGGCAAAATTCGTGGTATTCATCGTGGTGACTTCTTTATCACTAGTCGTGATGATGCTGATGATACCTGGGTTGTTGCTTTCACTGTTGATAACGGTCCTATCCCTTTTTATACCTACGACAGAAAAAGTCAGAACGCGACTTTCCTCTTTGATAATCAGCCTGAACTGAACAAGTATACCCTGGCTCAGATGAATCCCATCACCTTTACATCGCGTGATGGGCTAACCATTCATGGCTATCTTACCTTGCCACCAAATGAGCATCAAACACGCCTGCCGATGGTCCTCGATGTCCATGGGGGCCCCTGGGCTCGTGATGTATGGGGGTACAATCCGCAGGCTCAGTGGTTTGCGAATCGTGGCTATGCCTGCTTACAGGTGAATTTCCGTGGCTCAACCGGGTATGGGAAAGAATTCCTGAACGCGGGTGACAAAGAGTGGGGGCGTAATATGCACAATGACCTTGTGGATGCGGTGCATTGGGCCATCGAACAAGGCATAGCTGATCCCAAAAGAATTGCTATTTACGGGGGCTCCTATGGAGGGTATGCAGCTCTGACAGGGGCAACCTTTACGCCTGATCTCTTCTGTTGTGCGGTCGATATTGTCGGACCTAGCAACCTTGTTACTTTGATTAGGACGATCCCCCCATATTGGTCCACGTTCCTGGCAACATTCCATAAACGTGTTGGCAATCCGGATACTGAAGAGGAGTTTTTGAAGTCCCGCTCGCCGCTCTTCAAGGTTGACCAGATCAAAATTCCTCTACTCATTGCACAGGGAGCCAATGATCCACGTGTCAAGCAAGCCGAGTCGGAGCAGATTGTTGCGGCTATGAAGGATAAGAGCATCGAATACCAGTATATGCTCTTTCCTGATGAAGGGCACGGTTTTGCTAAGCCTGAGAATCGGCTTACGTTCTACGCGGCGGCAGAGAAATTCCTTGCCAGGTATCTGGGTGGGCGCTACGAAGTAGGAATAAATGGCTAGTACAATGACTTTTGAGGTGATCTGATAAATGGCTGTTTGCAGGTGGACAAAGCGGGTCATCTGGCAGTAAAATGATATCTATACAAGGTAACGCGAGGTAGAACTGATGGAACCCGATGACATAGCAGTATTTGCTGGTAGTGGCAGCCCACGACTTACAGCACGTATTTGCGAGTATCTGCAGATACCGCAGGGCAAGAATGAGACGCTCCACTTCTCGGATGGCAACACATTTGTGCGTATCCTGGAGAATGTGCGCGGGCGTCGTGTCTATCTAGTGCAATCAACTGTATTTCCCACCAACGACAACTTTATGGAATTGCTCTTCTGGATTGATGCGTTCAAGCGTGCCGGAACTGACTCAGTGACGGTCCTTATTCCCTACTTCAGCTATGCAAAGGGCGACAAAAAGGATGAACCTCGCGTATCTATTCGGGCACGTGTATGCGCTGACGCGATTGAGGTAGCGGGCGCGGATCGTGTAGTGACGATGGACTTACATGCGCCGCAAATCCAGGGCTTCTTCCATCTGCCCGTTGACAATCTCTATGCACTGCCTATTCTTTGTGATCGCATCGAGGCGATGCACTTAGAGGACATAGTCATCGTCTCACCCGATGTAGGTTTTGCAAAACAAGCACGACGCTATGCCTCTCGTTTGGGTACTTCTATCGTCATTGCAGACAAGGAGCGCATGGGGCATAATGAACGAGCAATTATCTTACAGATCATCGGTGACGTAAAGAACAAAACTGCGGTGATTGTTGATGACTTTACGACCAGCGGAGGCACACTGGCAGACGCTGCGGTAAAGCTCGTGGAACGCGGTGCCAGGGAGGTGTACGCGGTTGTGACGCACGGAGTACTGACCCGTGGGTCTGTTGAACGTATCGACAAAAGTCCCATCAAGCGGCTTCTGATTACAGATACTGTCGAAAACCAGCCTGTGACGTTCTCGGACAAGATCGAGGTCGTATCGGTTGCATCATTGTTTGGCGAGGCGATTAAGCGAATACATAATAGGGAGAGTATCAGCGAAATGTTTCGGTATTAACCGTCAACGCCTAAGGTATGCAGGCAACTGCGCAATCGAAGGCAATATTGCCTCGGGTCGCACTTTTTGCAAAAGGGGAGAATCACCTTTGTGCTTGCCGGTGCAGACGAGCACAGTATGCAAACCCGCTTGTTGCGCCCCAGCGATATCATTTTCGATGTCATCGCCAACCATGACCGCCTCACTAGCTACCATGCCTATCGTCAGCAATGCTTGCTCGAAAAAGGCTTGATTTGGCTTGCCTAGAACGATCGCCTTTTTATCGGTCGCTAGCTCTAAGGCCCGGACGAAGGGACCACTATCTAATTGCAGCCCTTCGCTTGTGCGCCAATACAGGTTGGTGTGCATTGCCAGAAGATCTGCACCATTCATGAGCATACGGAAGGCGTGGTTCATGTTCTCATAGCTCAAAAGCTCCTCAGCGCCACCAATGACCACTACGTCAGCATCAGACTCTACCAGGTTAATACCAGCGAAGTCCGCTGCTGTGTCGCCTTTTGTGAGAATCCAGCAGCGTTTAGCGGGATAGTGCTGGCGGATATAGTTCGCAGTAGCGACTGGAGCCGTAACGAGGTTCGCTTCTGGAATGGGCAAGCCGATCTCATGTAGACGCTGTGCAAGCCTGGCGCGTGCTAAGGTGGTCGTGTTGGTGACAAAGCAGCATTGGTAGCCTTGTTCAACCAGCCACTCTAGCGTTTGTGCTGCACCAGGGATAGGATGCATACTGATGTGGAGAACGCCATCAATATCGAGCAGGATACCACGCAGTGCGGACATGTTGTTTTTCCTCAACTGTTGTATAGTGTGTAACAGCGTGTGATTTGGCTTGTTAGAGTATACGTAGTAGTAGCTGAAGAGTGCAAGGGGGTAGTAGAAAGAGAACGTAATAGGACAGACTACTTATCAAGTGAGCCATTGTAACCGCTTTTCCGTTGTAGAACTAAAGAAGACAAGATAGAGAGAAAAGAGAGAGGTCGAGGTATCATGACACGGACGAGCAGATGGTGTATAATGTAAACCGCTAGGAGTGTCCTGCTAGAGGAGGAGTTCAATCTATGCACGGGGACCTGATCGGTCACTTTATTAAAGGTCGTTATAAGTTAATCGACGAACGAGGGCGTGGCAACTTTGCAACGGTCTATATTGCCCGCGATATAGAAAATAATCACATCTATGCCGTGAAGGTCATGCATGTCGAACACTCCAATGATGGTGAACTGATTGCCCGCTTCCAGCGAGAAGCACATATCCTTTTGAATCTCAACGATCCTCATGTGGTACGCATCGTCGCAGAGGGAGACGAAAACAACATGCACTACATCGTTATGGAGTATGTAGATGGCCAGACGCTCAAGTACCATATGCTCAATGAGCGTCAAATGGACCCACTACGGGCGTTGAATTATGCTCGTCAGATCTCAGAAGGGCTGGAAGCTGCTTACCGACAAGGTGTAGTGCATCGCGATATTAAGCCACAGAACATTCTAGTGAACACGCAGGACATAGTGAAGGTTGCAGACTTTGGGCTGGCACGTAGCCGAGAAACCGTGACACTGACGCAGTCCAACGTATTTATGGGTACGGCCTACTATATTTCGCCCGAGCAGGCGGAGAGTGGGCGTTCGGCGGACACCCGCTCTGATCTCTACTCTGTTGCCGCTGTCCTGTTTGAGATGCTGGCAGGATACCCTCCTTATCAGGGGGAGACAGCAGTGGATATTGTCATTAAGCATATTAATGATAAAATACCATCAATCTGTCGTATTCGCCCTGGCCTGCCGCCGGAGATGGACCTCTTCATGCAGAAGGCATTAGCCAAGCAAGCCGCAGACCGCTTTGCCACGCCACAAGAGTTCATTGCAGCCCTTGATCAGGTACAGGAACGTATCCGGGATATGCCACAAGACAAGCGAGTCGCATTCCCAGGTCAGGAGCAGAAACCAGGGACCAGATCAATCCAGGCTCCGCAAAAAGAGGGTCGCCTGATAGTTCTCTCCAATGGACAGGCTATTCCATTGCGAGGTGAACTGATGGTGGTCGGACGGCAAGACCCCACGTTGGGGATCTTTCCCGAGATTAACCTTGCGGACAAAACGGTCGGCCGTCGGCATGCTTATCTGCATAATAAGCAGGGAACGTATACCGTGGAAGACCTGAATGCTCTGAATAAGACTCGCTTAAATGGAGTGACCTTGACACCACATGAGGAACATGTTCTCCGAGATGGTGATGTGTTACGCTTTGGCAGTGTTGAGGTGCGTTTTGAATTGCGATAAGAAGAGGTATTGTCAGGTAGTGATACGTACTACATGCACTGTATACATTGAGTCGCAGTTGTAGGGATGCCCAAAGAGGTGTCCGGTTCAGATCGGATGGCACGAGGCTCGTTCCCATAGTTTAGTAGAGGCAAATGTGGGTCAGCTGATGGACCATTCCTACGATCAGAGGGGTAAACCATATGAAAGAGCTACTTATGCTCATCGTTATCGCAGGTCTTCCCGTCCCAAGCAATGTTATTATCATCGCAGGCTTAGTCGTAGCTGTAGTCATTGCTGTTGGTTCTTTCTTCCTCTTCCGTAGCAGTGGAAAGAAGAAGGGAACAAAGGCTGCGGCTAACGGGGCAGGAGTGATGGCTATGGGAGCCGCGAGTGCAGAGCAGGGCCAACAGGAACCATGGAATCAGGCAGGCATGGCAGCCAACAATGCCTGGAATCAGCAACAAGCGAGTCCTTGGGGTCAACAGCCACAACAAGCTGCCTGGGGTCAGCCGTCCCAGCAGTCGGGAGGATGGAATCCATCTGGTTCTGCTCAGCAGTCCCCACCTGCGTGGGGGGCGCAGAATAATGCCCAACAACAGCAACCAGGTGGCTGGGGTCAGGCGACACAAGGAGCGTCTGGTCCTGCTCAACAGTCTGCCTGGGGAGCACAGAATTCTGCCCAGCCGCAATCATCGGCCAGTCCTTGGGGCGGTCCCTCCTCTCAATCTGCTAATCCCTGGACCGGCCAAAACGCTCAGCCATCCTGGGATGCACCACCGGCTGCCCCAGCTCCAGATTCCTGGGGAAGTCCACCCTCGTCTGCGCCATCGACAGCACCATGGGCAGGTGCTTCATCACAGCAAGCACAACCTGCCTATGGTGCTGGTTCGGGACCATCGTGGGCGCAATCTGCTCCCAGCAATGCACCGGGGTCTGTAGATCCCTGGAGCAACCCTGGCGGGCAACAACCATATTCAGGTATGGGGGTACAATCTGCACCACCTAATAGCCCACCTGCTATGCCATCGTGGCAACAGACTGGAGTTGGGTCTAGCGGCGTAGATTCCGATAAGACGATTTTACGCAGCACAGGAGCGCAGATGCCGGGGACACTTGGTTTTGTACGCGTTGAGGAAGGCAAGGAACCAGGACGTGTCTACGACATACGCAAGGAAGTGTTGAGCATCGGACGTAGTCGTGATAGTGACATTTTTCTGGAGGACCTGGCAGTTTCACGTTTACATGCATCCATCCAGAATATGGGCAATGGCAATTACACGCTCAAAGACGAAGGGAGCGCTAATGGCACAAAGGTCAATGGGCAGTTAGTGGCAAAGTATCAGCCCCAACCTCTGCAAGAAGGTGATCGAATTCAGTTGGGTCAAACTGTGCTCGTCTTTAGCAGGCGGTAGTGCCTGATGACAAGAACAAGGTGATAGTGGAGAGATACACTTCAAAACTCTCCACTAACTCTTAACGGACTTGACAATGGAACAAGACGATCTGATCGGTACGATGCTTGGCAACTACCGAATCCTTGCTCCCCTCGGGCAGGGGGGCATGGCTCGCGTCTATAAAGGCTATCAGGAAAATCTTGACCGTGAAGTAGCGATCAAGATCCTTCCTCCCTGGTTTGCTGCTGACCGCAACTTTGTGGAACGCTTTAACCTGGAAGCTCGCCTTGTTGCCCGCCTTTCGCATCCGAATATCGTGACCGTTCATGATGCCGACGAACGTAATGGGCATCTCTATATTGTAATGCAGTTGGTGGACGGGGGAACGCTCAAGCATCGTCTTGATCAATTACAAGAGCGTGGCAATGTAATGGAGATAGCTGATGCCCTTCCTATCTTTACGCAACTTGCTAGTGCCCTGACTTATGCACACGAACAGGGCATCATCCATCGCGACATTAAGCCGGTGAATGTGTTGATGGATCGATCTGGACGTCCTATTCTTTCGGATTTCGGCATCGCAAAAGTGCTGGCTAGCACAAAAGATCAGTTAACGCGCCCTGGAGCCGGTGTAGGCACTCCTGAGTATATGTCGCCTGAACAATGTATGGGCGGGGCAGTGGATGGACGGGCCGATATTTATGCGCTAGGTGTGATGTTGTTCGAAGCGCTGACTGGGCGTACCCCCTTCCAGGGAGATACCTATCCAGCTCTTGCGCATAGTCATATTTATGAAATGCCTCCACGTCCAAGCCTGCTCAATCCCTTGTTGCCCCTGGCTGTTGAACGGGTCATTTTAACGGCCCTGATGAAAAATCCACAACTTCGTTACCAGAAGGCGAACGACATGGCGAGGGCATTAGAACAAGCATTGCTCCAGCCGAGGGGACAAATGGTTGCTCAACAACCGATTGGGTATTCATATAGACCGATAGAAGATACCTCTTTTCCAGGGAGAAGGCCTCCCTCTTCACCTGATGGGAGAGAGGGTGCTCCGAGAAGTGGTCTCGCTCCGTATGGAGCATTGCCCATAGGATATATGTGCCGCAATGGTCATTCCAACAAACCAGAAACGAATTACTGCACCCGTTGTGGTCTTCCTCTGAATCAATGCGTGAACTGTGGTTTCTCCAATCCCGCGAAAAACCGCTTTTGTACCAGGTGTGGACAGTCACTCACGTTGTAGTGTATGCAGTGTAGACACTCATCAGGGCGCTCCATGAGTGCTCATGCACGGTTGCGTCGTACAAGCGGGAAACGAACTTCGGCGATGGTGCATTCTATTGGCACATTGCTCGCCATTTCCTGATCAGCGTGTTCAATGGTCGCTGCCTCGGTAACCTCGTGCCGGAGTACGAAGCGTCCATCTAGATCACCTGTCAAATGTTTGATCAATGAAAGGCCCAGCCCCTCGAAGCCGCCTCCTTCGCTTGTTTCTTCCGTTGAAAGGTCGGATGGAGGACCGCTTCCTGTATCAATGACCTGCACAATCACCATACTATCCTCCTCCCAACCACGAATGGTGATGACTCCCTCCGCCTGACCAGCCATGCCATGTTTGATAGCATTGGAGACCATCTCATTGAGTACCAGTGCAAGAGTCGTGACAGCACGAGAGGAGATCACGATGGGGCATGGTTCAACTATAAACCTGATATGCTTATCAGGCGGTTTCAGGTTGGCATTCGCCACGCCAACGATCTTACGTGCAATATCATCTACACGAGCCTCACCGACATCCTCATGTGCGAGTAGATCATGTGTTGCCGCTAGACCCTGAACACGGTTGACACTCTCAGCGAGTGTATAGCGGACTTCTGGCGACCTGGTACGGCGACGTTGCAAGGACAGTATACCTGCAACAGTTGCCAGGTTGTTTTTCACGCGATGATGCAATTCGCGCAAGAGTATAGATTTCATCTCTAAACCGCGTCGGGTCTCTTCATAGAGACGAGCGTTTTCGATTGCAATAGCTGCCTCGTTGGCAAAGGTAATCACAAGTTGCATCTGCTCGGGATTGAGCAAATGGCGATGGCTACTATAGATACAGATGCAGCCAAGGATTTTTTGTTTGACCTGCAAAGGGACACAGAGCACCGAATGAATATCTGATGAGATCAGAGGATCGTTACGTAGAACGCACTGTTGGTCGCCATGCAAGCAATCAACCGCCATGCTAGGCCTGCCGCTTTGGACCGAACGTCCAGCACAACACTGCCCAACACCGAGTTGGAGATGTCGTACCATTGCGCTGTTCAAGCCGTAGTGCGCCAGGACGTGTAAGGTTTGATGTTCGGAGTCAAGCTCAAAGATGCAAGATCGCTCGGCTCCTGAAAGATGCACGGCCTGCGTCGTGATAATTTGCAGCACTTCATCCAGGTTAAGCGTAGAGGCAATAATAGCTGAAACGCGATGAATAGTGGCAAGCTCATGCACTTTGCGACGTAGTTGCTCATCAGTCGTTTCATAGAGCCGTCCATTCTCGATATTGATCGCAATGATACCGGCAATAACTTCTATAAAGCTCATCTCTTCGTGAGTAAATTCACGTAGCTCGTTCGATTGAACGCTAATAACGCCGATCAGCCGTTCGGCATTGCCAAAGAAGATAATTGGTACCGCCATCAGACCACGATAGCTGATGCTATAGGCGTGCGCTTCGGTAGCGAAATTTGCATCAGCAAGGGCATCGTACACAAGCAAGGGACGGCCCTTATCAGCAACCCAACCGCTATAGCCTTCACCGAGGCGCAAGGTGAAATGCATGCCGCCCATGGGTCTTGGCCCATTGGTGGCATGAAGCGTGAGTACGCGCTGTACCTCATCATAGAAAAAGATTGAGCAGAGTTCGACCTTCAATTCCTCTGAGACGATACGGGCTGTCACGTCTAGAGTCTGGTCAAGATCCATAGTGGAATTACTCACGCCATTAATGCGCTGTAGGGCCTGGAAACGGCGCTCTATCCGCTCGGCAATCTCTTTATGCTCCGTGTTCATCTGCTCAATGACGCTCTGGTAGCCATTAGTGAGTGCGAGGGCACATACAGATTGCAATCGGGATAGATGTTCCATTGCTTCCACAAGATAGTGCGGCTGGTCATAGAAGATTGCTTTGAGTTCTCGAACGAGTGCATCAAGGTAGCGTTGCAATCCTTCGAGGCGTGCATCAAGCCTGCCACCTTGCTTTGCGAGCCAGGATCCTGATTGCTCAAAGCGTGAGCGCAGCGTAGAGTCTTGATAGTGATGGCAATCAATCAACGCATTGAGGAGTAACCATGCATCACTTCCCTCTTCCGGTCCATAGCTATCACCTGAAATCTGCTGTAGACATGCCTGTAATCGAGCAATATGTTGTCCCAACACCTGCTCTACATCACTACCCTGTGTCACTTTTCTTTCCTACTTGCTTTTGCTCATTATCTGAATCGAAGAGCGGTTTGTGCCATGCATCTATTGTAGTGGGATAACCGAATAGTGTCAAGGGAAGGAGTAAGTTTGTAAGTTCGTTCACGCTTGTCGCCTCCATACAGAAAGACACTGACAAATCTGACAAATGTCCTATGTCGCCAATGCACTCTTACTTTCTAAGCGATTCTTCGTTACATAAACAGATCGATAAGAAGAAACGTTCAACAAGGGGGTTTTCCTGACTATGAGATGCGCACAATGCGGGTCTCCACTCGTCCCAACACTCAAGAATTGTCCACATTGTGGAGCGGCAATTGCCCAAGGACAGGCAGTTATTCCATCGAGAGGATTACAGGATGTGTGGCCACAGCCGCAGAACTC
>Ga0070739_10005689_pt1 | contig 14072 bp, 15 predicted proteins | sample Coa_R1_7_FD_66445 | JGI IMG/M metagenome (GOLD analysis project Ga0070739, IMG submission 66445) | Surface soil microbial communities from Centralia Pennsylvania, which are recovering from an underground coalmine fire - Coalmine... | ecosystem: Environmental > Terrestrial > Soil > Unclassified ... | reverse complement strand
TCGATGCGTTCCGGGACGATTGGCTCGATGTGGCAATAGATTGGCCGACGTTGATGCGCCATCATCCGTTCAATCCTCCCGCGCCATTGCCGACACCGCTTCCCAAGATGCACCTGACGGTCTCCAACGCAAAAGGCAAACAGGAAGATCACGTGCGGCCAAAACTCGTGGTGCAATATCCCGAGGCGTTGCAATTGAAACTCGACCCATGGAAAATCCCGACGGACATGGTCCGCAATCCATTGGTGAGTTTCACCGCCGTGCGCGGAGTTGCGCCGTGGTTGAGCCAGGTCGATGTCATCAAAAAGGCGCAACCGCCGTTCGTTCCCAACCAGCTTGTCTTTTGGTCCATGGCAAAGCGCGCGTTTGAATCCGGCGTGGCAATGCCCGTTCCCAACGCGAGCAATTACCTGGCGCAAGTCGGGCCGAGGCTCGTTCCCGAGCTTATCAACTATTTCACCGCGCGCACCATGCCAAACCGGCTGGTATTCACCAATGGCCAGATCTTCTTCCACGGAATGCCATTCATCATCCCCAATCTGACCGCGGTGCATGAAGCCGACGGCGATTTTCTCCGTGGTCAATTGATGCCGATAGTACATCGCACCAATGCGCCGCCTTTTCCGCGCGAGTTGATGAAGGAAATTCTCTCGAAACCGGACATGGTTTGTTACAGTTGGGAGATCAACCAGGAGCGCATCATCCAATGGAACGCCATTCACGAAATTTATTTGATGGACACCCGGCAGACACACGCGCCTGGAACCGCACCCGCCAGTGCGTGGCTGCGCGCCGCGGGGCCGAAATTGGGCAACTGCGCGACCGAAGTCACCTTGACCGGACCGAACGAACTGACCGTTTTGCGCAACGGACCCGTCGGCCTGACCGGATTGGAAATGACGCTGGGCGAATACTGGCTCGACGCGCCGAATTTTCCGCTTGGGCTTGGTTATCCGCCGGTCAAAACGATTCACTCGTCGAGAAAGCCGAAATAACGCCATGTTGAAACTGGGGGTAAACATTGACCATGTTGCCACGTTGCGCGAGGCGCGATATCGCGGGACTGGTCATGGCGAACCGGACCCGGTCGAGGCTGCGTTGATGGCCGAAGCCGCCGGCGCCCACGGCATCACCGCGCATCTGCGCGAAGACCGCCGTCATATCCAGGACCGCGACGTCTGGAAATTGCGCGAAGTCATCAAGACGCGGTTGAATTTTGAGATGGCCAATGCGCCGGAAATCGTGGCCATCGCCGTGAAATTGAAACCCGAAATCGTTTGCATCGTTCCCGAACGGCGGCAGGAAGTCACCACGGAAGGCGGACTGGACGTTGTCGGCAATCTTGCATCGCTCAAAGAAACTTGCAAAAAAATGAGCGATGCCGGCATCGAAGTCAGCCTCTTCATTACGCCGGACGCTCCGCAAGTGGAAGCTTCCGCGCAGGTCGGGGCGCAGTTCATTGAATTGCACACCGGCGCTTACGCGGAACATTTTGATGATAAACGCGCGCGCAACGAGGAACTCGAACGTCTCATTTCCGCGGCGAAACAAGCGCATGGCCTTGGCCTCAAAGTCAACGCCGGGCATGGATTGAACTATCGGAACCTTCCGGTGTTGCACACCGTGCCGCACTTGGTCGAGTTGAACATCGGCCACAGCATCATCAGCCGCGCCGTGAGTGTCGGTTTGCCGCAGGCCGTTCGCGAAATGCTGCAATTGATGGAGGGTTACCGGAATTGATCCTCGGCATCGGCATCGACATCATCGAAGTGGCGCGCATCCAGGCGTCGCACGAAAAATTCGGCGAACGTTTCCTCAACCGCATCCTGCATCCCGGCGAAATCGCCTACTGCCTCTCCAACAAGATGCCCGCGCCATTCCTCGCCGCGCGTTTTGCGGCCAAGGAGGCGATCTCAAAAGCGTTCGGCACGGGCATCGGCGCGCAATTGGGTTGGCAGGACATGGAAGTGGCGCGGCGCGACTCCGGCGAGCCCTACGTGATTTTGCATGGAAAAGGATTGGAGCTTTTGAAGGCCCGTAACGGGCGGATTGTCCTCATCAGCCTCAGCCACACTCAACAGCATGCGACGGCAGTGGCCATATTGGAAGCCTAGGTTTGAAGGTGATGGAATGCCTTTGCAAACCTTAACTTTATCACACCAGCGGTGTTATATTGAGGCATGCAGAAAGTGATAGTGTTGCTGATTTTGTTGGCTCTCGCAGCAGCAGGTTGCGTCTCCAAATCGAAGATGCAGGCCAGGCAACGCGCCGCATTTTTGGCCGGCGAAAAACAGGGTGTTGCCGTCGCACAGGCGAATTCAAATGTCGTTTGGGTGATGGGAAATGTTCGCAATCCCTCGATTCCATGGACGCCTGAGTTGACTTTGCGGCAGGCGCTGATTGAAGCGGATTATAATGGCCCGGGCGATCCGAGCCAGATCGTCGTGTCGCGCAACGGCGCCCAACCGACCGAAATCAGCGCACAGGAATTGCTGAACGGTTTCGACATGCCTTTGCAAGCGGGTGACCGCGTGGAAGTGCGGCGCTGAACGCCGCGCGGGCTGACAGTTTTTTTCACGTGCGATTCGTTTCGCGCTCGCTTATACCAGTCGCACGATGCTTTCACCGCCGATGCAACAAGTGGACCGGACTTTTGTGCGTTTCCAGGGACGCAAGCTCATTTACTTCGCCGGGTGCGACTATTTTCGTTTGGCCAGCCATCCTCGCGTGCTCGAAGCCGCAGCCATCGCGCTTGAGCGGTTCGGATTGAACGTCTCCGCCTCGCGCATAACCACCGGCAATCATCCGCTCTACGAACAACTGGAGAAAAGCATCGTTCAATTCTTCGACGCGCAAACCGCAACGCTCGCGTCCAATGGCTACGCGCCGAACCTCATGGTCGCGCAGGCGCTGGCAGGTGAATTTTCCCACGCCTTGATTGACGAACGCGCGCACGGCTGTCTTGCCGACGCGGCGCAACTGCTCGATTGCCCCGTGATTAAATTCCGCCATCGCGATGCGCAAGATTTCAGGCGCATCGTGCAACGGCTCGGCAACATGCGTCCGCTCGTTCTCACCGACGGCATGTTCGCGCACGACGGCAGCATCGCCCCGCTCAAGGAATATTTGTCCGCATTGCCTGAAGGGGGGATGATTCTGCTCGACGACGCTCATGCCGCGGGCGTGTTGGGAAAAAACGGCCGCGGCACGCCGGAACTGGCCGGCGTCTCCACCAAACGCATCATCCAGACCATCACGCTCAGCAAAGGATTTGGCGTTTATGGCGGCGCGGTTTTGGGACCGCAAAAATTGCGCGCGGCCATCCTTGCGAAAAGCCGGCTGTTCTCCGGCAATACTCCGCTGCCTTTGCCGCTGGCAAACGCAGCCTTGAAATCCATCGCCATTTTGAAGTCCGACAAAACATTCCGCGCGCGCCTCGCTCAAAACACGGCGCGGCTCAAAGACGGATTAAAAGGGCACGGATTGCCCGTCGAAGAATCGCCAGGCCCGATTGTCGCGCTGGTTCCGAAAAACGCGAAGGAAGCGGAACGTTTAAAAAAACGATTGCTTGCGCGCGGCATTTATCCGCCGTTCATCAAATATCCCGGCGGGCCTGAGAGCGGTTATTTTCGCTTCGCGATCTCAAGCGAGCACACTCCGAAACAACTGGACGTCTTGCTCAATGCCATGATTTGAAACCTGGTTGGTCGCATCGGCAACTGAATATTCTGTTATCTCCGTTACTCCTGTTCGCTTTTGAATTGTTCCGGCTTAATCCTGCTTTGGCGGTCGCTGCATCTTCATTTTCTTGAGCCTTGAAATCAAAGTGGTCGGTTTCACACCCAAAAGCTCTGCCGCGCCACCCGGGCCTTTTATGCGCCAGCCTGTTTTTTCGAGAACGGCCAGGATATTGTTGCGTTCCCGCTGCTTGATCTCCGCCTCAGTGAGGTATTCCGTTGCAGACCCATCGGCAACGGTTCGATTGGCGGGGCGCGTTTCAGCATGTTCTTCGCCGGAAGGAAAATCAAACTCAAGCACGCCGCCGCGGGCAAGAATGACCGCGCGCTCAATCACGTTTCGCAGCTCGCGAATGTTGCCGGGCCAATCGTAATTTTGCAGTTGGACGATGCCCGTGCGCGTCAAGCGGGGCTTGGCGACGCCGAGATGTTTCACCGAAAGCTTGACGAAATGTTGCGCCAAAAGCGGAATGTCTTCGCGCCGCTCGCGCAACGGGGCGACTTGGATGGGAAAGACGTTGAGCCGATAATACAAATCCTCGCGAAAACGTCCGGCAGCGACCTCCTTTTTCAAATCTCGATTTGTCGCGCCGATGATACGGACGTCCGCCTTCCGCGTGCGGTCTTCTCCAACGCGTTCGTAACGTTTTTCCTGCAAGACTCGAAGCAGCTTGCTTTGCAAGTCGGGCGGAATTTCGCCGATTTCATCGAGGAAAATCGTTCCGCCTTCCGCCGTCTCAAAGCGTCCGGCGCGGTCCTTGATCGCACCCGTAAACGAGCCTTTCGCATGGCCGAAAAATTCGCTTTCGTACAATTCGTGCGGAATGGACGCGCAATTAACGCGGATGAACGGCTTGTCCCAGCGGCGGCTGCGTTGATGGATTTCATGCGCCACAAGCTCCTTGCCAACGCCCGTTTCGCCGAGAATCAATACCGAGGCATCGGTTCCCGCAACAAGGTCGATCTGGCTGACAATCTGTTTCAAAGCCGCGCTTTCGCCGACCAGATCGCCAAACGCCTTCGCTTCGACGACTTCTTCCTGCAAGTAGGCGTTGCGTTGCTCGAGTTGGGCCTTGAGGTTTCGGATTTCTTCAAACGCGCGCGCAGTGGCAATCGCGCCAGCGACATGATTCGCAAAAATGCGTCCCCAAATCCGCGCTTCATCCGGAACATTGGCCCGGCTGAACACTGCGATCGCTCCCAGCACTTCGCCCTTGTACGAAATGGGCATTCCATTGAAGCCGCGGATTTTTTCTTCCTTGAGCCATTCGACATGCGAAAGTTCGCCGGGGTCCTTGTCCAAATCGCGAAGCACAACCTGCTCTCCAGTCGCCCCAATTTTTCCAACCGGCCCGACACCCAGCGGAATCCGTGAGAATCGGTCCTTCAATTTCACATAATCTTCCGACTCGGCATCAGGAGGGTTGCTGCCGCTGGCCACGGCTTGAAGACAGCGGGTTTGGTCCGGGCACTCGTTTCGCCGCAAACAAGTCGCGCAAATGTCGCCCTTGTCAATCAGCCAAATCCTCACGCGGGCGACAAACGGTCGCTGCAACACGCGATTGACGAGTTTTTTCAGCAACTCGCACATGTCGCGTTCCTGCGCGATTTCCAAAAGCAAATCGCGAGCGAACCCCGGGTCGAATTTCATCTCGTCCGCAGTCTCCATGCACCAGCATGTTTACGACCGTTAGGACGATTTTTCAACCTTAATAGTTCTATAATTCGTATCGGACGAATTTTCGAACCGGAATGTAAATAACAAAAACTTTTGTAATCAGTTTAACAATAGCTACTTGAACAGAATTTAGCACGTTGGCACGAGTCCTGATTTAGATGGATTTAATTGGAAACAGAACTAAACGAAATTATGAATGCCGCCACTTTAAATCACGATAATGCTCCGATGCGCAAGCTCCTGCCGGCCGTCGAGCCAAACGGTCACCGCCTTATCGAGCCCGAAGAATTGCTCGACAAGCCAATCGGGAAACCCGCAGCAGAATCAAAGACCACGACGCCGAAGAAAAACAACCGTCGCATGCAACTTTTTGTCGGGATTGCCGCCGTCGGCCTTCTTGCAGCCACTGCTTTTTATTATGACAAGTTCATTGCGCCTTACGAATCCACCGACGACGCGTTCATCGAAGCCGACGCCACTCCCATCGCGCCGCAAGTCGCGGGCCAGGTTGTGCGCTTGCTGGTGAATGACAACCAGGAAGTGAAGGCCAACGATTTGCTGCTGGAAATCGACCCGAGGGAATTTCAGGCCAAGGTGGACCAGACTCGCGCGAATTTGGCTGCTGCCCAAAGTCGCCTTGAACAGGCCAACGCTCAATACGCCGTTGATCTGGCGAAAGTTGACCAAGAAAAGGCGAACGTCGTGGCCGCCGAGGCCCAGGCCGCCTACGCCGCGGCAGACCTGAAGCGTTATCAATCCGTCGGAAGCCGGGCGGTCTCCGAAAGCCAGCTTGACCTGGCTGGAACGCAGGCGCGTTCGACCGCGGCACAAGTGGATGCCGCGCGCGACAAGGAATTTTCCGCCGAAGCGCAGGCGAAGCTCGATAAAGCGAACATCCAAAGCGCTTCGGCGGAAGTTGCGCTGAATGAAGCTAATGTTCGCCAGGCGGAACTCGATTTGTCTTACACAAAAGTGACCGCGCCGGTTTCGGGTTTTGTGACGCATCGCGGCGTGGACAACGGGGCTTATGTGCAACCCGGCCAGAATTTGCTCGCGGTGATGCCGCATAAAGTTTGGGTCATCGCGAATTTCAAGGAGACTCAATTGGCGCACATGCGCGTCGGGCAGCCTGTGCGCGTCAAAGTGGACGCCTACCCCCAAGCCAGGTTCACTGGCCATGTGGACAGCATCCAGGCGGGCACGGGCGCGCGGTTCAGTTTGTTGCCGCCAGAAAATGCGACGGGCAACTACGTCAAGGTCGTGCAACGCGTGCCGGTGAAGATCGTGCTGGATGATGTCGCCAATCCTTATTTCGTGCTCGGCGCGGGCATGTCGGTGGTTCCGGAAGTGCGCGTGAAATAATGGGCTTTCAACCGATTAAGGAGCTATGAGCACCAATTATCCAACCAAGGTGAATCCGTGGTGGATCGCGCTTGCGGTGATGCTGGCGACATTCATGGAGGTGCTGGACACGTCCATCGCCAATGTGGCGCTCCAATACATCGCCGGGAGCCTTTCGGTTTCGACCGATGAATCCACCTGGGTGTTGACCACCTATCTCATTTCCAACGCCATCGTCATTCCGAGCACGGCGTGGTTCGGCCAAAAGTTCGGACGCAAACGTTTCCTCATGGTTTGCGTGGCGATCTTCACCACCGCCTCATTCTTTTGCGGTTTGGCCACAAGTCTTCCCATGCTTCTCCTGATGCGGGTGCTGCAGGGCGCAGGTGGCGGCGCCCTGCAGCCGATAGCCCAGGCGGTCATGCTCGAAAGTTTTCCCAAGGAAAAACATGGTGTGGCGATGGGCGTTTACGGACTTGGCGTGGTGGTGGCGCCGATTTTGGGGCCGGTGCTCGGCGGTTGGATCACCGATAATTATAGCTGGCGCTGGATTTTCTTCATCAATATTCCCGTGGGCATGGTGGCGTTGGCGCTCATGCAACGCTTCCTCCATGATCCCGAATGGATCCGCGATGCGCGCCCTCCTCGGCTGGACGTGATCGGTTTTTCTTTCATGTCGCTCTGGCTCGGAGCGCAGGAAGTGCTGCTCGACAAAGGCCAGGAAGACGACTGGTTCGGCTCGCGTTTCATCGTCTGGATGGCCGTGCTTGCGGTGATTGGTTTTGTGGTGTTCATCGTGCGGGAAACGCGGATAAACAAACCGTTCGTTAATTTGCGCGTCTTGAAAAATTACAACTTCTCTCTCGGGATGATCTTGATGTTCTTTGCCGGCATCACGCTTTACGGATTGACCGCAATTCTCCCTTTGTATTTGCAATCTTTGATGGGTTACACCGCATTATTGAGCGGTGAGACGATGATTCCGCGCGGGCTGGGCGCGTTGGTGGCTATGCCGCTGGCAGGCAGATTGGTTGGCAAGGTTCAGGGACGCTATCTGGTTGCCGGCGGCTTTCTTATGTTCGGACTTTCGTCTTACGCGTTGACGCAAATCACGCTGGACATCTCGCAATGGCTCTTGTTCTGGCCGTTGTTCTTCAGCGGCGTTTCCATAGCGTTTTTGTTTGTGCCGTTGAACACCGTGGCGCTTGGTTCCCTCAAGCCGGAGGAAATCGGCAATGGCAGCGGCATCTTCAATCTGATGCGCAATGTCGGCGGCAGCGTTGGCATCTCGATGGTCACAACGCTCGCCGCGCGCAGCGCACAAGTGCATCAAACATTTCTCGCCGGCCACATGACGCCTTACGACGCCGCTTATCAGGCAAAATTGTACGCGACAACTTCCGCGCTTGCGGCCAACAGCGGCGCATTCGAGGGACATCGCCAGGCGTTCGGCGCGCTTTACCATACATTGCTCACCCAGGCGAACCTGCTCGCTTATCTCGATAACTTTCGCTGGTTCGCGTTGCTCTGTGTGTTTTGCGTCGCCGGAGCGTTGCTCATGAAGAAAACCGCCAGTCAAAAACCGATAATGACGCATTAAGGAGATTCAACATGAAAACCAAATATATTTTCCTTTCGGCAATCCTGGCCGCCATCGCCGGAGGTTGCGCAGTCGGGCCTGACTATCACCAGCCCAAAACCGAAACGCCCGCGCAATGGAGCGAACCGTTGCAAGGCGGTGAAACCAATTCCCCGGCAGCGGTCGCGTGGTGGGAAAACTTCCACGACGCGGAATTGAATTCATTGATTGAAAGGGCAGCGCGTTCCAACCTTGATTTGCGCATCGCACAGTCCCGGGTCCGCGAAGCGCGCGCCCAATATCGGATCGCTTCCGCAAATCTCTGGCCGACCGTTGGCGGTTCCAGTTCGTATGCACGCCAAAAAGAAAGCAAAAATCAGCCGGTGCTTGGCTCGATCCCACTTCCTGGAAATATTCCTTTTCAGAACAATGTTTATCAGGCGGGTTTTGATGCTTCATGGGAACTGGATGTGTTCGGCGGCAAACGGCGCGCGGTCGAATCCGCTTCGGCGCAGGTCGCCGCAACGGAATTTAATCAACGCGATGTGCTGGTGATCCTGCTTGGCGATGTGGCGCGGAATTATGTGGAACTTCGCGGCGACCAGCAACGGCTCGCGATCGCCCGCGAAAACATCAAGGCGCAGGAGGAAGTTTTGTCCATCACGCGCGACCGGTTTGAACATGGCTTGACGAGCGATTTGGATGTCGAGCAAGCCGCGACGCTGCTCAATTCCACTCGCGCGGAAGTTCCTACACTCGAAACTTCGATTGAAAATTTCGTTCATCGCATCGGTGTGCTGTTGGGGCTGCAACCCGGCGCGTTGGCAACCGAGTTGTCGAGTGAAGCGGCCATTCCAGTTGCGCCGCCGACTGTTCCAGTCGGGCTTCCTTCCGATTTGCTTTTGCGACGGCCTGATGTGCGGCAGGCGGAACGGCAACTCGCCTCGGCAACGGCCAACATTGGCGTCGCCAAGGCCGATCTGTTTCCCAAATTCTCGCTGACCGGAGTGGCGGGATTCCAAAGCGTCAGCGCAAGCGATTGGTTCACCGCTGGCAGCCGGTTCTGGTCGGTCGGGCCGACCGTCACCTGGAAGATTTTCGATGCGGGCCAAATCCGCGCGAACGTACGCGTCCAAAATGCCCGCCAGGAACAGGCGCTCGCCGCTTACGAACAGACGACCTTGACCGCGTTTGAGGACGTTGAAAATTCGCTGGTCGCTTATGCGAAAGAACAGACTCGCCGGCGCTCTTTGGCCGACGCGGTCACGAGCAGCCAAAATTCGCTCGACCTCTCGAAAAAACTTTACACCAACGGACTGACAGATTTCGTGAACGTTCTGGACGCCGAGCGTTCGCTGTATCAGGCGCAGGACGCACTGGTGCAGAGCGATCGGAATGTCTCGACTGATGTGGTCTCGCTTTACAAATCCCTCGGTGGCGGCTGGGAAAACCTTGCAAGCTCTCCTGTGTTGGCGCAGGCCAAATAAGGCAAATGACGGCAACGGGACATTCCTGTTGCCGTCATGCGCTTTGAAAGATTTTTTTTCGCGAGTCAGCTCGAAGCCGCGCAGCCCTGCGCGCAATATTCCCTCGCGCAACTTTTATCCATGACATCGGGTTCTCGAATGGTTCCTTTCCCCTCACCCCGGCCCTCTCCCATCGGGAGAGGGAGTGACGAATTCCATCGCGGGACAAAACATCGAGCGTTGGAAATCACCAGCGCGTGTGAATGTTTCCCCTCTCCTTGGGGAGAGGGACAGGGTGAGGGGGACCGCGTTGCGTTTCCATCCGCTGCTGGTTCTGCCAATCCAGCAACTGTCAAACTTGATGAGTCCTCCGGCAGAGCCGGAGGATTTCCCGTTGGATTAATCCGCATTCACCTGTGGAACATCCACCAGGTGCTCGGCCAAAAACCAGACTTGTTGTTCGTTTGTGCGGATGACGTCGCTCACCAGCAGATCGTTGGTGCCGTCGTCGCCCATTTCGTCAGCCTTGCGCGCCGAAGCGCGGGATTCCTGCAAAATGATTTCATGCGCCGTCAGCAAACGCGAAATCTGGACCGGCACTTCTTCACGCCCTTTGGGCGGACGGGGAATGTTCGTGTTTTCGGCGACGTCCGCGGCCATGGCGTAGCTCAAGCCGCCGAGCGCCTGGATGCGTTCGGCGATTTTATCCACCAGTTCAGACTGCTCTTCGAAATGTTTGTCGAACAGCAAATGGAGTTGATAGAAAGTTTTGCCGGCGACCTGCCAGTGATGTTTTTTGTAGAGGTCGCGAAGCGTCATGGTATCGGCCAAAATTTGGTTCAAGCGCTCGACACTTTCCATGCAGACTTTTTCGCCCAGGCCGATGGGCAGCTTGGCGATGGTGCCGAACGGTTGGATTTCCGGCGCGCTTTGGCCGGTTTTTGGCCGGGCACGGTCCGGCATATAGTGAAATCGTGGTTCAACGTCCTTGTGATCATTTTTTGTTTTCATAGTCCCTGTCTTTTTAAGTTTCTGAAACGAGCCCAATACCCGCCTGGTTATCAAGCGGCCTTTGTTTGCGAATTCGAGCCTGTGAACGGCGAGTCCCGAAGAGCAATCGCAAATTAGCACCGCAGATGGGCATGTGCAACAGCGAGGGAGGAGAGTAGGGAGAGTTTAAAATTGGTTGCTTCCATCATGGTTGACATTGCGGCCTCGGAGCGCCCTAATTAACGGCAGCCAGTCGTATAAGAATTGTTACAACTCATCTCATAAATACGAGAAGGATTCGCCGGGTGGGGGCACCCGGCCTACAAAAGGCGCGATTTTGGCTTTCTTTGTAGGCCGCGTGCCCTCACGCGGCGCTTGGCTGAACATTTATGAGATGGGTTCTAGGCATATATGAGGACACTCGCGGTATTGCTGCTTTTTGCGCTCACTTGCCACGCCGGAGATCGTTCAAGCGATGGCATGGTTTCAGTCGCTAAATTTTCCCTCTCTCCACCCGCATCTGGACTATATGGCCCGTGGCGCGACAAAGATAAAAACCGGCCTTATGCCGGAGAGCTTATTGTCATCACCAACGCGTCATTCCGTTACACGACATTTTCAGACGTTGTTGGCAAGCGTCCAGAGTATTCAGGCACGGTTTCAGTTTTCAAAGACCACATTTATCTGAACCATCCAGGCATTCCATATCCGTATCGAGTTGCTGGCGTTGCCGATGGCGTTCCAGTTTTATTTACTTGGGAGGGATTTGAGCAGTGGAAGAAGACCGGAAAAGTATTTGAGCTGAATGTTTTGTATCTTCAAAAACCAACGAAGCGCAAAAAATAGATGAGATATATGCCTAATTCATCACTGTAGCAATCGGCGGTTGCCTCCGCCTTTTAAAATGATTTTACAGTATAGGTGGAGGTAAAATTGGTTGCGGGCGCAGGATTTTTAGGCACCCTTGATACGGTCGCGAAAAATCTTGTAAACAATGAACTGACCAATTGCCAATCCAACTGCAAAGCAAAGAAAGAACGCGAACATCCAAAATCCCTTTTCGCCAGAACCTGACAAGCGTACGACGCTGCCTCCGGCCATTGCCGAAATAACCCAAGTGCTGATGAACAAAGATTGAAGTGGATCGGCCCACCAATTTATTGGATGCCTGTCCCACGAAGGGCGACGTAGTCTCTCGCAATTGCCCCTAACAACGGAATAATAAACGGCGCCGACTGCGAATGCAGGCATGGCCAAGAGAATGATTAAACAGAAAATCGCGTCCGGGTTGGTATGGTGCAAGTACCACGGAGACATTGAACCAAATCCTGCACAGAATCCTAATCCCACCAACCCAAAATTCACCAAACGCCAAAGGTGTTTCATGAGCTTTCTGGAGGATTTCAAAATTGGTTGCGGGGCAGGATTTGAACCTGCGGTCCCGCATGCGGGATTATGAGCCTGACGAGGTGCGAAATTCCTGTCGGGAGTGAATTTCAAGGAAGGGGCTTGCACTTCGAAAACAGTTGCTTTGGGCGTCTAAAGGTGGAAAATTCCCACCATGGAAACAGTCAAAGTTGACGACAAGAAGCGCGTGAGATTACCGGACGCCAAGCCCGGACAGGTTTTGGCGTACGAAGTGTCCGGTGAAACCTTCACCTTGACCCTCGTCAAGAAGGTCGAACCTAATGGTCGCCCGTCCAAGTTCAAGTTGGTTATGAAGAAAGGACGCCCCGTGATTCAAACCGATCGCGTTGTCAGTCTGGAAACGATCAAGGAGCTGTTGACTGAGCTTCCATGAAGCATTTGCTCGACACAAATGTCTTGCTGGCAGCGCTGATCGAAACCCACCCGCATCATCCCCGCGCGTTCGGGTGGATAGAGGGAAAAGAAGTTGTTCTTTGTCCGCTGGTGGAAATGGGTTTTTTACGGATCGGAAGTCTCAAAAAAACTTACGGGATACCGTTGCGCGAACTCCGCAAAATTCTTGAACGGTTTAAGACCGTGTATAAAACGCAATGGATAGCAGACGACCTTCCAGCCTTGGATTCCAAAGGGGCGGACAAGGCGGAAGAAATCACTGACCACTACCTTGCGGATTTGGCGGGCAAGCACGGGTTCAAATTGGCGACCTTCGATGAAGGCTTGACGCACGCACACGTCGAATTTCTCGCTTGAAAAATTCGTTGCGGGGCCGGATCTGAACCTGCGGCCTTCAAATTATGAGACAGATGGTTTTTGTGAAAAAAGGCATTAATTGTTAATCATCAACGCACATGCAGCTTCCTACGCACAAACCGTTCAAGCTGTGGCGATGGATATTTATTGTATTACAGTCCGCCGTCTTCTTGACGTTCTCGCTCGTGTATGTTCTTGAGTTCGGATTTGGCATTTCAGTCGAGCCTCAGTCTCGGTCGTTAAAGTTTGCGCTGGGATTTTCTTTCATGGCAGGGCTCTTTTTCTTGCTGATTGCCAGCCCATTCTTCTTCAAGTCACTTGGCAAACTGGCAGTCATTGGTTGGATTGGGGCGCTTTGTATTCTTGCTATCAGCATGTATCTCCCAGCAAAATCAGCCCATTAATCCCTAACAAATCGCTGCGGCCAACGCAGACAAGCGACGGGCTTTTTTGGAGGAACTCGCTGAACTTCCATGAGCTGAGCAGAAGTGTTTCTAAATTGGAGAGAAAATTGGTTGCGGGGGCAGGATTTGAACCTGCGGTCCCGCATGCGGGATTATGAGCGCGGCAATCCGGTCAAAGTCGGGAACTTGGGGAGTGGGAGAAGGATCGAGCAACAGGGAAATTTCGCGAATCCGCTGCCCCAGCTCGCGGAGCACCCCGGCGAACTCAGCCACAGCCTCATTTTTGGCCTTCAGGTTTTTCAGGTTTTCAAAAGAGGGGATAAAAAAATTGGTTGCGGGGGCAGGATTTGAACCTGCGGCCTTCAGGTTATGAGCCTGACGAGCTACCGGGCTGCTCCACCCCGCGATCAAGTCCATTCAGCATACGTCACATTGCAACCCACGCAAGCTCTTTTCTGTGCATCGATAACCACTGGCATTGCAACAGGTTTTCTGCATAATGTCCGCCGGTTCCGTTTATGGCTATGCGAAAAGTGATCACAATATTCACCGTGCTTGCGCTGGTTTTCGCGGCGGGTTGCGGCAAGTCTCCTGAATCGGGCGCGAGTAATTCCAAATCGAAGTCGCTCACCATCGCCTTCATGCCCAAGAGCAAGGGCAATGCGTATTTCATTTCCTGCAAGCAGGGCGCGGACGAGG
>Ga0070739_10005688_pt1 | contig 14074 bp, 13 predicted proteins | sample Coa_R1_7_FD_66445 | JGI IMG/M metagenome (GOLD analysis project Ga0070739, IMG submission 66445) | Surface soil microbial communities from Centralia Pennsylvania, which are recovering from an underground coalmine fire - Coalmine... | ecosystem: Environmental > Terrestrial > Soil > Unclassified ... | reverse complement strand
AAACCGACGTTTTTCAGCCCGCCAATTTCTATCCACTCGATGTCGAAACCGGCGGCGGGCACGAGCTTCGCCTCGAATCCGGTGCGCGTGCCGATGAAGACCGGGCGGTGGCCGCGTGCGTGCAGCTCACGGGCGACGGCTATGGCGGGAATCACATGTCCACCCGTTCCTCCGCCCGCCATTACAAAAATGGAGCCTTTCATCCGGAGTGCTCGCCCACGCTGAGCAGCAGCCCGCAGGCGATAAGCGTGCTCAGCAGCGAGCTGCCGCCGGAACTGATCATGGGAAGAGGGATGCCCTTGGTGGGCACCATGTCGAGGACCACGCTCATGTTGATAAACGCCTGGAAGACGATGGAAGCGGTGAGCCCAAGCGCGAGGAAGCGCCCGAATTCATCCGGCGCGGTCCAGTAGAGCCGCAGTCCGCGCCACATCAGGACCAGAAATCCGGCCAGCACCGCGGTACAACCGAACAGGCCCACCTCTTCGCCAACGACCGCGTAAATGAAATCTGTATGCGCTTCGGGCAGGTACAGCAGCTTCTGGCGGCTCTGCATCAGACCCATGCCAAGGACTCCTCCAGTGCCCACGGCAATCTTCGACTGCATCGCCTGGTAGCCCGTGTCGCGCGTTTTTGTCTCGTTCATGTACGTGAGCAGCCGGCCGGTCTTGTCGAACCTGGAGATGATCGTGAACTGCGGATCTATAAAGTGCACCACGCGGGCGATGCGGTACGGCTTGGACACAATGGCCAGGATCGCGAAGAGGGCGAGGGCTCCGATGGCGGCGACGAAATAGCGCTTGTCGAGTCCTGCCACGAAAAAGACGACGGCCGCAGTCAGCATCAGCACGACCGCGGTGCCGAGGTCGGCGATCACGACGGCGACCCCCAGCATCATGAGCACCAGGCACGCGGGCAGAATGGTGTGCTTCGCATTGATGCGCCGGGAGCGAATGGTCACGAACCAGGCAAGGAATATGGCCAGCGCGGGCTTGGCGAATTCGGAGGGCTGGATGCTGCCCGGCCCCATGCGGAACCAGCGGTGTGTTTTGGGGTCCATGAAATAGACCAGCACCAGAAGCGCGAGCACGGCGCCCAGCGGTCCGAAGGCCCATTTGGGACTCATCAGAAAGCGGTAATCGCGGCTTTTGAGCCACATCATGGCGAAGAATGAGGCGACCGCCCAGCCCGCCTGACGCAGGAGGAAATAGGTTGTGGATTGATAGCGCCACTCCGCCATCACGGAGGAGGCGCTGTAGACCATCACGAGGCCGAAGGAGACCATGAGGACCACGGTCGCGAACAGCACCCAGTCGGTTCTGAGCCGCTGCGCCATTTACTGTGAGTCCTCCCTGGCCCATCGCAAGACATGAATGTGATTGGACGATGTCGGTCCAGCGCCAGGCAGGCTGAAGGCCTGCCCCACAAGGCAACGAGGCATCAGTGGTCCTCCGCGGCAAGCTCATTCACAAGCTGCTTGAACACTTGCCCCCGATGTTCGTAGCTGCGGAACTGGTCGAAGCTGGCGCACGCCGGCGCGAGAAGCACGGTATCGCCGCGCGTCGCATGCTGATGCGCATACTGGACAGCAGTTTCGAGCGTGTCGCAGCGGATGACGGGTACGAATCCGGCGAGTTCGTTGGAAATTTTTCCGGCAGCGGCGCCGATGAGCAGGGCGGCGTGCGCTTTGGAACGCAGCGGCTCACCGAGCGGGGCGTATGAGGCGCCTTTATCCTTGCCGCCGAGAATGATCCATAGCCCGCCGGGGAAGCTGTCCACGGCTTTGAGCGCCGCATCGACGCTGGTCGCTTTCGAATCGTTGTAGTAGTCGACGCCGTTCACCTGACCGACAGGCTCGATCCGATGCTCCACGCCGGGGAAGGTCTGAACGGCGCGACGGATCTGGTCGAACGATGCTCCGGCGCGGCGCGCAGTCGCGGCCGCAGCCATTACGTTCTGAAGATTATGCCGGCCACGCAGACGGACTTCAGTCACCTTCATGAGCACGCCACCGTCGGCGCGCACAGTATCGCCGTCGAGCCAGAAGCCGTGCTCCACCGGCCGCTCCAGGCTGAACCAAACCACCGACGCGCGGGTCTGGGATGCGTAGGCCCGGCAAACATGATCGTCGGCATTCAGGATCGCCGTGTCCCCGGGCTGCTGGTTACGAAAGATGCGGCCCTTCGCGGCAGCGTAGTTTTCGAAGCTGTGGTGGCGATCGAGGTGGTTGGGGGTGACGTTCAGCGCGACGGCAACGTGGGCGCGGAATGTGTCGGTCATCTCCAGCTGAAAGCTGGACAGCTCGAGCACGGTCCACTGGTCCGGCCGGGAGGATGCCACCATATCAGTGGGCGGCCGTCCGATGTTGCCGCCGACCTGCGATGGAATCCCGGCCTGGCGGAGAATTTCGCCGACCAGCGCCGTAGTCGTCGTTTTTCCATTGGAGCCGGTGATGCCAATCACCGGACCCTGAAGCCACCAACCGGCGAGTTCCAGCTCACCGATGACCGGAATGCCGCCGGCGCGCAGCGGCTCGAACAGGTCGAGGTCGGCGGGCACGCCGGGCGAGATCACCACTGCATCGACGCCGGCGAACGCGGCGGCCTGCTGCGGCAGAATTTCGAGCCCTTCGGCCGAGGCCTGCCGGAACAGCTCGGGCGCGTTGCTCGAATCGACGGCGCGGACCGTGGCGCCATGCTCGCGCAGCAGCGCGGCCGCGGCAAATCCCGACTTCGCCATACCGACGACGGCCACCGTTGCGCCCCGAATTCTGTCTTGCAGTTCGGCCATCGTCGTCATCGGAGCTTCAGCGTAGTCAGTGCGAACAGCGCCATCACCAGGCCGGCGATCCAGAAGCGCGTGATGATTTTCGACTCCTGCCAGCCTTTGGCCTCGAAATGATGATGCAGCGGCGCCATTTTGAATATGCGTTTGCCGCGGAGCTTGTAGCTGCCCACCTGAAGAATCACCGACAGCGCCTCGATCACGTAGACGCCGCCAATGAATGGCAGCAGCAGTTCCTGCTTGATCAGCACGGTAACCATGCCGAGGCTGCCGCCGAGCGCCAGCGACCCGACGTCGCCCATGAACACTTCGGCGGGGTGGGCGTTGTACCACAGGAAACCGATGGACGCACCGGTCAGGGCGCCGCAGAAGATGGCCAGTTCGGACGCGCCGGGGACGCGATCGAGGCCGAGGTATTCGGCGAAACGCGCGTGCCCGGTTACGTAGGTGAGGACCGTCATAGCCCCGGCAGCGATGATCATCAGGCCGATGGCCAGGCCATCCAGCCCATCCGTGAGGTTGACGGCGTTGCTGGAGCCGACCAGCACCAGGATCGTAAATGCATAGAACCCGACGAAGGCCAGGGGGTAAGTCCAGTAGCTGTGCAGCCAGTTGTTGATCAGCAGGTCGGGCTTGAATGTCTTGAAAAAGGGAACGTTCAGCGCGGTGGAGTACGCGCCGCGGCCATGCAGCATCAGCAGGAACAGGCAGCTGATCACGGCCACGATTACCTGGTACAGGATCTTCTGCCGTGCGGTCATTCCCAGATTGCGCATGCGCTTGATCTTGGTGTAGTCGTCCCAGAAGCCGATGCCGCCGAAGGCAACCAGCGCGAACAGTGCGATCCAGACGTACGGATTCCGCAGGTTGGCCCAGAGCAGGGTAGGGAAGACAACCGAAACCACAATCAGCACCCCGCCCATGGTGGGCGTGCCGGCCTTTTTCATGTGCGAGCGCGGTCCGTCCTCGCGGATGTGCTGGCCGAAGTTCAGCCGGCGGAGCCTTTCGATCAGCCACGGCCCGAGCGCGATACACAGGAACAGCGCGGTCAGACTGGCGAACGCCGTACGAAAGGTCGCGTACTGGAATACGCGGAACGGCGTAAAGATTTTCAGCCGGAAGAGCTTCTCGAAGAAGAGCCAGTAGAGCATGCGCGCTAGCCTCGAAACCTTTCGAGCGCTTTTTCGACGTGCGTGCCGCGCGAGCCTTTAAAGAGGATGGCATCGCCCTGGCGGCCGATGCCGCGCAGGCGCTCGCCGGCCGATTCGGGATCATCGAAGAACTCCGCCGCAGCCAGGCCGCCGCGGCGAGCTTCGTCCACCATAGCCCGGGCGTCGCCGTGAATGCCGATGAGCACGTCGACGCCGTTGTTCGCCGCGTATTCGCCGAGCTGCCGGTGCAGCCGTTCCGACCAATTCCCCAGCTCACGCATCTCGCCGAGCACGGCGACATGGCGCTGGGCCGGCTCCGCGCGAAGAACGTCGATCATCGCCCGGGCGGCTTCCGGATTGGAGTTATAGCAATCGTCAATGATGAGAATCCCGTTGTGAATGCTGCGCTGCCCGCGCATCTTCCCGGGCTGCAGACGGCGAACGGCATCTACGAGGGTGTGCGTCTTCAGGCCGTATATCTGGGCGACTGCGATTCCGGCCAGCGCCGTCAAAACACCATGCCGGCCAGCGAGTGAGGTCTCGAAATCCGTGCCGCAGGCGCGAAAGCGGGTGGCTCCGTTTTCGTGGCGCACATTATCGGCGCGCACGTTCGCCCCTTCGCTCAGTCCGTAGGTGATGACGCGGACGTCGCGGCCATCGCCGAAACGGGCCACTCGCGGGTCGTCGGCATTGAGAACCGCCGTGCCCCCGGGAGGCAGCGCTTCCACCAGCTCGCGTTTCGCGGCCGCAACGCCTTCGATCGACTCGAAATTCTCGACATGCGCGTAGCCGACGTTCGTCACCACGGCGACCTCCGGGCGCGCGATTTTCGCCAGCTCGGCGATCTCCCCGGCGTGGTTCATGCCCAGCTCGAGCACCGCCACACGCGCATCGGCCGGGAGGCGCAGAATCGACAGGGGCAGGCCGACATTATTATTGAAGTTCCCGACGGTGCGGCCGACGGGCATGCCCACCGAGAGCAGCTCGGCGATGGCATCCTTGGTGGTCGTTTTGCCTGCGCTGCCCGTCACCCCAACCACGTCGCCTCCCCAGTGCTGGCGCGCCCACGAGGCCAGGTCCCCGAGCGCGCGGAGCGCGTCGGAAACCACCAGCACCGTTCCGCTCGCCGGCCGTTCCGCGATCGCCGCCACCGCTCCCCGGCGCAGCGCATCCTCTATATAGACATTGCCGTCGTGGTTCGGCCCGCGTAGCGCGAAGAACAACTCGCCGGGGCCGATCGTCCGGGAGTCGATGCTCCAGCCAGTGACCTCGGCATCGAAAGCTGTTTCGACGCCGAGCGCGCGGGCGACCTCTTTTAAGCTGAAGTTCACTTCTGGCCTTCGTACCCCATTTCCTGCAGGATGGCGCGCGCGGTCTCGCGGTCGTCGAAGTGGACGGTGCGGTCCCCGAGCACCTGGTATGTTTCGTGTCCCTTGCCCGCAAGAATGACAATGTCGCCCGGCGCCGCCTCGCGCAGCGCGATACGAATGCCTTTCTCGCGGTCCGGCTCCACGCTGTGCGGCGTATCGAAGCGGCGCAGGCCGACCAGCGCGTCATTAATGATGGAAAGCGGGTCCTCGGATCGCGGGTTGTCGGAAGTCAGCACGACATAGTCGCTCAGCTCGGCGGCAGCCATGCCCATGAGAGGGCGCTTGGAGCGGTCGCGATCGCCGCCGCAGCCGAACAACGTGATCACGCGTTTCGGTGCAAGGCCGCGGGCGACGGAGATGACGTTTCGCAGCGCGTCGTCGGTGTGCGCATAATCGACCACCACCAGGAACGGCTGGCCGGCCTCGACGCGCTCGAAACGGCCAGGAACCGCAGTCATGTCGTCCAGGCCGTGCTGGATGGTTTCGAAATCGAGGCCATGCGTCAGCGACGCCGAAGCCGCGGCGAGGATGTTGTACACGTTGATGCGGCCCACCAGCGGCGAGTGCAGCGTAACGGCGCGGCCCTCATGCTCCAGACGGAACCGGACGCCCGAAAAATCGCTCTTCACGGACGTGGCGCGGACGTCGGCGCCCGATTCGAACCCATAGGTGATGCGGCGCGTTTCGGCGGAAGTGCGAATACGCCGGGCCCATTCGTCGTCGAAATTGATCACCGCGCACCTGGGCGCCGGACCTTCCGCGGGCGTGAAGAGGAGCTGCTTCGCTTCGAAGTAGTTCTCCATCGTCTGGTGGAAATCCAGATGGTCGCGCGTCAGATTAGTGAACACAGCGGTGTGAAAACGGATGCCGCTCACGCGTCCCAGAGCCAGCGCGTGTGAGGACACCTCCATGGTGACATGGGTTCCACCGGCTTCCTCGAGGTCGTGAAAAATCCGGTACAGATCCAGCGATTCCGGGGTGGTGTTCACCGCGCCCATTTTCTTCCCGGCCAGACGATATTCGACGGTGCCGATCATGGCCGTGGCCCTGCCCGTGGCGCGCAGCATGGCATCAATCAGGAACGCGGTGGTGGTCTTGCCGTTCGTGCCGGTGATCCCGGTCAGCGCCAGACGTTCATCGGGCGCGTTATAGAAGGTCCGGGCGGCGCGCGCGAGCGCATCGCGTCCGTGCGCGACCTGAATCCATGGATGCGCAGCATGGCCCGGCGGGGGAGGCAGATCGCTGGCCACAGCTACCGCCCCGCGCTGCATGGCGGCTTCGGCGAACAGCCGCCCGTCGACCTTAGCGCCTGAAAAAGCGAAAAACAGAAAACCGGGCTGCACCCGCCGCGAATCGTAATCGAGGCCGGTAATCAAGAGTGCGGCCACATCATCGGGCAACCTGGATTTCAGGGCGATGCCGGACAGCAGTTCGCGGCAGGTCATCCGGGCTCCGCTGCCGGCAGGACAATATCAGCCACGGAGGAACGCGGATGAACGCAGATGACAAGTGCGGCCGTCTCTCCTGTCATCGCGCGAACCGCAGCCTCACTCTCTCGCCCGCCGGAAGTACCGCCCCAGGCAGAGGATACTGCTGGCGCACCAAACCAGTACCGATGCTCTCCACGGGAATCCCCGTCTGCGCTGACAGTTCCGCAACAGCCCGCGCCGTCATGCCGATGAAATTCGGCGCCTGCGGGCCGCTGACCTGGTTCGCCGCCGGAACAAAAATACCCTGCTGGTCCCCATCGGAGTCCCCAGCGGCTTCTTCAGGGGGTACCAGCAGGGTCGGATCAGACAGATCCGCAATGGCCAGGTCGTTAGTCTCGTTCTTTCCGTCGTCCGGGACCGGAAGAGCATCATCCGGGAGATCGCGGGGGACCTCCAGGAAGCGGAGCGAGGCGGTCATGACCTCCTTGAATACCGGCGCGGACACTTCCGCGCCGAAGCCGGAAGTCCCCGCCGCTCCGTTGGCGGTCACCGCCACAACCAGCGAGGGATTGGCGACCGGCGAAAAACCCATGAACGACGCGTTATAGAAATGCGTGTAGTGGTGGGTCTGCAGGTCAACGATCTGCGCCGTCCCGGTCTTCCCGGCCGCGGAGTATCCGATCAGGCGCGCGTTCCGGCCGGTGCCGCGTAGCACGACCTGCTCCATCATGTGGCGCATGGTCATAACTGTCTGCGGGCGCAGAATCTGTTTGGACTGCACCGGGGCATCCTCCAGCAGCTGCGGCTTTACGAGATAGCCGCCGTTGGCAATGACCGCGCAGGCGCGAGCCAGTTGCAGCGTGGTCACCAGGAGCTCATGGCCCATCGGCACGGAGGCGATGGAACTCGGCCGCCAGTGCTCCGGCTTGAAAACTAATCCGGGCGATTCGCCAGGCAGCGAAATACCGGTCCGCTGGCCGAATCCAAAGCGGTGAATGTACTCGTACAGGTGCTCCTTGCCGACCCTGATCCCGATATTGATCGCCCCGATATTGCTGGAATGCACCAGCACGTCTTCCATCGACATCGCGGCCGGGCCGTTGTGCGAATCGTGCACCACGCGTCCGAAGAACGTCATGGCTCCGTGGCCGGTCGGAATGATCGACTCCGGCCTGAGATTCGTCGTCTCCAGCGCCGCGCTGAGTGTCACCACTTTGAAAACCGAACCGGGCTCGAACGGAACTGAAACGGCCTGGTTGAACCGCGCCTTGCGTTCAAATTCATTGCGCACCGGCTGGTTTGGATCGTACGGAGGATAGCTGGCCAGCGCCAGAATTTTCCCCGTGCGCGGATCCATTACGACCGCGCTCCCGGTGTGGCAGTGATGCGCCACCACCGTATCGCGCAGCATCTCCTCGGCGATGTACTGAATTCGCGCGTCGATGGTCAGGTGCACGTCATGGCCGGGCTGCGCGGGCGCTCCATATTGCTCCGACTCGAAGCCGCGCTGCCTGACGTCCTCGGTGACCAGCAGCTTGCCCGGTTTGCCGCCCAGAACGTCGTTGAGCTTGCGCTCGACGCCGCCGAGCCCTTTGCCGTCGGAATCGACGCTGCCGACCACATGCGCGGCGAGTGTGCCATAGGGATAGAAGCGGCGGCTTTCGGTGACGAACTGGATCCAGTCGACGTGCAGATTCCGCAGGCGGTCCGCTTCTTCTTCGGGCGCCTTGCGCTTGATCCACAGGAATCCGCGATGCTTCTGCACACACTCGTGCAGGTCGGCGTCGAGCCTGGACCTGTCCAGGTTGAGAATAGGAGCCATCAGGTCGGCCGCGACATCGATGTTGGGGATCAGCAGGGGGTTGACGTAGATGGACTCGACCGGCAGGCTCATCGCCAGGCGCTGGCCGTTCCGGTCGAGGATGGCGCCGCGCGGCGGACGCACTTCGATGATGTGTTCCTGCTGTTGCTGGGCGAGGTGACGGAAGTCGTTATGCCGGACTACCTGAAGCTGAACAAGGCGGAACAGAATGAGCGTGGCCCAAAGCAGGACAATTCGCGCCAGCCAGCGCACACGGGGCGCGGATTGCTCGATTGCCTTGATCTCCTCATCGCCCACGCGCCACTCCTCGACTCGGACAGACGTGTTCTCCTGGGAACGCCGGCGCCGGCCGGCGCACCGTTAAGGGTTGACGTGCGGCCTTCCCGCGCGCGCCACCTGGTGGCCGGGCTTTCCCTCCAGATACACGACCGAGCCGGGGGCCGGATCGACATAGCGCTGCATCTTCGCCAGCGCCTGGAGACGCGCCGGGCTGAGCAGCCTCGCTTCCTGAAGTTCGAGCGCGGAGCGCATCGTCTCGAGCCGCTGTTCCTCCTGCTTCAGAGCTTCCAGCCGGTAACCGGCCAGCAGCCCGTAGAGGCTGGGCGCGAGCAGCCCCACCACGACGGCCACCGCCGCCGCACTGCTGGCGATCATTCTCCAGCAGGCGCTGCGCGCCGCGGGGTCGGACTCCCGCACCACAAGGGTGTTGTCAATCGCCTTGGTAAATAAGAAAACATCTTCGTTCGGGACGGCCCGAACGAGAAATTCGTCCATCTGCTCGCGCAGCCGGGCGGGAGCTTCCGCCACGCTGCGCGAAACCATGAATCTGTCAAAAAGGGGCGCCAGTGTTGCCATTCTTCAGCCGTTCGCTTTCGTCATCTCCACCGCGCGCAGCTTCGCGCTGCGCGAAGCCGGGTTCGCCTCAGTCTCCGCGCCACCAGGCCGGACCACGTGCTTTGTCAGGACGATCGCTCGCCCCGCACGGGCCAGTTCCTGGAACTTCTGCTTGACTCGCCGATCTTCGAGCGACATGAACGTGATCACCACCATCCGGCCGCCGCTCCGGACCAGATTGGGCGCTGTGGCGAGCAGTCGATCCAGCTCGCCCATTTCGTCGTTGACGGCTAATCGAAGGGCCATGAAGGTCTGCGTCGCCGGATGCAATCGCCCCGTCCGGGGTACGGCTTCCTCCACCACACGAGCCAGCTGGCCCGTGGTGCGGATTGGCCGCGCCCGAACGATTGCTCTGGCTATTCTCCGCGACCTCCTCTCTTCGCCGAGCTGAAAAATCAGATCGGCGAGCTCCTTCTCCGCAGCAAAATTCACGATATCCGCGGCAGTGGCCGCCTGGCTGCGATCCTGCCGCATGTCCAGCGGCCCCTCGGCCATGAGCGAAAACCCACGCTCGGCATCGGTCAGCTGATAGCGGCTGACGCCAAGATCCGCCAACAGCCCATCGACACGTTCCACGCCGGCCTCGGCCAGCGCCGCCGGCAATGTCGAAAACGCGCCGCGATGAAACCGAACCCGCCGAGCCAGCTGCTCGCCTACGTTCCGTCGCGCGATCGCCAGCGATTCCGCATCCCGGTCGTTGGCAATCACAAACCCGTCCGTCAGCCGCTCGGCGATGGCTCGCGTATGACCACCCAGCCCCGCGGTAGCATCCAGATACACTCCGGCCGGCTGCGGCGCCAGATAATCCAGCGTCTCCGCGAGCATGACCGGATGGTGCTCCATAAACCACCGCGAACATTACCTGAGCCCTTTCTGCTCGAGCCGCCGAAGCTTGTCGGCCAGATTCTGGCGCGCGCGCTCCTGACGGCGTTCGTAAATCTCTTTCGGGTACACGTTCACGCGGCCCTTGTAGCAATCGAGGAATACCGGCTCGCCTTCCATCCTCAGTAAATCCCGGAGCCGCGCCGGAACCAGCACCCGGCCCTGACCATCCAGTTCGCCGGCTCCGCCAAGGTCCCGCGCCATGAAGGCCAGGTCCTCGGCGGCATCCGGGTTGTCTGTCTCCCCCTCCAGAACTTCCTGGTTCCGTTTCCAGATCGAAATCGGGTATATTCGAGCTGTCTCCAGATCGAGGCTCGTGATAAACAGCGAACCACCGTCCGTTTCGCGGAAGGATGCCAGGAAACTCTGAATGTCAACCGGAAGCTTCAGCCGTCCCTTTTCATCTACACGTCCGGGGTAGATGCCCAATGGGGGTTCTGATCCCGCGGTCGTGGGTTTGACGTCCACTCTCGGCCACCGGAGGTCCACTTTTTAACCACTTTGGACCACCTGTCGAATTGTGGCATGTGCACGACCGATATTGCAATATCTTTTTTGACTCTTTTTGGGGCGTCGACTACCCGCATATGGGGAGGTACATTGGGCTTTCCCCCTAGTCACTTCCGGGCGGTGGTCGAAATCGTGCAAGACTGGGAGATATGCGGCTTGCCACGGTAGCCCTGATCGCCTGCCTTGCGCTGGCCGGGTGCGCTCGAAACGACAATCGTCGTAGTGACGACCGCTCCCCTGCCCGGACTGCGGGCCGTGCCGCGTACGAGCTCAGCCAGGAAACGAAGAAGGCGGCGAAGGCGGCCGGCCGGGAGCTCAGCCACGCTGCAAAAGAGGCCCACGAGGGCTGGAAAGATGCCCAGCGCGAGCATAAGCAGGATCATAAATAGGCTCCACGGATCCATTTGGAGCGGAGCTTTGGCCCGCACGAACACCTGATAACCTGAACCGCGATGCCGACCTACTACGAGTTCTTCGCCGGTGGCGGCATGGTGCGTGCCGGTCTCGGCGAACGCTGGTCCTGCCTCTTCGCCAACGACATCGATGCGAAGAAAGCCGCGGTCTACACGGCGAACTGGGGCGGCGAGCACCTCAGCGTCGCGGATATCCGCGCCCTGACCACAGCAGAACTGCCCGGCGTCGCGGATCTGGCGTGGGCTTCGTTCCCCTGCCAGGACCTGTCGCTTGCCGGATCGCAGCGCGGACTGGAGGGCGAACGATCCGGAACCTTCTGGCAGTTCTGGCGCCTGATCAAGAGCCTGATCGGCGAGCAGCGCGCCCCGTCCATGGTGGTTCTCGAAAACGTCTGCGGCGCCTTGACGTCCCATGGCGGCAAGGATTTCACGGCCATCGCCGACGCACTCGCTGACGCCGGTTACCGCTTTGGCGCGCTGGTGATTGACGCCGTTCATTTCGTGCCTCAATCGCGTCCGAGGCTTTTCATCATCGCAGTGCGCACCACCGTCCCCGAATTCCTGGAAGCGCGCTCGGTTTGGCATCCCCCGAATCTCATCCATGCCTGGGGCAAGCTTCCCCGCCGGCTGAAGCCATCGTGGGTTTGGTGGCATCTGCCCGCGCCGCCACCGCGCACCACTACATTCGCCGATGTCATTGAACACAATTCCCCTGAAGTCCGCTGGCACACGGAGGCCGAAACGCAGCGTTTGCTCGAAATGATGAGCCCGGTCAACCGCGCCAAGCTGCAGCGGGCGCGGAGAAGCGGCGCGATCACCATCGGCTCTCTGTACCGGCGCACGCGAGGAAACCAGCAGCGCGCGGAGGTTCGCTTCGATGACGTCGCGGGTTGCCTGCGCACTCCGGCCGGCGGATCGAGCCGCCAGACGATCCTGCTCGTCGAGGGTAATGACATTCGTTCACGGCTGCTCTCGGCGCGCGAAGCTGCGCGTCTCATGGGCCTGCCCGACACCTACAGACTGCCCGCCAACTATAACGAGGCGTATCATCTGGCCGGCGACGGCGTAGTGGTTCCGGTAGTCCGTTTTCTCGCCGCGCATCTGCTCGAGCCCCTGCTTGCGGGCGCGCGACCGGCGCAGGCGGCGTGATGAAGGAAACACCCGAGCAACGCAGCCGCACGATGCGCGCTGTGAAAAGCGTAGATACAACCCCCGAGATGGCCGTGCGCCGTCTGGTGCACGCGATGGGCTATCGCTTCCGCCTGCATCGCAGCGATCTGCCCGGCAAACCCGACCTCGTCTTGCCTCGGCTGCGCAGGGTGATCTTCGTCCACGGCTGCTTCTGGCACGGGCACGATTGCGCGCGCGGCGCTCGCATTCCGAAAGCGAATCGGGATTACTGGCAAAGCAAGATCGGCCGCAACGTGACCCGCGATGCCGCCCACCTCACCGCCTTGCAAGCCGCCGGATGGCGAGCCGCCGTGATTTGGGAATGCGAGCTCAGGCAGCCGGGCCTGGTGCGGAGGCGATTGGCCGTGTTCCTGCGCGTCAGGGCCGGCGCACAACGCGGCCGTCCTTCGTAACGAAGTCGATGCCGTGGAGCGCCCCGGTATCCGCCAGCGGATTCGCGGGCATGCCGACGATGTCGGCGGCAAGGCCGGGGACAATGGCGCCACGCTGCTTCTGAACGCGCAGCAGCGCGGCTGCATTCGTGGTCATGGCCTTCAGAACCTCCGTGTTCGGCACGCCGGCGGCCTTCCAGACCAGGAGATAATCCAGCATGATGTCGCCGCGCGTCTTTCCCGGAAGGCTGACAACCACGTCCGTGCCAAAGACAAGCGTTACGCCCAGTGCGTAGGCGCGCCGCAGCCGGTCGGTAATCAGCCGCTCCATCTCGTTCGGATCGGGAAGTTGATGCCGCGCCTGCAGTTCCACGAGAACTTCATGCGGCATGTCCGTGCCCACCAGCGCCGTGCCATGTTCCTTCATCAGTTTCAGGACGTCATCGGAAAGCCAGAATCCATGCTCAACGGAGTCGGCCCCGCCGAGAATCACGTTGCGCGCCGGAGCGTCGTGAAACACGTGCACGGCGACCGCGCGTCCGGCGAGATGCGCTTCGTTCACGGCTGCGCGAATCTCTTCCTCCGAGTAGTAGTAATCGGAGTTGTCCGCGACCAGCTTGATGACATCCGCACCGTAGAAGATGTTGCGGCGCACCGCCTTGCGGATTTCCTCCGGGCCGTCGGCATCGTCGTATTCGAAGCTCCACAGCGGTCCCTGCTCCGGTGGGAGGGTTACGGCCTGGCCGCCGAATGGCGCGATGATCTTTCCCGCCGTCAGAATTGTCGGTCCCACGAACCAGCCCTGGTCGATTGCGCGCTTCAGATCGATAACGGCATAATTGGCGCCATTGCCCACATCCCGAAGGGTCGTGAAACCCGCGCGCAGCATATCCTGCGCGTTCCGCAGACCGCGGAGTGCGCGGATGGGCGAGCCCTCGACTAACTGCGGCTCCTGCAGTGAAATGCCTGTGCCCAGGTCCATCGAAACGTGCGTGTGGGCGTCCATGAGCCCGGGCATCACCCACTCGCTCGACAGATCGATCACCTCGCCCGCGGCTCCGGCGCCAATGCTCGCGATTTTGCCGTCTTTGACGACAATGACCTGATTTCGACGGACCGCCCCGGTAGCCGGGTCGATCAGATTGCCCGCGCGGATGGTCAGCGTCTGTGCAACAGCGACAGGCGCGAGAAGAAGCAGGACGAGATTCGTCATGGCCGAAGGCGCGTCAGAGTCCGAGTGCGCTCATCCCAGCGAT
>Ga0070739_10005687_pt1 | contig 14075 bp, 10 predicted proteins | sample Coa_R1_7_FD_66445 | JGI IMG/M metagenome (GOLD analysis project Ga0070739, IMG submission 66445) | Surface soil microbial communities from Centralia Pennsylvania, which are recovering from an underground coalmine fire - Coalmine... | ecosystem: Environmental > Terrestrial > Soil > Unclassified ... | reverse complement strand
GGGTAGATCGCGTCGGCACGCTCTTCCAGGCCACGCATCCGGCGCTTGACCACGAAGCCGACCGCCACGGAGAAGACGACGGTGACTCCGATACCGAGGTATGTCAGTGCGCTGCCCATGCTGCGCGCCGCGCTGCCGAGCCCATAGGCGCCGAGGCCGACCAGCAGCGCCCACACCAGCCCGCCAGCGGCGTTCGCGACGAGGAATCTCGACCGGCGCATCTGGACCAGACCGGCGAGGAATGCCGCGTAGGTGCGCAGTCCGGTGATGAATCTGCCGTAGAAGACGATCTTCCCGCCGTGCCGGTCGAACAGGTAGCGGCCGACCTTAAGCCGGCGTGGGGTCAACCCGACGCGGTGGCCGTGCCGCCTCGCCAGCCGCAAACCGCCATGCCTGCCGAGCAAGTAGCCGACGTTGTCGCCGATCACGGCGGCGCCGGCGGCCACGGTCACGATCAGCGCGATGTTCAACCGGTGCGTGCTGCCGGCGTAGAGCGCCGCGGCGATCAGTGCCGTCTCACCAGGCATCGGGATGCCGAGGCTCTCGGCCGCGATGAAGACGAAGACAGCTAGGTAGCCGAAGGTCTGGAGCAGGTGGTCGATCAGTGTCAGGCTCATGCGGCCAAGCTAGGAAGCGGCGCCTTTCACCCCGCTTACAGCTACAGCTGCGTGGGCTGGGCCGACGGCTCGTCGAGCGCGCGCAGGAGACCGTCGACGGCCAAGTGGGACATGCGTTCGCGAGTGCGGGCGGTGGCGCTGCCGGCGTGGGCGGTCAGCACGACGCGCTCGGTGCGTGCCAGCAACCCTGGGTGCACGCGCGGCTCGTTCTCGAACACGTCGAGGCCCGCGCCCGCGATGGTCCCGGCGGTCAGTGCCTGCGCCAGGGCCGCCTCGTCGACGAGCGCTCCGCGGGAGGTGTTGATCAGATAGGCGTTCGGCCGCATCAGCGCGAGCGCCTCGGCGTCGATGAGGTGGTGGGTGGCTTCGGTCAGCGGCGCGTGCAAGGACACGAAGTCGCTGGACGCAAGCAGTTCGGGTAGCGGCACGTGCCGGGCCCCGAGGTGCTCGGGCAGCTCGGGCCGGGGGCGGCGTGCGTGGTAGAGGACGGACATGCCGAAGCGGCGGGCGCGGTGGGCGACGGCCTGGCCGATACGGCCGAATCCGACCACGCCCAGGGTGCTGCCATGCAGGTCGACGCCCATAAGCTCGTCCATAAGCCGCCAGCCGTGGAAGCCGCCGCCCCGCACGAGCGCGTCCGATTCGGTGATGCGCCGGGCGACCGCGAGCAGCAGGGCGAAGGCGAGGTCAGCGGTCGCCTCGGTCAGCACGTCCGGGGTGTTGACGACACGCACACCGTGGCGGGCGGCGGCATCCAGATCGATGTGGTCCATGCCCGCGGAGACGGTGGCGACAACGCGCAGGCCGGGGTGGGAAAGTACGTGCTCGTCCACGCGGTCGGTCAGGTGGCACACCAGAGCCTGCGCGGAGCCGAGACGCTCGGTGATCTTCTCGGCGCTCAGCGGGACCGGGCTGGCCAGTTCGGTCACGGCGTATCCCGCGTCGATGAGTTTCGTCAGCGCGCTGCGATGGATGGGCTGGGTGACCAGCACTGAGCCGGGGGCGGGGGAAGTGGCCGGGCTCACGCGCTCGCCTTCCCCTGGCCGCGTACCGCGGCGCCCTCGACGGTCTCGTCGTCGGAGTCGGTGAGCAGCAGGTCGACGCCGGCGACGGCGTGCCGGCGGAAGGTCTGCTCGACGGCGTCAGGGTCGCGACTGTGCAACGCCGCCAGGATCTCGCGGTGTCCCTGGATGCGCCGCGCCGCCACGTCCGGATGGAAGCGCATGCTCTCGACGGACCGGGCGCGGCGCTCGGGGCCCAGGAACGTGACGGACTGGATCAGGCCGCGCAGGGTCGGATTGTCCGCGGCCCGCTCGATCTCGCGGTCGAATTCGCGGGCGAGGCGCAGGTATTCGGCCACGGTACGGGTGGGTTCTGCGCCGAGCGCATCGACGATCGCCGCCATCCGGTCGAGGGCTGCCTCGTCCAGCTTGGGCGTGGCGAAGCGCGCTTCGAGCGCGCGCAACGCGGCGCCGGTGAGCAGCAGCTCGTGCAGCGATTCCGGCGAGTGTTCGACGACGCGCAGTTCGCGGGCGGAGACCCGCTCGATCAACCCGTCCTGCTCGAGCCGGCGCAGCGCCTCCCGGACCGGCGTCGCGCTGACGTTGAGCCGTCCAGCCAGCCCGCGTTCGGTCACCCGCTCGCCGGCCGCGAACGTCCCGGTCGCGATGCCTTCGCGAATGGCCTGGTAGGCCTGGTTCGCTAGCGACTGGGCGCGCTGGAGCGGCGGCAGGTCCGGCGCGGTGCTCATGGACGTCCCCTTCCCTCGGGTCATGTGGAGAAGGGAACGGTACCACTCGCTATGGCAAGGTGCATAGCGGCACGGATGGCTACTGAAATGCAGTTATACCTCGACGGCCAGATCTTGACACGATTTGCTACAGCCAATACCGTGCCGCAGCAGATGCTATAGCAACGTTGCTATAGCAGTTTGGAGGATCGATGCGCACGTTCGGCAAAACCGCGCTGGTCGGCGGCCTCGCCTTCTTCTTCCTTTGCGGCGCCCTGGGGGCGTGCTCGACCGGTGCCGCACCCTCCGCGACGGCGTCGTCCGCCGCTTCCGGGCCCGCGTCGCTCGCGACGCTGGCTCAGCAGGCGAAGTCCGAAAAGGGCCTGGTCATGTACGCCAATGTGCCGAATCAGTACTTCAAGCCGGTTATCGCGGCGTTCAACAAGCAGTACCCGGACATATCCGTCCAGGTGACGACGCTGGAGGACAACACGATCTTCTCAAAGTACGAGGCGGAGGCTGCGCAGGGCGCGCGCACCGCGGATCTTCTCGTGGCCAGCGCCCCCGCGTCGTGGGTGCAGGCGGAGCAGAACGGGGTGCCGGCCGCAGTGACACCGGCCGGGCTGAGCGCGTTCCCGTCCTGGGTGAACCAGGGGCACGGGGTGTATGTCATGTCCGCCGAGCCGATGCTGCTGGGCTACAACGCCAAGCTGCTCACCCCGTCCGAGGTCCCGCACACCTGGGCGCAACTGGCCGCCGACGCGAAGGCCGATCCGGCGAAGTACCGGATGGTGTCGTATCCGATCAGCAACACGCTCGACTACGCGGGCGTCTACGGCCTCATCCACCTGCTCGGCGCGCAGAAGACCTGGAGCTACTTCGACGCGCTGGCCCCGGTGACCAAGACCTACAACGAGGGCCTCGACCAGCTCACCCAGGTCCTTCAGGGCTCTGCGTCGCTCGGCTACATGACCTCCGGGCTGGCGCAAGGCGCCCTGCAGCAGTACAAGGGCATCGCCGGCTACGTGTTCATGCAGGACGCCACTCCCCTGGTGCCACGCGGCATCGCGGTCACCGCGAAGGCGGCTAGCCCCGCGTCGGCGCAACTGTTCCTCGACTTCCTGTACTCCGATGCCGGGCAGCAGGCCCTGTGCGCCGGCGGGTTCGAGGCGACGATGAACGGCTTCCAGCCGGCAACCGGGTGCACCGCCTCGCTTACCTCCCTCGCCACGCAGGTTCCGACGGCGTCGACCTACCTGGTGCCGATCGACCAGCCGGTGCTCGACCAGCAGGCCTCGATCACCGCCTCGTGGAACCAGGCGTTCAAGCGGTGACAGCGATGGTTACCACGCTCGAGATCCCCGCGGCGGCCCGGCGGCCGCGCGCGCCCGCCGCGCTCGGCCAGGCGTTGGTGAGCGTGCTGGTCGTCGGGCTCGTCGCCGGTCCGTTCATCCCGCTGGTGTATTCCTCGTTTCGTAGCAAGCCGGTCTACCTGCCCGGTGGGGTATTCAGCCTGGGTGGCTACCGGACGCTGTTCGCCGATCCGGCGTACTGGACGGCCGTGCGGAACACGCTGCTGTTCGCCGTCGGCACCACGGTGCTCGCGGTGGCCGGAGGCACACTGCTGGCGATCTTGTGTACGCGCACGAACATGCCGGGCCGGCGCGCGTACGGCCTGCTGCTGATGGCGCCGGTCGTCATCCCCCCGCTCGGGCTGATCGTGGGCTGGACGGCCATCTACGGCCAGGGCGGTTACCTCACCCAACTGCTGAGCCGGAACCTGCACCTGCCGGTGTGGAACCTCGCCTCGATCCCGGGCATGACGGCGTTCGGCACGGTCGTCACCCTGCCCGTCGCGTATCTGACGGTGCGTGCGTCGCTGTCGGGCACCGATGCCTCGCTCGAGGACGCGGCGCGCAGCGCGGGGGCCGGACTGCTCGCGGTGGTCCGCCGGATCACGATCCCGATGCTGCGGCCGGCGATCCTCAACTGCGGCATCTTGATCTTCGCGCTGTGCCTGGAGATCCTCGGCATCCCGCTGTTCCTTGGCGGCCCGTCGAACATCGATTTCTACGCCAGCTACCTCTATCGGTCCTGGAACCAGGGCGGCACCCCGGATCCGCCGTTCGTGAGCGCCGGCGCGGTGCTGCTGCTCGTAGTCGTCTCCCTGCTGCTCGTCGTCCGCGCCCGCCTCTCGGGCGCCGAACAGCGATTCGTCGCCGTCGGTCCGCGCGGCGGCGGCGCCCGGCGGCCGCTCGACCTGGGCCGCTGGCGCCGGCCGGCTTCAGCCTGTGTCGGGGCGTTCCTGACGGTGACGTGCCTGATCCCGCTGCTCGGGCTGGTCCTGATGTCCTTCGTCCGGGTGCTGACCACCCTGGTGGCACCCTGGCACCTGGTGACCTCGGACAACTGGCACGCCGTGGCCACCGATCCGGCCCTGCGCCGCTCGATCACCCACAGCCTCCTGATCGCGGCAGGCGGCGGGGCGGTGAGCGTCGCCCTGGTCGCGGTGGCCGCGCTGATCGCACACCGCTCGCGGTTCCCGCTGCGCCGGCTGATCGCCCCAGCGCTGATCTATCCGCGCGCGGTGCCCGGGGTAATCCTCGGTATCGGCTTCTTCTGGACCTACCTGATGTTCACGCCGGGCGCGCTGGTGCGCAACAACCTGTGGGGCGAGGCCATCGCCCTGTGCGTCAGGAATCTGACACTCGCCTACGTGGTGATCCAGCCGAGCCTGACACGGATCGGCGAGGAGCTCGACCGCGCCGCGCGCGCGGCCGGCGCCGGCTGGTGGCACATTGCCCGTCGCGTGCTGCTGCCGTTGCTGCGGCCGGCGCTGCTGGCCGCGTTCGTGTTGATGTTCATCACGCTGCTCGGCGACTACGACCCGGTGGTGTTCCTGCAGAAGCCGGGCACCGAGATCCTCGGCGTGACCATGCTCCAGTACTGGAGCACCGGCGTGCAGGGCCCGGTCGCCGCGCTCGCCGTGCTGCAGGTCGTCCTCGTCGCCGTTGTATTGGGTCTCGGCGCGCGCGCCCTCCGGAGAGTGACGGTGGCTGATGCCTGAGATCAGGGTCTTGAACTTGCGCAAGTCCTTCGGCACCACGACAGTGCTCGACGGGATCGGGTTCACCGTGCACGACAAGGAGTTCGTCACCCTCCTCGGCCCCTCCGGCTGCGGGAAGACCACCACCTTGATGTCGATCGCCGGCTTCCAGACCCCGGACGAGGGCGTGATCGCGGTCGGCGACGAGGTGTTCGTCGACCGCCGCGCGGGAATCGATCTGCCTGCGGAGCGGCGCAACCTCGGCATCGTGTTCCAGTCCTACGCGCTGTGGCCGCACATGACGGTCGCGCAGAACGTCGCGTTCCCGCTCTCGCTGCGCAAGGTCGACAAACGCGCTGCCCGCGAACGCGTCGCGGAGGTGCTGGATCTGGTGGAACTCGGCGCACACGGTGGGCGCTATCCGCACCAGCTCTCCGGTGGGCAGCAGCAACGCGTCGCGCTCGCCCGGGCGATCGCCTACTCGCCGAAGGTGCTGCTGCTCGACGAGCCGTTCTCCAACCTCGACGCGAAGCTTCGCGAACGTGCCAGGGACTGGCTCAAGCACCTGCAGCTCTCGCTCGGGCTCACCACCGTGTTCGTCACGCACGACCGGGACGAGGCGCTGGCGATGAGCGACCGCGTCCTGGTCATGAACAACGGCCGCGTGCTGCGCGACGGCACTGCCGAAGAGGTCTACCACGAGCCGCGAGCCCGATTCGTGGCGCAGTTCCTCGGCCGGTGCAACTTCCTCACCGGGCGCGTCGAGTCCGGCCCCGATGGAACAAGCCTGTTGCGCACCCCCGCGTTCCCTGAGGGCATCGTCGTCGCCGGCGCCCATCCCGGCCCCGAGGCCACCGCCGCGGTTCGGCCGCACGCCGTCGAATTGCTTGGCCCCGATGCGGACGGCGTCGAGGCGAGCGTCCTGGAAGCCGCCTTCCTCGGCGACCACTACCGCTATCTGGTGCGGATCGGCGAATACCGCATCGAGGCGCACGCGCCGCATCGAATCGCCAGCGGCCCGGCGCGCCTCCGCATACCACCCGGCGCCGCGGTGTTCGTCGACTGAACCGAATCCGCCAGGCCAGCCAGGAGACTTAGACCAGCCAGGAGAGACATGGTGTCCGCATCGTCAGCCCCCTCGTCCGTGCGGCGCGCGGTGAGCGTACTCGTACCGACCGGCATGCTCGGCGCCGGCTTCGACCCGGCCACCGTCGAGCGAGGCCTCGCACTCGGCGCCGACGTGATCGCCGTGGACGGCGGCTCGACCGACTCAGGCCCCTACTACCTCGGCGCCGGGGAGGCGAAGACGGCGGATGCCGCGGTTCGCCGGGACCTGCGCATCCTGCTCTCCGCCGCTCACCGCGCCAGCATTCCGCTCATCGTCGGGTCCTGCGGCACCAGCGGCACCGACAGCGGTGTGGACTGGGTCTCCGGCATCGTCCGGGAGATCTGCGCCGAAGACGCCCTCGACCTCCCAATCGCCGAGATCTACAGCGAGCAGCGCGCCGAGGACCTCGTGCCGCTGCTCCGTGCCGGGCGCATCCAGCCGCTCGAGCCGCGCACCGCGCTCGACGCCGCCACCCTCACCGGATGCTCGCACATCGTCGGCATGATGGGTCACGAGCCGATTGCCCTCGCACTCGAGGCGGGCGCGCAGGTGGTGCTGGCCGGCCGCGCCACCGACACGGCGTTGGCCGCCGCGGTGCCGCTCATGCGCGGTATGCCGCCCGGGCCGACCTGGCACGCCGCGAAGATCGTCGAGTGTGGCGGCCAGTGCACCACGGATCCGCGCGCCGGCGGCGTGCTCGCGCGCATCGACGAGGGCGGATTCACCGTCGAGCCGCTGGACCCGAACGCCGCCTGCACCCCGAACTCCGTCGCCGCGCACATGCTGTATGAGACCGTGAACCCGTTCACCATGCGCGAGCCTGCCGGCACCCTCCAAGTCGCCGATGCCCGGTACACCGCCGTGGACGCTCGCACGGTCCGGGTCGAGGGCTCGCGCTTCGAATTCGCGCAGCAGCACACGATCAAGCTCGAAGGGGCCGCGCTCACCGGGTACGGGACGATGTCCTTTGTCGGCATCCGCGACCCGCACGTTCTCGCCTCGGTTGACGAGTGGGCGAGTCTGCTACGCAAGATTCTCGCCGACCGCGTGCACAGCGTGCTCGGGCTCGCTGAGGACGCGTGGGACGCCGACCTGCGCCTCTACGGCCACAATGCGATCCTCGACGAGCTCGAGACCGCTACCGCGCCGCCGCGCGAAGTCGGCGTGATGCTGTTGGTGTCCGCGTCCACGCAGGAACTGGCGACCGCCATTTCCAAGATCGCCAATCCGCTGCTGCTGCACCTGCCGCTGCCCGACATGGCTTACCTGCCCAGCTTCGCCTTCGCATTCTCGCCCGCGCACATAGAGCGCGGGCCGGGCTATGCGTTCGTCCTCAATCACGTCGTCGAGGTCGACGACCCCGTGGAGCTGTTCCGCATCCGCATCGACAATGACCTGCCGGAGGCAACAGGTGCCTGACCCCACGCTCGCGGACCTCGCGCTGGAAGTGCGCGCCAAGAACGCCGGCCCGTTCTGGATGACTCTCGAGGCGTTCATGGCCGACGCCGACGGCTACCGTGCCGCCGATGAGCTGATCACCCCGGAGAGCATCGCAGCGCTCTACCACGTCGAGCCCGACACGCTGCAGATCTTCCGGATGCCGGAGCTGAACGTGGTGAAGGTCTCCATGCCCCGACCGATCGCCCAGGCCAGTCTGCACGACCGCGATGTGCACGCGGGCCAGCACCACGTCCCGCTCGCCGCGCTGCGCGTACCGGGAGGAGCCCGCCGATGAGCGAGGCGACCACCGATGCAGTGAACCGCGACGCAGTGAACCTGGACCCGGTTGATCTCGAAATCCGCTGGAGCCGCCTGGCCGCGATCACCGACGAGGCCGCGGCCACGCTGCTGCGCGCCGCGTTCTCGACCATCATCCGCGAATCCAACGACTACACCGTGGTCCTGATGAACTCGGCCGGGCACACCGTCGCCGAGTCCAGGGCCGGCATCCCCGCCTTCGCCGCGCTGATCGGCACGCTCACCGAGCGCCTGCTCAAGACCATCCCGGCGGAGAGCTGGCACGAGGGCGACATCGTGATCACCAACGATCCGTGGATCGCCACCGGGCACCTGCCGGACATCGCCATGGTGAGCCCGATCTTCCACCGCGGCACGCTGATCGGCTTCGCGGGCAGCGCCGCACACGTCCCGGACATCGGCGGCACCCCGACCCTCGACGCCACCGAACTGCTCGCCGAGGGCCTGTTCATTCCCCCGATCCACCTGTACCGCGACGGTGTGCGCGACGAAGCCGTCGTCGCGCTGCTGCGGGCCAACGTACGCCTGCCCGTGCAGGTCTGGGGCGATCTGGAGGCGCAGATGGCCGCGCACGAGGTCTGCCGACGCCGAACCATCGAACTGCTCGAAGACATCGGCGAGCCGGACCTTGAGGAGCTGTCCCACCTCGTACACGCGATGTCCGACCGCGCCACCCGCGCGGCGATCGCCGCCATTCCCAACGGCGTTTACCGCTCCTCGCTCGACGCCGACGGCGTCGAAGGCCAGCCCACGCACATCGAGTGCACAGTCACGGTCGACGGCGAGCGCATCGCCGTCGACTACTCCGGCAGCTCACCGCAGGTCGCGCACGCGACGAACTGCACGCTCAACTACACGACCGCTTATTCGGTCTATCCGCTCAAACTCCTCCTGGACCGCGGCACCCGCAGCAATCACGGCTCATACCGGGCGATCACGGTCAGCGCGCCCGAGGGCAGCATCCTCAATCCCGTCTTCCCCGCTCCCGTGCTCGCCCGTCATCTGACCGGCCATCTGCTCTGCTGCGCGATCTACCAGGCGCTCGCCGACGTGCTGCCGGAACGCGTGATCGCTGACAGCGGCGGCGCGCCAGCGCTGCGAGTCCAGTTCGCCGGCCGCGACGAGCTGGGTGCGCCGTTCGCGGCGATCCTGTTCGCCAGCGCCGGAATGGGCGCCTGCGCCGACGCGGACGGCTTGTCGACCACCGCGTTCCCCACCAACTCGGGCAGCGGCAGCATCGAAGCCCTCGAAGCTACCGCACCACTGCTGTTCCGTCGCAAAGAGCTGCGACCTGACTCCGGCGGCCCAGGCACCCGTCGCGGCGGCCTCGGCCAGGACGTAGAGGTCTGCAACCTCGGCACGCGCCCGATCCGGGTCGCCCTCCTCGGCGATCGCTCGCAGCACCCCGCGCTCGGCATCGCCGGTGGGCTTCCCGGCGCCCTCGCACACGCCCGATACGAGGACGGGACCACGCCCCCACTCAAGTCAGTCTCCGCACTCGCCCGCGGCTCCGCGATCACCATCTCCTTCGCCGGCGGTGGCGGCTACGGCCCTCCGGCGGACCGGGATCGCGCCGCCGTCGCCGCAGACCTGCTCGCCGGACTGATCACCACCACCGACGCATATGACGCTCACGACGGGACTGGCACCGCATGACCGAGGCCGCCTCCTCCTGCACGATCGGCATCGACGTCGGTGGCACCTTCACCGACCTCGTCATGCACGACGCCGAACACGCCAGAACCCACACCGCGAAGCTGCTGACCACACCCGAGGACCCGAGCCGCGCGATCATCGACGGCATCCGGCGCCTGCTGGAAGCCTCCGGCATGCGGATCGACCAGATCGCACGGATCGTGCATGGCACCACCCTGATCACCAACACCGTCCTCGAACGCACTGGCGCCAAGGTCGGCCTGATCACCACGGAAGGCTTCCGCGACGTCCTCGAAATGGGCCGCGAGATCCGCCACGACGCGGCCGACCTCTACGCCCGGCCCGCTCCCGTCCTCGTACCACGCCACCTGCGGATCGGCGTGCCAGAGCGCATCACAGCCGACGCGAACGAACTCATCCCGCTCAACGAGCCCGCAGTACTCAAGGCGGCGCAGGAACTCGTCGACGGCCACGGTGCGCAAGCCCTCGCCATCGCGTTCCTGCATTCCTATGCCAACCCCTCGCACGAACGCCGTGCGCGCGAACTGGTCCGCTCGCTCTATCCGGAGCTCCCGATCAGCCTTTCCGCCGACGTGGCGCCTGAGATCGGCGAGTATGAGCGCACCAACACCGCTTGCGTCAACGCCTACGTCCAACCGGTCGTCGGCGCCTACCTCGACCGGCTCGAGAAGGACCTGGCCGCGCTCGGCTTCACCGGAACGCTCAGCCTGATGCTTTCCAGCGGCGGGCTGACCACTCTCGCGCAGGCCAAGGCCGTCCCGGTCGCGCTGCTCGAATCCGGTCCCGCCGCCGGCGCCGTCGCTGCCGCGCATCTGGCCGAGCAGGCCGGCGAGGACCGAGTGATCGCCTTCGACATGGGCGGCACCACCGCGAAGATGAGCCTCATCGAGGGCGGGCTGCCGCACGTCACCCACGAGTTCGAGGCCGGGCGGGTCGACCGGTTCAAGCCGGGCTCCGGACTGCCGCTGAAAACCGCCGTCATCGACATGATCGAGATCGGCGCGGGAGGCGGCTCGATCGCCGCTGCCGACGAGTTCGCGCTGCTCAAGGTCGGCCCGCGCAGCGCCGGCTCGGTGCCGGGGCCGGTCGCTTACGGCCGTGGCGGCGCCCGGCCGACCGTCACCGACGCGGACCTGCTGACCGGCCACCTCGACCCAGACCACTTCCTCGGCGGCGAGCTGACTTTGACGCTGCCTCAGGTGCGCGAAGCCTTCGAAGAACTCGCCGCGCGCCTGGGCATCGACGCGGGGCGCGCCGCCGCGGGCACCCTTCAGATCGTCACGGAGAACATGGCCGCCGCGACTCGGATGCACCTGTCGGAAAAGGGCCGCGATCCGCGCGCGTACACCCTGATGGCATTCGGCGGTGCAGGCCCCGTGCACGCCTACGCCCTGGCCAGGAGCCTCAAGGTTCCGCGCGTGATGGTGCCGATGGGCGCGGGTGTCCTGTCGGCCTTCGGCTTCCTGGTCGCCGATCCGGCCGTCGAAGACGTGCGCGGCTACGCGACGACGCTCCCCGCCGCGGACTGGGCCCGCGTCCGGGAACTTTATCAGGACATGGAGTCGCACGCCGCCGCGCTGCTGCGCCGGATGGGACCGGACACCGCGCAGATCCGGCACGCGCGGTCCGCCGACATGCGCTACCTCGGACAGGGCTTTGAGATCACCGTCGCGCTGCCCGACGGGCCGCTGTCGGACTCCTGCGTCGAGGAACTGCGCCGCAGGTTCACCGCCGACTACGTCGCCGTCTTCGGCCGCGAACTTCCCGAGGGCACGCTCGAGGTGACCAACTGGCGACTCACCTCCAGCCTGCCGACCCCGCGTCCGTCCCTGGTCCGCTCCGCTTCGGCACAGCACGGCGGCGACGCGAACCCCAACCCGACCCCGAACCCCGTACGCGGTCGCCGAGCCATCCAGCTGCCCGGCGTCGGCGTGTGCGAAGCCACCGTCTACGACCGGCCCGCACTCGAGCCCGGGTCGAGCGTGCGCGGGCCGGCAGTCTTCGAAGAGCACGAAACCTCATGCGCCATCGGGCCCGACGCCACCGCCACCATCGATGCCCACCACAACCTGATCATCGACATCGACTACGCCTACGCGCACTCGGCGAGCGAGGGAGCCGAGACGTGACCACCCCTCCGGACCTCGAAAGCATCAAGGCGCTCGCCGACTGGGACACACCCGCGCTCAGCAATGCCCTAGACGCGCTCCGGCTGCGCTCGTTCAACGCTGGCTACACCGACGGCTCGATCCAGCGCGTCACCGCCGGCCCCGGCCCCGCCATGGTCGGTCGCGCCGTGACGGCGCGCATGGTCGCGCGTCACCCGGGCAACGACGCGATCCCGGTCTCGCAGTTGCACAAGGCGATCAGCGAGATGGACGGCCCTGTCGTCGTCGTGCTCGAAGACAGCGACCGACCCGCAGGCGCGGGGGCTTTCCTCGGCGAGGTCAACGGCAGCCTGCTCGCGGCGCTCGGCATCCAGGGCGTGGTCACCAACGGCAGGGTCCGCGACGTCGACACACTGCGCGAGCTGCCGTTCGCCGTCCACGCCGCGGGGCTGTGCGTCGCACGCTCCTACATGCGGCTGGTCGAGATCGGCGCGCCGGTGACCGTGGCCGGGATGCGTGTCGAGCACGGCGACGTCGTGCACGGCGACGAGCACGGCGTGCTGCAGATCCCCGCCGAGGCGCTGCCCGGCATCTTCGAGAAGGCGGAACTGATCCGCGAGGACGAGCAGAACGTCGTGGGCTGGTCGAAGTCTGCCGAGTTCAGCGTCCCCAAGCTGCTCGAACTGCGTCGCGTCCGGCACTGACGCAGCGGCCATACTCACTCGACTCACTCGGCTTCGGCCGCGCGCGGAAGAGTGATGCGCACCAGCGCGCCGCCGCCGGGGGCTTCGCCGATCTCGATGCTTCCGTCGTGCGCGGTGGCGATCTCCTTCGCGATGGCTAGGCCGAGACCGCTCGTGCCGCTACCGCGCTCGCGGCTGGCGTCGAGGCGCACGAAGCGGTGGAAGACGCGCCCGCGTTCCTCGACCGGGATTCCGGGACCGTCGTCGGCGACCTCGATGCGGACCGTCTCCGGTGCCGAGTCGTCGATGGACAACTCGACGCGATGTCGGGCATGGCGGATCGCGTTGTCCAGGACGTTGCGCACCATTCGCTCCAACTGATCCGGGTCGCCGAGCGCACGCGCATCCACGCCTGCTTTCTCGGCAGTGTCCGCGGCCTCGCGGAACTCGACCGGTACCCGTGGCGCGGGACTGGCCGCCCGCACATCCTGTACGAGCGCTGTGATAGAGACCGGGCTGCGGCGGTGCACCAGCTGCCGGTCGTCGCTGCGGGCGAGCAGGAGCAGATCTTGCACCAGGGTTTCGAGCCGCGTGGACTGGCGTACGGCGCGTTCCGCGATCTGCGTCCACGGAGCACGATCCGGATGAGCGAGCCCGACCTCCAGCGCCGTGCGGACGGCTGCGAGGGGGGTGCGCAACTCATGTGAGGCGTCTGCGACAAACCGGCGCTGCCGCGCGGCCGAATCCTCCAACCGGGCGAGCATCCCGTTCATCGTGCGGGCCAGTTCGCCGATCTCGTCCCGGGTGGCGGGCTCGGGCACGCGCCGGGAGAGATCGACGGCGCTGATTTCAGTGACGGTTCGGCGGATCCGCTCGACCGGCCGCAACGCCCGGCCCACCACGAGCCACACCGTGGCGCAGGCCAGCAGCAGAATCCCGGGCACGCCCACCAGGAGCAGGCGGCCGAAGGTCTCGTTGATCTGGCTGAGCGCGTCACTGCTCGTCCACGTGATGACCGTGACCGCGTGGCCGTCGACGACAGCGTGTGTGCCGGCCACGCGTAGTTCACCGCGAAGTGCCGGGTCGACGCCGGCCTGCCGGGTCGGAGAGGCCGCTCCCGCCGGCAGCGTGTACAGGGCGGCGAATCCCTCCAGCGCGCGGGTCGAGGCCAGCACGCTCGCACCGTCAGCCGCTAAGACCTGCGCCTGCGCGTTCGCGTCCAGTGGGAAGGCAGGAAGCGGGCGCGGCCAGACGCCCGACTGGCCAGACTGCTCGATCTGCGCCGCGTAGGTGCGCAACTGGTCGTCGGCGGTGCGGTGCGCGGAGCCGACCTGCACCAGGTACAAGAT
>Ga0070739_10005686_pt1 | contig 14075 bp, 10 predicted proteins | sample Coa_R1_7_FD_66445 | JGI IMG/M metagenome (GOLD analysis project Ga0070739, IMG submission 66445) | Surface soil microbial communities from Centralia Pennsylvania, which are recovering from an underground coalmine fire - Coalmine... | ecosystem: Environmental > Terrestrial > Soil > Unclassified ... | reverse complement strand
TGCGCGTCCCTCGCGACCATGGCGACGTGAACACCCGGATCTCACGCACCGCGAGAACGCACGCACCAACCGCTACTGCGCGACAGGTCTAGTGAAGCGTGAGTCGGTTCAGGACCGACTCCTCGCTCACTGAAGCGTCACTGACACGGGACCCGCGCCGTCAACCGTCGTTGTCGACGCCGTGGCGCGTATGGCTCAGCCACGGCCGCGTGTCACCGGCGGGCCGCTCGCGGTGTACCCGCCGTCGACGGGGATCGCGGCGCCCGTCACGAACGACGACTCGTCGCTGGCGAGGAACAGCGCGGCAGCCGCGAGCTCGCCGGGACGCCCCCATCGCTTCATCGGAGTCGGCAGGTGCGCGCCGGACGGCGGCTCGCTGTCGGGGGCCGCGCCGGCGAGGCCCGTGTACGTCATGCCCGGGCAGATCGCGTTGATGCGGATGCCGGTCTCGGCGTAGTCGAGCGCGGCGGACTTCGTCAGCTGCACGACGCCCGCCTTCGTCGCCGAGTACACCGACAGCCCTTGCCACCCGACGAGCCCGGCCGCGGACGCGGTGTTGACGATCGAGCCTCCTCCGTTGTCGAGCATCGCGGGGATGGCGTGCTTCATCCCGAGGAACACACCCTTGAGGTTCACGGCGACGAGCTCGTCGAAGAGCGCGTCGTCGACGTCGGCGAGCGGTTGGTGCGGACCGCCGACCCCGGCGTTGTTGCACAGCACGTCGAGCCGGCCGAGCTCGCCCGTCGCGACGCCGATCATGCGGACGACGTCCTCGGCGCGAGTGACGTCGACGTGCGCGGCGCGCGCCGCCTCGCCGATGAGCTCCGCGACGTCCGCCTCACGGCCGCTCATGTCGGCGCACACGACACGCGCGCCCGCCGCCGCGAACCGCCTCGCGATCGCGCGGCCCATGCCCGAGCCGGCGCCGGTGACGATCGCGACCTTCCCGTCGAGCCGCACGTTCCCCCCGCCGAACGAGAACCTTGCTCTCGCAGCAGTGTAACGTCGATTACCAACGTGTGCGCCGGACGGGACGGACCCATGACGGACGTCGACGCGAACGACCGCGAGCCCGGGCCGACGTGGCGCGGGCGCGTGGTGTCGCGGACGCTGGACACCGCGCGCACCCGCGCCGAGCAACGCGCGCAACGGCTTCTCGACGCCGCGTTCGAGATCATGGACGACAAGGGCACGACGGAGTTCACGATCCTCGACGTCGTGTCGCGCGCCAAGCAGTCGCTGCGCACCTTCTACCAGTGCTTCGACAGCAAGGACGAGCTCCTGCTCGCGCTGTTCGAGGAGACGATTCGCGAGGCGGTCGACGAGCTTCGTGCCGCCGTCGATGCCGAGGACGCACCGCTCGCGCGTCTGCGCGCGTTCGTCGTCTCGCTCCACGAGCAGTGCGATCCCGAGCTCGCGGCGCGGCGGCCCGATGCGCACAATCGGCGGCCGATCTCCGAGTTCTCGCTGGAGCTCGCACGCAGTCACCCCGAGCAGGTCGAGGCGATGTTCGCGCCGATCTCGCAGCTGCTCGCCGACCTCGTCAACGAGGCGAAGCGCGCGGGACAGATCGACTGGCCCGACACGCGCGTCGCGACGGCGCTCGTGCTCCGCTGCGTGGTCTCCACCTGGTTCGAGGATCGCCTGACGCGGAGCGCGGGGCTGCGGATCAGCGCGGAGGACAGCTGGCAGTTCTGCCTGCGCGCGCTGCAGGGGCACACGGGCTGAGGAACCCGTGAAGATCGCGGTCGTCGGGACCGGCGCGATGGGCTCCGTCTACGCGGCGTTCCTCGGTCGCGCGGGACACGAGGTGTGGGCGATCGACGTCTGGGACGCGCACATCGACGCGATCGCCTCCTCGGGGCTTGCCGTCTCGGGAGCGAGCGGGCACGACGTCGTGCGCGGTCTCCACGTCGGGCGACACCCGGCCGACGCCGGCGCGTGCGAGGTCTGGCTGGTCGCGACGAAGGCGTGGGCGGTCGGGACCGTCGCATCGCAGATCGCCCCGCTGCTCAGGCCCGGCGACGTCGTGGTGGCGTTCCAGAACGGGCTCGGCTCCGGTGCGCGCATCGCGCGGATCGTTCCCGAGCAGCACGTCGTCGTGGGCATCGCGGAGGGGTTCGGCTCCTCGATCCCCGAGCCCGGACACGTCCATCACGAGGGCATGCGGCTCATCCGCGTCGGGGAGCTGCACGGCGGGCTCACCGCCCGCGTGCGCGTGATCGAGCGAGCGTTCGCGGACGCCGGGTTCAACGTGCAGGCGTTCGCGGACATCGACCGGATGGTGTGGGAGAAGTTCCTGTGCAACGTGACGCTCAGCGCGCCGTGCGCGGCGTTCGACGTGACCGTCGGTCAGCTGATGGTGAACGCCGACACGTGGCGTGTCGCGCTCGGCTGTACGCGCGAGGCGTACCGCGTCGGTGTCGCGAAGCGCGTCCCGTTCTCGTTCGACGACCCGGTGCGATACGTCACCGAGTTCGCGTCGACGATCCCGCACGCGAGCCCTTCGATGCGTCTCGACCATCTCGCCCACCGCCGTTCGGAGATCGACGTGATCAACGGCGCGGTCGTCGACCTCAGCCACGAGCTCGGGTTCGACGCGCCGTACGACGAGACGCTGTGCGCGATCGTCCGAGGACGAGAGGCGCGGTTCGATCAGCCCGACGCCCTCGACGCGTAAGCAGCGCGGATGGCGGGCGCGTCGACCGTCGGGTCCGGCTCGACCATCGCGCCCGCTCGGACGTTCCACGCGCGCGTGACCGCGTCGAACCTCTCACCCGTCAGCACCGCCGCGGCTTGGACCGCGGCGCCGCGCGCGACGAGCTCGGCGCTGTCGGGGACGGTCACCGGACGGCCGGTCAGGTCCGCGACGATCTGCCGGTAGGCGGCGCTGCGCGCGGCTCCGCCGACGAGCACGACGCGACCGGACGTCACGGCGGGCTCCCAGTGGGCGAGCGCGTCCGCGCCGGCGAGCAGGTTGCACACCACACCCTCGAACGCGGCGCGGGCGACCTGCTCGCGCGTCACGTCGGAGCGCAGTCCTGCGAGCGTGCCCGTCGCGTCCGGCCGGTTCGGCGTGCGCTCGCCGTCGAGATGCGGGACGAGGACGAGCCCGCCCGCGCCCGCGGGTGCGCCGAGCGCGAGCGCGTCGAGTTGGGGCATCGTCACGCCGAGCAGACGGGCGACGGCGTCGGTGACCTTCGTCGCGTTCAGCGTGCACACGAGCGGCAGGTGCCGGCCGGTCGCGTCCGCGAAGCCGGCGACCGCACCCGTCGCGTCCGAGCCCGGCCGCTCGCTCACGCAGAACGCGGTGCCGCTCGTCCCGATGCTCAGCACGAGGTCGCCGGGCTCGAGACCGAGCCCGAGCGCGGCGGCCATGTTGTCGCCGGTTCCGGGCCCGACGACCGCTCCCGTCGCGCCCCACTCCCCCACCACATCGGTGGGCCCGGCCACCCGTGGCAGCATCGCCGACCAGTCGACGGTGTCGTCGACGAGCGCGAGGAGATCTTCGCGGTAGCGCCCCTCCGCGGGTGACCAGTAGCCCGTGCCGGACGCGTCGCCCCGGTCGGTCGTCGCGTGACCGGTGAGCTGCGCGGTGAGCCAGTCGTGCGGCAGCAGCACCGACGCCACGCGCGCGTACACGTCGGGCTCGCAGCGGCGCAGCCACCGCAGCTTGGTGATCGTGAAGCTCGCGACGGGGACGCTCCCGCACGCGGCCGCCCACCCGCGCGCGCCGTCAGGCAACGCGGCGACGAGCTCGGCCGCGTCAGTGGCGGACTCGGTGTCGTTCCACAGCTTCGCAGGGCGGAGCACGTGACCGTTGGCGTCGCGCACGACGAGCCCATGCTGCTGCGCGGCGACCGCGATCGCGGCCGGCCGGTTCACCCGGGTCGCGCCCGCGAGGTGACAGGCGGTGTCGAACGCCGTGCGCCACGCGGCCGGGTGCTGCTCGCTGCGGGGCGGAGTGGTCGCAGGATGGGGCGCGCGCCCCGTGCTGACGATCGTTCCCGTGTCGACATCGCGGACCTCGACCTTGCACGCCGAGGTCGACGAGTCGACGCCCGCGACCAGTGGCATCAGCGCACGCCGAGGAGCAGCTCGGTGACGAGCTGGTCCAGGCGCTCGTGCCCGTAGCCCTGCGCAGCGAGCGCGTCCTCGTCCGGGCGCGCCGTCCGGACCGCAGCGAGCGGACCGGTCGGCTCCGCGAGCCGGTCGACCTTCGCGACGCGCAACGCCTCCTGGATCTCGGCGTCGTCGCGCATGCGCTCCGCCTTCGCCTTGAGGATCAGGTATGTCCGCATGCAGCCGCGCGCGAAGTCCCACACGCCGTCGGGATCCTCGGTGCGGTACGCGTGCGCGTCGAAGTGGCGCATGCCGTCCCATCCCGAGTCCTCCAGGAGGCGCACGAGGTAGAACGCGTCGCGAATGCCTTCCGAGCCGAACCGGAAGTCCTGGTCGAACTTGCCGATCCGCTGCGCGTTCAGGTCGATGTGGAACAGCTTCCCGTGCCAGAGCGTCTGCGCGACCGCGTGCGTGAACGACAACCCCGACATCGTCTCGTGCGCGAACTCGGGGTTGAGGCCCACCATGTCGGGCCACTCGAGCTCGTGGACGAACGCAAGCGCGTGCCCGACGGTCGGCAGCAGGATGTCGCCGCGCGGCTCGTTCGGCTTCGGCTCGATGGCGACACGCATCCCGTAGCCGCGCTCGCGGATGTGCTCGCAGCACAGGTCGACCGCCTCCTTGTAGCGGTCGAGCGCGAGCCGGGTGTCCTTCGCGGCGTCGGCCTCGACGCCTTCACGGCCACCCCACATCACGTACACGTGCGCGCCGAGCTCCGCACCCAGGTCGATCGCATCCAGCGTCTTGCGCACCGCGAACCGGCGCACGTCGGGGTCGTTCGCCGTGAACGCACCTTCCTTGAACACGGGCCGGCTGAAGAGGTTCGTCGTCGCCATCGGGACCTTCATCCCGGTCTCGTCGAGCGCGGCACGGAAGCGCTTCACGATCCGCTCGCGCTCCGTCGGCGACGAGCCGTACGGCACGAGGTCGTTGTCGTGGAAGTTGACGCCGTACGCGCCGAGGTCGTGGAGCTGGTGCACGGCGTCGACGGGGTCGAGCGGTGGGCGGACCTCGTGACCGAACGGGTCCCGGCCCGGATTGCCGACCGTCCAGAGGCCGAACGTGAAGTGATGCTCGGGGCGAGGGGTGAAGTCGTCGGACATCTGGATCCTCCGTTCACGCGGACCGCGAGGAGACGCGGGGTGGGACGAGCGTGGGATCGGCGAGGACGGTGTCGAGCGCGGCGGTCGCCGCGCCGAACAGGGGCGCGTCCGAGCCGACGGTCGACAGGTGAACCGTGCACGGGTGCCAGCGCGCGCCGAGGGTCGTCGCGTGCAACCGGTCCTCGACGCGCGCCGCGAGCGTGTCGCCGTACGCGGTCAGCGAGCCGCCCAGGACGACGGCCTCGGGATCGACGAGGTGCACCACCGACCGCAGCGCGACGGCGAGCGCGTCCGCCGCGTGCTCGAGCGTCGCGTCGCGATCCGCGCCGATCACGGTCTCGAGGCACCCCCGTGCGCCGCACGCGCACCGGCGACCGTCGGGATCGACGACGACGTGCCCGAGCTCACCGGCGAACCCGTGCGCGCCACGCAGGATCCGCCCGTCGACAACGACGCCGGCACCGACACCGACGCCCGCGGACACGTACACGAACGACGACAGGTCCCGACCCGCGCCGTGGCGCAGCTCGGCCAGCGCACCGAGGTTCGCCTCGTTGTCGACCGCGATCGGCAGCTCGGAGGGCAGCCGCAGGTCGCCCCTGAGCGCGCCCAGGTCGGCGTCGAACCAGTGGAGGTTCGGCGCGACGAACAACGTCCGCGACGTCGCGTCGACAAGGCCGGGCAGCGCGAGCGTCGCGCCGATGCAACGGATGCCGAGCCGCGCCGCGGCGTCCACGGCGCGCGCCGTCACGGTACGCAGGCGGGCGACCACCTGCGACGCGCGTGCGTCACGGTTCGCCGCGTTGCGCCGCCGCGTCACTCGCACGTCGCCCGTCACGTCCACCACGCACGCGGCGACCGAGTCGACGTCGATCGCGAGGCCGAGCGCGCCCAGGCCGCGCCCCGCGACACCGACGTCCACGGATGGCCGGCCGACCCGTCCCGCTCGCGGCGTGTCGAGCTCCTCGACGAGATCGCGCGCGAGCAGGTCGCCGACGAGCGCCGACACCGTTGACTTCGTGAGGCCGGTCTCCTGCGCGAGCGCGGCCCGTGACCGCGGACCGTTCCGGGCCAGGTGCTCCAACACCAGGGAGAGATGGTGGCGGCGCACGTCGGACAGGTCCATCGGCGGTCGCGCGGGTGCGCCCGAGGCCATGAGTTCGTACGATACCCGAACTAACTGGATGGCGGGAGAGCTGGGATGCCGAACACGCCGGACGTCGACGCGCTGGTCGGCGAGATGACCCTCGACGAGAAGCTGGCCCAACTCGGCGGTGTGTGGGTCACCGATCTGCTCGACGAGCGCGGGTTCGATCGCGAGGCGGCGAGGCGCGCGATGCGCCACGGGATCGGGCACGTGACGCGGATCGGCGCGACGACGGGACTGCGGCCCGCCGAGCGCGCGGCATTGATGAACGAGATCCAGCGGTTCGCGCTCGAGGAGACGCGCCTCGGCATCCCGGTCATCGTGCACGAGGAGTCGACCGGCGGATACTGCGCGCGTGACGCAACGGTCTTCCCGCAGGCGATCGGGCTCGCGGCGACCTGGGACGAGCAGCTCGTCGGCGAGGTCGCCGACGTCATCCGGCAGCAACTGGTCGCGGTCGGCGCGCGCCAGGCGCTCGCGCCGGTGCTCGACGTCGCACGCGACCCGCGCTGGGGTCGCGTCGAGGAGACGTACGGCGAGGACCCGTACCTCGCAGGCCGCGTCGGCACGGCGTACGTGCGCGCGCTGCAGGCCGGGCTGCGCGACGGCGTCCTCGCGACGGGCAAGCACTTCCTCGGCTACGGGCTGTCCGAGGGCGGCATGAACTGGGCGCCCGTGCAGCTCGGGCCGCGTGAGCTGCGCGAGGTCTACGCGGAGCCGTTCGCGGCCGCGATCCGCGACGCGGGCCTCGGCTCGGTGATGAACTCGTACGCGTCGGTCGACGGAATCCCGTGCGCGGGCGGCGCGTCGATCCTGACCGCGTTGCTGCGCGAGGAGCTCGGCTTCGACGGTGTGGTCGTCGCCGACTACTTCGCGGTGGTCCAGCTCATGACCCACCACCACGTCGCCGCGAGCCGCGAGGACGCCGCCGCGATCGCGATCACCGCGGGTCTCGACCTCGAGCTCCCCGCCACCGACTGCTACGGCGAGCCGCTCCAGGCGAGGGTCGAAGACGGCACCGTCCCGATGGACGTCGTGGACCGCGCAGTGCGGCGCGTGCTGGCGAGCAAGGCCCGGCTCGGGTTGTTCGAGCAGCCGTACGTCGACGCCACCGCCGCGACCGCGGTGTTCGACACGCCGGCGCAGCGTGCGGTCGCCCGCCGCGCGGCCGCGTCGTCGCTCGTCCTCCTCACGAACGACGGCGTGCTGCCGCTCGCGCCCGACGTCGGGTCGCTCGCGGTCATCGGGCCCTCAGCCGACGACCCGCGCCTCCTGCAGGGCGACTACCACTACCCCGCCCACGTCGAGATCGTGTACGAGGGTGCGGCGTCGGCGCTCGTACCCGCCAGCGACGAGCAGGGGTCGCTCCAGGCCGGCCCGTACTTCACGCATCACGTGACGCCGCTCGCCGCGTTGCGCGACGTCTACGGCGACCGCGTCGCGTACGAGCGCGGCTGCGCGGTGACCGGTGACGACGCCGACGGCATTGCCGCGGCCGCGTCCGTCGCGGCAGGCGCGGACGTCGCGATCGTGTTCGTCGGCGGCGAGTCCGGGCTCCAACCGCACTCCACGGTGGGCGAAGCGCGCGACGCGACCTCGCTCGCGCTGACCGGCGTCCAGCACGAGCTCGTGGACGCGGTGCTCGCGACGGGCACGCCGACGGTCGTCGTCGTCGTCGTCAGCGGGCGCGTCCACGCGCTGGCGGACATCGCGGAGCGCGCGTCTGCGCTCGTGTACGCGTGGCTGCCCGGCGAGGAGGGCGGGAACGCGATCGCCGACGTGCTCACCGGTCGGATCGACGCGTCGGGCCGGCTGCCGGTGTCGATCCCGCGCACGGTCGGACAGGTGCCGGTGTACCGGTCACCGCGTGCGGGCGGCGGGCGCAGCATGTTCTACGGCGACTACACGGACTGCTCCCGTACGCCGTTGTTCCCGCTCGGTCACGGGCTCTCGTATGCGACGTTCGAGCGGGGCCCGCTCGACATCGAGCGCGAGGGGTCGACGACCGAACCCGTCGTCCTGTCGATCGAGACGCGCAACACGAGCGACCGCCCGGGCATCGACGTCGTGAAGCTCACCGTCGGCGACGACGTCGCGTCCGTGGCGCGTCCCGAGCGTGCGCTGTGCGGGTTCGCCAAGGTCGCGCTCGGGCCCGGCGAACGGCGGACGGTCCGCTTCACCGTCCACCCGAGTCGGCTCGCGTTCTACGACCCGGACATGCGCTTCGTCGTCGAGCCAGGCTCGTTCACGTTCCGCGTCGGGAAAGCGTCCGCGACCGTGCAGCTGCGCGGCGGCGTCCGCGAGTACCGGCAACGCGACGTCGTCGCGACGGCGGTCGAGCTCACCGCGGCGCGCTGACCCCTTCGTGCGTCGTCGAACCGCGCCATACGCGGTCGAGCGACGCACGAGTGACGGGTGACGTCAGTCGTTCGCGTCGTACCCGGCCGGCGGCTCGTCGAGGATGACGGTCTTGGTCTCGAGGAAGTGGACGAGACCTTCCTTGCCACCCTCGCGGCCGATGCCGGACTGCTTGAACCCGCCGAACGCGATGCCGAAGTCCGTGCGGAACGAATTCATGCCGACCGTCCCGGCGCGCAGCTTGGCGGCGACCGAGCGCGCCCGCTCGGGGTCCGGCGTGAACACCGCGGAGTTGAGCCCGTAGATCGTGTCGTTCGCGATCCGCACGGCGTCCTGCTCGTCGGCAGCGGGGATGACGCTCAGGACGGGCCCGAAGATCTCCTCCTGTGCGATCGTCGCCGAGTTGTCGACGTTGCCGAACACCGTCGGCTCGATGAACCACCCGCGCTCGAGATGCGCGGGCCGCTTGCCGCCGGCGGCGAGCGTCGCGCCCTCGTCGACGCCCTTCTTGATGTAGCCCTCGACGCGGGCGCGTTGGCGCTCCATCGCGAGCGGACCCATCTGCGTCTGATCGTCGAACGGGTCACCGACACGCACGCGCCCGAAGCTCTCCGCGAGCGCCTCGACCATCGCGTCGTGACGCTTGTTCGTGACGACGATGCGCGTGAGCGACGAGCAGACCTGACCGGTCATCGCGCACTCGGCCCGGGCGAGCGTCTTCGCGGCCGTCTCGATGTCGGCGTCGTCGAGGATCACCGCGGCCGACTTGCCACCGAGCTCGAGCGTCATCCGCGCGATCCGCTCGCCGAGGATCGCGCCGATCTTCCGTCCCGCGGCGGTCGAGCCCGTGAACGTGATCTTGTCGATGCGCGGATCGCGCACCAACAGCTCCGACACCTCCCGGTCGGCGGTCACGACGTTCAGGACGCCGGGCGGGAGACCGATCTCCTCGGCTGCCTCCGCGACGACGTACCCCGCGCCGGGGGCCTCGGGCGACATCTTCAGCACGACGGTGCAGCCGGCGAGCAACGCGGGCCCGATCTTGTGCGGGATCAGCGCGTGCGGGCTGTTCCACGGCACGATCGCCCCGACCGTGCCGACGGGCTCGCGCACGATCAGACCGAAGCCGCCCTGCGACGGTGTCGCGGGCTCCTCGAACGCGAACGTGTCGGCGAGCGACGCGTAGGCGTCGAAGTCCTTCTGCATCACCATGGCGGCGAACTTCGCCATCTTGGCGATCGTGCCCGACTCGCGCGGCCAGAGCTGCGCCAGCGCGTCCGCGCGCGGTGCGAGCGCGGCGCCCAGCGCGCGCAGGTAGTCCGCACGCTCCTTGTGCGTGAGCGACGGCCACGTCCCTTCGTCGAACGCGGCCCGCGCCGCGGTGACGGCTCGGTCGATGTCCGAGGCCTGGGCCTCCGCGACCCGGTAGTAGAGCTCCTCCGTCCCGGAGTCGATGACGTCGATGGTCGACCCGGTCGACGGCGCGACCCACTCGCCCCCGATGTACAGGCGGTCGGGATGGCGAACCGGTGTGGCCGTGCTGCTCGTCGCGGTCATGTGCAGCTCCGTTGGTCGTCGGAACACGCGAGATGCGGCACTCAGTATCGCTATGCGGCGCTCAGTGCCGCATCTTTCGGGGTCAGCGCGCCCGGACGAGGCGACCGGGGCGGGCGCCGGTCGGCTCGCCCGCCTCGAACGTGACCTGGCCCGCGCAGATCGTCGCCTCGTAGCCGTCGACGTGCTGCACGAGCCGGCGCCCACCGGCGGGCAGGTCGAAGACCATCTCGGGCTCGTGCACCGTGAGACCGTCGACGTCGATGACGTTGAGATCGGCGCGCAGTCCGGGCGCGAGCGTGCCGCGGTCACGGAAGCCGTAGACCTCGGCCGTGCGCGACGTCTGCAGCCGGACCGCTTCCTCGAGCGCGATTCGCTCGCCGCGCGACCGGTCGCGTGCCCAGTGCGTGAGCAGCGTCGTCGGCATCGACGCGTCGCAGATGAGCCCGCAGTGGGCGCCACCATCAGACAGGCCGAGCACCGACGCCGGGTGCGTCATCATCTCGCGGATCGCGTCGTGATTGCCGTCGCCGTAGCTCACCAGCGGCGCGAACAGCAACGCCGTGCCGTCGCGCTCGAGCAGCCAGTCCAGCGCGACCTCCTGCGGGTCGCGCCGCTCGCGCTCCGCGACGGCCGCGATCGACGTCGACGGTGCGGGCTCGTAGTCGGGTGGGTCGCCGAGCGGGAAGATCTGCGAGAAGCGGGTCATCAGCCCGGCCGCGATGCGGTCGCCCGTCGCGGGTGACTCGCTCACGAGCCGCGCGCGCACGTCCGGGTCACGCAGTCGCGCGACGCGCTCGTCGAGCGGCAGGTCCCGCAACGCACGGTACGTCGGGTGCGTGATGAACGGGTGCAGCGACGACTGCAGCCCGAACAGCATCCCGGTCGGCCGCGACGACACCTGCGGGACGATCGCGACGCCGCCCGCCTGGTAGCGCGCGGCGTCGGCGAGGGCGCGCCGGTGCATGTCCGGATCGATCGGTGACTGCGCCAGCGCGTAGGTCACCGTCCCGCCACTGCGCTTCGCGAGATCGACGAGCAGCTCGATCTCCGGCACGGTCCCGACGTGGTCGGACACGACCTCGAAGGCCCGCCACCCGACCCGTCCCATCGCGTCGCCGACCGCGAGCAGCTCGTCCGCCGGCGCATACGTGCCGGGCACGAGCCCGTGCCGCGACTTGTGCAGCACCGTGCGCGACGTCGTGAACCCGACCGCGCCGGCGCGCAACGCGTCCTCGACGACCGCCGCCATCGCGAGGACCTCGTCGGCCGTGGCGTCCTCGTGTGCGCGCTCGCCCATCGTGTATGCACGGACCGCGGCGTGCGGGACCTGCGCGGCGACGTCGAGCACGCGTGGGATGCGCTCGAGCGCATCGAGGTACTCGGCGAAGCTCTCCCACTGCCAGTCGATGCCCTCGTGCAGCGCGGTGCCCGGGATGTCCTCGACGCCCTCCATCAGCTCGATCAGGAATCCCTCGTCGCCCGGCCGCACCGGCGCGAACCCGACGCCGCAGTTGCCCATCACGACCGTCGTGACGCCGTGCCAGCTCGACGGCGTCAGCTCCGGGTCCCACGTGACCTGACCGTCGTAGTGGGTGTGGATGTCGACCCAACCGGGAGCGACGACCGTGCCGTCGGCGGCGATCTCGCGGCGGCCCGCGCCGCCGACCCTGCCGCCGACCTGTGTCAGCACGCCGTCGTCGACCGCGACGTCGCCGCTCCGCGGTGGCGCGCCCGTGCCGTCGACGATCGTGCCGCCCCTGATGACGATGTCGTGCATGGCGGCGACCTTGGCACACGGCACCATCCGTCGCCAGGAGCGATCATGCTCGTCATGACACCCAATGCGTTCGGGCGACGAGTGGTCACGGCGGACGACGGCATCGCGAGCGACGGTCCCCCGCCCCGGACCGTCGACGTTGCGGGCGGCATCGGGGTCGCGGAGCTCCTCTGGCTCGAGGGGCCGCCTGCCGACGTCGCCGACGGCACGGACCGCACGGGTGGCGGCTTCCCGCTCGAACCACCACCCGGCGGCGCGAGCGCGCGTGTGATCCGGCTCCCGCCGAGCGGTGACTGGCTGCGCGTCGAGGGAGACGACGACGCGCGGCCAGGCATGCACGCGACCGACACACTCGACTTCGTCGTCGTGCTCGACGGCGAGATCGTGCTCGGCACCGGCGACGGGCGGGAGACGACGATCGGTGCGGGCGACTTCGTGGTCCAGCGCGCGGCGCCGCATCGCTGGCGCGTCGCGGGCGACGAACCGTGCACGTACTTCGTCGCGATGCTGCGCCCGGATCCGTCGCAGCCGTCGGTCGACATGACGTGGTCGGTCGGCGAGGTCGCGTCGGCGCGGCGCGTCGTCACCGGCGACGACACCGCCGTCGACGAACCGCCTTCGTGCAGCCTCGAAGGCGGAACCACACGGCTCGTCGACGTCTGGCACACCGGCGGCCCGTTGTCGCGCGCGACGCAAGGCGGGGATCCGACCGGACCGTGGGCACTCGAACCGCCGCCCGGCGGCGCCTGGTTCCGGCGCGTCGACATGGAACCGGGCCCGCCGCTCGAGGCGGGCTGGCACCGGACGCGCAGCATCGACGTCGACGTCGTGCTCGCGGGTCGTCTCGGTCTCGACCTCGCCGGCGGCGACTCGGTCGAGCTCGGTCCCGGCGACGCGGTCGTCCAGCGCGGGACCGACCACCGCTGGCGCGTGATCGGCGACGAGCCGGTGCAGTTCGCGGCCGTGATGCTCGCGCTGTCCTGACGCGACGTGACGCGACGTCGCGGCGGCGTCAGCGTCGCGACGACAGGATCCGCGCCTGGAGGTCGCTCTTCACGACCTTCCCCATGGGGTTGCGATCGATCGCCGCGACCAGCTCCACCTGCTCGGGCGTCTTCTGACGCGCGAGTCCCTGCGCGGCGCAGTGCGCGGCGATCACGTCGAGCGTGACCGTGCGGTCCGGTACCGCGACGACGACCGCGCAGACACGCTCGCCGGTCCGCGCATCCGGCAGGCCGATCACCGCGACGTCCGCGACGTCGGGATGGCGCAGGAGCACGTCCTCGAGCTCGAGCGCGGAGATGTTCTCGCCGTTGCGGATGATCACGTCCTTGAGCCGCCCCGTGATCGTGACGAACCCGTCGGCGTCGACCTCGCCCAGGTCGCCGGTGCGGAACCAGCCGTCGTCGTCGAACGCGCCGGCGTCGAGCGTCGCGTCGACGTACCCCGTGAAGCACTGCGGGCCCTTCAGGCGCAGCTCGCCGTCGACGACGCGTACGCGCACGCCGGGTGAGGCCCGACCGACGGTCGAGACGAGCTGGTCGGCCGGATCGGACGGCGACGCGCAGGTCGCGATCGGGAACTCGGTCAGGCCCCACGAGCTGACGACGTGGACACCGAAGACGTCGACGAGCTCGTGCACGAGCTCGGGTGGTGTCGGCGCGCCGCCCGCGGTGAACGCGCGCAACGCGGGGTACAACGGCGCGTCGCCGTGACGCCGTTGCGCGTCGAGGTAGGCGCGGAAGAAGGGGACGCCGGTGCCGAGCAGGGTTGGCCGCACTGCGGCCATCGCGTCGCCGATCGTCGCCGGGTCGAAGCCGTCGAAGAGCACCAGGCGGCCGCCCGCGCGCAGCACCGACGCGATCATCGTCACACCACCGATGTGGGTGACCGGCCACGCGATCGGATAGACGTCGCCGTCGCCGATCCCGAGGTGGTCCGTCATGCCGCGCGACGACGCGATCACCGACGCGTCGGTGTGGCGGACGCCCTTGGGTGCCGCCGTCGTACC
>Ga0070739_10005684_pt1 | contig 14084 bp, 10 predicted proteins | sample Coa_R1_7_FD_66445 | JGI IMG/M metagenome (GOLD analysis project Ga0070739, IMG submission 66445) | Surface soil microbial communities from Centralia Pennsylvania, which are recovering from an underground coalmine fire - Coalmine... | ecosystem: Environmental > Terrestrial > Soil > Unclassified ... | reverse complement strand
CAACGATCAAACGCGCATGTTGACGCTGCTGAAGCTGATCGGCGTCAACGGCAAGTTGCCGCTGCCGGTTCCTGTGCCTAAGAGCGAGATGCGCATCGGACAGACGGCTTTGGCCGTGGGCCGTTCCCTCACCGGCCCGGATCGGCCGCTGCCTTCGGTCAGCGTCGGCATCATCAGCGCCCTTAACCGCATCTGGGGTCGGGCCATCCAGACCGACGCCAAGGTGTCGCCGACCAATTATGGCGGGCCGCTCATCGACCTTCATGGCCGAGTGCAGGGCGTGTTGGTGCCGGCTTCGCCGCGGGCCGAGGGCGAGACGGCCGGCTTCGAGTGGTACGACTCCGGCATCGGCTTCGCCATTCCGCTGGAAGACATCAACCGCGTGCTGCCGCAGATGCTCAAGGGCACAACCAAGGATGTCGTCAACCTGAAGCGCGGCCTACTCGGTGTCACCCTGCAACAGAAGCCGGGCCAGGACGAGCATTCCCTACCTGCGACCATCTCCACCGTTTCCCCCGCGTCGGCGGCCGAGAAATGCGGCCTCAAGCCCGGCGACACGATCAAGGAGATCGACGGCAAGCCGATCGACAGCCAGGCCCAGCTCCGGCAGGTTCTCGGCCCGAAGTACGATGGCGAAACGATCGTGCTCAAAATCCAGCGCGGCAAGGAGGAGATCAAGCTCGATGTTAAACTGGAAGGCGCGATCGCTTCGTATCCCCAGCCGTTTCTGGGCATTCTGCCGATGCGCGACGATCCCGAACCAGGTGTCGAGGTTCGCTTTGTCTATCCCGGCAGCCCCGCCGACAAGGCCGGCATCCGAGCCGGCGACCGCATCATGAAGATGGGCCGCGAACTTCCGCCCGCTCCGCTGCGCTTGCAGCCCATTGCCAGCCGCGATGCCATGATGGACATGATCGATTCGACCGTGCCTGGCTTGGAATTGTCTTTCGAGGTCAAGCGCGGCGAAAACAAGAAAACCGAGACGCTCAAAATAAAGCTCGACGTGATGCCGGAGATGGTGCCGAGCAAGACGCAGCTGCCGGAAAAAGCCAGCGTCAAGAAAGCCTTGACCAGACCCAAAGGCGTCGGCCAACAGCCGCAAGGAGTGCCGAAAAAAGAAGACAAAAAGGAACCGAATAAGGAAGATAAAAAAGCGGACACTGGTTTTCTCAAGCGCACTACCGCCGCCGCCGACCACACCTACTGGATCTATGTCCCGGAGAATTACGATCCCAATATCGCACACGCCGTTTTGGTCTGGCTGCACCCGCCCGGCAAGAACAAGGAGAAGGACTTCGATAATTTCTGGCAATCCTGGCAGTTTCCCTGCGAGGACTATCACATCATCCTCGTCTGTCCCGCGGCCGAATCCGAACGTGGCGGCTGGACGCAGAGCGAGTCGGAGTTCGTGCAAGAAGCCGTCCGCGCGGTCAGCGACAGCTACACGGTTGATCGCCGCCGCATCATCGCCCACGGCATGGACCAGGGCGGCGAGATGGCGTTCGCGCTGGGCTTCCGTTCGCGCGGCCTGTTCCGCGGCGTGGCCACGACCGGCGCCGCCCTGTCCAGCAACCCGCGCGACAAGGTCGCCAATCAGCCGTTGAGTTTCTTCCTCGTCGTCGGCGATAAAGATCCGCTGCTCGATGCTGTCAAGGAGACTCGGACCAAGTTGATGGAAAAGAAGTATCCGGTGATCTACCGCGAGGTCAAAAACCTGGGCCGGCAGTACATCGACGGCCGGCTCGGCATCGATACGCTGGAAGAAGTGGCGCGTTGGATCGATTCGCTGGATCGATTGTAGTGTGCCAGCCGGCAGTGCCAACAACGGCAGCCCTTGCTGGCGCTGTCAAAGCACCTGAACTTCGACAGGCATTTGCATCCTCTTGTTGTTGCTGTTGCCTTCATGGGGAGGAGAACAGGGCCACTTCTCCGGTTTCGAACACGCACACCAGCTTCGTTTCAGGGCACGATACTTGACCCGGCGAATGGTTTGCCTTAAACGTGACAACCCACTGATTACGGAAGGTCTTCCGGACACTGTTGTAAGTCTCAAGCAAATCCGGAGGGCAGCCGTTCGACTTCTCATCAAGGTAGTCGAGATCAATGTACTTGACATCAACAATCACCCCAACCTCTAAGTCGTTGGCCTGAACATATTCAAGAGCATTTCGGACTGCTTCCTCTTTCGTCATGACGTATCTCCTTCAGCACGATCCAACAGGGCGAAGGCCGCGCCGGTGATGCGGCAGCTCCGGTCGGCTTACGGGAAGCCACGCATTGGAGTTGACATCGGATTGCCGCCCTTCAGCAAAATATACAAGAAAGCATTGTTTCGTTCGGCATCGTTAAACACGTTTCGCCACAAGTTGGTACTGAGGCGAAGTTGGTCATAAACGTACTGTTCGCGCAACGCCTCACTCGTCCGAGAGAACCGTGCATAGCCGACGCCTCGGAGGTGCCGGTAGTGCTGCAACTCGTGGTACACCTCATAGTAGGTTGGGTCCGGTGCCAGATACATCTGATGCCGACTAACCGAGTGGGCGATGAACTTATTCTCCTTGCTGTTCAGGATAAGATCCACGTTGTTCCGATCCAGATACTTCCGTAAAGCATCGAGATGATCCTGACCATACAGCCTCCCAGCAACACGGTTCATGCTGGATAATCTTATTCGATCTGAACGACATCTCCTTTCCGCACATTCTACTTGCCATCGCTTGAGCCGGACAAGCCGTCTGTGCAAGGTAAATCCTCAGGCGAGAAGAAATATCCCGTGATTTACCGCGAGATCAAAAACCTGGGCCGGCAGTACATTGACGGCCGGCTCGGTATCGACACGCTGGAGGAGCTGGCGCGCTGGATCGATTCGCTGGATCGACTTGAGCGTGGTATCCCGCAACGCAAGCAAGGGATGCGCTTGCTAGCGCTGCGGGATGGTAGAAACAGATGGGGAAATCCGGTGTCAGGGGCATGGCTACTGATACCGATTATTCCTTGCTCGTTCGGGTCAACAGGTTCCAAGGACGCCGAACACATCATCGTTGCTTGTGGTGGCGAGGTTCAAAGCGATGAGGGTCTCCTCATCTTCGCGAGCGGTGCCGCCCGTGGCGACGTAGACACCGCCGCCCTGGCCCTTGCCATCGCTGAAGCCAGAAGCACCGGTCCCGCCAATAGCATCGTTACAAATGACTGTACTGCCCATGAGCGTGAGGACGGCGTGGGCATCCACGAAGAGGCTGCCGCCCAGGCCGTCGCCGCCGTTGCCCGCACTGCCATTGCCGCCCTGAGCCAGGTTGTCGGCGGTAAAGCAATAGTTGAACAGGGTGCTAATGCCGCCGGTCGTCAGGGTAGGGCCTCCCTCGGTGGAGATACCGCCGCCATGGGCCGCCCCGCCCAAGGCCCCAGAGCCGCCCACGGCCTCATTGTCCAGCACGACACAATCGCGGAGGGTCAAACTCTCGAAATTGCTGTTCGTAAAGTCCTGGATGTTGGCCACCGCGCCACCGGAAGCTAGGCCGCCGACGCCGCTCGCCGTCCCGCCGATCGCCTGATTGTCTGCGAAGATGCTGTCAGCGACGAGGACCGAAACGTCTCCGTCGCGAGCGGCGACGCGCAGGGCGCCGCCTTTGGCCGCGCCGCCGTTGCTGCCCGCTCCCCCCCTCGCCACATTGCCTTGGAAGAGGCTATCTCGAATCGTGAGACTGCCGCGATCGGCCAACACGGCCCCGGCCGATCCTTGGCCGCCGGCCGCGCCCGCCCCGCCTGCCCCGCCGACCGCCCTATTCTCGGTGAATAGGCAATCGCTGATCGTTGCGCGGGCGGGCGGCGTGCCCGGCAATGCGCTGGTCAATATCGCCGCGCCGTTGCCGTTGCCACCCCGGAGACCCGCGGCACCCATGCCGCCCAGCGCCTGGTTATCCGTGAAGCTACTATCCCGAACGGTGAGGTCGGCGACGTTGTAGATGCCGGCCCCCGCTCCCGCACCGATGAAGGGAAAGACGGTTAGCTTGCCATGACTACCTCCTATCGCTTGGTTGACAGTGAAGCTACTATCCTCAACGGTGAGGCTTCCTTCATTCCAGACGCCCGCACCGAGACCGTTGCCGCCCACGCCGCTCGGCCCGCCATTGCCGCCGAGAGACTGGTTGCCGCGGAGCGTAGTGTCCTGGATCGTGGCGGAACCGGCATTAAAGAGTGCGCCGCCAAAGGACGCGCCCGCATTACCGCTGGTACCGGCCGCGCTACCACCTTGCGCCGCATTGGCCGTGAAATCGCTATCGCAGACTTCCAGAGAAGCGGCGCTGCCATTGTAGACCCCGCCCCCTTGACCAGGACCGCCGGGAAGACCGACGGCCTGATCGTTGGACAAGGTGACGCCCTCGAGGGTCAGGTTGCTGGCGGCATTGTCGATGCCGCCGCCCTGCGTTGCCAGGCCGTTGGTGATGGCCAGGCCGGCGATGGTGACATCCGCCCCACTGCCGGTTAGGTCAAAAACCCGGCCGGCATTGTTGCCGCTGATGGCCAGTTGATCGGCGCCCGGCCCTTGGATGTTCAAACTCTGGTTGAACGCCAGTTCTCCGCTTGTCAGAGTGATGGTCTGGCCGTTGAGGCTCGGATCGAAGACGAGGGTGTCGCCGTTCTGGGCGGCGGCGATGGTGTCACGCAGCGATCCTGGCCCGCTGTCGGCGGTGTTAAGGACCGTGAGCGTACTGGGTAGGTTGCGGTATTCGAGTTCCTCCAGCTGAGGCCGGAACCGCAGACCCTCATTGCGGGTGTTTCGGCGCATGGGGCGAGTTAAGCCCGTGGCTTGCTGGTTTGCTTGTTTCAACCGGTTTGTGAAAGAAATCCAGGTCATGACTGTGGCTCCCTGAAGCGGGCGGTCTGCTGTATCATGGTGACGGCGATCCATCCCGGCGCGCAGACCGAGCGCCGGGGCGGGGCCGGGCCGGTGAGGGGCATACGTGACAATAGGACCTCACCGGCCGCTTTCTTCGGATCCAATGCAGAGCATCCTCTGCGGCTACTTTTTCAACTCCAAGAGCTTCTTGGCTTCCGCCCGGAACCGGAGGAGTTCCTCGTCCTGGGGCGCGTTCTTCTCCATCCACTGCACGGCCCGATCGTACGACTTACGGGCCTCTTCTTTATTGCCCTGTCGCCAGTGGGCCATGGCCAAGAAGAACGAAGCCCGACCGCCGGCGTCCGTAAGGAGCCTGAGGGCTTCCTGCGCGGCGGCGGCCGAGCCTTTCCAATCGCCGGCCCGGTAACGGGCCACGGCCAAGGTAGTCCAGTTGGCCCCCTCCTTGGGTTGCGCCTTCACCGCTTTTTCCGCCAATTCGGCGGCCCGGTGCGGGTCGCGGAGGCTGACATCCGGGCAGGCGGCCAGGGTCCAGGCCAGACTGCTCTGGGCCAGGGGCCAATCCGGCTTCAGCTGCAGGGCCATGGCGATGTCGGCACGGGAACGCGCCCACTCACCCAGCCGCCTGTAGGAGATGCCCCGGTTGTTCCAGGCCACGGCGAGCTTCGGGTTCAGCTCGATAGCCTTGCTGAGGTCGACCACGGCCTTGCCGTACTGCTTTAGCCCGGCATGAGCGACGCCCCGGCAGTTCCAGGCCACTGCGTCCTTCGGGGCCAGCTCGATAGCCTTGCTGAGGTCGGCCATAGCCTTATCGAACTGCTTCAGGCCGTTGTAGGCATCGCCCCGGTTCCTCCAGAACGTAGCGTTCTTCGGTTCCAGCTCGATAGCCTTGGTCAAGTCGGCGATGCCCTTCTTGTATTCATGGAGGTTGATGTAGGCCGTACCCCGATTGTTCCAGCCCCCCGACCACTTCGGGTCCAACTCGATGGTCTTGCTCGTGTCGGCGATGGCCTTGTCGTACTCGTGCCGTTCGTAATACAGCATGCCCCGCAAGTGCCACGTCATCGCGTTCTTCGGGTCGAGCTCGATGGCTTTGGCGTAATTCGTCAAGGCATGGCGGAGAGCGTCCTCCGCTTCCTGCGCTTGACCGCTCTTACGCAGCGAGTCGGCGAGATTGCTGTAATTAACCCCCAACTCCTGGCGGTAGAAGGAGCTGCCCGGGGTCTCGCTGGCGAGGGCCTCGAAGGCAAGGGCCGCTCTCTTAAGGCTCTCCGTCGCCTGTTGCGCGCGGCCGGTTTTCAGGAGGATGATGCCAAAGTCCCTGCGGCAGCGGGCTACTTCCTGGCGGTAATAGCGTTCTTCGGGATGCTCGGCCGCCAGGGCCTCGAACACCCGCAGGGCCTCCCGTAAGGCCTCCTCCTCGGCTTGACCGGGCTGCTCATTCGACCACCACACGCCGGATACTTCCCATAGGCAAAGGCCCAGCTGGATGCGATGGTTCAGCACCTGAGGATACTCGGCGGATAGCTTTCGCAACAGAGCGATGGCTCGATGACAGCTGGGCATCGCCTCGCGGTACTGCCCCGCTCGTGTAAAGCTCACGGTCATGCCGTAGCACAAACGGGCCAACTCATCCTGGTCTTCCACCGAGCCGTGCGACTCGTCGGCCCACTGCTCAAAGGCGGCGATCGCCTGGGCGAAATTGGCCTGAGCTTCCGCATAATCCTTGAGGTCCAGGCGCAGGAACCCGATCCTACGATGGGCCTTAGCGGTCGCTCGCTCCAGCCCCGCATGGCCGCTATTCTGCTGGGCGAACCGCTCGTAGAACTGGAGGCCTTTCTGCAACGACGCGCGCTCGGCCTCCGTCATGCGCCGGTCCCGAAGGATTCGGTCCTCGACGTCTTTCATGTACACGTCGTCCAGGGCCTCCAAGGCCAGGGCCAGGTTCCGATCCGCCCGCTCCAGGTTCCTATTGGCCAGCCCGAGCGCCGTCTCGGCTCGATCGTATTCCTTCCTGGTCCGCTCGTGCTCCTCTTTCATCTCGGCAGCGTGGTTGGCGAGCAGCACGATGGTCACCAACAGGCCCATCAGGAGCGATCCGGCGACCGCCGTCACGCTCGTCAATGCCCGCTTGTTCCGGCGAACGAATTTGCGGAAGCGATACCACGCCGACGGCGGGCAGGCCAGCACCGGCTCCTCGTCGAGGTAGCGCTGCACGTCGGCGGCGAAAGCGCTGGCCGTTTCGTAGCGGCGGTTGCGATCCTTCTCCAATGCTTTCACCACGATCCAATCCAACTCGCCGCGAAACAACTTCGCCAGCTTGGCCGGCTCTGTCTTCCGCGCTGCTGCCACCAAAGGCAGCGTCTGGGAGCTGCTCAACCGTGTACTCGGCTTGGGCGGCTCCTCTTCACGGATCAAACGCACAATCTCCGCATAGGACGCCGTACGCAACCGCTGTCTTTCCAAGGGTGTAGTGCCGGTCAGCAACTCGTACAGCAGCACGCCTAACGAATAGATGTCGCTACGGGTATCGATACCCAGAGCGCTCATCTCCGCCTGTTCCGGACTCATGTACTCGAAGGTGCCTATGATGGAGCCGTACTGAGTAAATAATGTCCGCTCGGTAAGCCGCTGCTCAATCGCCTTGGCCACGCCGAAATCGATGACCTTGGGCACCGGTTTGCCGTCGTAGAGCGTCACCAGCACGTTCGATGGCTTGACATCTCGGTGAATGATGCCCTTCTGATGGGCATGCTGAATCGCCTGGCAGACCGGTACGAACAGTTCGAGACGCTCACGTAGTGTCAAATGGTTGTCATCGCAGTATTTGGTGATGGAGATGCCGTGGATCAGCTCCATGACGAAGAACGGCCGACCGCTCTCGGTGGCGCCGCCGTCGAGAACCCGGGCGATGTTGAGATGGTCCATCAGAGCCAACGCTTGCCGTTCCGATTCAAATCGTGCAATGACTTGGCTGCTATCCATGCCCGGCTTGATGATTTTGAGGGCCACCTTACGGCGCACCGGGTGTTCTTGCTCGGCCATCCAGACCACGCCCATGCCGCCTTCGCCGATCTGCTGCAACAACTTATACGGCCCAATGCGCGTGCCCGGCTTCTCAGCGGGCGGAGCGGAGGAGAAGGACGAATCCTCGTCGATGCCGCTACCGCGGGATGAACTCGCCGCTGGCTCGAGGGTAGTGTCCATTTCAACGGCGGGCTTGTTGAACAAGCTGACCGGCGCATCATGCGCTTCCAAGAGCTTCTCCAGTCGGGCCCGTACCTCTGGCTGATTGGCGCAGGCTTCATCCAGAAAAGCGGCGCGGGCGGCGGCGTCGGGCTGTTGTTGTGCCAGGTAAAACAACGATTCTTCGTTCATGGCCGATCTCCTCGGTGAGACGCCAGAATGTTGGCTAACAGAATAGCGAGAAAAGTCCCCGCCGAGCATCATCGAAAAAAGAAAAAATCAACCGCCCTGCATCTCCGCCTGGAGCCAGGCGCGGGCGTAGCTCCACCAGCGGTCGGCGGTGGCCGGCGAGATGCCCAGCACTTCGGCGGCTTGCGCGCCGGTTAAACCGGCGAAGAAACGCAGCTCGACGAGCTTGGCTTTAAGAGGATCGCAGGCGGCTAATTTTTCCAGGGCGGTATCGACGGCGAGCAATTCCTCATCCGGTTGAGGAGCGGCGATGGCGTCGAATTCCTGGCGCTTCCGTCCGCCGCCGTGTTTGCGGGTGCGCTTGCGGCGGGCACGGTCGATCAGGATGCGGCGCATGGCCGTGGCCGCCACGCGGAAAAAGTGCTGCCGATCTGTGAACCGCCGCTCCGACTCGTCGCCAACCAGGCGCAGGTAGGCTTCGTGAACCAGGGCGGTGGCGTCGAGCGTCTGCCCCGCTCGCTCGCGGGCTATCCAAGCAGCGGCCTGGCGGCGCAGCTCGTCGTAGACCAGCGGCAAGAGCTGCTCGGCGGCGTGCGGATCATCCCCTTGCAGGGCGTTCAGGAGGCGCGTGACATCGTTCATGGCGATGTCAGATTAACCGATAAAGGCGCTCTCTGCAATCGGCTTGAGAATGGTTATTGACAAAAAATGACTTCGTTTAGCCGCGAGCCGTAGGCGAGCGCGTCCGCGCTCGCCTACGGCTCGCGGCTAAACAGGAAATTGGTTTCTGGACGCGCCCTTACTTCAACTCAACCGACCAGTAGGCGTTCTCCAAGAACGTCTTCCACGACTGGTACTTGCTGTGCGTCAGCTTGAGGTTGAGCAGCGGGCTGCGCTTGGGCTTTTCCGGCTTGCGGATGAGGTGCATGTGCGCCTCTTTCGGCGTCCGACCGCCCTTCTTGACGTTGCAATTGACGCAAGCGCAGACGATGTTCTCCCACGTACTGGTGCCGCCCTGGCTGCGCGGGACGATGTGATCCAGGCTCAGCTCCGAAGTCGGAAATTTCTTGCCGCAATACTGGCACTGGTTGTTATCGCGCGCGAAAATGTTGCGCCGATTGAACTTGATCGTCTGCTTGGGCAGGCGGTCGTAGTCCATCAGGCGGATGACGCGCGGCACCTGGATTTCGCAGCTGACGGTGCGAATCCAGTCGTCATCTTCTTGGCGGAAGTTGCGCGCACGGTACTCGCTGACTTCGCGCCAGGTTTGGAAATCGTACGTCTGAAACTGACCGTCTTCCAGGCTGACCACCTCGGCGAGATCCTTGCACAATAGACAGAACGCCCGCCGCACGGAGATAATGTGGATGGCCATGAATAACTTGTTCAGGACCAAGACACTAGCATCCAGGGCGGAAGTGGAACTAGAATGCATGAGGCTCCCTTTCTCGCGGTGCTGCGCCAGGGCCGACTCCTCGTCTGCTCGGCGTTGTTTTCTTCAATAGCTGGAGGCGCGAGCGAGGAATCGGGTTCAAGTTTTCTCTATAGTATCAGGTTCACGGAAGATCAGGCAAGAACAGGCAGCGAGAAAGGAGGAAGGAGAAAGGAGGAAGGATGAATAGAACTTTCTGGTTCCTCCTTCCTCCTTCCTCCTTCCTCCTTTAAGGGGAGGCAGGCAATGACCGACGCAGCGCGTTCGGAGGGAAGCGCGCGTATGGATGAGGAGCGCTTGGCGCACGCGCTCGTCAGTCGCGGCCTGCTGACGCGCGAGGAAGTGCAGAGCTGCCGCACCGATAGCGGCCAGGCGGGACCGCAGGCGCTGTTGTCGCGCCTGGTTGCCGCCGGCTTTCTGACGGCCAATCAGGCCGAACGAGCCGGCAAAGAGCTGGATACACTTCTGGGCCAGCAAATCCCCGGGTATCAGTTGTTGGAGCGACTCGGACAGGGCGCGATGGGTACCGTTTACAAGGCGCGGCAGATGAGCATGAATCGCCTGGTGGCCATCAAGGTGCTGCATCCGCGCCTGGCCGCCAATCCGGAGTTTCTGCAACGTCTGACCCGCGAAGCCCACCTGGCCGCGCGCCTCAGCCATAACAACATCATCCAGGCCATCGATGTCGGCTCGGCCGGTCCGCTGCACTACTTCGTCATGGAATTGGTTGAGGGCCAAACCATCCGGGAGATTTTGGACAAGGGCAAGATTTACGAAGAGCGCGAGGCGGTCGAGATCATCTTGCAGATTGCTCAAGCTCTCCAGCACGCGCATCGCCGCGGCCTGATCCACCGCGACGTCAAGCCGGGCAACATCGTGCTGACCACCGACGGCATCGCCAAGCTGGCCGATCTCGGTATGGCCCGCGAGACCGACGACGACGCGTTGGCGCGGCGCGAAAAGGGGATCGCGATGGGCACTCCCTACTACATGGCCCCGGAGCAAATCCGCGGCCGGCAGAACATCGACGGCCGCGCTGATCTGTACGCGCTGGGTGCGACGCTCTATCACATGGTCACGGGCAAACCGCCGTATTACTATCCGGAAACCGAACGCGTGCTGATGGCCCATCTAGACGAGGAGCTGACGCCGCCGGATCATCTCAATCAAAAACTGTCGTCGGGTCTGGGCGAGGTGGTGGAGTATCTCATGGCTAAGGAACGCCGCCGCCGCTATCAGAAAGCCGACGATCTTATTATCGATCTGGAATGCCTTCTTTCCGGCGAGGCGCCGAAGCTGGTCCGCAAACAGATGCAGGCATCGACCTTGGCCGCCCTGAGCGAAGGCGAGGCGGAAGAGGAAGAGTTGCCGCTGGCGCCTTCCGGCCCTCCCCACGCCTGGGTGTGGATTGGCATTCTTGGAGGACTGCTGGTGCTGAGCTTTCTTTTCAACTTGATCTTGCTGATGCGACACAGCCAGTAGCGAATCCGTTATTTCTCGCAAGATCGCACTGACAATGCAAGAAATCTTTACTCTAAATCTTCACTGTGTGGAAAATGGCTTGAACCCCTTGACATAAGGTAAATACTGCGCCTACAACAGGATTACCCCGGCCAGCTCATCTGGGGTGTTCTGAGTTATCCCGGAGCAGACAGTGTTGTCTACCTTCTCGTGATCCGTTCCTAACAACAGTAAGACGAAGGGCAGGTTACAGAAATGGAAACCGGCCCAGAGCCGAATCCGTGAGGCGGAAATTCAGGCGACACGGCGGCGAAATCTGCCCCTCAACATACTTCCGGTTCGCTTAGAAAGCCCGCTGCCTTGTTCGGCTGGCGGGTATCGCAGTATTGAAAACAACATGAGGAGTCTCGCACCATGAAGCACCGGATCCCCTTCGCCCTCGTCCTTTTCCTGTCGGCCAGTGGACTTAATCAAGTCCTCGGCGACACTCCGGCCGGCAAGCCCAAGATTGAACCGAAGGCAGATGAGGTTCTCAAGAAGGCGTGCGCCTGCCTGGCCGATCTGAAGCAGTTCGGCGTGAAGGTCGAGGAGACGTTCGACGAGATGAGCGACTCCGGACAAAAAATCCAGTTGAGCAACCGGCGTGAAGTGCTCGTCCGCCGGCCCAACTGTCTGTTCGCCCGTTCCGAGGGGGACACCACGAGTCGTCTCTTCTACTACGACGGCAAAACGATCACGCTGTTTGACCCGACGGCGAAGGTGTACGCGACGAATGAAGCCCCGGCGAACCTTGACGCCATGTTCGACTTTCTGCACGAAAAACTCGGCTTCAGCATCCCGACGGCCGAGTTGCTGTTCAGCGATCCCTACAAGGTGCTGACGGAGCAGGTTGAGGAGGGCGCCTATGTCGGTCTGCACCACGTCGGCGCGAAGAAATGCCATCACCTGGCCTTTCAGCAGCGCCAGATCGACTGGCAGTTGTGGATCGATGCCGGCGACAAGCCGCTGCCCTTGAAGTTCCTTCTCACCTACCGGCGCATGCCCGGCGAGCCACAGTTCACCACCGTGTTCGAGTGGGACATATCGGCCAAAGTGCCCGAGGATGCATTCTCATTCAAACCACCGTCGGACGCCAAAAAAATCGAGTTTCTGAACCAAAAGAATGCGCCTCCGCCAAAGAAGAAGCCGGAAAACCCTTGAAACCTTGTCGAAGAGCGATTCTTCCTCCAGAGGAGTTCAACATGAGAACACTTCCGATTCTGGCTTGGGCGGCAGCCCTTGCTTCGTTCGCGTTGGGGAATCGTGCGGAGGCTCAATTCATAGGCGGCTCGGTGCGCTATGGCCCCTTTGGTTCCGTGACCAGCGTACGCGGCCCCTTTGGGGGGGGCGTGACCAGTGTACGTGGCCCCTTGGGTGGCCGGGTCACCGTCGCCCAAGGTCCCTTCGGCGGCGGCGCGGTCGGCATACGCGGCCCCTTTGGTGGTCGCGCCGCGTGGATACAGCCGCCGCTCGCTCCCATTGTCCCTGTTGCCCCGGTCCTCCCCGTCGCCCCGGTGACCGTCGTTCAGCAGACGGTCCTCAACCCGGCCCCCGCTCCCATGCCGTACACTGCGGCGTACTTGACTCGCATTCCTCCCGGTTTCCCTACACTGGCAGTCGGAGGTGTGAACTATTATTACACGCCGGTCTTGCCGCCCGGCTCCCAGCCCGTAACGGTGGGCGGAGCGAATTACTTCGTCAGCAACGGGGTTACCTATCAGCCTTATTTCCTCGGCGCGCAGACGGTCTATCTCGTCGTCGAACTTTAAGCTCGTGAGGTTGGCTCACGCGGAGAACAATCATGGATTGGAAAGGAAGACGTGAGAGCGAGAACATTGAGGATCGACGGATGTTGACGCCGCGGCGTGCTGTCGTCGGCGGAGCCGGCGTGGTATTTCTCGCTCTTATTACCTTTCTGTTGGGGGGCGATCCACAGAAGCTCCTCGACCAGCTACAGCAACAGAATAATCCGCAGGCGGGTGTCCAAGAGGGCAAGGCTGCCCTGGACCCCGCCCAGGAGGAACTCAAACACTTCGTGGCGGTGGTCCTGGCCGATACCGAGGATGTTTGGCACGAGCAGTTCCGCAAGATGGGCAAGACCTACAAGGAGCCGCGCCTGGTGCTGTTCAGCGGTCGGGTCGAGTCGGCGTGTGGGCTGGCCGACGCCGCCGTCGGGCCGTTCTACTGTCCGGGAGACCAGATGGTCTATCTCGACCTCTCCTTCTTCGACGAGTTGAAGAATCGCTTCCACGCGCCGGGAGAGTTTGCCCAGGCTTACGTCGTCGCTCATGAGATCGGCCATCACGTCCAGAAATTGCTGGGGATCTCCGACAAAGTTCACGCCCGGAGAGCGAGCCTGAGCAAGGCTGAGTACAATCAACTGTCGGTTCGTCTGGAATTGCAGGCCGACTTCTTGGCCGGGTTCTGGGCCTACCATGCCCAAAAAATGAAGCATATCCTCGATCCCGGCGACCTGGAGGCGGCGCTGCGTGCTGCCAACGCAATTGGGGACGACCGCTTACAGAAGCAGGCTCGTGGTTACGTAGTTCCCGACTCCTTCACACACGGCACGTCCGCGCAGCGCATTCGCTGGTTCCGGCGCGGCTTCGAGACCGGGGAGTTCTCCAAGGGCGACACTTTCAAAGTTCCTTATGACGATCTGTAGCTGGTCACCAGCAGTATCAGAATGTCTCCTTTCCGGTGAGGCGCCGAAGCTAGTCCGCAATCAAATGCGGGCATCGACCTTGGCGGCCCTGAGCGAAGGCGAGGCGGAGCAGGAAGAACGTGTCCGTTCGGCGGCCCCCGTTGTGCATCCTCGATCCGAAGCGGTTCGCGACCGCGCGTTGGACAGAAGAGTTTGGCCGGGGCGAGGAACTACCTGACGACATATGGCGGGAGTCGCACCGCGTCATGTCTATGGGA
>Ga0070739_10005683_pt1 | contig 14087 bp, 10 predicted proteins | sample Coa_R1_7_FD_66445 | JGI IMG/M metagenome (GOLD analysis project Ga0070739, IMG submission 66445) | Surface soil microbial communities from Centralia Pennsylvania, which are recovering from an underground coalmine fire - Coalmine... | ecosystem: Environmental > Terrestrial > Soil > Unclassified ... | reverse complement strand
AGACATGGCGAAGTTCGCCAGCATGCTCCTGGTCAGCGAGCTGCTTCCGGTCTTAGACAATTTTGATCGGGCGCTGGAGACGCTTCCCAAAGAGCTGGAGTATTTCACCTGGATCCAGGGCGTGATGCTGGTGGAGCGTCAGCTGAGGGCCATCCTGGAGCGCCAGGGGGTCGAGCCCATCAAGGCAGTCGGCGAAAAATTCAACCCCTCGCTGCACGAGGCAATCGTGGAGGAGGAGTCGTCTGAGGCGGCTCCCGGTACGGTGATCGGTGAGCTGCAAACGGGCTACACCATGTATGGTCGCGTGCTTCGGCCGACCCTGGCAAAGGTTGCCAAGGCCCTCTCGGCGGAGCCTTCTCAGTCCACACCTGCGGAGCCTGAGCCGGGGCAGGCAGAGGATGTGGAGCAGTCCCCCACTGACGCAGAAGTGACGGCCGAGGCGGGCGAGTCGTGAGAGCGGTGGCGGCACGACCAGGAATCCGCCGTGCTTCCGATCGAGGGCGCCGGCGTGGGGCGTTCGGCCTCGACGCTCTGACCTGGAGCACTTAGGATGGCCACGAAGCGCGATTACTACGACGTACTCGGGGTTGCTAGAACGGCATCTGAGGGCGAGATCAAACAGGCCTTCCGAGCCCGAGCTCGTCAGTTTCATCCCGACGTCAACAAGGAGCCGGCGGCTGAGATGCAGTTCAAGGAGGTCACCGAGGCCTATGAGGTGCTGAGTGACCGCGGCAAGCGCTCCGCCTACGACCGATTCGGCCACGCAGGGGTGGGAGCAAGCGGCCAACAAGCATATGCGGGATTCGAAGGGTTTGCCGACATCTTTGAGCAGTTCTTCGGGGCCGGCGCGGGTAGGTCGACGCGAGGGCCACGTCGTGGTTCTGACCTCCGCTACGATCTGGGAATCTCCTTTGAGGAGGCGGTATTTGGAACCGAGAAGGTGCTGGACGTTCCGACGTGGAGGGCCTGCGACCGATGCTCGGGCTCCGGCGCCGAGCCCGACTCGGGACAGACTCTCTGCCCTTCCTGCAACGGCTCAGGCGAGATTCGCAGGGTCCAGCAGTCGGGCTTTGGACAGTTCGTCAACGTCGTGATGTGCGAACGCTGTGGGGGTGAAGGCAGAATTGCCGCCGAAACCTGCCACAAGTGCCAGGGCCAGGGACGCGAGCGAACAGTCCGTAAGGTGACGGTGAAGATCCCGGCCGGGGTCGATAACGGACAGCAGATCAGGCTAAGCGGTGAGGGCGAGGTGGGTCCCCGCGGCGGGACAACCGGTGACCTCTACGTGGTGCTCGATGTGGAGTCTCACCCCTTGTTCCAACGTGAGGGCGCTGATGTTCAGCTCGAGCTTCCACTCACGGTGGCTCAGGCTGCACTCGGTGACGAGATAGAGGTACCCACGCTGGATGGCTCGGAGAAGGTTAGAATCCCGCCCGGAACGCAATCGGCCCACACCGTGAGGTTGAGAGGGCGAGGTGTTCCCCGACTGCGCGGATCCGGTCGCGGCGACCTCTACGTCGTGGTCAAGGTCGTCGTTCCCACGCACCTAACGGCCGAGCAGCGTGACCTGTTTCGCCGTCTGGGCGAAACGTTGAGCGCCGATAACGAGCATGACAGGGGTTTCTTTAACAAGGTGAAGGAAGCCTTTGGCGGATAGCGGCTCCAGATCCTGGTGTGAGCTGAGCCTGGAAACCGGACTGGAGGCAGCGGACGCCGTCGCCGAGGTGTTCTCGCGCCACGGACTCAACGAAGTGGCGATCGAGCACCTGATCACGCCTGGACGAGACGAGGGAGCGCATAAGTCGGGATTCGTGCGGCTCGTTGCCTATCTTCCCTCGGATGGCGTCACCGAGGGCCGGAGAGAGAGCATCGAAGAGTCTCTGTGGCACCTGAGAGCCTTCAATCTGGCTCCCATCTCGGCCCTCAGACAGCGCACGGTTCAGGAGGAAGACTGGGCGGCGGCGTGGAAGGAGCACTTCGAGCCGTTACGCATCGGACGGCGGGTGGTTATCAAGCCGACCTGGCGGGATTTCGCGGCAGGTGAGGGCGATGTCGTCGTCGAGCTGGATCCCGGAATGGCCTTCGGCACGGGCCTTCACCCAACGACACGGCTGATGATTGAGACGCTGGAAGAACGTCTGCGCCCTGGAATGCGGGTCGTCGACGTGGGAACGGGATCGGGGATCCTAGCGATTGCCGCGGCCAAGCTGGGTGCGGCGCACGTCGATGCCGGCGACATAGACGCGACGGCCTGTCGGGTGGCTCGTGAGAACGTTCGTCTCAACCGTGTGGATGACGTTGTCAATGTCTATTCCGGCACGCTCGATACCGGCGAGCCAGTCTATGAGCTAGCCCTGGCCAACATCACGGCGGCCGTTCTTGTGCAGCTCTCAGGGGACATCGCCCGACGAGTCAAGCCCGATGGCTACCTGGCCCTCTCGGGCATCATCGTGCACAATCGAGACGTTGTCCATTCCGCGCTGGCCCGACTTGATCTGAACGTCGAGGAAGAGCGGCAGGACGGAGACTGGATGTGCCTCATCGTGCGGCGGTAGACGACTCAGCCGGCTCCGCCTGGGACGCCTCCGGAGGAAGGAGGCTCCATCGGTTCTTCGTGCACGGTCCGCTCCAAGGCGCCACTATCTTCCCACCACAGTTGGAGCACCAGCTCAGGCACGTGTTGCGGCTTCGGCAGGGAGACCTTGTGATCATCCTACTCGACGATGGTCAGGAGCATCTGACCGAGCTGCGAGAGAACGGCGGGCGGCTAGAGGGAACCGTCTTGGAGAGCCGGCCGAATGCTGTTGAGCCGGCCATAGAGGTGGTCATCGGCCAGTGCCTGGTCAAGAATCCCAAATTCGAGCTGGTTCTTCAGAAGTGCACGGAGCTTGGAGCCGCGCGATTTGTTCCCATGCGTAGCGAGAGATCGGTTCGCGAAAAGATCACCGCATCCAGACACACTCGGTACGAAGGTATCGTGCGCGAGGCAGCGGAACAGTCGGGTCGCGGGAGGCTGCCGCGTGTGGAAGCGGTGACGGAAGTTGCCACTGCCGTGCCCGTGCTCCTGCCGGCTATCATCCTAGATCCGGGAGCTGCCACGCCATTTGGCCGAGTGGTGAAGGAGCATCACCGGGCAGGCGGCCGCCGGCTGTCGATTCTGATAGGTCCGGAGGGCGGCTTCACCTCGGCGGAGATCGCCGCAGCGAAAGAGAACGGCGCCGTGAGCGCCGGACTTGGGCGGCGAATACTGAGGGCTGAGACCGCAGCGGTCGCTGCCTGCGCCATCGCCTTCGACCTGCTCGAGGACGGCAGCCGGATAGCCTAGTTCACAACCTGAACCGGGGTGCCGTCAGGCGCCCAGTAGTACAGCGCCTGAGCAACGTTGAACGGCGTGTTTACGCAGCCGTGGCTGCCGGTGTAATTCTGACCGGGCGTCCCCGTCTGGCTGTTGGTCCCGGGTCCAAAGACGCTCCTCCAAGGGGCGTCATGGATGTAGTAACCCCGCTGCTGGAACAGCATGGCGTAGCTAACGGGTGAATTCGGATACCAATCCCAGGCGCCTTTGGGGGCCGGGCTCACAAAGGTGAAGGGGTGGAACTTGGCCAGTATGGTGAAGACTCCGGTTGGGGTCGGCAGGGCTTTGTTACCGGTAGTGACGAGCGAGGTGATGAACAGGTGGTTGCCGTCGTAGGCCCAGAGCCGCTGCTGCGACAGTGATACCACAATGCGCTTGTCGAGAATCGAGAGCCCTGAGTAGCCGCGCAAACTGGTGTTACCGAGGGCGTCGGTGGCACGGACATACATGCTGTAGGTGCCCGTTGCCACGCGCTGCCCGCTGTTGTTGTTGCCGTGCCATACGTAGCGCACCAACTGGTTGGGCCGTGTTGTGTGGAGCACGACCATGCGCACGTTGTGCCCCGCACTCCCGTAGAAGCCGATCCTCACCGTAGCCGCCCGGTCCACGTTGAAGGTTGTCACCAGCGGTGTGAAGGTGGGATTGAAGTTGAAGGTCGAGAATGAGAGATTGGAGATGGTTGGGGGAGTGGTGTCGGTCCGAACGGTATAGGTGCCGGCCGGGCCCCAAGCGCCGGCGCGATTGCGAGCTCTGACGGAAAACGCGAACGTCCCGGTGGCGACATGGTGCAGAGTCACCGAGGTTTGCCGTGTCATGACCTTGGGAGCGGCGGTTAAACTCGACGTCGCTGGGTGGAAGCTGTACCAGTAACCGGAGATGCCCCAACCGGGCTGCGTCCAGGTCAGTGCGACCGTGGGACTGCGATAGATCTTGGACTGCAGGGGGTCCGTGGCCGAGGTCACGCGTGGAGCGGCCGGCGACGTTGTTTGAACGCCGAATGCCGTGTACGGTGAGTAGCCGACCCAGCGGCTGATGGCGTTGCCGTTGTATAGCCTCGCCCGCCAGCGATAGCTTCCGTCCTTAAGATGCGACAACCAGACTGTCAACCCGTCGCCTTTTTGAGTTGGAGCAGACGTGAACTGAGGATCGGTCGCAAAGCCGGCCCCATTGCGGGCTACGTCGACCTGTAGCCTATCGGTTGTTTCGTGGGCGGGGGCGAGCGCTGACAGGCGGACGGAGGTGCGGCTAATCCATTGACCTCGAGGGACAAGCCGACCGCCGGCCGGGAACTGCTGCTCGAGGCCGGTCGGAGCCCTGAGGCTCACGGGTAGTCCGGCGGCAAAGGGACCCATGCCACTGGCTTTCAGCACCACAACGCCGGCACACATGGCGATGACCGCGGCGAGGGAGATGAATATCTTCACGTAATCCTCATGCCTGCGACTTCAACAGTGACAGCGGTGTCGCGGCCGCTGCCTCTCTCCTCGCTCTCCACTTCAGGATAGTCGTTCCGGAGTGCGTCGATTTGGGCTGGAGAGAACTTGGATGGTGACGCCAGAGGGCATGCGAAGCCTCGTCGTGGAACCGAAACACATGGACCGGAAGTTTGCGCGTCAAGAACCCTGCCCGGTGGGCCGAAGTCATGGTCCAAAGCTCTGGCAGTGCTTACTTCCCCAGCGTAGGTTGATAAGATTGGAAAGAACTTTGACTGCCCATAGCCGCGGGTTTACGGAGGTCTCCATTCGAGCCGATAGAAGCCGCGGTGCGGAAGTGAACGCCGGCTCACGAACCGGGACGCAATCGCGGAGCCCGACAATCCCGGCGGTTATGCGTTCCGTCGCCGGGACCATCACAGCAGGTATGGTATGCCTCCACTGATTCTGTTTTCACTGCTATTCGGTATTCTCCCCGCGATTGTCGGCGGCGCCTTCTGGATCGCTCGCGAGCGGCGCAACGATGAGGCGGTCCGGAACCTATGGCAGCAGCTAGCCGCGCTGTGGACGCAGAACCCGGGCGTCTACGACCTCATCTGTTCGGGGCGTCCACTTGAGCCTGAAACTCTTCGACAGGAGGACACCCAAACGCGGACCGACGTGGCGACTGCCCTCCAGCTTTGTGACGCGCTGGGCGGACTGAGCGGGAGGATGGCCGCCGACCAAGGTACGCTGTTCTCCCTCTGGCCGGTCGAGAGGATGTGGAACAGTCTGCAACCGTTGGTCCTGGAAGAGCGCTCGCGCAATCCCATAGCCTATAGCGGCTTCGAGAGAGCCCTCCAGGCCTATCAGAGGTTTCTCAACCGCCTCAGCTCCGCGGTGCGAGGGGAGTCGCACGTTGTCCTGGTCACCGTCGCGGTGGGCATGGGCGTGCTGATTTACGCACTCGATCAGACGATCGTGGCCAGTGCCTTGCCGACGATTGCCAAGGAGCTCCAGGGCCTTCAGCTCTACGGCTGGGTGTTTTCGGCCTACACGATTGCCGCCACGGCTACGGCTCTTCTCTACGGCAGACTGGCAGATCTCACCAGCCGTAAGCGACTGTTTGTCATCGCCATGTCCGGATTCCTCGCCAGCTCCATCGCCTGTGGCCTGGCGCCGAACATGGAGCTGCTCGTCGGCTTCCGAGCCATGCAGGGCCTCTTCGGAGGAGCCACGTTTCCGCTGGCCATCGGCATCATCGCCGACACGTATCCGATGCACCGTCGCGCTCAGGGGTTCGCCATCGTCCCCACCACCTTCGCACTGGCCAGCGTTCTAGGACCGGTCACCGGCGGCTTTCTGGCGCAGACAGTCGGTTGGCGCTGGATCTTCTTCGTCAACATCCCTGTTGTCCTTACTGCTATCTCCTTGCTCCTCTACACCTACAAGGCCAAGCCGGTCTCCGGGCGTCTGCATCTCTGGGATCTCGATCCTCCAGGGGTCATCGCCTTGTTCGGAGGGCTGGTGACGCTACTCATCGGTCTGACCACTGGTGGCAACGATTGGGACTGGGGCTCATGGGAGGAGATTGTGCTGCTGGTCTCCGGATCGCTGATGCTGCTCGCATTCGGGTACATCGAGCTGCGCAGCCCTCGTCCGCTCTTGCCCATGCGGATCCTGACCCATCGAGGTCTCGGAGGCGCACTACTCACCGTCGCGCTGCTGGCCTGGGTGACGAACTCCATGATTATCTTCATGCCCGAGTACGCGCAGGCAGGATTGATGGCGGATGCCCAGGGCGCCGGCCTGATTCTGATTCCATTGATGCTGACCTGGGCGCTCACAGCCAACATTGCCGTACGCATAGGGCAGAAGCGAGGGTTCAAGAACGTCGCTTTTTGGGGCGTCCCACCAATCATCGCCGGGCTCATCTATCTGCACTTCATCCATTTCGGCTTCCAGGCGTGGACTGTCGGTCCCGGACTCGCGTTGATCGGTCTGGGCGCCGGTATGATCAACCCCAACATGCTCGTTCTGGCCCAATCGAGCATGTCGGATAGGGACCAGGCCATGGCGGGCGGCCTCGGAAACGTGGCCATGAGTCTCTCGGCGGCTATCGCAGCCGCCAGCCTGAGCGCCTTCCAGGTCAACCGGCTCGACACCTACGCGGGCCTCAGCAGCGTCACCAATGCGGCCGATCTCCTGAACCCGTTCGGGAGGTTCCAATACGCGGGTTGGTTCGGTCAGGTCTGGACGGGTTTCCTGGAGCGGGCCATGACATTGTCGATTCACGACGTCTTTGCCGTCGCTTTCGTGCCGGCCGTCCTGCTCGGCATCTGGCTGGCCTTCTTCGTTCCCAGCAATCAGCGAGCAGCGGCCATCCGTCTCGGTCCACTGCGCGCGGCCACAGCGCCGCAGCCCGTACCTGCGGAGCCGTCCGCACCCGCACCTGGGCCAGTCCCGACCCCCGCCGGGGTGACGGAGTAGCAGGAAAGTCGCCACCGAGCCTCAGTCCGGTGGTCGCGTGGGAACCCTCTTCGTTGTTCCCACTCCACTCGGAAACCTGGAAGATATCACGCTGCGGGCGCTGCGCATCCTGCGGGAATCGGCTCTCATCGCCGCTGAGGACACCCGCCGGTCGCGGACTCTGCTGCGTCACTTTGACATCCCGACCCGGATGGAGAGCTACCACCAGCACAACAAGCGGTCCGCCATCCCTCAGGTGATGGAGAGGCTGCGTCAGGGGCAGGACGTAGCTCTGATCTCGGATGCGGGGATGCCCTCCGTGTCCGATCCGGGGTTCGAGCTGGTGCGAGCGGCGATAGACGCCGGCCTGCCGGTTGACGTGCTGCCGGGCCCAAGTGCCGTCACCGCCTCCGTGGTGTTTGCTGCGCTTCCGGCGGTCGGCTTTATATTCATGGGCTTCCCACCCCGTCGCCGGAAGCAGGCGCAGGAGAGGTTGCGGGCGGTGGCCTCCTTGCCATATAGTCTGGTGCTGTTTGAAGCGCCTCGCCGGCTGGCGTCGACCCTCGACCTCCTGCTCATAACACTCGGTAACCGAGCTGTTGCCGCGGTCCGTGAGTTATCGAAGCTGCATCAAGAGGTCATCCGCACAGACCTTCGCGGTCTGATTGACCGAGTCAGCGAACACGAGCCGCGGGGCGAATGGACAATTGTGGTAGGCCCTGCAATCGAGTGGGAGTCGGGGCCTCCAGACGCGAGCGCAGTCGCCGCCGCGTTGCTCCGATTGGCCGACGATGGGGTGCCTGGCCGCGAGGCGGTGCACATCGTGAGCCGGGTGCTCGACCGTCCGCGGACAGAGGTTTACCGCCTCTGGTTGACCCTTCCTAAGGCCTAGGTCTTGCGCAGTCGAAAATGCTCGGCGCACGTGCCCATGCGACAATTTCGCGGACGGACCGCTTGGCCAATCGAGGGAGGAGACCAGGCTGCAGCTCGTTGATTCGCACGCGCACCTGGATGATCCCGCCTTCTCGGGCGATCTGGAACAGGTTCTGGACCGGGCATCAGCCGCGGGGGTGGTGCGCATTCTCACTGTCGGGACCGACCTTGAGACCAGCCGCCGGGCCGTGGACCTTGCCCAGGCACACGAGTGCCTGAGCGCAGCAATTGGTGTACATCCTTCGAGAGCCGCCACGTTTTGGGACGATCGGGAGCAGCTCGAGCAGCTGGCGGCCAGCCCGGAAGTGTGTGCCATCGGAGAGATTGGGCTAGACTTCTTCCGGGACGGGATAGGTGAGGACCTGCAGAAGGACGTCTTTCAAGCCCAGCTCGAGTGGGCAGCTCGTACCAACCTGCCGGTGGTTGTCCATAATCGTGAGGCGGACGGGACGGTGCTCGACCTACTCCGGCAGACCGGATGCCGGGGAGTGCTCCATTGCTTTTCGGGAGATTTGGACTTTGCGATGGAGGGACTGGCAGCGGGCATGACTCTCTCGTTCGCCGGCAACATCACCTTCAAGTCCGCCGCTCCCCTCCGTGAGGTGGCGAGACAGTTGCCTGACGAGCGACTGCTCATCGAGACCGACGCACCATATCTTGCTCCTCAAGCCTGGAGGGGACAGCGAAATGAGCCGGCCTATGTCTCGGCCGTCGCTGGTACGCTGGCAGAGGTGCGGGAGTGCTCTGTGGACGAGATCGGACTTGTTGCCAGCCGCAACGCGGGGTTGCTTTTCGGCTGGGATGGGTGTCAGACGTGACCGACACCCGCATGCTGTTTGCGCCTGTCGCCGATGGCCTAATGGCGGTCGAGCACTGTCTGATGGAAGCGGCCGAAGGCCGCCACCCTCTTCTGGCCGAAGCGTTGCGGTACGTGTTTGAGACCAGCGGAAAGCGTCTCAGGCCGGCGATGGTGCTGCTCTCGGGCGCTCTGGGCAACTACGACCTCGAGCGGTTGGTGCTTCTGGCAAGCTCCCTCGAAGTCGTCCACACAGCGAGCCTGGTACACGACGACACCATCGACGAAGCCCTGACTCGACGGGGCTTGACCACGATCAGTTCCCTGTGGGATAAGCACACTGCCATCGTCACCGGGGACTTCCTTTTCGCCAAGTCGGCCGATCTGGCGTCACGAATGAACAGCGTGCGCATCATGAAGATGCTCAGTGAGACCGTGATGGACATGTGCTCGGGCGAGATTCAACAGCACGGGGCCACGAACAACTGGAGGCTCGGCGTCGGCGAGTACTTGGAGCGAATCGGCGCCAAGACGGCCAGCCTCTTCGCCATGTGCTGCGCCGGGGCCGCGGTGGCGTCGGGGCAGGACGAGCAACAGATCGAAGCTCTACGTCGGTATGGCTACAACATCGGGCTTGCCTTTCAGCTGGTCGATGACATCCTGGACTTCACCGGTGATGCCGGGACCCTGGGGAAGCCGGCCGGAAACGATCTTCGTCAAGGGACCATCACGCTTCCCGCCATCCTCTTCGTGCAGCAGCTGGCGGCCGATGCACCGCTTCGTATGCGGCTCGAGCATGGAGAAGACGCGGGCCTGGCGGCCGAGCTGATTCGTGACTCTCACGCCCTTGAGGCCGCTCGCGCCTATGCCTACGACGCCGCTGAGGAGGCGAGCCGGGCTCTGGATCTTTTCGAAGACTCGGAACCCAAGCGAGCACTGCTTGAGATTGCCGATTATCTCCCCAACCGGACCGCCTGAGGCAGGGAGTCGAGTTTAGGCTTCGAGCGCCGGCTTTCGACGCTCCTTTGACCCCGACGCCCTTGCGAACTTCTACCCCGCTGTTACGTTTCCCCTCCTGATTCGTCCAACAAACTAGAGGCAGACGACTGGGGAATCGGGTGAGAGCATTGCGTTGGCCGTTTGGTCTCTCCGTCGCAACGAGACGTCATCGAATCGCTCATGGGAAGCTGTCTCGGTTCGTCGACGGGGAGCTCAGTCTGCGGGCGCGCAGCGATCTTCTTGCGCATCTCTCCGATTGTGATGCCTGTAGAGAGGAAGTGGCGGCATATCGCAGATTCCAAGAGACTCTGGCCCAGATCGGCTCCGAGGTGCGAGCCGTCCCGTTGTATACCGACCGCCGTGTGCTAGATACGGTAGTCGCTGCGCCCGGCGCAGGCCGGCGGACGACCACGAGCCTGGCCGGACGGCTGCTGCCGGCCGGCGGTGTCATGATTGCAATCGTGGTCCTTCTCATCGGGGTCAATCACTTGCAGGCTCCGCCCGGCAACCCAAACAGCTCACCGATCAGATCGACTCCGGTGGAAAGCAGACCCACGTCCACAAACCCCACCCGCGGGCAAGGGCGGGTTGATTCGAGGAGGTTCAGCGCATTTGCCTCCGCCAGCAGTCTCATCGCGGCGATAACGGCATCGCAGGTCGCAAGTGAGGTAGAAAAGGAGGGTTTGCGAGTATAGACGCCGTCTGTGTCGCGGATTCTGTGATCTGCCTCACACTGTTACACAGCGCACAGACTGTTCGTCTATATAGATGCGGGTGGTGAACGCGCGGGCATCGAAGCGTGAGTGTGACCCGCAAACAAGAACCAAACGAGATGCGTAAGGAGGTGCAGCGGGGGGAAGACAAACCGTCCACTGACACAGGGATTTCCTAATCAAAAGCAGACATTGAAACTTTTCAGGAGAAATGTAGATGAGCCATTTTTGGCATAAGCCACTTACGCTAGCGGCCAGCCTTCTCGTCGTCTTCGCAATGATGGGGATGGGCGGAGCTTCGGTTGCCAGCGCGAAGGGATCGCTGACCTTCTCGGACTACGAAGGTCCGCACACGGCGAATCCGGCTCAGCTCACCGTCGTGGTCGAGCTGTCCATCGCCAATGAGACTCTGCCCTTTGGGCAGGGACCGTTCTACAACCAGAAGGTCAAGCTGGAGTCCGGATTCCTGACTGGAACCCCGAACCCCAGCAACGGCGGCAAGACCTATACCGTCTCCATCCGCAACGGCATCAAATGGTCCAATGGCCACGCGCTGACCAACAAGGATCTGCTGTTCGGCTGGAAGGTGTACATGAACGCCGGCTACTGCTCGGGCTACTGCGACATCATCAACGGCATGAGCCTGAAAGGCTCGAACAAGGTGGTGTTCCATCTCTCGGCTCCGGCACCGCCGGCCGTCTTCTACACCAACGATTTCCCGCCGTTCATCCCGTCCTTCTGGACGCGAATCACGAGTAAGAAGAACCTCGACGCCTGCCTCGCCTCCAAGGGCCCGTCGAGCGATGGCGGCTTCAGCGCCTGTGGCCCCGCCGCCAAGACGATTACCGGCGACGCTACCTTCAACTACCACGATTCCTCCTACCTCACGGCAGGTCCCTACAAGATCAGCAGCTGGGGCGGAACTCCGTCCGGCAGCAAGATCACGTTCGTGCCCAACAAGTACTGGAGAGGTAGCTGGGTCGGCGGTTGCTGCGTCAAGGGCAACAACGGACCTCCCCGGCTCAGCCAGGCAGTCTTCCAGCTCTACGCCACCCAGCAGGGTATGATCACCGCGGCCGCCAGCGGTGGCACCGACGTCACCAGCGACTACACGCTGGCCAACGTGGCCACCCTCAAGAAGTTCTCGGGTGGACGCTACAAGATCATCACTCCGGGTACCTTCAACCTCGAATCGGCGTTCTTCAACGTGTTCAACAAGACCGTGTCGGTCTACGACAATGCCAATCATACCGTTTACCACGGTAAGAACCCCGTGGCCAACGTCAAGGTCCGGTTGGCTCTCGCCCTCGCCTTCGACCGAGCGAAACTCATCTCCTACGCGTACAAGGCCCCGCTCAAGGTCGCCAAGAAGCTGGTGTCATACTCTTCGCCAGTCGCCAACGACACCGACAAGCCGCACGATCCTTGGGGCGACAAGTCCATCAAGGGAGCGTGGGACCCGATCAAGAAGAAGTACGAGGCGCCCGGCTCGAAGACGGCCATGGCCGACGCCAAGAAGCTGCTGAAGCAGGCCGGCTACTCGAGCAAGCACAAGGCGAACATCTACATCACCTCCAACATCAACGGCAACCCCACCCGGGATTCCGAAGCTCTGTTCCTGCACAACGCGTGGAACAAGCTGGGTTCGGTCAATGTCCACGTCGTCGACGTCGAGGAGTCGTCGGTCGGTGGAACGTTCCTGAACACCTGGACCCAGAAGGGTACGGTTGCCCACGGTCACTACATGATCGCCATCTTCGAGTTCGCGCTCGGCTCCCCGGATCCTCAGGGCTGGCAGGCTGACGTCGTCAGCAGCAAGTGCCCGCAGACCGAGAAGAACTCGAAGCAGCTCGATGCCGATGCCAACTGGTCCTGCATCAAGAACGGCAAGATCGACTCTGACTTCAACAAGGCAGGTCGAACCAGCAACGACTCGCTGCGGCATAAGTACTTCAACGACTTCCAGACGCAGATGGTGAAGAACGCCTACTGGGTGTCTCTGGCCATGAAGCCGAACATCGAGACCTACGATAAGAAGGCGCAGAACATCGTCGGTTCGGCGTTCTCCTCGGGTACCCCCAACTGGGATGCCTGGGACTGGTCGGCCAAGAGCTAGCCATCAGGTTTCGACCGACGGTTGCCGTACGGTGACCGTCGAAGGGGAGGGATCGTGAGATCCCTCCCCTTTTGTTTTGCGTTTAGAGTAGAAAGTTTAGAGTTCGGTGTATAGAGTCGGAGCCTCAGGTTTAAACGTAGAGCCGGTCTTATGCCTTGACTTTTCTCACGCCTGTGGCAAGGAGGCACCGGACCCGGGGCGTCTTCGAGGGCAAGAAGGGGTCTTCCCGGGCTGATTCGACCGTTGACCGACTAGAGCGGCGTCGCCTTACCATCGGCCGCTATTGACCGTGAACCCTTGAACGTTTGAACTCAACTCGTGTACGCTGTCGCACAGAGAATGTGATCTTCATCACATAAGATGACCATAGAAACAGGTATCAACTAACACTCGGACGAGGAGGACGTCTTAGGATGACTACGTACATCGTGCGGCGCCTGCTGCAGGCGGTCGTTGTGCTGTTCGGACTATCCATTGTGTTCTTTTTTATCGTCCATCTGGCGCCGAATGGACCTTGCACCGGATTCGCACAGAACGCGCGACAGGTGAACCAGCAGCGGGTTTGCCGCCTCCGACTGGGGTTGGATAAGCCGCTACCCGTTCAGTACGGTCTTTGGCTCAACAACTACGTGCATGGCGACTTCGGCATTGACCTCAGTGGTCAAACAGTTACCAGCGCGATCCTGGGCGCGCTTCCCGTAACTATGGCCCTGGCTATTGTCAGCTACTTCTTCCAGCAGCTGATCGCCCTGCCGCTGGGCGTCTTTTCGGCGCTCAAGCAATACTCGCTCTTCGATCAGCTGTTCACGTTCGTGTCTTATGTCGGCCTCTCCATGCCCACGTTCTGGCTGGGATTGATGCTGATCCTGATCGTTTCGGTCCATTTCCATTTGCTGCCGTCCCAGCTCGTCATGTCGCCAAATCTCCCGACCTTCTGGACACATCAATGGTTTGTAGCCCTGGGCCAGAATCCGGGCTTGATCCTGGGCGATTGGGCCCGGCATATCATCCTGCCGGCGGTGACCCTCATGGTCGTGGGCATTGCGGGTGACAGCCGGTTCATGCGGGCATCGATGCTCGACGTGATCAACCAGGACTACATCCGCACGGCCAAGGCGAAGGGCCTCTCACGGCGGATTGTCATCTTCAAGCACGCCTTTCGCAATGCCATCCTGCCGATCATCACCAACATCGCGCTGTTCTTGCCGGCGCTCGTCGGAGGGTTCATCATCACGGAGTCGGTCTTCACCTACACGGGACTCGGCTATCTGTTCTTCACCTCCCTGACGGCAGG
>Ga0070739_10005681_pt1 | contig 14090 bp, 13 predicted proteins | sample Coa_R1_7_FD_66445 | JGI IMG/M metagenome (GOLD analysis project Ga0070739, IMG submission 66445) | Surface soil microbial communities from Centralia Pennsylvania, which are recovering from an underground coalmine fire - Coalmine... | ecosystem: Environmental > Terrestrial > Soil > Unclassified ... | reverse complement strand
GGCCGATGCCCAGAGCGGCCAGGCCGTGATCCTGCTACAGCTCGGCGCCAACTCCAGCCAACCCAAGGTCACGGTCTTCGTACAGTAGAGCCGGGGAGCCCGGCTCTACCGTTTGGGGAGCCGGGCTTTACCGCTCGCCGAACAGTTCCACTTCCGGCCGGCGCGGGCCCCAGGACGCCTTGGCGTACCAAATCTCGACACTGTTGATGAACCGCGTATATCCGCGCAAATCGATGGCGCGTGTCCTGTCGCCGGGACCGATCCGGGAACGCATCACCAGTTGTTCGGGTTCGCCGTCGCCGTAATGCACAACGACACGTATGAACTCGACCGGCGCATTCTTCACGCGAAGCTGGATGTGGCGAAAACGCCCGTCTTTCACGCCGACGTGAATGACGTCGTGGTCTACGGCGCCGTCCAAATGCGACGACCCCAAAAATTCCCATTTTTCTGCAAAAGCCTCGGGAACTGCCAGTCCCATGACCGCGACCGCGCCTGCAAATTTAACGATGTTTCGACGTCTCATCTTTCCTCCGGATCTCCAGTATCCCATCTTCGCTTCCCCAGCGGGATGCTAGAATCACAAATTCCCAATGAGCGTCTCCATCACGGGTATAGGCATGGTGACCGCGCTCGGGCTCACCCCCGAACAAGCTTGGCAGCGCTGCATAAGGGGCGAATCCGGAATCGCCGGATGCCGCCAGTTCGACACCACCGGACACGCCTGCCATTCCGCAGCCGCCGTTGCCGATTACCAACTCGGCAATCTGCGGGCGCCCAAAAACCAAAAATTCCTGAATCGTGGCGCCAGGCACCTGATGCGGGCCGCGCTCCAAGCGCTTTCCTGCGCTTCTGCCGAGTCTGGGAAATTCCAGCCCGGGCGCATCTCGATCTACACCGGCTCAGGACACGTGGGGCCGGAACCCTCCGAATTTTTTCGTGCCTTCGGCATTGCGAAGCGTCCCGACGGCTACCCTGACTGGGACCAGGTTGGCGGGCGGGCGTCCCGGCTTCTCGATCCGTATTTTCCGCTGCGTTCGCTGTCCAATTCGGGCGTGGCACTGCTCGCCATGGAAATGGAAGCGCGAGGTCCGACGAACAACTTCGTCCACACCGATGTCGCTTCGGCGCTGGCGCTCGATGCCGCGTATCGCGATCTGATCGAAGGCCGCTGCGATCTGGCCGTCGCCGCCGGTTTCGAATGTCTGCTCACCCCTGGCGTCTATCTCGCTTTCGAAAAACAGGGCCTGTTGTCCTCCCTGCCGCCGGAGCGGGCCCTCCGCCCCTTCGATCGCGACGCCGACGGTCTTGTGCTGGGCGAGGGGGCCGCGGCCGTGGTGCTCGAAAGATCGGAAGATGCGCGGAGACGCGGCGCTCCGCTGCTGGCGGAGGTCTCGGGATTCGCAACTGCCACCGAGGTCTCCGATTGCCTGGAGCCCCTGGTAAGCGGAGAAGCCCTTGCCAGCGTCGCCCGGTCCGCCGCGGGCGGAGATAACCCCGATTTCCTTGTAGCGTCGGGTTTCGGCGTGCCCGAGGCCGACCGGAGGGAAGCAGCGGTTCTGTCCGCGATCTTCGGAAACCAGCTTCCCGTCACGGCATTCAAAGGATTCACGGGATACGTCGGAGCGGCAACGGCCCTGGTGGAAATCGTTCTGGGAGTGCTGGCCTTACGCCATCGCACCATCCCTCCAATCGCGCATCACTCGCGCAAGGCCGACGGCGTCGATTTGAATCTTGTGGCCTCCGGCCCCATGACGGTTCCGGAAGACCGGCAGTTATCGGCCTTGTTTTTGACAAATTCCTGGTCTGGCCAATCCGCCGGCATCCACCTCCGGCTTCCCAAATATCCTGTACGGAAACGCCTTAACTCTTCTACGTAAATGCCTTAACTCTTCGTGGTACTATACCCCCCACGTGGCGTGACAGAGTCGGAGGGGTGCCCCAAAAAGTTTCGATTACGAAGGGATTACGTGTTCTCCGGGTAGCTGCCTGTAAGGCAATCTACCCATCCAGATTTCTTCCAATTCTTCCGATTATTTCCGTGGAGTACAGGAATACGAACATGAACGGGGAGATTGAAAAGGCGGTACAGGTTATCCGGTCGCGTGCGGCGGCTTCCGCAGGGCTATTGTTGCTGTTTTCCGGGGCTGTCCGGGCGTCCGACCCTATCCCGTCGTTCTACCAGAACCTTTATAACTATCTCCAGAACCAGATCTCTTCTTTCCAGACTGCGGTGAGCCAAAGCGTCGGTACGGGAACCTACCCGGTAAACTTCGCGGCTGAGCTGCATGGCGCTAATTCCAGCCAGCCCGTTTCGACCCTATTGGCCAGCACGACTTTACAGGGCGTGCTCCAGGAGGCGACTTATTTGCAGGCGATGGGGGTCAAAGCCGTGCACGTTTCGGTCGGCTTTCCCGTTTTGACGCCGGCGTATTATTCGGATCCAAGCACCGCGCAGCAGCTCACGAATTTCTATGGACAGGTCGCTTCAGGTATCCACGCCATGGGGTTGAAGCTGATCGTCGAAACCGGTCCCGTAATACAGACCGATTCGAATGGAAACATTGTGTCCAACTCGTACTTGAGTAGTCTTTCCATGGCGGATTACGAAGCCGGCCGCGCCCAGACCGCCGTCACCATCGCGCAGGTCATGCAGCCCGATTTCCTCACCGTGCTGAATGAACCCGATACGGAGGCTTCGGTCTCCCAACAGTCCGCTGTGAATACCTTGAGCGGCAGCGCCGAACTGCTCGGCGCCATTTTGCAGGCGCTCCAGAACGCGAATATCCAGGGCGTCTCAGTGGGCGCGGGCATCGGGAGTTGGCTACCGAACCCGGGCCCGTGGGTCACCCAGATCGCAGGCACGCCGGGCGTGAACTACCTCGACATTCATGTATTCCCGGTGATGGGCTCCACCTTGACCAATCTTTTCACTTTTGCCCAGCAGGCACAGGCGGCCGGGAAACCGCTGGCGATGTCGCAGGTCTGGCTTTACAAGACAGCGCCGGGCGACACTGCGGGTTACGGTGCGATTCACTCCCGCGACGCCTTCAGCTTCTGGGCGCCGCTCGACCAGCAATTCATTCAGGCGCTGATGACCTTCTCGCAATCGAATAACACCGTGTTTGTCTCCCCGTTCTGGGCGCGTTACTTCCGGGCGTATTTGAATTTCTCGCAGTATGGAGGTCTGACTGGATCGGCATTGGAAAACCAGGTGGTCGCGACAACCACAGCCGCCGGCGCCGCGGGCCAGATAGACAGCACGGGCAGCGCGTACGCGCTCGGAATCATCTCGCCCGCGGATACGGTTCCGCCGACCGTGCCGTCGGGCCTCAGTGGTGTCGCCGCAAACACGTCCACCGTTCAACTGAACTGGACCGACAGCACTGACAATGTTGGCGTACTCGGCTATCAGATATATCGCGACGGAACGCCCCTCGCCACGGTCGCGAATAACAGGTACCTGGACACGACCGCCACTCAGACCTACCATGTCTACTCGGTCGCGGCGTACGATGTGAGCGGCAACACCTCAGCCACCAGCACCGGTCAATTTGCACCGCTGGACAACACTCCCCCGACGGCGCCCGCGACGCTCCAGGCGACGGCCGTTTCCTCAACCCAGGTCAATCTGAACTGGTCCGCCTCCACTGATAATCTCGCGGTTGCGCAGTATCAGATTTATCGCGGAACCAGTTCTACCTCGCTTAACCTGATTGCGGTTCAGATAACGGCCACCAACTGGTCCGACACGCAGATCATTCCGGGAAAGACGTTCTATTACGCGGTACGAGCGCTGGACGCCGCCTATAACGCGTCGGGGCTCTCGCCAGTGGCTTCCGTTGCGGTCCCGGCCGATACCACGCCGCCCAGCGTGCCCTCGGGTGTCACCGCACAAGCCAATTCGTCCACGTCGGTTACTGTGGCATGGAACGCTTCCACCGACAACTGGAAAATGGGCGGGTATCGGATTTATCGGGGCTTGTCGCCGACGAGCATGAAGCTGGTGGGCGGAACTTCTTCGACCTCCTATACCGATACGACAACCAAAGCTCGCACGACGTACTATTACGCTGTCGCCGCCTTCGATGCGTTCGGGAACTTATCGGTAAAAAGTACGCCCGTCGCAGTGAAGACTCCATAAAAACGGGCCAGGTTATTCCATAAAATCGTTTCATTCCGGAAGGTCAAATTGTCGACACGTACTCCGATGAGGAAATTGAGAAGACTTTCTCACGGAGTAGATCATGTTCGTTCATTCTCGGGTCCGGGTGATGGCTTGGCTGGCGCTCGCGCCAGCTTTGGGCGTTGCCGTACGGGGATCGGATCCCGTTCCTGCGCCTTATCAGTCCACCTACACATATCTGCAGGGACAGATTTCTTCGTTTCGGGCTTCCGTACAACAACACGCAACGGCCGGGATCTCCAACGTCATTTTCAGTGCAGATTTACAAGGCGCGAACTCGAATCTGGGGAGCGCTTTTCTCCTGAATAGCACGACGTTGCCAGGGATTCTCCGTGAAGCCGCGTACCTGCAAGCCATGGGAGTCAAGGCTGTGCACGTGGCGGTATCTTTCCCGGTTCTCACCCCGAGTTACTACGGTGACGCCACCACCGCCCAGCAGATGATCGCCTTCTACGGGCAAGTCGCGGCGCAGATCCACGCGATGGGCTTGAAACTCATCGTTGAGACCGGTCCGGTCAATCTCGATTCCTCGTCCGGCCCCACGGTGGGCGCCAACTCCTATCTGGCAGGCCTCTCGACGGCGGATTACATCAACGGCCGCGCCCAAACCGCCGTTACCATCGCCCAGACTATGCAGCCCGATTATCTGACCGTGCTGAACGAACCCGATACGGAGGCTCTGATCTCCCAGAAGCCTATCATCGGAACCATGGGGGGAAGCGCCGCGATGCTCGGCACGATCCTTCAGGCGCTTCATGCGGCCGGCGCCCAGACACAAGTGGGAGCGGGAGTCGGAAGCTGGCTGCCGAATTCGAGCGCCTGGGTCACGCAGATTGCCAACACGCCCGGAGTCAACTACGTCGATATTCACGTGTTCCCCATCTATAACAGTTTCCTGTCAAACCTGTTCACCTTTGCGCAAATTGCCCAGACCGCCGGAAAGCCACTGGCGATGTCACAGGCCTGGCTCTACAAAGTCGCGCCCAACGATTCTTCCGGATATAGCGCCGTTCATGCCCGTGACGCATTCAGCTTTTGGCAGCCGCTCGACGCGCAATTCATTCAGTCTCTCGTGAGCTTTTCGAGGTCGAATAATACGGTGTTCTTCTCGCCGTTCTGGTCACGCTATTTCCGGGCTTATCTGAACTACGCCCAGTATGGCAACCTCACCGGCGCGGATCTGGAGAGCCAAGTCGCCGCCACCACCACGGCCGCGGGCGCAGCGGGCCAGATCGATGCCACCGGCCAGGCTTACGCGCAGGCCATCATTTCGCCGGCCGACACCGTTCCGCCAACGATTCCAAGCGGCCTGAGCGGCGCCGGCGCCAACTCGAGCAGCGTGGCCTTGACCTGGAACGCGAGTGTGGATAATGTCGGCGTCCTGGGCTACAAAGTCTACCGGGATGGAACGCTGGTCGCCACGGTTGCGTCTCCGTTCTACGTCGATACCGGAGCATCGCCTGCCTACCATGCTTATTCCGTCGAGTCCTATGATGCAAGCGGCAACACTTCAGGCCAGTCTGCCGGAACGCGAAGCGCCCCGCTGGACACGGTCGCCCCGATGGCTCCGGCTTGGCTCAGCGCTGCCGCGGCTTCGCCGGTTCAAGTCAATTTGAACTGGACCGGCGCAACGGACAATCTGGCGGTGACGCAATATCAGGTCTATCGCGGCCTCAGCCCCGCCGCGCTCAGCGTGATCGCAGCCGGGATTACCTCTACCAACTGGATCGATACTCAAGTGATTCCGGGAACGACATTCTATTATGCGGTTAAAGCGCTCGACGCCGTGCATAATTCTTCCGGATTTTCTCCGGTCGCGGCTGTCAAGCTCCCTGCCGACACCACCCCGCCCACCGTGCCCACCGGGCTGATCGTGCAATCGAGTTCCACCACCAGCAACTATCTAAGCTGGTCCAGCTCCACGGACAACTGGAAGGTGGGCGGCTATCGTATCTACCGCGGAACGTCGCCATCGGCCTTGCGGCTCATCGGGAGCACTTCCGACGCGACCGCATTCACTGATACGGCCGCGGCGTCGAAAACCACCTACTATTACGCGGTCGCTGCCTACGACGTATTCCTGAATGTCTCGGCGCCATCCGCTCCTGTAGCGGTGGTCACAAAATGACCTGCACGTTCGGCTGTTATTTGATCCTGGCAAGCTCCTCGCGGAGCAGTTCGTTTCGGGGGTATCGCGCAATCAGTGCGTTCAGTTCGGTCCGCGCGACTTCGTAGTCCTTCTCGCGGATCGCCGCAACGGCCAGCATCAGGCGGGCAAAAGGGGCGACATATCGCCCTTTTTCCGCCGTTAGCCGCAGCTTCTCGATCCCGGTCTGGCGGTCCGCTTCCGCCCCGCCGCTGCGCAGCACGAACCGCACCACCGCCGCCCGTGCGCTCAACAGATAGTTCTCCATCCCGATGGCGAAGTTCGCGTCGTAACAATCCGGATGCGCCGCCAGCAGCCGCTCCGCTACCCCCCGCCCCTGCTTGATCTCTCGCAGCGCCGCCACCTGCCGCCGTTCCACCAGAGCCAGGTAATCCGAGCGCAGGCCATGATCGAGCACCACCGCGAACTGGGCGTCCGCGTCCGTTCCAGGACTTGCCGCGCTGAGCTGTTCGGTCCGTTCCAGTTCCTTCAGAAACCGCTCCTTGACCGCGGGGTCCGCTGCGCGAGCCTGCGCCGCGGAGCTGCGGTTCTCGATGAAAAATTCGCTTTGCAGAATGTGGAGGCGGTTCAGTTCGCCGAACAGGTAAGCCGCCGCTTCCGATACGGGACCGAGAGGACTGGCCGGATGGGCGGCCTCCCACCCGCGGAACGTCTTGTGAGCGTCCTCGAACTGCCCGTTGTACATCTGGTCGTAGCCGCGATCCAGGGACACGGCGCTGGCGGAGTCCGCTGCCGCGCACGCTCCGGCCGTCCACAGTGCGATGGCCAGCAGTGTTTTCATGTGAACCACTTCCAACCTATCAGACCGGGTGGCCTCCAAACGGCTTGGCTGCTGGCGGCTTCACAATCTGAAAGGAAACACGATGCTCAGAGAAGTGGAATCGATCTGCCGCGCCATTCCGAACCGCGTCTGTAGGGCATCCAGCGGGATATGTCCATCGAGATGTTGATGTGGGACGAACGGTGTCAGCTCTCCGGAATTCGTTTCAGGACTTCCGATTCCAGCCGCTGCAAGATCCAAAGCTCTCGCCCGGCCACGGGCTTTACCTCGGCCTGATCCAAGCCGGCGGAACCGAAGCCAACCCAAAGCGCATCGATTCGGCCGCCAAGTACGCACACGATTTTGGCATCGCAACGGAGTGCGGGATGGCGCGGTGCCGCACTCCGGAGCTGGTTCGAACTTTACTCAAAATCCATGCGGAAGCGTCGGCGGAACCACCGGCTCGCGCCCAGCCCGCGCGGCTATGACGCGAACGAAACGGACCCTTACGGCTACCTCAACGTGTAGCCATTCATGCGCGCTCCGTCGATGAAGACCTGTGACAGGCCAATGCTGAGGCCGTTCGCCGAAAAAGGGACGGAAGCAGCGGGTGTAGGTCCGCTTCCCGGGCTGAGTTCAAAGGCCGTGAAATTACCCGCGGGGAGCGCGAGCAATACGTAAGGCGGGATGGCGAACGTTCCCGCATTGGCTGCTGCGCGGCAGGCGGCGATTGCTCCATCGGTAAATGCGTTATTCAACGAGCTCAGCAGCAGGATCTGCACCGTGCCCGTGGAGCCGTTCGGGTTCCAGGTAACGGTCACACCATTGGAACGCGTCACCGTTGCATTCGGCGCGAAATTCGGACCGTTCGTCAGCTTGGGCGATGGCGGTATCGTGAACGTGGCGCTGAAAGGGCCGACATCGGCGCCGCCGCTGCCCCTCACCGTAAAAGTTCCCGGAACCAGGAACGTTCCGGCCGTGCTGAGGGAGATGTTATTATCCGTGTTTGCCGTGAGGTTCATACTTCCGTTTGGTCCTTGAATGGTGAAACTCGACCCCGCATCGATCGGCTCCAGACCAGCAATGGGCGGTCCGCCGGGCCCGTCGAGATTGGCATAGACCGCGCAGGTGCCCACAGGCAGAACATCCAGGTAGGAAGCAAAAAACGGTTGGGAGCCGGTTGCGTAGCCCTTGATTCTCGCAAACACAAGCTGCGCGCTATCCTGGAATGTTTGACCGCCATCGCTGCTGCGCCGGTCCACCTCCACCGTGCCGAACGTGGCCGGCCCCGCCATGACTCCCTGCTCGATCGGGACCGATGCCAGCGCGGAATCTACGGGAGTGCAGTCGCGGCTGCCCTTCGGGGCGATCGGAATCATGGTCGTGTTGCTCACCGTATTGGAGGTGGCGCCGACCTGGACCACTAGCGGCACGGCGCAACCGGTTGGCACGTTATCCGGCACCACAAATACAATCTGATCTTCGCCGATGCAGCACCCCGAACGGCCCTGGTATGTCACCGCGGCCTGCACTCCTCCAATCCACAAGGTCAGCGGAACGTCGGGCATGTTCTGGCCTAAGCCGGCGCCGGAAGTGTCGTCTCCCGTCACCGGGCCGACTCCCGTCGCCCAGAGGATGAGCGTGTCCCCGGGGTTCGCGGACCCGCACGCGGTGTTCGGCCCGCCGCAGGGATTCGATTTTCCCGCAGACACCAGGCTATAGTCGCCGAAGGTCACAATGCCGGGGCCTTGACCCGTCGAATCGACCGTGAAAACGCCGACGTTGCTGCGCGTGATGCCGTGGTTCACGCCCGCGCTGGTCTGGCCGTTATAGGTGACGGTGAAGGTGGGCGCAGGCGCTCCTTGCCCCGGCAGCGGAGTGTTCGATGGAAGCAATACAGCCACCTGGGTTGCCGAGGTATAGTAAATCGGCGCATTTACGGTCGTGCCGCCGACGGTTACGGCCACGGACGTTCCGCTCAAGGAAGTGGTCTTAAACGGCGCCGGAGAGATCGAAATGTTGGCCGGCCCCAAACCAGTCCCCTTAATCACAAAAATCGAGCCGAGTGCAACGGGCGAGTTAAAGGGGATATTACTCGCCCCGTTCGCAATGCTGTTAATAACTGGCGCCGCGACAAGTCCCGGAGCCGCTGCTGCAACCAGAAACAAGAAAAGGAGGGGTGGTCTCCGCATTCCGGGGATTCTACCACACATTTTTCAAGACGACTAAACTGACACGTCCTCCCGGCGTCGCCTGCGAATCTGTTTTGAAAGGACCCGGTTCCACCACATCACTACGCCGGTCAAGGCCAGAACCGCAGGCGCCAGTCCGAGCACGGTCCAAAGCGCTTCCGTCGCGAGATTGAAGCGGCCAAAGTGCAGCCGCGTGATCCACAGCCGGAATTCTCTTCCCAGGAGGAAATTCAGAGACGCAGGAAAGCAAAGGCAGATCCCCGACAGGCCCCAGACCAGGATCAGAAGCGCGCACCAAAAACCCATGGCGCTGTGTAAATCCCAGTTAAAGCGGGAGAAGCGGGCTCGGGTGTGGATTGTCAGGCTACGCCGCCAGTTTTTAATTCCAGGCCACCAGAGAATCATTCCCGTGCAGGCGAGCCACACAAGAACCATCGCGCCGATGCCATTCAGCGTCCGGCCTGTGAATCCGGAGAGCAGGTTGTCATGCAGGTCCGCGAGCCAGCTCAGGAGGCGATCGACCGCCGACTTCGGATCACCCAGATCCGCGCCGGTGTAAGGATCGAATAAGCGCGCAATTCTTTTCTTGCCAGACTCCAATACAACCACGTCCGGTTCGTCCGGCTGTTGTGGCGGATTTACGCTGAGAACTTCATAAGTCGTGTATGCCCGCGCCGCCCGCTGCTCGATCTCGTCTGCGCGCAGGGGCGGACGCCCCGTATCCGCGACGGCCGCAACTCTGCGGAAGGTTCGAGAGAGTTCCCGGCGATAAACGATCGCGCTGCCCGAAATACTCATCGCAGCTACATACAGGCAGGCTGCGATTCCTGTCCATAAATGGATCTGGAAAATCGCTCTCCGAATCCATAACGCTTGCGGCCGCTCCACCCACCGTTGCCAGGCTGTGAGTTGGATTGCGGGCATCATTGGACGGCAGCCCGTCCAGCTTAACAACCTTTCGCGCGGCGGCGCTCCACTGAACCGCGACTGTGAGGGAGCGGACCGCGTGGGTACCCATACCGCAAGAAACGAATTGTGGCTTGCAATACGGTGAAACCGGTGGTAGCGTCCTCGACCGGAGTTACTGCACCACCTGGATGAACAGATTGTCGGGCGCGGCCAGGATCGCCGCCGGCAGGAGGCAGGGTCTGAATCGCGCCGTCCTGCGCCGTGACGCGAACGCCCGCCTTATTGAGCGCTTCGACCGCGGCTTTCGCATCAGTCACCGCGAGCCGCAATACGGCGGCTCCCGGATCCTGCGGGCGCGCCCGGCCTGCGCTTCGCTTGCCGCGGTTTGAGGGGACCAGCAGGATCTCAAACCCATCGGGCAGTTTTACGAGCGTCGAAGAGCCGGCGTTCAACAGCGCTTCCTCTACCGGACGGCAGGGGCGAGCGCCGCGAACGGCCACCAGCCCGAGCGCTCTCATCGGACCCGCCAGCGCCGCGCCGCTGCTGACGGTGTAGCCAAACCGCAGCCCAGTGAAGTTCTTGCCCGAAGGTGCGGACGCTTCCGCCCGCGGCTGCACCAGCAATACGGGAAAACCATCGGGATCGGCCACAGCCGCCCCGCGTCCGTTGCACTCCTCCGTAAGCTTGCCCGCCAAAGGCCAATTCGCGGCCTTCAGCCGGGCGAGCGCCGCCGGTAAATCCGGCGTCGTGAGGATCAGGAGGGAAGCGCCCGGTTCGCCGATGGCGCGGCGAACGGGCTTTCGGTCCACGCCCTGAAATTCGACCAGTTCCACGCGCATCGCAACGCCGGTCACTTGCGCGGTGGCGACGCGAAACCTCCCTCCCACGGCGCCGTACATCTTGAGTACGCCTTCGGTCGTCTGCCAGTCGCCCGGGGGACGCTGCATCTCCATACCCAGCACGTCGCGATAGAAGTGAACCGATTGGTCCAGATTCGCGACATCGTGGATGAAATTGCCCGCGCCCTTCACCAGCGGGGCCTGCGCGAAGCAAGGAATCGCCAACGCCACCGCGAATGCGGCCCGCCCGGCCAGTCTCATAGATCTATTTCCCGACCAGGTGCGGCCCGCTGCGGTCGTTCTCCCCGCAGATGAACTCGATCAGTTCGGTATCCGGCATGATTCGCTGAACCACCCGGACCGTGAAGGGCTTCGTGTATACCTTGGGATCTTCCACCGTCACGTCGATTTGCAGCGTGCCGTAGTTGATTCGCCGGAAACGCTCGGTCAGCTTGCCCGAGTTGGTCAGCGGGCTGCCGTCGATATCCAGCCAGACATCGTCGCGGAACCCCGTGGTCTCCACGACCAGCGTGTCGCCGTCCCAATGGCCGATCGAATAGCCGTACCACCACGGCTGCACATCGGCAGGGGGCAAGGACCGCCCGTCCAAAAAGATCTGGCGCACGCCGGCCTGCGCCTCATACAAAATCACGATCAACCGCGGGCTCTGGATGATCTTTCTCGGCTGCGGGTGCATGTGGAGTTGCATCAGTCCGAGCGGCAGGCAGTGCGCATCCGGATTATCCTTGCTGTTTTCCGCCTTGCGAGACTTCAGCAAGTCCGCGGCCCAGGGTAGTAGCGGCAAACCGTCTTTAAACCCCGAGCCGATATTCCGAAACGTCGCTAGCGGCGGGCTTCCATCCGCGGGCGGCTGCTGCTTCTGCTGCTGCCCGCGTCCCGGCGGCCGGGTCATCCAGACTCCGGAAAGATCGGGTTTGCCATCGGCGGTTTTCGGCGCGGGGGCGTCCAGAATCGGCTTGCCGTCGGGCCCGCGAGGCACGCCCGCCGAGGGGTAGTCGGGCCATTGCGCCAGAAGCAGAGCAGGAAGACCAGCCAGAACAAGTGCGTGAGCGAATGGTTTCATTGTGAAAGGGCCGAGAACAATGATATGCTACTTGCCCACCAGATGGGGAACGCCCTTTTCGTTCTCGTTGCAGATGCCGTAATTCGCCTGCCGGAAACGCTCGATCATCTTCCCGTGAGCGGGCTCCCGTTCACACACGTCATCGCGAAAGCCGTTGGTTTCGACCACCAGAGTATCGCCTTCCCAGTGCCCGGCCGAATAACCGTACCACCACGGTTCCGCGTCGTTGCCCGGAAGCGAGCCGCCGATGTTGAAGAAGGTCGCCAGTGGCGGCGAGCCCGGCGGCGCATTCGCTTCGGGCTCGAGTGGCGATGCGATTCCTGCCCCGCCCTGCCCCGTAATGCGCCCCCGGTAAGCCCAGACGCCGGAAAGTCAGGTTTTCCGTCCGGCGGCCCGCGGAGCCGGAGCTTCCAGGTCCGGCTTGCCATCCGGGTTTCGCGGCGCTCCCGGCATGGGATAGGCCGGCCATTGCGCCAACAGCGCGCCGGGCACAGCCGGCAATAGAAGCGCCAGTAGTCTTGTCCGCACCATTCCGTTCCTCGTAGCTTACCTCGAATCGGCGGCGCAACCCGAGCTTGTGGCGGTATGCTGAAGCGAGCCATGCCCGATCCCGCCGTCCAACTTCTGACTTGTTCCCATTGCGGCGCCACGAACAGAATACCGCTCGACAAGCTCGGCCAGGGCCGCGAACCGGTTTGCGGGCGGTGCAAAGCGCTTCTTCCCATCGGCGAGCCGGTCGAGGTTAGCGACGCCACGTTTTTCGATCAGGTCGAAAGCTCGCCCGTACCGGTCTTGGTCGATATGTGGGCCGACTGGTGCGGGCCCTGCCGCATGGTCGCGCCGCTGTTGGATCAACTGGCTCGCGAGCTGGCCGGACGCCTGCGCGTGGCGAAAGTCAACGTCGATGAAAACCCCGCCACTGCGCAGCGCTTCCGGATCCAAAGCATCCCCGCGCTGCTGATATTCAAAGAGGGGCGCGAAGTGAACCGCCTCATCGGCGCACAGCCCCGAGCCGCAATCATGCGCGCCCTGGAACCAGTTCTCGGTCCGATGCGGTCCTGACGATTACGGCCGCCCGAAGGAAAAGTCCAGCATGAGCCGGTCCACGTAGCACCAGCCCCAGTCCTCTCCCGGCTCGAAACTGCGCATGATCGGGTGTTGCGTCGCGTGAAAATGCTTCGTCGCGTGCTGGTTCTTCGACGAATCGCAGCATCCCACGTGACCGCACGTGAGGCAGAGGCGGAGATGCACCCAGGAATCCCCGGCCTTCAAACATTCTTCGCAGCCGCGGGTGGGCGGCTTCACATTTCGGATCTGATCCAGGTGCTGGCATGCCGCCATGGCGTTCTCCTTTAGCGGTTAGATTCGCCTGGCTCCTGCGCGCTTCCCGGTGCGACTCGCCTAAGTGGGATAATGCCCGGTGTCCGTTGGCTTCGCTTTGGTCCCTACTGTCTTTCGCGTCCGCGTCCGCCTCTTTTAGGGATGGCGGATTGGTGTCGAATGATCAGCCGAGCCCTCATAGCCCTTGCCTTACTCTTTTTCTCCGCGGCTCGCGCGCAGGTTTTGCCCGGGCGCGACATCGTCGAATTCGATGGCGACCCGGCCATCTCGGCGCACCCGGACCGGGCCCGGATCGCCGCGCCGGGCCTCCAGATCGAAACCGGCCATGCGGCCATGGAAACCGCCATCCGCGCCCTCAGCGGCACCGTAGTCCGCCGCTATGACACCGTCTTCAACGGAATGGCGGTTCAGATGCCCGATCGGAGCGCGGCCCTCCTGCGCGGGCTCCCCGGTGTCCGCGGTGTGTACCCTCCGCCCGTGGTGCCCGCTGTGGCAGCGCGCTCTCAGGTTCTGAATGTGTCGCCCGTGGGCGACATTCCGGGCACCTATGAAATCGACGTGCAACTCGGCCGGACCTCGTTCACTTATGATGAGTTCGACTCCTGACCGGCG
>Ga0070739_10005680_pt1 | contig 14092 bp, 14 predicted proteins | sample Coa_R1_7_FD_66445 | JGI IMG/M metagenome (GOLD analysis project Ga0070739, IMG submission 66445) | Surface soil microbial communities from Centralia Pennsylvania, which are recovering from an underground coalmine fire - Coalmine... | ecosystem: Environmental > Terrestrial > Soil > Unclassified ... | reverse complement strand
TAGATCTCGCCGCGCCGGCCGCCCGCGGCCACGATCTGCCGGAGATCGTCCTCGGAGGTCGCGCCGACCCGCAGGCGCAGGCCGTCGTAGGTGAGGATCTCCAGCTCGTCGACGTTGTCGTCGGTCTTGCCGCCCATGATCGAGTGGACGCCGCAGGAGTTGTTGCCGATCATGCCGCCCAGCGTGCAGCGGTCGTGCGTCGAGGGGTCGGGCGCGAAGGTGAGGTGGTGCTGCTCGGCGGCCTCGCGCAGGCGGTCGCAGACCAGGCCCGGCTGGACGCGCGCCTGGCCGCGGGCAGCGTCGAGGGCCAGGATGGCGTTCATGTACTTCGAGGTGTCGAGCACGACCGCCACGTTGCAGCACTGGCCGGCCAGGCTGGTGCCGCCGCCGCGGGCCAGGATCGGCGCGCCGTGGCGGCGGCAGACCGCCACGGCCTGGACCAGGTCGTCGGCGTCACGCGGCAGGACGACGCCGATCGGCACCTGGCGGTAGTTCGAGGCGTCCATCGAGTAGAGGGCGCGGCTGCCGTCGTCGAAGCGCACCTCGCCGCGCACGGCCGCGGCCAGCTCCGCCGCCAGCGCCCGCGCGTCGACGTCCGCCGCGCCGCCCCGGTCGCGCACCGCCGGCCGCGCGCGCCGCTCCGCGGTTACCCTCATCGCTGCCTCACCTCGCCGGCCGGGCTGGCCGGGCCCACGCTCCGCCGCCGCTGGTCGCCACCGGGATACCATATCGCCGGTCGCAGGGCTAGCGACCGGGGACCAGTCGGAACACCGCCGGAGAATCCGGGCCGGGGCTCGGTCCGCAGGAGGCATCGTTGGACCAGGCGCGCGAGCGGGGTCAGGCCTACCGTCATCTGGCCCCGCCGCTTCGGCTCCTGCCGGAGGATGCGCTGCGGATCTGGGGCGATGCCGAGGAGCGCGAGCGAGCGTTGCAAGTGATCCTCGATGCCCTCGACGGGCGAGGCGACCTGCGGGCGGCCGTCCAGCGGGTCGATGGCGCTATCGAGCAGGGCCTAGCTGCCGTCGGGTTACCGCGCGGTCCGGTCCCGGCGGTCCTGCTCGAGGCCGGCCAGCCGCCCTGGGCGGGGCTAACCGACGCCGACGCAACCATCCACCTGGCGGGGGCGGCGCTGCGCGCTGTTAAGTCCCGAGGCGCCCCTGACGAGTTTTTCCGAACCTGGGTACATGAGTCGCTGCATGCACGCGGCCCGCGGTTGGCAGTCGCGGAAACTGCTACACCGGGATACGAGGAGGGCATGGCTGAGGGTCTTGCCCGCCGCATGTTGCTGAAGCACGCCAGCGTGCCCCGGATCGAGGGCAGCTTCGACCACTATGTTGCCGGCTATGAGACGCTGTCCGAGGTGCTTGGCCTGGACGAGGAGCACCTCTGGCGTCGGCTATGGGAAGCTCCCAGGGGAGAGGTGCGCGCCCGCTTCGTGAGTGCAATCGAAGAGTTGCGCAGCGCAGGTGGACGCGGTACCCTCGGTGTAAAGCAGCAGGCCCGGCTCCAGGGTGCGGCTGACTCGATATTTCTGAGGGAGCGCGCGCACGACCGGCCCAATCCCGATCAGTTGAGCACGTTGTGGAGGTTAGTGCTGGAATGACGCCACAAGAGTACATAGAGCACCTTGAGGGGCTATTCGATGCTCAGCGCTACCAGGAGTTCCTGGACTTCGCGAGTGCTGAGCAAGACCGCGTCGTACCTCCGCTCTCGCTCAAGGAGCTGTTCGGCGTTCAGGATATGGCCCATCTGGCGGCTACGGCCGTGCAGATCGAGGCCGAGGCCCGCGCAGCCGTGGAGCCCGCGCCGACTGCGCCGCGCCCTTGATCCGGGCAGGGCGAATCACCCCATCGCTCGGGAACCGACACGGCCTGCCTGGCTGCTGCTCGCGCGATAATGCCATCGGCCGGGCTCACTCCGCCGGGAGCCTTACAAGCGATCGCGCGCGACTTCCGAGCTGTACCTCCCTGCCCGAAACCGTGTTGACCCGTGGTGCGCGGTGGCCTACGATGACGATCATGGCGGGTGGTGAGCGCGGACCGTAGGGGGACGGAGGCAGACCATGGCGCCGCGGGTGGAGAAGCTCGATCACTGGACGCTGGTGACGCGCGACGTGGCGCGCTCGAAGGACTTCTACGTGCAGGCGCTCGGCGCCACGCCGCTCCCGCGCGACTGGCCGCCCAGCGTCGCGCTCGGCGGCACGACCATCGACCTCTTCGCCGCCACGGGGGAGCAGCAGCCGCAGCCGGGCTCCGCCGGCCAGCACCACGCCTACGCCATCCGGCTGGAAGACCACGATGCCTGGGTCGAGCACCTGCGCGGCCAGGGCGTCGAGCACCGCCTGGCGCACCATGGCCCCGGCCGCCTTTCGATCTACCTGCGCGACCCAGACGGCTACCACATCGAGCTGACGGTCCTCATCGACGATCCCGAGGTGGGCCGCCGCGAGATCGAGCGGCGCGGCCTCCAGCGCTACACGAACCCGGCCGGCCCGCAGGGCCGTCCCTGAGCGGGTCCATGCGTCCCGGTTGGGAGCTGCGGCTCAGCACCGATACTCCAGGTCTCGGTAGACTCGGAGCGGGCGAGGGGGGGACGATGAACGAGGCAGAGGCGCGGGCATTCGTGGCGCGGCACCACCGCGGCGTGCTGGCGACGCTCAAGCGTGACGGACGCCCCCAGCTCTCGAACGTCGTCTACGCCCTCGACGACGACGGGCGGATCAAGGTCTCGACCACGCGCGACCGGGCGAAGGCGCGCAACCTGCGTCGCGATCCGCGCGCCTCGCTGGCCGTCCAGGGCGACACCTGGCAGGAGTACCTGGTGGTGGAAGGAACGGCCGAGGTGCAGGACGGCAACGTGCTAGCCGACCTGCGCCGCGTCTACGAGCAGGTCGCCGGCCAGCCCCACCCAAACTGGGACGAGTTCGACGCCGCGATGCGCCGTGACGGCCGCGTCCTGCTCGCCATCACTATCGAGCGCCTCTACCCGCTGGACCGCTGAGCCGCGCCCGGGCCCCTCGGCCGGGAGACAGTGGCCGGCCGAGCCGGCCGGCCCTCCCTTTGTGTTCGCGGCCACGCCGCGGCGGAGAAGGCGCGGACACCGTGGCGGGTCGAGCCTGCTTGCCCCTCGCTGTCGCGTCGGGATCGCTCCCTGCTGCGGTAAGATGTGCGTAGCAGCAATTGCTGCGCCAGGAGAGTCGACACGATGCCGAATATCTACGACGTGATCATCATTGGCTCGGGGCCGGCCGGGTATACGGCGGCGATCTATGCCTCGCGGGCCAATCTCCGCGTGCTGCAGTTCCAGGGCTACCAGGTGGGCGGCCAGCTTATGCTCACCAGCGACGTGGAGAACTACCCGGGCTTCGAGGACGGGCTGCTCGGCCCAGAGATGATGGAGAAGTTCGAGAAGCAAGCCAGGCGCTTCGGCACCGAGATGGTGCTGCGCGACGTGACGGCCGTGGACTTCTCGCGTCGCCCGTTCAAGATCACCGCTGATGGCGTCGCTGAGCCCTACCTGGCGCACGCCGTGATCATCAGCACCGGAGCGAGCGCCCAGTGGCTTGGCCTGCCGAACGAGCAGCGGCTGCAGGGTAAGGGTGTGAGCGCCTGTGCGACCTGTGACGGCGCCTTCTTCCGCGACCAGGAGGTGGCCGTCGTCGGCGGTGGCGACACGGCGATGGAGGAGGCGCTGTTCCTGACCAAGTTCGCCACGCGGGTGCACGTCGTCCATCGGCGCGACAAGCTGCGGGCGAGCAAGATCATGCAGGACCGCGCCTTCAAGAACCCCAAGGTCGACTTCAAGTGGAACTCGGTCGTCGAGGATGTGCTGGGCGAGAACGGCGTGGAGGGCGTGGTGCTCCGCAACGTGGCGACCGGCGTCGCGACCGACCTGCGCGTGCAGGGCCTGTTCATCGCCATCGGCCACCAGCCGAACACGGCCCTGTTCCGCGGCCACGTCGACATGGACGAGAAGGGCTACATCATCCAGCACCAGCACACGATGACCAGCGTACCCGGCGTGTTCGCGGCGGGCGACGTCGCCGACTCTCGCTACCGCCAGGCGGTGACGGCGGCGGCCGACGGCTGCCGCGCGGCGATCGACGCCGAGCGCTGGCTGGAGTCGCTCGGCGAGGTCGACCCGGCCGTGGTCGAGGACCCGGCCACCTGGGGCGAGATGCACGCGGACGGCGAGTCGCCCTCCCCGCCGGGCTGAGCCGCTCCCCCGATCCGCGAGCCGTGGTCTGGCAGCTTCACCCGCGCGTGGGCTGCCAGACGGGAAGCCCGGGATCGGGCCCACCCGCGGCCGTGGACGGTCGACGATAGACCGTGGTAGCCTATCGTCCGTCGTCGCCTTTATCCGGCCGCCGCGATGACGCGCGATACCCCGCTCCAGCGAACGCCGTAGCGAGGAGGTCCACCGTGGGTGCCTTGCGCCGCCAGCCGCCGTCGGCCAGGGGCGAGCGCCGTGGCTGAGCCGGCCCGCGCCCTGGCCGGCCTGCGCGTCCTGGAGCTCGGCCACCCAGCCGTGGCCTACGCCGGCAAGCTGCTCGCCGATCTCGGCGCGGACGTGATCAAGGTCGAGCCGCCGGGCGGGGCCCCCGAGCGGCGGCTGGGTCCGTTCCACGGCGACGTGCCGCATCCCGAGCGCGGCCTGGTCCACCTGTTCCTGGACACCAACAAACGCAGCGTGACCCTCGACCTGGAGTCTGCCGATGGGCGGGCCCTGCTACGCCGGCTGGTCGGGGGCGCGGACGCCCTGCTGGAAGGCTTTCCGCCGGGCTACCTGGCCGAGCGCGGCCTGGACTACGCCGCCCTCGTCGCCGAGCAGCCGCGGCTGGTGATGGCCTCCGTAACGGGCTTCGGCCAGGACGGGCCGTACCGCGACTACCTGGCGCCCGACTTCATCGCCTTCGCCGTCGGCGGCATGATGTTCCTCAGCGGCGAGCCCCACGCGCCGCCGGTCACGGCGCCCTGCCAGCAAGCCTACCTCATCGGCTCGGTGCAGGCCGCGCTGGCCGTGCTGATCGCCCTCTGGGGCCGGCGCACGAGCGGGCGCGGCCAGTACCTCGACGTGTCGATCCAGGCCTGCCTGAACGCCCAGGAGAACATCTTCGCCAACTACTTCGGCCCGACCGAGTTCGCCCGCCGCACCGGCAGCCAGCACCGCCTGGCCACGCCCGGCCGCGTCTTTCCCTGCGCCGACGGCTTCGTCTACATGTTCGTCTCGCCGGGCACCGATCACTGGGCCCGCTTCCTCGACTGGATCGGCCATCCGGCCGAGCTGGACGACCCGGTGTTCGACCACATCCTCTCGCGGCGGCGGGAGGCCGAGCGGGTCAACGCCGTGGTGCGGCGCTTCACCGCGACGCGCACGCGCGCCGAGCTGTACGCCGAGGGCCAGGCCCACCGCATCCCCATCGCGCCGGTCTACGCGCCCGGCGAAGCCGTGGAGAGCGAGCAGTTCCAGGCGCGGGGCTTCGTCCGCACGATCGAGCACCCGCTGCTCGGGCTGCTGCGCCTGCCGGGCGCGCCCTACCAGCTCGGCGCGTCGCCCTGGGCGCTGCGTCGCCCGCCGCCGCTGCTCGGCGAGCACAACGTGGCGGTCTACGGCGAGGAGCTGGGGCTGGCCGCCGACGAGCTGGGCGCGCTGCGCGAGATCGGAGCGATCTGATGGGCGAGCTACCGCTGGCCGGCCTGCGCGTGGTCGACTTCACCCAGGTGGTGGCCGGGCCGTACGCCACCCTCCAGCTCGCGCTGTACGGCGCGGAGGTGATCCGCGTCGAGTCGCGGGCGCGGCTGGACCCCTGGCGCTTCCGCGACGGCAACGACGACCCGAACGGGTCGCGACCGTTCGCCGACCAGAGCAAGGGCAAGCGCAGCGTGACGATCAACCTCAAGACCGCCGAGGGGGCAGACCTCGTCCGCCGCCTGGTGGCGCTCAGCGACGTGGTGGCCGAGAACTTCAGCGCCGGCGTGCTCGATCGCCTCGGCCTGGGCTATGAGGCACTGCGGCGGGTGCGCCCGGACCTCATCTTCCTCAGCATGCCCGGGCTCGGCAACAGCGGCCCCCACCGCGACTACCTGAGCTTTGGGCCGAACCTGATGGCCCTCTGCGGCATGACCTACCTGTGGAACCATCCCGACCTGCCCGAGCCGGTCGGCTCGCAGACCTCCTACCCCGACTACCTGGCCGGCCTCCACGCCGCGCTGGCGGTGCTGGCCGCGCTCCACTACCGCGACCGCACGGGCGAGGGGCAGTTCATCGACCTGGCCCAGTCCGAGGTGACAGCGTCGGCGCTGGGCCCGGCGGTGATGGAGGCGCTGGCGAACGGCCGCGAGGCCCGCCCGCGCGGCAACCGCAGCCCGAGCGCCGCGCCGCAGGGTTGCTATCCCTGCGCCGGCGACGACGCCTGGCTGGCGATCACCGTCGAGACGGATGCCCAGTGGCAAGCGCTCGTCCGAGCGCTCGGGCAGCCGACCTGGGCGGCCGATCCGGCCCTCGCCACCTTCGCCGGCCGACGGGCGGCACACGATGACCTCGACCGGCACCTCGCGGCCTGGACGCGCGAGCGCCCGGCCCGCGCGGCGATGGAGGCGCTGCAGGCGGCCGGCGTGCCGGCCGGGGTGGTGGCGACCGGCCACGACGTGCTGACCGACCCGCAGCTCCGCGCCCGCGAGTTCGTGGTGACCTACGACCACCCCAGTCTCGGTCACGTCGAGCTGCCGGGCGCGCCCGTCCGCTTCAGCGCCGCCACGGCGCGCACCGAGCAGTACGGCCCCCTCCTCGGCGCCGACAACGCCTACGTCCTCGGCGAGCTGCTCGGCCTCTCCGCCGCCGAGCAAGCCGCCCTCGCCGAGCGCCGGGTCATCTACTGATCCGCGTCGGCAGGCTCCCGCGCTAGCCCGGAGCGGCCGCCCGCCACGCGGCAGCGCCGTCCGGGCACCGCTACGGATCGACCGCCTTCCGGGCTGTTTGTGAGCGCGCTGTGAGCGCCGGCGCTCCGGCTGTGACCGCCGTCGTGAGTCGACCGCTGTACCGTGGCCGGCGTCGGATCGGATCCGGCGTCAGGGCTCGCCCCGTTGCCGCGGGCGTGTTCAGGAGGTCGACGATGCCAATCGGGCCTGCTCATCCTTTCGAGCCGAGTGGCGGCTTCGGGCTCACCGTGCTGGCGATCACAGCGAGCTGGCCGATCAGCGCGCAGCTCGGCGCGGCGGCCGCGCCGGCGACCGGAGCGCTGCTGCTCGCCGCGGCAGCGCTCGGCCGCCTGGACCCCATCGGACGGGTCGGCGGGCGGATGGCCTGGGCCGAGCGCATCTTCAGCGTTGTGGCCCTGCTCGTGGCGGCCTGGCTGTTCGTGGGCATCGTCATGGCGGACCGCGGCCAGGACACCGACTCGATCGTCGAGTGCTACGGCTACGACAGCTACGCGACCTGCTACCTCAACTAATCGTCTGTCAAGGCCGATTTGCCGGGTGTTGGCAACCGCCAACACCCGGCAATCCACCGGCCACCTCAGTCTGCGGCCATTGCTTGCTGCCGCCTGCCGGGCGGTGTTAGCCTTGTGCTCTCCGTGCGCGGTGGCCGGCGGGCCGCCGACGGTTACACGAACAAGCGTGGGCTGGCAGGGCAGCCGGCGCCGGTGGGCGGCCAGGCTGCGGGCCCGGGAGGCAGGACGTGTTGCGAGGGGTGCCGGAAGCGGCCGAGGCGGTTCTCGGCGAGACGCCGCTGGGACTCGGCATCGTGGCCGCGGCGGTGGTGGCCGTCGTCGGAGCGCGAGCGGCGAAGCCACTGTTCAAGCGGGCCATCGTCGGGTACCTGGCGCTCACCGAGCGGGCGCGGGAGCTGGTCGCCGAGGCCGGCGAGCAGGCACAGGACCTCTATGCCGAAGCCAAGTACGAGTACGAGGCCGAGCGCGCCGCGGCGATGGACGGTGCTCTGCCAGTAGAGAAGCCGGTCCGCTGAGCGGCGCCTCGCCGAACCGGCAAGAGCTGTTGGGCGCCGTTGGCGCCCAACAGCTCTTGGTGGGCCCTCTTACTGGTACGGGCCCAGTACGTCGAGCGCGTGCTGGACGAAGCGACGATCGACGACGCTGCTCAGATCAGGCGCGTGGTCGAGCAGCCCCTTGTCCACGAACCACTGCATGGTCGTGCGCAGGTCGTCCTCGTTGAGGGTCAGGTTCGGGTCGATGTACACCCACAGGATCCGGTCGTAGAGGGCGCGGTCCTTGTACGGCGTCTGGCGTATGAGGACGTCGATGACCTCCTCGCGCCCCCCGCGGTTGGCGATGATCGCGTTGTAGTAGTCGCGCACTCCCTTCAGATAAGCGACCATGAACCGCCGACCGGCGTCCACGTCGCGGCCCGTGTAGTTGGGGCCGAACAGGATGTTGCTCACCTGGATGCCCGGCGACCACTCCGCCGCCTCGTGCCACTTTACGGCCGCACCGCGATCCTGGGCGATCGTCGCCTGCGGCTCGGTGAGCAGGCCGACGTCGATGGCGCCGTTCCCCAGCGCCGTGATCTGGTCGGCGGCTCCCATCTGGATCAGGTTCGCGTCGTCGGCAGTCAGCCCACCCCGCTGGAGCGCCCGCTCGGCCACCAGCTCGTTCGTGCTGCCGAAGGAGAGGACGCCGATCGTCCGCCCGCGCAGGTCGGCGTAGTCGCGGATCGCGCCGCTATCGACCAGGTCCCTGCGCACGTCCAGGATGAGCTGGCCGTGGCCCAGATCGTAGCGCGACTGCGGCGAGGCGAGCCGCACGTCCACGCCGCGATTGATGGCGTTGAACAGCGCGGCGCTGACCACTCCCGACGCCGCGTCCAGGTCGCCGACGCTGAGCGGCGCGACGGCGAAGGCGCCGGAGTCGAAGCGCGTGTAGTCCGCGGTGAGTCCCTGTTCGGCGAAGTAGCCGCGCTCCTGCGCCAGGTAGAGGCCGATCTCCGAGCTCGAGTAGACCACGCCGATGTGCGTCTCCTGAAGCTGGGGCAGCGCGCTCGCCGCGGCTTCGCCCGGGCCGGGAGCTGCCTCCGCCACCGCCACTCCGGGCCGCGGTCCGTTGGCGGCGCCCGGACGCGTCAGCCCGCTCGGCAGGCTTCCCAGCGCCAGGACGAACAGCGCGAGCAGCGCGCAGGTCAGTAGTCGTCGAGTGCAGCGTCGCCCAACCACGTCCCCCTCCTCTCCGCGCTCAGGCCCCTGGTAATCGTCCGCGAGCCCCCCGGCCGGCGTGGCCGGAGACGGCTCGCGGCCATTATAGGCCCGCGCGGGGCGGGGTGGGCGCCCGGTCGGCGCCGCGCTGGCTGCCGAGCAGCCGGAGACGATCCGCACGGACCCGACTCACGTCCGAGCCGGGGCGCTACGTCCGCGGGGGAGGGACGAGCCCTGGCGATCGCTACTGCGTGACGGTGAGCGAGGCCAGCATCCACAGGTGGAAGCGGCAGTAGTAGGCGTAGTTGCCCGGGTCCAGCGTCGACGTGTCGAGCGTCCAGGACTCGCCGGGCTGGATCCGCGCGTCGGAGCTCGGCGTCGAGTCGAACCGGGAGCCGGCCAGGAGCTGCGTCCCGTAGCTGGAGTTGCCCTCGGGCGCGATGCTCGTTACCGTGTGGGGCGAGTGGTTGGTGGAGGGGTTCACGAAAAGGACCGTCTCGCCACGCTTGACCTCGAGGTGCTGCGGCGCGAAGCCCCACCAGCCCTGGCCCGGATCGAACCCCCGCTGCGGCGAAGGCGCGTCGTTGTCGTAGATCGTGACCGTCGGCGTGGTGGCGCCGGTCGTCGGGACCAGTGCCGAGCCCGACAGCCCGAGGCAGAGGGCGATCGCGGGCAGCAGGAGCCGCGGGCGCAGTACCAGGTGCATGCATTTCCTCCGCGCGAGTATCGTGGCCCGCCCGGGTCACGATAAAGCTACGCGCGACAGTTACGGGCCCGATCGGGTGTGGCCGCGCCGATCGGAGCACCCGGCGCATCGCCGATATCAGCCCGCGAAGATGCAATGGGTCTAGCTGGCCGGGACTCGGATGTCGGGGCAGCCTGGCGGCCCGATTCAGCCCATGCTAAACTCAGCTAGACGATCACTCTCAGGCGAGCGTTCTGATGCGTCAGCCGTTGTCCATCCAGCGCTGGTTCTGGCGGCCTCTCTCCTGCCTCCCGGCTCCCGGGCGCAGCGCCACGAACTCGTCCGATGGGCCGCGCGGCGATCTGCCTCACCCGGACGCGCGCTTCTTAGCTCAGCTTCACCCCCTGCACCGCCGCTTCCTGGCCTACCGCCGCGGCCTGGACGACGGACGCTCCCACTCCCTCGAGGAGACCGCCGCGCACTTCGCCATCGATCCCGCCACCGCCCGTCTCACGGAGCGCTACCTCCGCGAGCGCTACCGCCTGCACCTCGACCGTATCGGTTGGCGCGCCAGCCAGACTAACCCCCGGTAAATATTGCTGCCACGGCAGGGTCACGAACCCGTCACAAGCATGTTACCGACCCTGGCAGCCCGTGCGCCCCGAGGCGTATGCTCACGCTCACTCCCGCCGCTTCTGGTACCGTATTCGGCATCACTCGGGGGAACCCATGGCCAGGCCATCCTGTCCCGCGTGTTCTGACAACTACACCGTGGCGAAGGTCAGCGCTCTTTACCAGACCGTTAGCGACGACTCCTCCCGCGCGTCGATAGGCCGCCTCGATCCGGAAGAGATCCTCGAGTGGTTCGCGCCCCCTACGGCTCCGGGCCCAATCGGCCGTTACCTGGCAATGGCGATCATAACGGGGCTCGCGGTGTGCGTTCTCAGCGGGTTCGCGTTCATGTGGCTGTATATCGCGCTCAGTATCGGTGTCGTAACCGAGATGATGACCTACTGGGAGCACCTGCAGGCGCGGGATGACTACCAGCGCGCCCTGGCGCGCTGGCGCGCCGCGTACTGCTGCAGCACGCACGGAGTGGTCTTTTTTGGCGGCGAGCGCCGCGTTTATCCGCCGTCGCAGCTCGCCGACCTGATCCGGGGCGCGGCTGCCGAGCCGCCTACTCCTGCGCCCGCAGAGGGCCATCCTGTCCGCGGCGTGTTGTCGGCGCGGTGAGGCCCGAGTCGCGCGAGCCGCTCGCGTCCCGTCCGGGCAAGCCCCGCGCGCGCGACTTGGGCATACTCCTGGGCGGCACGCCCGGGCCGCTCGACGCGATTACCGACGTGGCCGGCGTCCAGGTCGGGCACGTCACGCTCATCGCCGGCGACGGTCCGCTGGTGGTGGGACAGGGCCCCGTCCGCACGGGCGTGACCGCAGTCTTGCCCCGTGGGAAGATCTCGACCGACTCGGTGTTCGCCGGCTGCTGGGCCCTGAACGGCAACGGCGAGATGACCGGCATGGCCTGGGTGCGCGAGTCCGGCTTCCTGGACGGGCCGGTCCTGCTCACCAACACCCATAGCGTGGGCGTCGTGCGCGACGCAGCCGCGGAGTGGCTGGTCGAGCGCGACGCGCGGCGGGCCTTCGCCCTGCCCGTCGTCGCCGAGACTTTCGACGGCCTGCTGAACGACGTCAACGGGCTCCACGTGCGCCGCGAGCACGCGCGGGCCGCCCTGGACAGTGCCCGCGGCGGGCCGGTAGCCGAGGGGAACGTGGGCGGCGGGACCGGCATGGTCTGCCACCTGTTCAAGGGCGGCATCGGCACGGCCTCGCGGCTCGCGGACACGCCGCTCGGCCGCTACACCGTCGGCGTGCTCGCCCAATGCAACTACGGCGACCGCGCCGAGCTGCGCATCGCCGGCGCGCCGGTGGGCGAGGCGATCGCGGACCTGCTGCCCTGCTGGTCTACCGACCGGCGGCCGACACGGGAGTGGCTGCGCGGCTGGGGCGCGGCCTGCGCGCCTGGCGCGCCAACACCGCCCTCTCCGGCGGCGGGCCGCGGCTCGATCATCGTGGTCGTGGCCACCGACGCGCCGCTGCTGCCCCACCAGCTCGAACGGCTGGCGCGCCGGCCGGCGCTGGGAATCGGCAAGATGGGCGGCGTCGGAGCCAACAGCTCCGGCGACCTGTTCATCGCCTTCTCGACCGCCAACCCCGGCGCCGCCGACCCGCGCCAGCTCGCCAGCTTGCGCATGCTGCCCAACGACGCGCTGACGCCGCTGTTCGCAGCGACGATCCTGGCCACCGAGGCGGCGATCGTGAACGCGCTCCTCGCCGCCGAGACGATGACCGGCGCCGACGGGCTGCGCGTCTACGCCCTGCCCCACGATCGGCTGCTGGACGTGCTGCGGCGCGACAATCGCCTCGCCCCAGCCCAGCCAGGTTGAGCCGCCCGCCCCGGTTGTAAAGAGGGATTGCCGTGTGTTGGCCACAGCCAATACACGGCAAATCAGCCTTGAGTGACCACTAGCGGCCGACAGGGACCGTCGGCAAGGGGAAGGCGGCGAGGGCGCGGGCGGCGATGCCTTCCGCGTCCATCTGGAAGTGGGCGCGTAGGACGTTCTGTTTGCCGTGCTCGACGAACTCGTCGGGCACGCCGATGCGCTCGACCGGCAGGCGGTAGCCGTGCGCCGCGAGCAGCTCGAGCACGGCCGAGCCGAAGCCTCCCGCGAGGACGTGCTCCTCGACCGTCACGAAGCCGCGCACGCGGCTCGCCAGGTCGAGGATGAGCCCCTCGTCGAGCGGCTTCACGAAGCGGGCGTCCACGACCGCGCAGGAGAGGCCGCGTGCGGCCAGCAGCTCGCCGGCCTCGAGCGCGGGCCCGACCGTGGTGCCGAGGGCGAGGATGGCCAGGTCCTGGCCGTCGCGCAGCAGTTCGGCGCGGCCGATGGGTACCTCGTGCAGGTCGGCGTCGAGCGGCACGCCGACGCCGGCGCCGCGCGGGTAGCGTACGGCGATCGGGCCGCGCCCGGCGGCGGCGTGCCGGACGGCGGTGTAGAGCAGGTGCTGCAGCTCGTTCTCGTCGCGCGGCGCCATCACCACCACGTTCGGCAAGACACGTAGGTAGGCGAGGTCGAACAGCCCCTGGTGCGTCTTGCCGTCGTCGCCGACGATGCCAGCCCGGTCGAGCGCGAACACGACGGGCAGGTTCTGCACGCAGACGTCGTGCACCACCTGGTCGTAGGCGCGCTGCAGGAAGGTCGAGTAGATCGCCGCCACCGGCACCTGGCCCTGGGTGGCGAGCCCGGCCGCGAAGGTCACGGCGTGCTGCTCGCAGATGCCGACGTCGAAGGTGCGGTCGGGCAGTTCGCGGAACAGCGGCGTCAGGCCGGTGCCGTCCGGCATCGCGGCGGTGATCGCGACGATGCGCGGGTCGTCGCGCATCAGGCGGCCAAGCGTCTGGCCGAACACCTGGGTGTAGGTCGGCGCGGTCGGACCGCCGCTCGACGGCGGCGAGATGCCGTGCAGCTTGACCGGGTCGGCCTCGGCGGGCTCGTAGCCCTTCCCCTTCACCGTGAACACGTGGATCAGCGTCGGACCATCCACATCGTCCCGCACCCAGCGCAGCACTCGCTCGACCTCACCCTCATCGTGACCGTCGACGGGGCCGACGTAGTTGAAGCCGAGCGCTTCCCAGAGCATGCTCGGCAGCACCGCGCCCTTTACGCCGCGCTTGACCCGCTTGCCGACCTCCCAGGCCTGGCGGCCCAGCGGCAGGCGCTCGACGACCTGCTCGGCCTCCTCCTTCGCCCGGTGGAGGCTCGGCCGCAGGCGGTTGAACATCCGCGCCATCGCTCCAACGTTGGGGGCGATCGACATCTGGTTGTCGTTGAGGATGACGATCAGCCGCGTGCCGGAGTGGCCGACGTGGTTCAGCGCCTCCAGCGCCATGCCGGCGGTGAGCCCGCCATCGCCGATGATCGCCACGACGTGGTAGGTGTCGCCGCGCAGGTCGCGCGCCACGGCCATGCCTAGCGCCGCCGAGATCGACGTCCCGGCGTGGCCGGCACCGAACTGGTCGTGCGGGCTCTCGTCGCGGGAGAGGAAGCCGGCCAGCCCGTGCTGCTGGCGCAGGGTGCCGAAGCGCCCGGCGCGGCCCGTGAGTAGCTTGTGCGGGTAGGCCTGGTGGCCGACGTCCCAGACGAGCTTGTCCGTCGGACTGTCGAAGACGCGGTGGAGCGCTATAGTAAGCTCGACGGTACCGAGGTT
>Ga0070739_10005678_pt1 | contig 14101 bp, 14 predicted proteins | sample Coa_R1_7_FD_66445 | JGI IMG/M metagenome (GOLD analysis project Ga0070739, IMG submission 66445) | Surface soil microbial communities from Centralia Pennsylvania, which are recovering from an underground coalmine fire - Coalmine... | ecosystem: Environmental > Terrestrial > Soil > Unclassified ... | reverse complement strand
CGAAGAACGGCTTCACGATGTAATCGTTCGCGCCAAGCTCCAGACCCACGATGCGGTCGGTCTCCGAGGCCCGGGCGGTCAGGAAGATCAGCGGAATATGGGCCAGCTCCGGGTGCGCCCGCATGGCCTTGCAGATTTCCAGGCCATCCGAGTCGGGAAGCATGATGTCCAGGATCACCAGATCCGGACGCTCACGCCGGCAGAGCTCCAGAGCGCCTTTGCCGGTGTGGGAGCCGACTACCGTGAACCCCTCCCGCTCTAGATTGTATTGAACCAGGGAGTACAGGTCGGCGTCGTCTTCGATGACAGCAATCTTCTTCATGGATGTGGCGGCAGCTTTCTTCCCTTAAAGACAGGTTAACCGACAAATTATTACATCTGAATTACATTTGGGTTAACTCATGCTAAATCATCGCTAAAAGACGGGCCAATGTTCCGCCGCGATGTTAGCATGGACTGTAAACTCCGTGCGGGTCAATCTTCGCAGTACGATTTTCCAACGGCTGTTTTGGTCCGCGGTGTTGACGGCACTGGTGTTGCTCGTGGCGGTGTCGGTCGTTTTACCCAGCGTTTCCCGTTCCACACTGGCAGTTTTCTCCATCCTTGCAATATTAACGGCTTTGATACTATCAGCGCTTTTATCGTCTGTCGTGGAGCGCCGGATCGCTCGGATGCGCGAGTTCGTCGAAGGACTCCTCGAAGCCGGGGACCATCCCACCATTACCAGTGAAATGGACGAATTGGGCGCCCTGGACCGCTCGCTGCTGAAAATGGCGGGGCAAACCCGCATCCTGATCGAGCGCGCCCGGGTGGAGTCCGCCCGGCGCGAAGCGATTCTGGCTTCCATGGTGGAAGGCGTGCTCGCGGTGGATAACCAGCTTCGCGTGACGTTTTGCAATCAGGCGCTGGCCCGGCTTGCCGGGACTCGGATGCCGCCCAGCGGGACGCCGCTGATGGAACTGATTCGCGACACCGCGCTTCAGGAAACGTTGACCGAGGTGATACGCTCCGGCCAGCCCGCGAAGCGGCACCTTCAGATACCGGCATCGAGCAACGGACGGTCCTTCGAATTGCAGGCCGCGCCGCTCAGTACCGGCCACCGGCCGGTGGACCGCTCGGGCGCGATCGCCATCCTGCACGATATCACCGACCTGGAACGGCTGGAGAATATTCGCAAAGATTTCGTCGCGAACGTCTCGCATGAATTCCGCACGCCTTTGGCGGCCATCGCCGGCTATGCCGAGACGTTGCTGGACGGCGCGCTGGAAGATCAGGGAAATAACCGGCACTTCCTGGAAATCATCCGCTCCAACGCCGTGCGGCTCAACAGCATCGCTTCCGATCTTCTGACCCTCTCCGAGCTGCAAACCGGAGCAGCTCCCAAGGACACCGAACAGGTCGCCGTCGCCGAAGCGCTCGAAAGCGCGCTCTCGACGGTTGCCGCGGAGGCCGCGCTGCGCCAGGTCACGCTCGAACGCGGCCCGATCGAAAATCTGGTGGTGCACGGTTCGCGCTACCGCCTGGAGCAGGCGCTAGTGAATCTGCTGGCCAACGCAATCAAATTCAACCGCCCGGGGGGCTCCGTCCGGGCGGAGACCCGGCGCGCCGGCCACGAGATCAACATCCTGATTTCGGATACCGGCGTGGGAATTCCGTCCAGCGACCTGCCCCGGATCTTCGAACGCTTCTACCGCGTGGATAAGGCCCGGTCGCGGCAGGTTGGGGGCACCGGGCTGGGATTATCGATCGTCAAGCACATTGTCGAGCGGATGAACGGCCGCGTTTCGGCATCCAGCCAGTTAGGGAGGGGCTCGGTATTCACCATAACCTTGCCGCTGACTTGATTCCGAAACAGCAAAGCTAAAGAATTGCGCGATCATGAAACACGCTTGTAATATTGGTCGAGTAGTCTAGGGAGAATGGACGAACTGCAAATTGCCCAGACGGAGAGCCCGAACGGCTCGCGAATTTTAACTCTCGATGGCGCTCTCCCGATCCGGACGCTGTTGGGGTTTCAAGATCTGCTCCGCCAACAAGACGGGAGTCTATTGATCCTCGATACCGTCGAAGCGGCGGAAAAGCAGTTCGCCACCAAGGCGGAGCGCTCTTAAGATGGCTGCGGCGGCTCCAGATCCGGCGGGTGCCGCGGCGCCGGCCGCCACGGTAAATCGGTGGGTCATTCCAGTGGGCGCGGTAGCGGTGCATATCTGCATCGGGTCGGTCTATGCCTGGAGTACGTTCAACATCCCGATTCAGAGGCTGTTCCCGAACGCTCCGCGGCTCCTCACGCCGCCTTATATCAACTTCACTCCGGCGTTAATTCTGCTCGGGCTGAGCGCGGCCTTCGGAGGGCCCTGGGTGGAGCGCCGGGGTCCGCGAGTGGCGGCTACTGCGGCCGCTTTGTTCTTCGGAGCCGGCTTGGCCATCGCGGGCGTCGGCTTGGCTATGAAAGAGGCCCTCATTGTTTTTCTTGGCATGGGTGTCATCGCCGGGATTGGCTGCGGGTTGGGTTACATCGCCCCGGTGAGCACGCTGGTCAAGTGGTTCCCGGACCGCCGCGGCATGGCCACGGGCATGGCGATCATGGGCTTCGGCGGCGGGGCGGCCGTGGCGAGCCCCCTGAATGTCCGGCTCATGGAACGGGCCGGCGTGGCCAACACAATGTTCGTGCTGGCCTGCATCTATGCCGCCGTCATGCTCCTGGGAGCTCGCATTCTGCGCAAGCCCCCCCAGGGGTTCGCGCCGGCAGGATGGGTTCCGGCGGCGAGCACGAAAAAGATGATCACAGATCGCAGCGTCACGCGAAACATGGCGCTTGGCACGGTACAGTTTTATCTGCTGTGGGGGATTCTTTTCATCAACGTCGCTGCGGGTTTAGGAATTCTCTCCCAGGCCTCGCCGATGACCCAGGACATGTTCGCCAAGAGCGCCGCGCAGGCGGCCGCCGTCGTCTCGCTCATCAGCCTGTTCAACCTGCTGGGCCGGTTTTTCTGGGCGTCGGCTTCCGACTACATCGGGCGCCGGAACACGTATACGCTGTTCTTTATCGTGCAGGTGTTTTTGTTTCTGATGGTTCCGCGGCTCGCGGCGGCAGGCGACTATATTCTGTTTCTCACGAGTTGGTCGATCATTTACACCATGTACGGCGGGGGATTCTCAACGATACCCGCGTTTCTGGCGGACATCTTCGGACCGGAAAACGTCGGCGCGATTCACGGGGCAATCCTGACGGCCTGGAGCGCTGCGGCCGTAGCGGGTCCGTTCATCATGACCGAGCTGTCCTCGCGGGCCAAAGCAGCCCTGGCCCCGGGCGCCAGCCGCGTGGGCATCTACGACACGCCGCTGGAAGTGTTGGCGGCTGGCTTAGCCGCCGGATTCATCCTCACCTTGCTGGTTCGTCCCCTTCGCAAATCCTCTTAGGGTTTTTTTCCTGCGCCTTATTGTAACTAATTCTTAACATCGTATTCATACAAACATCACTACAAAAGGCTATCCTCGTTTACCGGTTGCAAATTAGTGATTCAGACCTACCGGGCCTTGATGAGGCCGCGGGTAACGAAACCATCCATTACAGGAGCAAGTATTGATGAAACAAGTGCTTAATCGCGCACTCCGTGCGGCGAGCCTCCTCGCCGTCTGCGGCCTTGCCAGCGTATTGTATGCCGCCGACGATGCTTCACCGGCCGGGGACCCTGGACAGATCCAGGCATTGAAGCAGCAACTCGCCGATCAGCAGAAGCAGATTGAGGAGTTGCGGCTATTACTGCTCAGCCAGCAGAAACAGATTCAGAATGCGGCCGCGACGCCCGCAGCGGCAGCGCCCGCGGCCACCGCCGCTCCGGTAAAGGGGCTCGGCGAAGTCGCCAGCGCGACTCCGATCCTGCCTCCGGCTCCGATTGCCGCCGCGCCCGCCGGGCCTCCGCCGCCCGCGCCCGAACCGCAGAAAGTGTCGGAAATCGCGGCGCAGCCCTCGCCATTGCAGTTGAGAATCGGTGAGGCGGCGATTACGCCCGTGGGGTTCATGGATATTACAAACACCTGGCGAAGTACGAACGCCGGCACCAGCCTGCAAACTAACTTCGGGAGCTTTCCGTACAACAACACGGTTCAGGGCCGGCTCACGGAAGACAAGTGGAGCGCAGAGAACTCGCGCATCGGCTTCCGCGTGGACGCCAAGGCGCACGGCGCAAACGTGCTCGGCTATTTCGAGGGCGACTTCGTAGGTGGAGTCGCGGCGGGCGCCAACAACACCCAGGTGTCCAGCAACAGCATGTTGTTCCGCATCCGCCAGTATTACGTGGATGTTCGCAAGGGCTTCTGGGAGGTCCTTGCCGGACAGGCCTGGAGCATGATCCTGCCGAATCGAAATATGATGTCGCCTTTGCCCGCGGATCTGTTCTACACCCAGGTCGTAGACGTGAACTACACGAACGGCCTGTTCTGGGGCCGCATCCCCGGTATCCGGTTCATCGGACACCCCAGCAATAAAGTTGCGTTCGGAATCGCGCTGGAAAACTCGACGCAGTACATGGGCGGCTCGGGCGGTGGCGGCGTTCCCACGCTTCCGGCGGCTCTCGCCAGCATTTATCCCAGCGAAGTGGATAACGGCACTAATAATGGCCGTAGCATCCCCAACGTCCATCCGGACATCATCGCGAAGGTTGTTTTCCAGCCCAACAACCGGTTCCACTTCGAAGTCGGAGGCCTGGAGAGCACCACGAAGCTGTTCAATCCGCTCACCAATCAGTACTTCACGAAGGCTGGCGGCGCCGGGACGTTAGCGATCAATGCGGCGATCAGCAAGAATTTCCGCGTCGTCACGAATAACTTCATCAGCGATGGCGGCGGACGCTACCTGTTTGGCGCGGTTCCGAATTTCATTGTGCGGCCTGACGGAAGCCCTTCGTTGGTCCATGCGTATTCCACGGTGTCCGGTTTCGAGTGGACGTGGAAAAATGTCGCGCCCTATATCTACTACGGCGGCGTCTACGGCGGGCGCAATGTCGCCATCGATACCAACGGCAAGCCGATCGGCTACGGCTACACGGGATCGGCCAATAGCAACAACCGCAGCATCCAGGAAATCACGGCGGGCTGGACCCATACCATCTGGCGCGACGGGAAGTACGGGGCCTTGCAAAACATGGTTCAATACGCTTACTTCTTCCGGAATCCCTGGTATGTTGCTCCCGGCGCTCCCAAGGGTGCGCATGAGAGCGCCGTGTGGTTCAACCTTCGGTATGTGCTGCCTGGCACTGCGCCGACGGTCGAGTACTAGAGGCGATCATAGGAAAAAGGAGCACTTATGAAAAAGATAGCCCTGCTTCTAAGCGCGGGGGCCTTGTGGGCCGCCGTGGCCCCCGCCGAGACGCTGATCAACGGCGCCGGCGCGACGTTCCCCTATCCGATGTATTCGAAATGGTTCAACGAATACAAAAAGATCCACCCCGACATTCAGATTAACTACCAATCCCGGGGTTCGGGGGCCGGCATCGCCCAGGTCACCGCCGGCACGATCGACTTCGGCGCCAGCGACGGCCCGATGAACGATCTGCAGATTAAGGAGTTTGAGGATAAGCACATGGGGACCACCATTCTGCATTTCCCTACCGTGCTAGGCGCGGATGTGCCGACCTATAACATTCCCGGCGTCAACGTCAGCCTCAACTTTACTGCCGAAGCTTTGGCGGGAATCTTTTTAGGAAAAATCACCAAGTGGAATGATCCTGAGCTGGTCAAAGCGAATCCTGGCGTCAAGCTTCCCAGCGCTGATATCATCGTCGTGCATCGCGCCGACGGCAGCGGTACTACCTATATCTGGACCGACTACCTCTCTAAGGTCAGCAAAGAATGGGAAACGAAAGTCGGCCGGGGCACTTCCGTCAAGTGGCCCGTAGGATTGGGAGGCCAAGGCAATGAGGGGGTCACCGGGCAGATCAAACAATCGCCGAACTCGATCGGTTATGTGGAGCTGATCTACGCGCTTCAGAACAAGATGTTATACGGCAAAGTGAAAAACCCGGCGGGCGAATTTGTGCAGGCGGATCTGGCGAGCGTTACGGCGGCCGCCGCGGGTGCGGCCAAGGCCATGCCAGACGACTTCCGCATATCCATTACCAACGCTCCTGGCAAGACCGCCTACCCGGTATCGAGCTTCACGTGGCTCCTGATTCCGGCCAAGATCGCCGACCCTGCCAAGAAGAAGGCCATCGTCGATTTCCTTGGCTGGATGTTGAAGGATGGCCAAACGATGACGGAAGCTTTGAGCTACGCACCGCTCCCCAAGGAAGTTGTCGCTAAAGAAACCAAGGCCATCGCTAAAATAAAGTAATGGCCACGGCCACGTTTCCCAGGGCCCGCCCGGCGCGGCGGGCCTCTGTTTTCAGGCGCATGTTCAGCGCGGACTCGCTCGCAAGGGCAGGGGTCTTCCTTTGCGCGACGGCGATCCTGGCGCTGACGGCGCTCCTGCTTTGGGAGCTTTGGCGCAACTCGGCCTTGGCCCGCGCGAGGTTTGGCTTTAACTTCCTGACCTCGTCCAATTGGGATCCGGTCGCCGGAGACTTCGGCGCGCTCCCGTATATTTTTGGGACCGTGGTCACTTCCGCTGTGGGGCTTGCGCTGGCGATCCCGTTCGGCGTGGGCGCGGCGATCTTTCTGGCCGAGCTGGCGCCGGCCAAGCTGTCCGACGCGATGACGTTCTTGATCGAGCTGTTGGCGGCGGTTCCCAGCGTGATTTTCGGGCTGATCGGAATTTTTGTGCTGGTGCCGCTGCTGAACAGGGTGGTTCCAGGCCTCAAGGAGGCTTTCGGATTTCTCCCGATTTTCTCAGGTCCCTTTTATGGAGTGAGCCTGCTGTCAGCGGGCGTCGTGCTATCGGTCATGGTGGCGCCCTACATTATTTCGGTGTCGCGAGAAGTGCTGCTGGCGGTTCCCCGCGATATGCGGGAAGCCGCGCTGGCGCTCGGCGCAACCCGCTGGGAGACCACCTGGCACGTCGTGGTCCCTTACGCCCGGCGCGGCATCATGGGCAGCGTCTTTCTGGCGCTGGCGCGGGCGTTGGGGGAAACCATGGCCGTCACGATGGTGGTCGGCAACACGCCGCAGATCGCCAAATCGCTGCTCGCCCCCGGTTACTCCATCGCCGCCGTGATCGCGAACGAATTCGCCGAGGCGACCACAGACCTGCACCGCAGTTCGCTGACCGAGCTGGGACTCGTGCTCTTCGGCCTGACCATTGTGCTGAATGCCGCCGCCCGGTTGCTGATCCTGGCGACGGGAAAAAGAGCCGGCCAATGAGTCGAACCGCTGACGCATGAAGACCAAGCTCTCTTTCCGCCGGAAGGCAGTCAACGCCGTGATGCTGTCCATCACCGGAATCTTCACGATGCTGGCCGTCGGTCTGCTCTTTTTCATCCTGGGGTATTTGTTCGTACAGGGCGGGTTTTCCCTGAACTGGAACTTCTTTACGAAGCTTCCCGCCCCGGTCGGCGAGAGCGGGGGCGGCATGGCCAACGCCCTTCTGGGCAGCGCCAAAGTGCTGCTTCTGGCGACTTGTATCGGCGTGCCGATCGGGTTCCTGGCAGGAATTTACCTGGCTGAATATGCGCCGCCGGCCTTCGCCTCCACCGTCCGGTTCGTAACGGATCTGCTGAACGGAGTCCCCTCCATTGTGGTCGGGATCTTCGCCTACGCGATCATCGTGCAGGGAATCCGGGTCGGGTTTTCCACCCTTGCCGGGGGCGTCGCCCTGGGGGTCATGATGATTCCGATCGCGCTGCGGTCCACCGAGGAGTTTCTGATGGCGGTGCCCGGTTCGCTGCGCGAAGGCGCGATGGCCCTCGGGGCCACCAAGTCGCGCACGATCGCCACCGTGGTGGTTCCGGCGGCCATTCGCGGCCTGATTTCCGGAATGATGCTGAACCTGGCTCGCGTCGCGGGTGAAACGGCGCCGCTGCTGTTCACGGCGCTCGGAAATCAGTTCTGGAGTCCCGGCTGGCGACAGCCGACGGCTACGCTTCCCGCTATGATCTATGAATACGCAAAGGCTCCCTACGAAGACTGGCACCGGCAGGCCTGGGCCGCGGGATTCGTGTTGTTGACGCTGGTTCTGCTCGTGAACATCACCGCCCGGTCCATCGTGGCCCGGGGGTTCGCTCATAAATCAAGATGACGCCTCAAATGAGTCCTGATACCGTAAATCGAATGCCCAATGAAGCCGTTGAGGCCGCCCAGCCTGCGACGACGGGCGAGCAGCCCAAACTCCGGTCCTGCAAGCTGAATTTCTACTACGGGTCGTTCCAGGCCCTGCACGATATTAGTTTGGACATTCACGCCAATAAAGTCACCGCGCTGATCGGCCCTTCCGGGTGCGGAAAATCGACCTTCCTGCGTACGCTCAATCGCATGAATGAGACTGTCAAAGGCAGCCGCGCGGAAGGGGAAATCCTGCTGGATAGCGAGAACATCCTGGAGATGGAGGTATCGCAGCTTCGCCGGCGGGTCGGCATGGTGTTCCAGCGGCCGAACCCGTTTCCCAAGTCGATTTTCGATAACGTAGCTTACGGCCCGGGCATTAACAACATGGTCCGCAAGTCGGAAATGGCGGAACGCGTCGAGCGCAGCCTCCGGCGCGCGGCCCTGTGGGATGAAGTCAAAGATAAACTGCACAAGTCCGCCTTCGACCTCAGCGGCGGCCAGCAGCAGCGCCTGTGCATCGCCCGGGCCCTGGCCGTAGATCCCGAAGTTCTTCTGTTGGACGAGCCATGCTCGGCTCTGGACCCGATCGCCACGGCGAAGATCGAGGAACTGCTGTTTCAGATCAAGGATGCCTGCACGTTGGTGATTGTGACGCATAATATGCAACAGGCTGCTCGCGTTGCAGATAACACCGGCTTCTTCCTGATGGGCAGGTTGATCGAGTTCGACAATACCGATGTGATCTTCAAAAATCCTAAGATGAAGGCGACGGAAGATTACATCACCGGCCGTTTCGGCTGAGAGAATGGCCGGTTTGATCAACGATTTCCTCCAGGGCGATGGATTCGGATGGAAGCGCACATGCGGCAGGAGCGATTCCAAAAATGGGAGCCGAAGCAGTGGCAATTCAGAAACGTCATTTCGAACAGGAACTCGAACAGCTTAAGAGCAAGCTGCTGGCGATGAGCGCCCTGGTGGAATCCGCGGTGTATCGCAGCATTACGGCGGTAGTCCAGAAGGACCGCAAGCTGGCCGAGGAAGTCCTGCAAAACGAAGCGCGTGTCAACCGCATGGAGATCGAGATTGACGATCAGGCCATCAGCCTGCTCGCTTTGCAGCAACCAATGGCGAGCGACCTCCGCCTGATCACTTCCGCGATCAAGATCAATAACGACCTGGAGCGCATGGGCGATCTGGCCGTCAACATCGCGCAGCGCGCGATTTCGCTGATGGATGAACCCGTGGTGCAGCCGCTGATCGACATCCCCCATATCGGGGCCCTGGTCCAGAACATGGTCCGCAAATCCCTCGACGCCTTCGTGACGAAGGATGCGGAACTGGCGCAGAGCGTCCTGTCGTCAGACGATGCCGTCGATGCGCTCCGTACGGCGTTCTTCCACGAGCTGATCAGTTTCATGCAGCGAGAGCCCAGCCACATCCCTCAGGGCTTGAATCTGCTCTCGATTGTCCGCAACCTGGAGCGCATCGCCGACCACGCCACGAATATCGCGGAAGATGTGTTGTTTTACGTAAAGGGCGTCGATGTCCGGCATCACTCCGAGGCGGTGGCGGGAGCCGCCGAGCCGCGAATCTAGCAAGGCAACGCTTGCCGCCGCTGGAACGCGCAGCGCGGGCGGTGAATCTCACACGAGCACACGGATCGCGCCGCCCCTGTACCATTGCACGGACATCGGTTCGAAGGGCGCCACCACGGCCCGAATCTTCTCGGCCCGGACTTCGCTGCCGCAGTGGACCACCAGGAAACCCGCCCCTTGGGCTTGGATATCGAGAAACGCCGCTTCGGTGCCGATCCGTCTGGAGAACTCCGTCATCAGCGCCCTCCATATGCCCGTCGTCTCACGACGTCTTGCAGGTACTCGCGGGTCGCGCGGCGTCGAACGAACGGAAGATCGCGATGACATAGTCCTTGGGATGAAGATGTCCAGCCTGGTTTCCGAGTCGTGAAATAGGGTAAATAACCTACTCATAGGTGTGCGATGTTCGGACGGGCCCCGTTTCAAGGGAGCCGATGATATGGCTCAAAACCACCACCGGCCGGTTGTTTTCCCGCATCGCTACGAAAGGCATTTCATTTATGTTTTCAATAGGTTAAGACCAGAAAACGAGTGGCGAAACGCGTGCATCTTCTATCACGTCGGAAAGGTGGAACAATTCATATGAAGACCGGAAAAAATCTTCTGGTTCTGGCGGCTTCCATGACGTTTGCATGCGCACAGGATCCTGGCGCCGGAGGCGGCTGGCGCAGGGTTGGTGATGCGCCACCAGCTTCCCAAAATGCCCCCGTAGCCCAGGCACCCGCGCCGGAGAGCGCGCCCTTGCCGCAAAACGCGCCGCCCGCACCCCCGCCCAGCTATAATTTGCCTTCGACATTGACGCTCCGGGCGGGCACTTTCATTCTGGTTCGAACCAACCAAGTGCTTTCCTCGGACCATAATCAGCCCGGCGATACTTTCACGGCCACGCTGGAACAGCCTGTCGTGGTTGACGGAATTGTCATCGCGGAGCGCGGCCAGACCGTTGTCGGCCGGGTCGCCCAAGCCGAAAAAGCGCATCATGGCGAGAATGTTTCAAAACTCGGAATTGAGTTAACCGACTTGACGATCGTCGACGGGACGCAAATCCCGATCCAAAGCGAATTGATAACCAGGACTGGACCCGGATGGAATGGACAGGACACCGGGACAGTGGTGGGTACAAGCGGCGTGGGCGCGGTGATCGGCGCAATCGCTGGCGGTGGCCCGGGAGCCGCGATCGGAGCCGGCGTGGGCGCCGTCGCGGGCGCCATCGGGGTTATGTCCACGCACGGCCATCCAACCATCGTGACGCCCGAATCTCAGCTTACGTTCCGCATCACCCAACCGGTGACTGTCTCGACCGACCGTGCGCCACAGTCGTTCCGCCAGGTACAGCCCGGCGAGTATGCGCGCAGCGCACAACCCACTCTCCGGCGAAGGCCTCCCGCTCCTCCATATGCGCCGCCACTGTATTATGGCTACGCTTATCCATATCCCTACTACGGCTACCCTTATCCGTATTGGGGGCCATACTACGGCGGCGTTGTGATCGGTGTCGGTGGGCACTACCACCGCTGAGCTCAGATGCGAGCTTCAAAAGTTGGGGCCGGGGAGCGACCTCCCCGGCCCGCTTCGTTTGAGCGAGTTCCCCCACCCTTGTCTGATCAATGCTGTGTCAGTTCACGCAGAGATCCATTCTAGTAATAAGCCCGGAAGACTTCGTACAGATAGACGGCCAAGGCCACAAGTCCGAACGTCGCGGTGAGCACGGTCAGGACTTCTCCCCAGCGGTCGATGACTGCGATCCGGTGGGCCATCGCAACCTGTTGAGGTACAAGCTTTTCTTCTCCGGGGCCGAGGTGGATCAGATCATCCTCGTGCATGGACAAAAACTTGCGATACAACGCCAGGCCCGCGGTCGCGATTCCAAACGCCGCGAACAGGGCGATTAACGTTGGCAGTGCCATATCTTCTTGCCACCTCCTCCGCCGCATACAGCGCAATCCGGCGGCCATAGGCGATGATGGCAGCAGTGGCGAAGGACGGACTCAACACGGCGGGTTCCCGGACGGTGTTTGTTTTGGCCGCGTGTGCGCTCGGCGCCGCTCTGCTGGCCTATTCGCAGACGTTGGCGTTCGCTTGGGACGAAGGATTCCATCTTCTCGCGGCGCAACTGATCAAGGCCGGCAAGCGCCCGTATCTGGACTTTGTCTTTGCCCAGACTCCGCTGAACGCTTATTGGAATGCGGCCTGGATGCGCGTCTTCGGCGAGAGCTGGCGCGGAATCCACGCGATCGACGCCCTGCTGGCTACCGCCGCCGTGATTCTCGCGGCGGGATTTGTGCGATCCCGGTTCGAGGCGGGCGGGAAACGGGCCTGGGCCGCGGTGCTGGTCCTCGCGGGAGCGAATATCGAGGTGGTCCGGTTCGGACCGATCGGGCAGGCGTATGCGCTGAGCTTGCTTTTGATGCTGATTGCGTTCCGGCTGACCGTAGCTTCCGCCGAGCGCGATGAACTGATCTTCGCCGCGTTTGCCGGGCTGGCCGCGGGCGCCGCCGCCGGTTCCACTCTGCTGACAGCCCCCGCGGCTCCGCTGCTGCTGTTGTGGATGTCGGTCGCAAGCCTGCCCGGCCGGCGGATCGTTCGCGGCGTAGTGTTCGTGGCGGGCGTGTTGGTATCGTGGACGCCGATGCTGGCGCTTTTCGCACAGTCGCCCGCGCGTGTGCTGTTCGATATTTTCGAGTACCACATGTTTTACCGGCGTTCCGATTGGCCTGGCGCTACGCGCCACGATCTGGAACTGTTCGCCACCTGGGTCGAATCGCCCCAGGCGATATTGCTTGTGGTTCTGGCAGCCGCCGGGATCTGGTACGCGTCGAAGTATAGCGGCTGGGAGCGGCTGCGCCGGATGGAGTTCCTTCTCTGTGGGTGGCTGGCTCTTGGTCTGTCGCTCTATATCTCGACCGCGCACCCGACCTTCGTGCAGTATTATCTGCTCCCGGTTCCGTTCCTTGCGATTCCAGCTTCAGCCGGGCTGCACGCGGTGGCGGAGCGGTTCGCGGCGAAGCGCCCGGAGCGGTTAACGGCTGCGGTTTGTGCGCTGGTCGCGCTTGGCACGGCGAAGGGAATCTACGACGAGCGCGAGGGCCTGGATTGGCCCCGGCTCGAGGCGGTCGCCGACAAGGTGAACGAGGTTACCCCGCCCGGCGCGCCGCTGTACGCCGACGAGCCGACGTACTTCCTCGCGAAACGCGTTCCGCCGCCCGGCAACGAGTATCTCTCATCGCACAAGCTGCGGCTCGCCGCCGATTTCTCGGAGTTCGTCCACATCACGCCCCAATCCGAGTTCGATCGCCGCATTGCATCCGGCGCGTACTCGACCGTCGAAACCTGCGAGGATGAGACCTGGATCCAGCAGCGCAGGCTCGAGGACCTGTACCGCCAGAAAGCCGGGATTTCCGATTGCATGGTGTTCTGGGATAAAAAGGCAGCTCCCAAAAACTAATGCCGCGCCACTCCCTCAACGGGGAGCCGGCGCGGCATAAACTTGAACGGCTCGAAGAAGCGAAGTTACTTCTTGTCGCTCTTCGTGTCCGTACCGCCCTTCTTCTTGCCCTTCTTCTTGCCAGCCTTCTCCTTGTCGGTGTCGGTCTGGGCGAACGCGTAAGTGGCGGCGCCGGTGAGCAGCGAAAGGCCGAGCATCATGCTCATGATCTTCTTCATCGAGATTTTTCTCCTTATAGATGTTGACGGCTTCAGGCCGCCTACCAGTACCGATTCTGCCAGCCCGACATGAAGCGTGGCTTAAGCCCGAATTAAAACCGGTTCATACCGCTATTCCGCGGCTAATTGGTAAAAAAATCTTTTTTTTTGCAACACTTATCCGACTAGGCTCGGGGCCGGGCCGGTTTCCGGCCTATCGTATGGTCAGAATGAAGCGGGGAGATTTAGCCAAAAGACTGGCTCGCGAGACCCGGAGATCGAACGCCGAGGCCCAGGACCAGATCGACGCCCTCATTCATCGGATTCTAAAGGACTTGCGGGAGGGACGGCCGGTGGAATTGCCGGGCCTGGGTCCGGTTTCGCTCCTACCGGCTCCGGCCAAAGCTAAACCCACCAGGATCCGGCGAAAGGGCAGATGATGGAGGTCGCCAACCGGCTGTTGGAAAAGCGGCTGTTCGAGGTCATGCGCCGATCGCTGGACAGCGGCCGCGCGGTCGAGATTGAAGGGCTCGGAACATTCCGTCTCGACAAGGACGGGCAGTATGTTCTGGAACCCCAAAATCGGCCTTGGGTATTCGTGGCTTATGCCGCCGAAGACCTGCACCTCGCGCGGCGGCTCTGCGACTCGTTGCGGCGGGCGGGCTGCT
>Ga0070739_10005676_pt1 | contig 14106 bp, 11 predicted proteins | sample Coa_R1_7_FD_66445 | JGI IMG/M metagenome (GOLD analysis project Ga0070739, IMG submission 66445) | Surface soil microbial communities from Centralia Pennsylvania, which are recovering from an underground coalmine fire - Coalmine... | ecosystem: Environmental > Terrestrial > Soil > Unclassified ... | reverse complement strand
ACGTTCGACGGCGTCGGCGCGATCAGCGGCGGTGGCGGCAACACGCGCCTGCTAGTCGACTACCCGGCCACCCAGCGCAACCAGATCCTCGACTACCTGTTCAAACCGGGCCACGGCGCGGACCTGCAAATCCTCAAGGCCGAGATCGGCGGCGACACCAACTCCACCGACGGCGCCGAATCAAGCATCGAGCACACGCAGGGCACGATCAACTGCTCCAACGGCTACGAATGGTGGCTGATGCAGCAGGCCAAGGCGCGCAACCCGAACATCAAGCTGTACGGCCTGGCCTGGGGCGCGCCCGGCTGGGTCGGCAGCACCTTCTGGACCACCAATACCATCAACTACCTCATCTCCTGGCTCGGCTGCGCCAAGCAGAACGGCCTGAGCATCGACTACCTCGGCGGCTGGAACGAGCGCAGCTACAACATCTCCTGGTATGAGCAGCTTCGCAGCACCCTGAACGCGAACGGCTACTCCGCGGTGAAGATCGTCGGCGCCGACGACAACTGGAACATCGCCAACGACATCGACAGCAACTCCACGTTCGCCTCCTCCGTCGACATCATCGGCACGCACTACCCCTGCGGCTACCTGACCGCGGAGACTTCGTGCCCGTCGACCTCCGCGGCCGTCTCCTCCGGCAAGCAGCTGTGGGCGAGCGAGAACGGCTCCGAGGACGCCGAGCTCGGCGCGGCGGCCACCGCGCGCGGCATCAACCGCGGCTATCTCGACGGGCAGATGACCGCGTACATCAACTGGCCGGTCGTCGCCTCGATCTACCCGGAACTCTTCTTCAACGACGACGGCCTGATCACTGCGAACCAGCCGTGGTCCGGGGCTTACACGGTCGGCCGCACCACCTGGGCGATCGCGCAGACCACTCAGTTCACCGCGCCCGGCTGGCAGTACTTGAACACGGCCTCCGGCTACCTGGGCGGTAGTCGAAGCAACGGCAGCTATGTCAGTTACGCCTCGCCCGATCGCAGCGCGTGGAGCACCGTCTTCGAGACGATGGACGCCACCGCGTCCCAGACCGTCTCCCTCTCGGCCACCGGCGGCCTGCCCAGCGGATCGCTGCACGTGTGGTCCACCGACCTCTCCCAGCCCGGCGCCGCCACACCGCACATGGTGCAGAACACGGACCTGACCGCGACCAGCGGCAGCTACCAGCTCACACTCGCCCCCGGCCACATCTACACCGTCACCACCACGACCGGACAGGGCGCGGGCACCACCACCAGCCCGCAACGCAGCATCCTGCCTCTCCCCTACAGCGACAGCTTCGCCAACTACACCACCGGGCAGGAGGCTACCTACTTCGCCACCATGAACGGCGCCTTCCAGGCAGAGCCCTGCCAAGGCGGCCGCAGCGGCAACTGCCTGCGCCAGATGGCGCCCACCACGCCGATCCGCTGGACCAACGAACCCGGCGATCAGCCGTACACGCTGATGGGTGATCTGAGCTGGAGCAATTACACGGTCGGCAGCGACGTGCTCCTGGAACAGAGCAGCAGCGCCGCGGAGATCCTCGGCCGCGTCGTCGCGCAGAACCGCAACAACAACGGCCTCAACGCCTACCATCTGCGCCTGGCCGACACCGGTGCCTGGTCGCTGCTCAAGACCGACTCCGCCTGGAACTGGACGACCCTGGCGAGCGGCACCGTCACGGCGCCCGGCACGGGAACCCGGCACCACCTCGCCCTCGGCTTCCAGGGCACCACCATCACCGCCGCGATCGACGGTACGACCGTCGCGACGGTCACCGACGCCAGCTACACCGGCGGCCAGGTCGGCCTCGGCACCGCGGGCTACTACCCGGTCGAGTACTCGAACTTCTCGGTCACGCCGGGCACGACGACGGCGCTGTCGGGCAAGTACAACATCGTCAACGTCAACAGCGGCCAGCTGATGGACGCCTCCGGTGGCAAGACCGCCGACGGCACCCCGATCCTTCAGTGGCCGTCCACCGGCGCCACCAACCAGCAGTGGACGGTGAGCCAGAACAGCGCCGGCTACTACACCATCACCGGCGTGGCCAGCGGCAAGGCGCTGGACATCCCCAACGTCACCACCTGGCCCGGCACGCAGCTGGAGCTGTGGACGCCCAACGGCGGCACCAACCAGCAGTGGCTGATCCGCCCCACCGGCGACGGCACGTACACGATCGAGTCCCGTTCCGACGGCGACGTCCTGGACGTGGCCGGTGCGTCGAGCACCAACGGCGCCACCATCGACCAGTGGTACCCGAACGGCAACAACAACCAGCTGTGGACGCTCGTCCCGGTCAGCTAATTCGTTAACTCTTTGATTCCTGTCGTGGCGCGCCGATTCGACGATCGGCGCGCCACGCGCATAAGACGCATGCCTTTAAGACGCATGCATTGAGGAAGGTTTCCATGGTCACCCATCCACGTGTGCAACGAAGGACCGCGGCGGCGGTTTTCTGCGCCCTCGGCGTCGCGCTGTTGCTGCCCGCCTTCGGTCCCGCGCCGCGAGCGCGCGCCGCCACACCCACGACCGCATGGCAGAACGGCGCGTTCTCCGAGAACACCGCGGGCGTCGTCGACCGCTCAGACGTGATACTCGGCAGCCCGAACTCCCAGGCCGCGCAGTCGCTCCCGCTCGGCAACGGCTCGCTCGGCGTCGCGGCGTGGGCGGCAGGCGGGTTCACCGCGCAACTCAACCGCGCCGACACCCTGCCCGGCCGCAAGTCACCGGGCCAGGTGGTCATCCCCGGCCTGGCCAAGCTCACCTCCGCCCCCAACTTCACCGGCCGCCTCGACCTGTACGACGGCGTGCTCACCGAGTCCGGCGGCGGGATGACCATGAGGGCCTTCGTCGCTCAAGGCAGCGCGCAGAGCAGCGACGAACTGATCGTCGACGTGACCGGCGCGGATCCGTCCACGACGCAGACCGCCGACGTGCACTTGTGGAGCGGACGCGCGCCGAGTGCGGCGGCGTCCGGGGCGATCGGTACTCTCGCGGAAACCTGGTCCGACGTGCCCGCACCGATCGGCACCGCCGGTACCTTCGGCTCGATGGCCGCGATCACCGCCGGCGGTCAGGACGTCGCCGCCTCCGTCGTCAGCTCGACCGACGTGCGCGTCAGCTTCACCCCGAACGCCGACGGCTCGTTCCGCGTCATCGTCGCCGCGCCACACTGGACCGGCGGCAATGCGCTGACGACAGCACAAACTATCTTCAGCGCCGATTCCCTCTCCACCGGCGGCGCGCCATACTCCACGACCACCACCTGGTGGCACAACTTCTGGGCGAACGCCGGGTTGTTGGAGCTTTCCTCATCCGACGGCGCCGCCCAGTACCTCGAGAACATCAGAACCCTCTACCTCTTCGACAACGCCGCCGAAGAACCGACCACCGGGCAGTTGCCGGGCTCGACCTCTGGCGCGGCCTCGCTGTTCAACTTCTCCGCCGACAGCCAGCCGTTCTATCCGAACGCGTACTGGTTCTGGAATCTGCGCCAGCAGGTCGCGGCGAACCTGAGCACCGGGCAGTACGCGCTGAACCTGCCGGTCTACAACCTCTATCTGAACAACCTCGCCAATATCCAGACATGGACGAAGGCGAACATGGGCGGACTGCCGGGCATCTGCGTGCCGGAGACCATGCGCTTCAACGGCAACGGCTACCAGAGCGACACCAGCACGACCTTCGCCGTCAGCTGCCAGAACGCCACCGCCACCTACAACGGTGAGACGATCACCAGCGGCGCCGAGATCTCGCTGTGGATCTGGCAGCAGTACCTTGACACCGGGGATCTCGACTTCCTGAAGACCTACTACCCGCTGATCAGCCAGTCCGCGCAGTTCCTCTACTCCTATGCGAGCAAGGGCAGCGACGGACTGCTGCACACCGTGAGCAACGCGCACGAGACGCAGTGGGACGTCACCGATCCGACGACCACGCTTGCCGCGATGCGGTCGCTGTTCCCGGCCGAGATCCAGGCCGCCGCGCTGCTCGGCACCGACCAGACGCTCTCCGCACAGCTGAGCACCGCACTGACCGAACTGCCCGACTACGCGCGCACCGACGAATCCACGCACACCCAGCTGCTGACGGCCTCGGCGGACGCCTCCGGCACCGACGTGATCGGCGACTCGTATCAGCCCACTGCTGCCTTCCACAACTCGGAGAACATCGGCCTGGAACCGGTGTGGCCCTACAACGTCATCGGCGACGACTCGGGCTCGCTCACCGCGCTGGCTCAGCGCACGTATACCTACCGGCCCAACGTGAACAACCCTGACTGGACCGACGACGCGATCGACGCCGCCCGCCTCGACCTGCCCGCGCAGGTGCAGAGCACGCTGGTCGCCTCGGTCGAGAAATACCAGGTCTTCCCCTCCGGCATGGCCTCGTGGCTGGGCAGCCAGGGCAGCGAGCCGTTCATCGAGGAACCCGGCGTGGTGACCACCGCGCTCGACGAGGCGCTGGTCACGGACTACGACGGCACGTTGCGCATCGCGCCGGCATGGCCGTCCGGCTGGGACGCCTCAGGCACCGTCTACCTGCGTGACCAGACCAAGGTGGACGTCCAGGTCGAAGGCGGTACGACAGTGACCGTGGGCATCGTGACAGGCGCCACGCACTCGATGACGATTCGCAACCCCTGGCCCGGCCAACTGGTGCAGGCCGTCGACGGCGCGAGCGGCGCCATCGTGCTCGGTCCCACCTCGGCCGGAACCTTCACCCTCGGCGCGACCGGAGGGCACTCCTATCTGCTCGAACCCACCGCGAACCCGACTACGGCGCTGCCCTTCGCGCAGGTGACCGGAACGCCGGCCACCGCCGCAAAGCACCTGGGCAGCCAGAGCATCGGCCTTGACGCGCCGACAGCCTATGCGTCACTCGCGGCGTCGTTCGACAACGTCGGCGTCACGAGCGACACGAACACCAATGTGGGCAACTTCGACGGCAACGGCGCGAGCATGTCGTCGCAGGCCCTCGCCACAGCCGGGGCGGCTTCCGGCGGAACCGTCACCGCGGGCGGCCTGACGTTCGCATGGCCGGCCGAGGGCGGCGGGCAGAACGACAACACGCTGGCTGCCGGCCAGATCATCAACCTCGGCGGATCCGGCTCAACACTCGGATTCCTCTTCGCCGCGACGTACGGTCCGCTCTCCGGGACCGGCTCCATCATCTACGGCGACGGGACCGTGCAGTCGTTCACCCTCAGCGCGACCGACTGGCAGGCCACGCCCACCTCCGGCGAGACCACCGCAGTCACCGAGGCCTACCAGAACCGTGCCGGCAACACGCAGTACAACAAGCCGAGCTACGTGCTCTACGCCGGCATCCCGCTGGCGGCGGGCAAGACGGTGACGCGGGTTCAGTTGCCCAACGTCGGCCCGGTCCCGGCGGCCAAGACCGCCGAATTGCACATCTTCGCCATCGCCATCGGTTAGGGCGTGTTTGGAAGTAGCGCCGCGGCGGCCCCGGTGCTGGCGCCGAACAGGCCGATCGGCAGCCGCGCCGCGCCGGGCTGCTCGCGCAGCCAGCGCATCGCGTGGGCCAGTCGTTCGGCGAGCAGGTCGATGTCGAACACCGCCTGCCGGTCTGCGGCTTCTTCCGCGCTGAGCAGATCGAACACCAGGGTGCCGAGGCGCGCGCGGTTGAGCTGGCCGGCGACGAACCGGTTGCGCGGGCTGGTGTGGCTGCTACCCGCGCCGTGCGCGAACACCACGATCCCGCGCGCGTTCTCCGGAATCTCCAGCCGGCCGGGGAGGTGTACCTGCCCGAGCGTGATTTCGACCTCTGGGACGCGCGCGGCGCGTCTGGCTCCGGCGAAGCTGGTCGCGGCCGTCTCGGCGGCCGCGACGTCGCCGAAGCGCTTGGCCGCGTGTTCGAGGCACTCGATCACTTGGCCGTCGCTGACCGGCTGGAATCGCGCATAGTGCAGGCTGATCGCCGACAGGTCCCGCGGAGCGTGGGCGCAGACGACCTCGTCCGCGAATCCGCGCAGCCGCTCCACCGCCTCCGCCGCGCCGACCGGCACCGCCAGCACGATCCGGGACGCGCCGCGCCGACGCAACACGGTGCAGGCGGCCTGCGCGGTGGCCCCGGTGGCCAGCCCGTCGTCGACCACGATCACGGTGCGGCCCCTGACATCCAGCGGCCCGCTCCCGCCGCGATACCAGCGAAGCATCCGCTCGAGCGCGGCCCGCTCGCTCTGCTCGACCTGCGCGAACTCCCGCTCGCTCACTCGCGCCGCACGCACCAGCTCGTGGTGCACGATGCGCACACCGTCCTCGCCGATCGCGCCCATCGCCAGCTCCGGCTGGAAGGGCACGCCCACCTTGCGCACGAGGCACACGTCCAGTGGCGCGCCCAGCGCCTCGGCGACCTCAGCGGCGACCGGGACGCCGCCACGCGGCAATCCCACCACCACGACGTCGAGGCCGTGCAGGTACTCCAGCCGCGCGGCCAGTTGCTCGCCAGCATCCTGCCGATCGACGAAGAACACGACGAGACTCCCTTCGCCCGCGGACGGCGGCCCGTCGCGGATCACGGCGCCCGGACGGTCAGCGTCCTCAGCTCCTGATCGAATCAGTGCTGATCGATTCACTGCTGATCGAAGCGCCGACGGCCGGCGGTCACCAGCCGCGGAGCGTGTGGACGCGGCGGCGATGGCCGCCGTGCGCGGCGGAGAGCTCCCCGTGCGGTATCTCGGACTCGACGACGGCGTCCGGGCCGGGGAAGAGCAGGCCCACGTGTCCGTCCGGGAACTCGACGAGGTACGGCGGGGTACCGTCCGCGCCACGGATCTCCACGATCCGGCCCCACTGGTCCGGCGAGTCGGTGTGCCTGGCGTGGATGTGAAGGGTGTCGCCTACCTTCGCGTGCATCGTGGTCGCCTCTTTCCTCGTCTTAGCACTAAGCCCATTTCAGCCGCCCCGAGGTCGGCGGCCAACGGCCGAACGTCCCGAATCCGGCACGCGGACGGGGACGCGCCCGTTATTTCGCGGGCGGCTGCGGACGGTCGGCCGTCTGGGCCGGCAAGCGCAGGTTCTCGCTGATCACGTCCGCGGCCACTTCGTGGATCTTGCGGCCATGGCTGCGGGCGTATTCGCGCAGCAGCTGGAAGGCCTGGTCGACGGTGGTGCCGGCGCGTTCGGAAAGCACGCCCTTCGCCTGCTCGATCAGGATCCTGCTGTCCAGCGCGAAGCGCAGCTGGGCCGTGACCAGCGCCTGGCGGCGCAGCAGCCGCTGGTGCAGCAGCCCGACGGTCGCGGCGTCCGCCAGCGCCTGGACCGTAGCCAGCTGGCGATGGTTCAGGTGGGGTGTCGCCTCGCTCGCCAGGAGAGTCAGGACGCCGACACGGTACTGCCTGCGTCGCAGTGGTCTGACGTACGCGGCGGTGAATCCCGCGCCCCGCGCCTGCCCACCCCACAGCGGCCAGCTCGGAGTCCGATCGCGCAGGTCGGTCCATGCGAGCGGGACTCCGTCGCGGAAGCAGTCCACGCTCGGACCCTGGCCGGAATCGACTTCCGTCGCGGCGAGGTCCGCCGCCTCGGATCCGTGCGCCGCGGCGACAGTCAGCGAGCCGGCCTCATCGAGCAGCACGGCGGTGTCGGTCTTGACCAGGCCGGCCACGCCGTCCGCGAGGATCTGCGGCAGGTTCTGCTGCCGCGAGTCCGCGCCGACGCTGTCGGCCAGCGTGACGATCAGCTCGTGAACGGCCTGGGTACTGCCCGCCATGAGCCACCCCAATCCGTTGCGGCCAGGTTACTGCCGTGTCCCGAGCATTGTCCCGCCTCCGGTTCCTGCCGGAAGAACATCCGAGCGATTTTGGCGCTAATTCAGCGATCGAGGCGCAATCGGCGATCGACGATGTCCTGGGCGACGGTGTCGATCGAGACGCCCTCGGCGTATGCGTGGGCGCGGATCAGGGAGAGGGCCTCGGCCGGCGGACAGCCGAGTTGCGCCGCGAGTACGCCGCTGGCTTGGTGCACCGTGGCGTGTATGTCCGCCTGCGTGAACAGCGACGGCAGTTCGGCCGCGCCGCCGCGGCCTTCGGCGGATTGCCGCGGGCTGAGCATGACCCGGGAGAGGGTGTCGGCGATCACGTGCAGGCGCTCGAATCCGTCTTGGACGGCGGATTCGCGCGGATCGAAGACGGTCAGGGCGCCGAGCGGGGCTCCCGCGGGCTGGACCGGGACCGCGACGACATCCGTCACACCGAGGCTGGCGGCCGCCGGACCGAAGACGGGCCAGCGTTCCAGCAATGCCGCGCCGCGTGCCCGTACCGCGCTGTGCAGCTCGACGCTCGAGTGGGCGGGGCCCTCGCCGAGGGCGAACTCGATGTCCTGGACGGCTTTGCTGCGTTCATCCGAGGCGGCCGCGAGGGTCTCGACCGACTCGGGCCCGAACAGGGTCACCGCGGCCCCCGCGGCATCCGCGATCTCCGCCACCGCGGCCATGAACTCCCCCAGCAGCTGCGCCACGTGCGGATTACGCGCCCGCAGGCGGCCGGCGAAGGACTCGTGCATGCGGGCGGTGGTGTAATGCCGCTGTTCGGCGCGGCGGTGGGTCTGCGCGAGCCGCTCGTGGAACTCGCGCATCACCTCGGGACCGGACTTCGCCCGCTCCTCGTGCCGCGCGGCCACCGCGGCCGCGCGGCGCGCCCGCTGCCGCTCGAGCGCGGCCCAGCCGAGCGCGACGCGCACGGTTCGCGGCACTGACGGCGATGGCGTCATGAGCGCAGCGTAACTCCGATGCGCCCGCGCCGGGCCCGCTCGCGCCAACCCGCCCATCGCGGTCAGCCGATGCGGTCGGCCTCCTCCATCAGGAGCACGAGGCCCTCGGCCGGTTCGTGCAGCGGCGAGCAGATGACCGAGCAGGTGATGGGGCGCCCGATGCGGTTGATCGCCGCTACCCGGACCGGTCCGACCCGGGTCTTGGCGGCGCGGCACTGATCGACCGCCTCCCGCAGCTCGGCCGCGGGCAGCCCGAAGTCGAGCGCGAAGAAGTCCTTCAGCTCCACCTCGCCCGACCGCAGCCCCCACAGGTCCTCGGCCCTCGCGTTCCAGCTGCGCACCCGCAGGTCGGCGTCGAGGACGACGAGGCCGGCGCCGATGCTGGCCACCACGCCGGTGAGGAACGCGTGCGCTTCGTCGAGCTCGGCGGAGCGGCTGCGCAGCTGGTCGTTGACCGCCTGCAGCTCCTCGTTGCCGGATTCGAGCTCTTCGTTGGTGGTCTCCAGCTCCTCGTTGGTCGACTGGAGCTCCTCGTTGGTGGTCTCCAGCTCCTCGATGCTGGACTGCAGCTCCTCGTTGGTGGTCTCCAGCTCCTCGTTCGTCGACTGCAGCGCCTCGTAGGCCGTGGCCAGGTCCTGGCGGATGCGCTGTACCTCGTTCTGCAGCCGGACGGTCGCGGTGCAGTCGACGAAGGTCAGCGACACTCCAGCGCGTTCCCGGTCCGCAGTGGACAGCGGCTGGACCAGGACGTCGAGGTACTGGGTCTCTCCCGTCGGCAGCCGGCGCTGCGCCGCCTGCATCCGCACGCTGCGATGCTCCGACTCGGCCTGCTCGACCAGCGCGCGCAGGTCCAGGGGGCGGTAGGACAGCTCCAAGTCCCGGAAGGGCCGGTGCCGGTCGTGCGCCATCAAGCCGAACAGGGCCCGGGCCTGCGCGTTGAACATCACCACGACGCCGTCGGCGTCGAGCGTGATCATCGCGTTCGGCGCGGTCTCCAGGGTCAGGTCCCGGGCGGCGCGCCTGCGGCCGGCGGCGCGCGACTCGCGGGTCGCCGCGCTCTCCGGCCGGGCCGGCTGGGCGGCGTGCTGCAGCCGAGACTCCCCGGCGCGGCGGCGGAAGATCCGGTTCCTCATGTTGACGGCCTCGAACCGGTCGCCGTCGGACAGCAGCATCTCCGCCTTTCCGAGGAACAGGTGGCCGGCGGGCTTGAGCGCGAAGTGGAACCGGTCGACGATGTCGGCCTGCGCCTGAGCGTTGAAGTACATGAGGGTGTTGCGACAGATGAGCAGGCTGAGCCGGGAGATGGGCGCGTCGCGGGTGATGTCGTGCCGGCCGAAGATGACCCGGCGGCGCAGGTCGGCGCGGAACGAGTAGTCCTCACCTTCGGCGTCGAAGTACTTCTCCACCAGCTGCGGGGACAGCGACCGCAGCGCCTTGGCCGAATAAACACCCGTACGCGCGGTCCGCAACGCCTCGTCGTCGACGTCCGTGCCGTAGATCTTCAGCCGCTTGACGCACTCCTCGATGCCCACGACCTCGGCGAAGATGATCGCCGCCGAGTACGCCTCCGCCCCGGTGGAGCAGCCGGCGCTCCACACCCTGATCTCGCCGTCGTCGGCCACCGCCTGCGGCACGATCTCGCGTTGCAGATAGGTCCAGGCGTCGCTGTCGCGCAGGAAGCCGGTGACGTTGATCAGGATCGTGTTGAACAGCGTCCGGAATTCCTCGGCGTCCGCCTCCAGCAGGTCGCGGTAGTCGGCGTGCGAGGCGGCGCCCAGCTCGCCCATCCGCTTGTGGATCCGGCGCGCGAGCGAGGAGCGCTTGTAGCCGGTGAAGTCGAAGCCGCGGCTGTCGCGGATGAAAACGAGCAGGTCTTCGAACTCGCGGTGCTCGTCGTCCTGGCCGGGTGCGTCAGACATCGATCCTCCCGCGCCGGGCGCGTGCTGATTGCGGACAGGGCTGCCGGTCATCGCCGCGGCGCCGCCACGAGTGCGCGGATCACGGCGGCGATCTGCTCGAGCGGCAGCACGCGGGCCTCCGGGCAGGCGCCGACCGCCGCCGCCGGCATTCCGCCGAACTGGGCGGTCTCCGGGTCCTGCACGATCACGGTGCCTCCGTGCCGGCAGACCGCACTGACCCCGTCCGCTCCGTCGCGGCCGGTGCCGGTGAGGACGCAGGCGAGCAGGCGCGCGCCGTAAATTATGGCCGCCGACTCAAACAGCACGTCGGCCGAGGGCCGCACAAAATGCACCGGCGCGGCGTCCGAGAGGGCGAGAACCGCGCCGGCCGTGACGGTCAGGTGACGGCCGGGCGGCGCGATGTGGACCACTCCGGAGCGCGGTTCCTCTCCGTCTTCGGCGAGCTTCACGGTGAGTTCGGTGCTGCGGGCGAGCACCTCGGCGATCAGGGTGTCGCGCCGTGGATCCAAGTGCTGAACCAGCAGTACGGGCACGGCGAGGGCGGCGGGAAGCTCTCGCAGGAGTGTCTCGAGCGCGGGGATGCCGCCGGCCGACGCGGCGATGGCCACGGCCGCGTAGCCCTCGCCCGGGGAGTGAACTGTGCGCGGATCAGTCACGGGAGGCCGCCGAGGATTTCGGCGGCTTGGCCCGCGCGCCGGCGATCGGCCGGATGCACTTCCGGTTTGCGGCGCGGAGACCTGCGGACACGTGCCGAGCCTATCGAACGCGCACCCGAACCGGCCCCCTTGACGCTCGACCAGATGGCGTGAGCCACCGGAGTCCCTGACCCGGGGCTAGTCGCGCGAATCCTCGGCGACCCCGGCGGCGCCGTCCTGCACGAGCCGGTTCACCCGATCCAGCAACGCCCCCAGTCCCGCGATCGTGTCTCGCAGGTCGCGCATCGCCTCCTCGCGCACGGCGGCGGCCACGAGCGCCGAGGCCAGGAGCCTGGCGAGCGCGTAGTGCGACGAGGTCGGTCGAAGCCCGGCCGCCCGCTGTGAATAGAGCATCATCACACCGGTCGCACGCCCCGCTCACATTACCGGCACCGCGCTGGCCCCGGCGAACGGCGAGGCGCCCATCGCTTGCGCGAATGCCGGCCACCTGGCATCTGCCGCACCGTTGATCGCCGGGGAATGCACTTTGCCGTCGTGGAACGCCGCGTAGGCAGGTCCTCCGTTAAGGCTGGTTTGAATCGCGTCCAATTCACGCGCGGAGGGATGAGACGCCGCCACGGAATGCAACCCGCGATCGTCTCGGTTCGCGACGAACACGCTCACCGCCGAGACATGCAAGAGCCGCGCCACCTGCCGTGCGTCGATATCCGCATGCGCTTCCGCCGCACTCGGCGGAGGTGCGGACACGCTCCCGAGGTCAGGGCTTGACATGGCTCGAACCTAGGTCCGTCCGGTCCGCGTCACCAGAGTCATTAGCCCTGTCCGGCCACGGATTTGACCCCTGCCGGCACCGGCGCGACCGATTCCTGCGGTCTCCTGGCGGCTCATGCCGCCGGGCTCTAGGATGGGCGTGTCGGTTCGCGAATTTCGGGCTTCTGCGCGCCGGCCCAAAAGGCACGTCTTGCCACGCTGTCCTAGACCCCGACGGCTCAACGGCTCCGCTCGAGTGCGGCTGAGCGAACTAGGTGGTCCGGCAGTGGTCCAGGCACAAGAGCGTCATAGCGGCGTAGACGAACTCCCCCACGATGTGAGGCGATCCACCGCCGGTGGAAGCTTGATCGAGCATGCCGTGGTCGAGGCGCTGCTGCGCGCGAGCCTTGAAGTCCACGGGGCGCTCTCCCTGCTCAACGACGAGGGAGTCGTGGCCGAACACCTTCGCGAAGCACTGGACTGCTTGGACGAGGCGGTCAATCAGACGCGCCGCGAGGTCGTCGAACGCATGGACGGCGGCGTGAATTCGTAGCCGCGGGCAATCGCGATCCTCCATCCGACCGCACCCGCATCCGACCTACACCGGGCAGCCGGGACGCGCGGGCGTCGCGCGCTCATTTCGCGCTTCGCGACCGCATGCCCGAGCGGCCGCCATGAGGGGGACGCCAGAGCCGAAGGACCCGATCGATCCGGTCCTTCGGCTCTGGCGGGCGGCCGGGCACCCGCCCGACCCTGGTCGCCACTCTGATGACAGAGCGTGAGCTGTGAAGCCGGCCGGCGGGGCGAACGGGCATCGTGGTCGCCTACGAGGTCGACGACATCGACCCGGACACCCACCTGGGTGGAGCGTGATAGCGGGCCGTTCGCCACTGGCGCGCCCGGGAGGCGAGAGCGACGGTGTGCTCAAAGCCCCTACTTCCGGAAGGAGGGGACGAGCATGAGACTCACCTGGCGGGACGCGGCCACGGTCCCGTTCATGGCCGCGATCATCGCCGTTTACACGGCGCACCTTGGCGGTGCCGACGGCTGGCTGCTGGCCAGCACCCGGGGCAACGCCACCGCGATCCTGGTCCTCGGCACGGTCGGAGGCTGCGCGCTCGGCTCCGCGGCCGAGGTCTTCGAAGGCGATCGCCGCAGCACCGGCGTCGAACTGTACGCCACGCTGACCGGGCTACTCGGCCTGGCAGCGCTGGTCGGCGGCGCCGTCGCGTTGATCGCCGCGAACGGGAGCGCCCTCGCCGTGCTGTTCGGCGCGACGATGGCGCTGTGGGTGCTCTCGACCCTGCGTCATTTGTTCACCGCCGCCGCTCCCAGGCCGGGTGGCGAGCTAGGACCGTACACACATGAGGTGATCGATCAACCGCCCGTGCGCCACTGACGACGGGCGACATCTGCGGCCGAGTCAGGCTGATCGGCTCGGCACGCCGGGACGCACGGCCCTGGCTCACCCGCGTGACGCCGATAGCGTCGATCGCGGGAGATGGTAGAGATGAGTGGCACCGCGCCGCACCAGATACCGGATTACGGCCAGGGCCGGCCGACCAGCGCCCCGCCGACGCAACCGTCGGCCCCTCGCGCCCATCCCGGCTACTCCCCCGGCCGCGTCGTATCGATCATCAGCGGCGTTCTGCTCCTGTTGGTCGGCCTGGTGGCGCTCGGCGGCGGCGGCACCCTGCTGTGGGCCGACCTGGGCGCTCGCCACGGCGGATACCTCACGGTAGCCGCTGGCGATTACCGGACCAGCGGCTACGCCATGAGCAGCGACAAGGTCACGCTCTGGGGCAACGGGCATCTGTGGTATCAGACCTCGTTGATAGGCGACGTGCGCGTCACTGTGACCGCCACCGATCCGGCCACCGCGGTGTTCGTCGGCATCGCGCCGGCTGACACCGCGCAGGCGTATCTGTCCGGCACGCATTACAGCACCCTGACGCACCTGGCCGGCGGCCGCGACAGCGTCGTCGACCATCCGGGCGCCGCGCCGGCTACCGCGCCGGTCCGCTCCTCGGTCTGGACCGTCTCGGCAACCGGTATCGGCAC
>Ga0070739_10005675_pt1 | contig 14111 bp, 5 predicted proteins | sample Coa_R1_7_FD_66445 | JGI IMG/M metagenome (GOLD analysis project Ga0070739, IMG submission 66445) | Surface soil microbial communities from Centralia Pennsylvania, which are recovering from an underground coalmine fire - Coalmine... | ecosystem: Environmental > Terrestrial > Soil > Unclassified ... | reverse complement strand
GCTTCCGCGCCCGCAGCGACGGGCGAAGCCCTGGGCAGGATCGAAGAAGACGCGCGCCCGCGCTATCGCCAGGCGGCACGCGCTGTGATCCAGGAACTGGCTTCAGGCGAGCCTGCAATCCGCGAAGCGTTGCGGCTGCTGCTGCTCCACGTTGATGGCGAAATGGCTGAGTTGCAGGCGCTCATCGCAGCCATGCTTGCAGCTCGCGATCAATGGACGCGCTATCTGCCCGCGACGCACGATACTGCTGAGCTGCGCCGGCGGCTTAACTGCGCGCTGCGCAACCTCACGCTGCGTGCGCTCGGCGAGGCACGCCAAAACGTTCCCGAGCGCCACGCCAAACAGCTCATTGATCTGGCCCGCTTTGCCGGGCGCAACGGATCAGACAGGTACCCGGAGGTGACGTCGTGCGCCCAGTTGCGCGCACTGCCGGAAGCTTCGGCCGAAGCTCTGCCGCAATGGCGCGCGCTGCGAATTCTGCTGCTCACGAAAAGTGGCGACTGGCGCAGCTCAATCACGGTGAGCATCGGCTTCCCGCCGCAGCATCGCAGCGAAAAAGCCGCGTTTGCGCAGTTGCTTGATGACCTGCGACACGATAGCGCAGCCGAGCGCCTGCAGTCGGCGCTTGTGGCGCTCGATGACTTGCCGCCGCTCGAATTCGACGAGGGTCAATGGAAAATTGCCGAAGCGCTGTTTCGCGTTTTGCCGGCTGCGGTGCGGCACTTGCAGCAAGTCTTCGCCGATCAGGGCGCGGTTGATTTTCCCGCGGTCACTGAGGCCGCCCGGCGCGTGCTCGACCGAGAAGCTCCGGCACAAACCGGCATTCGCCATTTGCTGGTTGATGAGTACCAGGACACTTCAGTCACGCAACAGGAACTGCTCGAAGCGCTGGTGCGAGGCTGGCGCGACGGCGACGGCTGCACCGTTTTTTTAGTCGGGGACCCGATGCAGTCCATCTATAGCTTTCGCCAGGCTGAGGTTGGCCTTTACCTGGAGATGCAGCAGCGGCGACAGTTTGGCCGGCTCACGCTCGAGTTCTTGCGGCTGGAGCAGAACTTCCGCAGCGGCGCTGGAATCGTGCAGTGGGTGAACCGCGCCTTCGCACAAATCTTCCCGCAGCACGAAAGCAGCGATACCGGCGCCGTAAGCTACGCGCCGATGCGCGACGTACGCTCGTTTGCAGCTAAGGTCAAAATCCATGCGTTCTTCGCGTCGGGCGATCCGGCCGAGGCCGACCAGGCCGAAGCTGACTGTGTGTGCGATCTGGTGGGCCGGCACCGCATGCGCGATCCCGCGGCACGCATTGCAATCTTGGTCAGCGCGCGCAACCACATTCATGCCATCGCGCCGAAGCTGCTGGCGCGCGGCCTTCGCTTCCGCGCAGTTGAGATCAAGCCGCTCGCTGAAGTCCAGGTGGTCCGCGATCTCAAAGCGATTACTCGCGCCCTGCTTCATGATTGCGATCGAATTGCGTGGCTCGCGCTGTTGCGCGGTCCGTGCTGCGGAGTCGGGCTGCAGGACTTGGAGATTTTGTGCGGCAACTATGACGAGCGCCATGCCTGCATTCCTGAGCTGATCGAACGCCGGCTTCCGTGCCTTTCACCTGATGCGCAGCAGCGAATTTCGCGCGTGAAGGATGTGATGGAGGTGGCGCAGCGCCGGCGCGGCCGTGTGCCCCTCGCAGCCCTGGTGGAAGGCACATGGATCGCACTCGGCGGGCCTGAATGTTTCAGCGGCGAGGCGCTGGACGATGCTGCCACTTATTTCCGTGCGCTGGCCGGGCTCGAGCGCGCCGGCGAAATTGCCGATTGGCGCGCGGTTGACGCGCAGCTTGAAAGTCTGTTCGCCGCGCCCGATCCCGATGCCGACGGCCACCTGCAGATCATGACCATCCACAAGGCGAAAGGCCTGGAGTTCGATGTCGTGATCCTGCCGCAGTTAGGCCGCATTCCCAAAGCCGATGAAGAGCAGTTGCTGCTGTGGCGCGAATTAGGGCGTGACGATGGCCGCTCTGAACTGTTGCTCGCGCCCATTAAGGCGCGCGGCTCTGAGCAGGACCCGCTCTATCGTTACCTTTCGCACTTGCAGCAGCAGCGCCGGGCGCAGGAACTGAAGCGCCTTCTGTACGTGGCCGCCACGCGCGCGCGCCAGTCGTTGCATGTGCTGGGCTGCGCCGCCATTGACCAGCACGGCGATCTTTGCGTTCCCGACAGCCGTTCGCTGCTGGCGCAGTTGTGGCCGGTAGTCGAAGCGGACTTCCGCCAACGACTCCAGGAGTTTGTTCCCCGCCAGAGCGGCCTTTTCGCCATTGCCGCTGGCGCCGCACCCGGACTGCGCCGCCTGGCCGCCGAGTGGACCCTTCCGGCTGCGCCCGCCAGCGTTGCGCCTGCTGCATTGCTGCCGCGCGCGCAAAGACAAACTTCAACTATCAGCTTTGAGTGGGCCAGCGAGGAGCGCCGCGCCACCGGCACAGTTCTGCACGCCTTCCTGCAGAAGATCGCAAGCGACGGATTGCACGCATGGCCAGTCGCGCGCGTCGCCGCCGAGGGCCGCCAGATCAACATCGCGTTACGGGCTGAAGGCATTGCCGAGGCATTGCTGCCGGCTGCGGCCGCGCACATTGAGCGCGCGCTGGTGGCTACGCTCCAGGACGAGCGAGGCCTCTGGTGCCTGGGAGCTCACCAGGCCGCGGAAGCCGAGCTCAGCCTCGCCGGCATGGTAGAAGGCAAGCTGCACTCCATCAGGATCGATCGCACGTTTATTTGCGACGGCGTTCGCTGGATCGTTGACTACAAGACCGGCACACACGAAGGCAGCGGGAAAAGATCGTTTTTTGATAACGAACTGGAACGCTATCGCGAGCAGTTGACGATTTATTCGGCGTTGCTGCGGAAGTTCGATAGCAGCTTGCCGGTGCGCGCGGGGCTTTATTTTCCGGGCAGCGCCGCCTGGCGCGAATTGCCGGTGGCCCAGGGCGCGGCCGGCAACTAGCCGCGCGATTCCGCCCCGCGCGCGCTCAACGGACGGTAAATGTCGGTCGCGGTTCCGAAGTAAACCTCAGCCGCATTCATCGTGGTCTCTGAGAGCGTGGGATGCGCGTGGATGCTCAGCTTGATGTCGCTGGCCACGGCTGACATCTCAACCGCCAACACGCATTCGGCGATAAGTTCGCCCGCGCCCGGGCCGACGATGCCCGCGCCGAGCACGCGCTCCGTTTCAGGATCGATGATGAGCTTGGTGAGGCCTTCAGTGCGGTCGAGCGTGACCGCGCGCCCTGAAGCTGCCCAGGGGAAGCGCGCGACTTTGATCTGGCGTTTTTCGGCTTCTGCTTGCGTTTCCGTCAAGCCGCACCAGGCAATTTCAGGATCGGTGAATACCACGGCCGGAATGGCTCGCGGCTCAAATGACGCGCCGCGATGGCCGGCGATGGCCTCAACCGCAACCTTGCCTTCATGCGCGGCTTTGTGCGCCAGCATCGGTTCGCCGGCCACGTCGCCGATGGCGTAAATTGCCGGGTCCTTCGTACGCCGCTGCAGATCGACTTCGATAAATCCGCGCTGCGTCTTTGTGACCTTGGTCCTCTCCAGCCCTTCAATTTCGGTGTTTGGCCTGCGACCTACCGAGACCAGGACGCGGTCGAACACCTGCTCGGCTTCCTTGACCTCGGCGCCTTCAAAGCGCACGCGAACGCCGTTCTTCTCTTCCTTGACGGAAGCAACTTTGGTGTTCAGCATCACTGCCGCAAACGATTTCTGGATGCGTTGCGCGAGCGGCCGCACCAGGTCGCGATCGGCGCCCGGCAGCAATCCGCCGGTCATTTCCACGACCGAAACTTTGGTGCCAAGCGCGGCATAAACCGTGCCCAGCTCCAGGCCTATGTAGCCGCCGCCGATGACCAGGAGCGACTTTGGAATATCAGGCAGCTCAAGCGCGCCGGTTGAATCCATGACTCGCGGGCTCTCGATCGAGATGCCGGGAATGCGGACCGGCCGCGAGCCAGTGGCGATAATGATGTTGTCGAAACGCAGGCGCTCTTCGCCGCCGCCCTCCTGCTTTTTGACGTTCAACGTGTGCGAATCCACAAAGCTCGCCGTGCCGCGCAGGTATTTCACCTTGCGCTGCTTTGAAAGCTGCCCCAGGCCGCCCGTCAGCTTGGCAACCACGTTGTTCTTGAAGCCGCGCAGCTTGTCGAGCTCGATTTTGGGCGCCGCGAAGCTCACGCCCCAGTTCTTGGCGTGTGCCGATTCGTTGATCAGCGCCGCCACGTGCAGCAACGCCTTTGACGGAATGCAGCCCACGTACAGGCACACGCCGCCGGGATTCGGGTCGCGATCAATCAGCGTCACCTGCATTCCCAGGTCGGCAGCAAGAAACGCCGCTGCGTAACCGCCCGGCCCGGCACCAATAACTGCAATGTTCTTCTGATCAGCCATCGATTCGGCTTCCTTCGCTTCCTTCTTGTGAGCTCAGAGTTCCCTGTGTGCTGCTTGTGGTGCCCGCCTCAACCCTCTAACGAGAGCAGGAACGGCTGCTCAAATGCCTCTGCCAGCCAACGCAGAAAGCGGGCTGCATCAGCGCCGTCAATGATTCGATGATCGTAGGAGAGTGAAAGCGGCAGCATCATTCGCGGCACAAAGTGGCCCTGCGCGCCGTCGGCGCCGGGGCGATAGACCGGTTCCATCTGCGCGCGCGCGATGCCCAGGATTGCAACCTGCGGCGCGTTGATGATCGGCGAAAAAAACGTGCCGCCAATTCCGCCCAGGTTCGTAATCGTGAACACTCCGCCTTCAAGGTCCTGAGGGCCAAGCTTGCGATTGCGCGCCTTTTCGGCGGCATGCGCCAGCTCGACAGAAATTTCAAGGATGTTCTTCTTGTCCACGTCGCGGATCACAGGCACGACCAGCCCGCGTTCCGTATCTACGGCGACGCCAACATGAATGTATTTTTTCAGGATGACTTGCTCAGAGGCCACGTCGATGCTGGCGGCAAACTTGGGGAACACCTTCAGTGCGCCGGCCACGATCTTCAGCGCGACGGCGGTGGTGGTCAGCTTGCCGCCCATGCGCTCGGCTCGTGACGAAAAGCGCTGCCGCAGCTTTTCGAGCGCCGTAATGTCAGCCTTGTCATTTTGGGTGACGTGAGGGATCGCCCAGGCATACTGCATTTGCCGCGCAGTGGCGCGGCGCACTGCATTCATCGGCTGCCGTTCAATCTCGCCCCACTTGCTGAAGTCCGGCAGCGGAATTTGCGCCGCGGCGGCCGGGCCGCCGGCTACGGCGTGGGTGCGGCTCTCGCGCGCGTGGCGCTTTACATCGTCAAAGCTGATGCGCCCGCCCATGCCGGTGCCTTCAACTTCGGTGATGTCCACGCCAATCTCGCGGGCAAGCTGGCGCACCGAAGGCGCCGCCGGAACATCAGCGGGCGAGCGGCCGCCCGCGCGCTTAGGCGAGGGCATCATGGCGACGTTGGCCGGCGGCTTCGTAGCTGCCGCGGGCGCGGCAACATCGGCGGGTTCCTCTGCGGCTTCTGCGGGCTCGGCCGATTTCGCCATGGCCGTCTCGCCCACTCGCTTAGGTTGCTGATCGGCCGGCTTGCTTTCGCGAGCTGCAGCAGTCGCGCCGCCGCTCAAGGTCAGGATCGGTTCGCCAACTTTTATTTTTTGCCCCACTCGGGCCAGGATTTCAGTGACTGTGCCGCTCTCCGGGCTCGGCACTTCGACCGTGGCTTTATCGGTTTCGAGCTCAATGATGGCCTGGTCTTTCTGAATGCGGTCGCCAACCTTGACCAGCACTTTCACCAGGTCGCCTGCAGTAACGTTCTCGCCGAGCTCCGGCAATGTGACCTGCCGCGGCTCGCGGCTTCCGCTCTCTGCGCCGGTGGCTTCGTCGCCGGTTAGCTGCGCCTGACTGCGGCTCTGCGGTGTTCCAGTCTCAGAAGGTTCTTCCGCGGCCTGCGCGGGCTCGGCCGATTTTGCCGCCGCCGTGGCTTCAGGTGCGCGCCTGCCTTTGGCTCGCGCGCTCTCGATCTCAACCGGTTCGGCGTCTCTTTTCTGCGGGCGCTGCGCGCCGTTCTCTGCGCCGTCAAGCGAAAGAATTGCCTGGCCGACTTTCAGCTTCTCGCCCTCCCGAACGTGGACCTCTTTGACCGTGCCGGTCGATGGGCTCGGCACTTCAACCGTGGCCTTATCGGTTTCCAGCTCCAGCAACGGCTGGTCCTTTTCCACGTGATCGCCGGGCTTCACCAGCAGCTTCACCAGGTCGCCCGACGAAACATTCTCGCCCAGCTCCGGAAGCGTCACTTCAGTGCTCATTTCCCGTCCTTCACTGCATTCAGCTCGCTTCTTGCATCACCGCGCCACGCCGTCCCGCAACGCCGCGCCCGTTCCCGCCTGCGCCGCTACACGTACAGCGGATCAGGCTTGCTCACGTTGATCTCAAGGTCTTTGATCGCCTGCCGCACTACTTCGCGCTTCACTTTGCCTTCTTCGGCCAGCGCATTGAGCGTGGCCAGGGTCACGAAGCGTGAATCCACTTCAAAAAAGTCGCGCAGCGAAGCGCGGGTTTCGCTGCGACCGAACCCGTCGGTGCCGAGCGCCACGATCGGTCGCGGGCACCACTTCGCAATTGAGAGCGGCAGCGTCTTGACGTAATCGCTGGCGGCGACGATCGGGCCTTCGGTGCCTCCCAGGCACTGGGTGACGTAAGGCAGGCGGCGATCGTTTTTTGCGGCGTCATCTCCGGCGTGCAGCATGTTCCAGCGCTCCGCCGAAATTCCGTCCTTATACAGCTCTTTATATGACGTCACCGACCAAACGTCGGCGGCAACGCCGTATTTTTCGCGCAGCAGGTCCTGCGCCTTCAGCACCTCCCACAAAATGGCGCCGGAGCCCAGCAGTTGCGCGCGCGGCATCGCTTTATCTTTCGCCTCTGCCGGCCGCACCCGATACATGCCGCGCAGAATGCCTTCGCGCGAGCCTTCCGGCATGGCCAGCATCTCGTAGGGCTCGTTCATCAGCGTGATGTAGTAGAAAATGCTTTCTTCATCCTGGTACATCCGCTTGATGCCGTCCTGCACGATGATGGCAATCTCGTAAGCAAAGGCGGGATCATACGCAATCAGGTTCGGCACCGGATACGCCAGCAAGTGGCTGTTGCCGTCCTGGTGCTGCAGTCCCTCACCCGCCAGCGTAGTGCGCCCGGCCGTGCCGCCCATCAGGAATCCGCGGGCGCGTATGTCGCCGGCCGCCCACACCAGGTCGCCCACGCGCTGCAGCCCGAACATCGAATAAAAGATGAAGAACGGAATCGTGTTGATGCCGGCCGTCGCGTAAGCCGTTCCCGCCGCGATGAACGAACTCATCGAGCCGGCTTCGGTGATGCCTTCTTCCAGGATCTGCCCGTTCTTGGCTTCCTTGTAGTAGAGCAGCGTGTCGATATCCACCGGCTCATAGAGCTGCCCGGCGTGCGAGTAAATGCCGACGGCGCGGAACAGCGCCTCCATGCCGAAGGTGCGCGCTTCGTCGGGCACGATCGGAACAATCAGGTGGCCGAGCTTTTCGTCGCGCAGCAATTTTGACAGCATGCGCACGAACGCCATCGTGGTTGACGCTTTGCGGCCTTCGGTGCCCTTATAGAATTCCTCCCACAAGTCCTGCGTTGGCGGCGTGATGGGCTTGCTGCGCACCGCGCGCTTGGGAATGTAGCCGCCAAGTTCCTGGCGCCGCGCCTTCAGATACTTGAATTCGGCGCTGTCTTCCGGCGGCCGATAGAACGGCGCCTTGGCGATCTCCGCGTCAGAAATGGGCACGCCAAAACGCGAGCGGAAGGCGCGCAGCTCATCTTCGTTCAGCTTCTTCTGCTGGTGGGTAATGTTCTTGCCTTCACCCGCTTCACCCAGGCCATAACCCTTCACGGTTTTTGCCAGCACTACCGTGGGCTGGCCCTTGGTCTTCACCGCGGCATCGAACGCCGCATAAACCTTGATGGGATCGTGACCGCCCAGCCGCAGCTTCTTGAGCTGTTCATCCGACATGTGGCTGACCATCTCCAGCAGCCGCGGATCCGTCCCAAAGAAGTGCTGGCGCACGTATGCGCCCGATTCCACTGAAAACTTCTGCCACTCGCCATCCACAATCTCGCCCATGCGGCGCGCCAGCAGCCCTTCACGGTCGGCGGCCAGCAGCGGGTCCCAGTCGCTTCCCCAGATCACCTTAATCACGTTCCAGCCGGCGCCGCGGAATGCCGCTTCCAGCTCCTGGATCACGTGCCCGTTGCCGCGCACCGGCCCATCGAGCCGCTGCAGGTTGCAGTTGATGACGAAAATCAGGTTGTCGAGCTTCTCGCGCGAAGCCAGCGTGATGGCGCCCAGCGCTTCGGGCTCATCCATTTCGCCGTCGCCCAAAAACGCCCACACATGGTGCGGCGAAGGCCGGCGCAGCCCGCGATCTTCCAGGTAGCGATTGAAGCGCGCCTGGTAAATCGCCATTAGCGGCGAAAGCCCCATCGAGACGGTGGGAAACTCCCAGAAATCAGGCATCAGCCACGGGTGCGGATACGACGACAAGCCGCCGCCGGGCTTCAATTCGCGGCGAAAATTTTCCAGCTTCTGCTGCGGAAGCCGCCCCAGCAGGAAGGCGCGCGCATAAATGCCGGGCGAGGCGTGCCCCTGGAAATAAACAATGTCGCCATCGACGCCCTCACCTTTTCCGTGGAAGAAGTGGTTGAACCCAACTTCATAAAGCGTCGCCGCCGATGCGTACGTGGAGATGTGGCCGCCGATTCCTTCGCTTTCGCGGTTGGCGCGCACCACCATGGCCAGCGCGTTCCAGCGAACCAGGCTCTTGATGCGGCGTTCCAGCTCCTGGCTGCCGGGAAAGTTCGGCTGCTTATCGGCCGGAATGGTGTTGTAGTACGGAGTCGTGGCCGTGAATGGCTGCTTGACTCCGCTGTGGCTCAGGAAGCCGCGCACCTCCTGCAGCAGGCGCCCGGCCCGCTCCGGCCCGCGGTGCCGGAGCACGTAGTCCATGGAATCGATCCACTCGCGCGTTTCCAGCGCGTCCATGGCGTCGGCGCGCGCCTCGGTAGAGCCGTTGGAGGAAGCTTTCACATGTTGGGCTGATTCGGCCGGAATCTTTACTTCAGTACTCATTGATCTTTGCTCGCTCGGCTCGCCCACCGCTGAACGGTGGGGTCCGCGTCAGGTTCGCGTGCGCTCGTTCAGGAGCGAGCTCAGCAGCCTCGTGCCCCTCGCTGCTGCGCCCGCGATACGTGGGGCAAACAGAAAATCTTAACAGAAGCGCGCCGGTCCGATTTGGCGAAAGCCCTAGGCGGCAACGCTGGTGACGTGAGGCAAGAAGATGCTGACGGTCGTGATGCCTGAGCCGCTGCGGAAGCGCAGCCGCCCGCGATGCTTGTGCACCGCGACGTTCGCGGCCCAAAGCCCCAGCCCTTTGCCGCGCACCGCACTCGAGGAAGCGAACGGATGCATGAGCCGGCTGCGCAGCGAAGGTTCAACTCCGCTGCCGCGGTTGTGGATGACGATGCGCGCGCCGTAGCGAAACGGCTCCTGCGCTTCGCGGCACCGGCTGCATCGCACCACAATTTCGCTGGCCGGCGCGGCAGCCGCGATGGCATTTTGCAGCACGTTGCTGAGCGCCTGCTCCAACTCCACGCGGAATCCGGCAACGGTTGCGGGTGCAAGCTCGGTGCGCACCGTGACCCCGCGCTTTTCAATCTCGCCGCGCTGCTGCTCAATCACCGCGGTTAGCAGCTCGGGCAGTTGCAGCAGGCCCGGCTGGTTGGGGCCGCGATACAGCGAGACCAGCTGGCGCGTGATGGTGGCGATGCGCCGCGCATCGTCGCTGGCGTAATTGATGAGCTTGCGGTCGTGCTCCGCGTCAAGCCGGTTTTCAAGGAGCGAAAGCGCAGAGATCACCGAGGTCAGGGGGTTGTTGATCTGGTGCGCCAGGTTTGCGGCCATGCCCGATTCGCCCTCGGCGCGCTCGCGCTCCAGCTCCGTTTGCCGCGCGGCTTTCAGGCTGGCCGCAGCGTCGGCCAGCGCCAGGCCGAGCTTGCGCACTTCCGCCGGGCCTGAAACCGGGATTGGAGTTTCAAGGTCGCCATAGCGCAGCAGCGTGGCGCGCCGCGTAAGCCGCGCCAGCGGCACCGCGATCAGCGTGGCCGCTCCGTAGCAAAGCAGCAGCGCCGCCACCACGAAGGCCGCAATCAGCAGCCACGAGGCCCGCCGTAACATCGCGGTCGGCGCCAGCGCCTGGCGCTCAGGCATGGCTGAGACAACGCACGCCCCCAGCAGCGGAAGCCCGAGGCTGCGCACCATGAACTTGTGGCCTTCGCCGTCCACGGCGTGCGTGGCCGAGCAGCTCATCGCCGCCGAAACCTGCCGCTTCAGCGGAGGCGCTAGCATCTGCCCGTTGGTCAGCAGCAGCGCCGAAGTGCTTGAGCCGAACTCGCCGCCCGCAAGGATGCGATACAGCTCGGCCAGCGGGAACTCGGCCAGCACGTCAGTTCCGAGATCGCGGTTCGATTGCGTGATGCGGTAGCTCGAAAGATTCAGCATGAATTCCACGTCGTTGCCGGCAGGAGGGCGCGGCCGCCACTGGCAGTGACGTGACGTAATGCTGGCCCGCGGCGTCGATAACACGGCGCAATCGGCGTGCTCCCGCGCGGCGAACTGCTCAAGCGCTTCGCGCGCGCACACCAGGTTCAATTTGCCGCTGATACTGCAATTAGCTTCCGCATTTTCCAGCAGGTTCGCGGCAGCCGTTCGTTGCCGCCGCACCAGCGCCATGATGCTGTCGCGCTTGCTCTCGGCATCCGTCATCAGGATCGAGCTGGCATACTGCTCGACCGCGTTGCGCGATATGCGCTGCCCCACAAACGCGACCAGGCCGGTGGCAATGACCAGCGGAATGACAAACAGGATCGTGAGCTGTGCACGAATCGAGAGCATTCGGGGGGAGCCGCATTGCGAGTAGCTGCAATTCGGCGGCCAAGCGGCCATGCCCTGAACTATCTGGCGATTAGCTCACCTGCCGCCCTGCGCAGGCGTGTAAAACCGCAGCTCGATGCACGCAGCTTTTTCCCTTTTGTTACGGGCAAAAAGTAACAGGGGAAGGCGGCGCCTTCCCCTGAATTCGCCTATTTTCCGGCGGGCTGCGGCTGGCCCACGCGCTTGCTCACCGTGAACTTCATCGCGTGGCGGTCGCGATCGGCATCCACCACCAGGTGATCGCCGTGCAGCACTTCGCCATCCAGGATCTTCAGCGCCAGCGGGTCCTGGATGAGCCGTTGGATCGCGCGCTTCATCGGCCGCGCGCCGTAAGCCACGTCGTAGCCTTCGCCGAACAGCAGCTCCTTGGCAGCATCCGTCAGCTCCAGGCTGATGCGGCGCTCCGCCAGCAGCCGCCGCAAATCTTCGAGGCGCAACTCAACGATCCGGGTGAGCTGCTCTTTGCCGAGCGGGCTGAAGATGATGATGTCATCAACCCGGTTCAGGAACTCGGGCTTGAAGTGCGATTGCACCGTCTGCATCACCTGCTGCCGCGCGCGCTCAAATGCCTCCGGCGTGCGCAGGTTCTCGGCCTGCAGATACGACGCGCCCAGGTTCGACGTCATGATGATCACGGTGTTGCGGAAATCGACCGTGCGGCCTTTGCCGTCCGTGAGCCTGCCGTCATCCAGAATCTGCAGCAGCACGTTGAACACATCGCCGTGCGCCTTTTCGATTTCATCGAACAGCACCACCGAATACGGCCGCCTGCGCACGGCTTCCGTCAATTGCCCGCCCTCTTCGTAGCCCACGTATCCCGGCGGCGCGCCGATGAGCCGCGACACCGCGTGCTTTTCCATGTACTCAGACATGTCAATGCGCACCATGCTGTGCTCATCGTCAAACAGGAATTCAGCCAGCGCCCGCGCCAGCTCCGTTTTGCCTACGCCGGTCGGGCCCAGGAAGATGAATGACCCGATCGGCTTGTGCGGATCGCTCAACCCGGCGCGCGAGCGCCGAATTGCATTGGCCACCTTTTGCAGCGCAGCGTCCTGCCCGATCACGCGCTGGCGCAGCCGGTCTTCCATCTCCACCAGCTTCTTCACTTCGCCCTCGAGCATTTTTGAAATCGGGATCCCGGTCCACTTGCTCACGATGCGGGCAACATCTTCTTCATCCACTTCTTCTTTGAGCATGCGTCCGCTGCCCGCTTTGCCGTCGGATTGCGCGCTGAGCCGCGCCAGTTCGTTTTCCGCCTGCCGCAGCTCCCCGTACTCAATGCGCGAGGCGCGCTCAAAATCCCCGCGCTGCCGCGCCTGCTCAAACTGGTGCCGGAGCTGGTCGATTTTCTCCTTCAGCGTCTTGACGTGCGTGATGGCTTCGCGCTCTTCCTTCCAGCGCGCGCGCAGCGCGTTGGCGCGCTCACGAATTTCCGCCAGCTCTTTCTCCACCGCGCGCAGGCGCTCGCGCGAGTTTTCGTCGGCTTCGCGCTTCAGCGCCTGCCGCTCAATTTCCAAGTGCGTGGCGCGACGGTCAAGCTCGTCAATCTCCGTGGGCACCGAGCCAATCTGGATGGCAAGCGATGCCGCCGCCTCATCAATCAGGTCAATGGCCTTATCGGGCAAAAAGCGGTCGCTGATGTAGCGGTGCGAAAGCGTCGCCGCCGCCACGATCGCCGAATCCTTGATGCGAACGCCATGATGCACCTCATAGCGCTCCTTCAGTCCGCGAAGGATCGCAATCGTGTCTTCCACGTTGGGCTCGCCCACAAACACGATCTGGAAGCGGCGTTCGAGCGCCGCGTCCTTTTCGATGTACTTGCGATACTCGTTCAGCGTGGTCGCGCCGATGCAGCGCAGCTCGCCCCGGGCCAGCGCCGGCTTCAGCATGTTGGAAGCGTCAATGGCGCCTTCGGCAGCGCCCGCGCCCACCAGCGTGTGCAGCTCGTCGATGAACAGTATGATCTGGCCCTGCGATTCCTCAATTTCTTTGAGCACCGCCTTCAGCCGGTCTTCAAATTCGCCGCGGTATTTGGCTCCCGCCAGCATCGCGCCCAGATCGAGCGCGATGATGCGCTTGGGCCGCAACACTTCCGGCACGTCGCCTGAAACAATGCGCCGCGCCAGGCCTTCTACGATCGCGGTCTTGCCTACGCCGGGCTCTCCAATCAGCACCGGGTTGTTCTTGGTGCGCCGCGAAAGCACCTGCACCACCCGGCGAATCTCTTCATCACGGCCGATCACCGGGTCCAGCTTGCCCCGCTTCGCCAGCTCCGTCAGGTCGCGGGCATAGCGCTCCAGCGCCTGGTACTTGGCCTCAGGGTTCTGGTCGGTCACCCGCTGCGAGCCCCGCACCGTCGCCAGCGCTTTCAGGATGGCATCGTGCGTCGCGCCGTGCGTCGCCAGGATGCGTTGCGCCGCATCGCCCTTTTGCTGCGAGGCCGCAAGCAGCAGGTGCTCGGCAGATACGTATTCGTCTTTGAACGCTTGCGCCTCTTTGAATGCCTGGTCCAGCAGCGCCTGCGCCGCCTGGCTCAGGCGCGGCTCGGCCGAAGCGCCCGTCACTTTCGGCAGTCGGTTGATCTCGGCCCGCGCCTCGGCAGCCACGGTTTGCGCATCGGCGCCCACTTTTGAAAGCACCGGCGCCACTACGCCTTCGCGGTCTTCAGCCAGCGCTGCCAGCAAATGCACCGGCAGCAATTCCGGATTGCCGTGCTCGCCCGCCAAGTGGCTGGCCGCCTGCACCGCTTCCTGCGCTTTAACCGTCAATTTGTCCCATCGAATTGCCATGCTGTGCCTCGTGTACTGCTACTGATGTCGCGCGCTGGTCCTGCGTTTCTGCCTTCGCGCACGCGCGATAAAAATTAAGGGGCCAATGCTCGGCCCCTCAAACCTGCAGAATGCTTAACTCCTCGGTGCGTTGCGTCACGCCGCCTGGCCCTGCGTCTTTTTTCCGTGGCCTTCAATCGTCTTCTGACCTTGCGCTTGCGTGCTCACGCCCACCTTGATTTGCTTCGGCTTGGCTTCGGCGCGCTTGGCCAGCTTGATCTCGAGCACGCCGTTGTTGTAGCTGGCGTTCACGTCATCGGTGCTCACCGTGTTGGG
>Ga0070739_10005674_pt1 | contig 14114 bp, 11 predicted proteins | sample Coa_R1_7_FD_66445 | JGI IMG/M metagenome (GOLD analysis project Ga0070739, IMG submission 66445) | Surface soil microbial communities from Centralia Pennsylvania, which are recovering from an underground coalmine fire - Coalmine... | ecosystem: Environmental > Terrestrial > Soil > Unclassified ... | reverse complement strand
CGAGCAGCTCGCGGACGAGGCGCGCGCCCGCGGGCGCGGCGCGACGGCGACCGAGTCCTACCTGCGGGCGGCGATCTACTATCACTACGCCAAGCACCTGTTCGCCGACCACCCGGACGAGTATCGCCAGGCGCACGAGCGGATGCTGGCCTGTTACGGCGCCGCCGCGCCCGGCAGCAGCCCGCCGATGGAGCGCCTCGAGATGCCGTTCGAGGGCGGCATGCTGCCGGGCTGGCTGCGGCGCCCGGCCGGCGCGGCGCGGCCGCCGGTGGCGATCATCCTCCCCGGCCTGGACGCCTGCAAGGAGGAGCTGCACGCCTGGAGCAACGCCTTCGTGCGCCGCGGGATGGCGACACTGACCATCGACGGGCCGGGCCAGGGCGAGACGGCCTTCTGGCGGCCGATCCGCCCGAACTGGGAGACGGTGATCGGCCCCGTGATCGACGCCCTGGAGCGGCGCGCCGACGTGGACGCGGCGTGCGTGGGGATCGTCGGCCAGAGCCTGGGCGCCTACTACGCGCCGCGCGCCGCCGCCTTCGAGCCGCGGCTCAAGGCCTGCATCGCCAACTGCGGGCCGTTCGACTTCTCGCTGGCGCTGCCCGAGATGCCGGCCTGCTCGCAGGTGACGTTCCGGGTGCGCTCGGGCGCGGCGACCGACGCCGAGGCGCTGGAGCGGGCGCGCCAGCTCTCGTTGGAAGGCGTGGCCCAGCGCATCCGCTGCCCGCTGCTGATCGTCTTCGGCGCCGGCGACCGGATCATCCCGCCGTCGGAGGGCGAGCGCCTGGCCCGCGCCGCCGCCGGCCCCACCGAGCTGGTGGTCTACGAGGACGGCAACCACGTATGCTTCAACATCAGCTACAAGTTCCGCCCCCTCACCGCCGACTGGCTCGCCGAGCAGCTCGCGGTCTGAACCGCGGCTTGCCGCGGGCGGGCGGTTGGCGTAGGCTTGCGAGGAGGCGGCGCGCACCGCCCGACGCTGTCCGGAGAGACCGCTCGTGAGCAGGATACTGATCCAGGGCGCCACCGTCGTCACGCTGAACGCGGCCGACGAGATCCTCACGCCGGGCGACGTGGTGGTCGACGGCGACCGCCTGGCCTACGTCGGGCCGCCCGACGCGGCGCGGCGCGCCGAGCGCTACGACCAGGTGATCGACGGCGCGCGGCTGGTCGCCATCCCCGGCCTGGTCAACGCCCACACCCACACCTACGCGGCGCTGTTCGGCGGCGCCTCCGAGCAGCTCCCGCTCGACCTCTGGCGGGTGCGAATGCGCGCGCCGGTCCAGCGCCTGAGCGCCGAGCAGGTCCACGTGGGCACCCTGTTCGCCTGCGCCCAGATGCTCCGCACCGGTACCACGACCTGCCTCGACCACTACTTCGCCAACCCCGCGCTGCCCTACTCTGGCATGGCGGACGAGGTGCGGGCGATGGAGGAGGTGGGCATCCGCGCCGCGGTGGCCTACAGCCTGGCCGACCTGCCCTGGGAGGATACGCTGCCGCTCGATGCGGACGAGCTGGCGCGCGTGCGCGACACGGCCAACTGGGTGACCGCCCAGGAGACGGCCCAGACCCTCGACGCCTACGAGGGCTTCCTGGCCGAGTTTCGCGGCCGCCACCCGCGGATCACCTGCCTGGTGGGCCCCTCGGCCGTGCACCGCCTCAGCGATGGCCTGTTCCGCGGCTGCCGGCGCCTCGCCGACCAGTACGGCATCGGCCTGCATCTGCATGTCGGCGAGGCGAAGGCGCATGCCATCCAGTGCCGCCGCCGCTTCGGCACTACGCTCATCGGCCGCCTGGAGCAGCTCGACGTGCTGCGCGACGACGTGTCGATGGCGCACTGCGTCTGGCTGACGGATCCCGAGCTGGACGCCATCGCGCGGGCCGGCGCGACCGTCGTGCACAACCCGGCGAGCAACCTTAAGCTGGGCAGCGGCGTGGCCCGCGTGCGGACCATGCTCGAGCGCGGCGTGCGCGTGGCGCTCGGCACCGACAGCCCTGCCTCGAACGACAACCTGAACATGTGGGAGTCGCTGCGCTGGGCGGGCCTGCTCCACACCTCCAACCAGGTCGACTACCGCGACTGGCCCAGCGCCCGCCAGGTGCTACGGATGGGCACCGTCGCCAGCGCCCACGCCTGCGGCCTGGCCGACCAGGTTGGCTCGCTCGAGGCCGGCAAGCGCGCGGACCTGGTGCTGCTCAGCCGCGACTCGTATCACCTCGCCGCCGACAACAACCTGCCGGTCCAGCTCGTCTACTGCGAGAACGGCGCGTCGATCGACTCGGTCTACGTCGACGGGCAGCTCGTGGTCCACGGCGGCAAGCTGCTGACGATCGACGAGGACGCGCTGTTCCGCGAGGTGGGCCTCGCCCGCGAGGCGCTGGAGGAGGGCTTCGCCGCCGAGGTGGCCCGCGCCGCCGCGCTGGAGGCGCCGCTGCGCGAGATGTACTTCCGCCTGATGGGCGAGTCGGTCGACGGGATCAGTCCATCGGCCGCGTTCAGTTGACCGACCCTAGCGCTCGCCGAGCAAGCCTCGCCGAGCTCGCAATTGCCGTCCAGGCGCGTGGCTACCGGCCGGCCAGTAGCGGTTAGCCGGGCTCCCAGGCCACGTAGATCGTCTTGAGCCAGTAGGGCGAGGTGGCGCCGGCCTGCAACTCCCAGCGTAGAGTGTTCCGACCGCGCTGCAGCAATGGCGTGACGTCGAGCTGCGTGGAGTCCCAAACCTGGCCGGGCCCGTAGTGCCCTTCGTCCGCGGGGCTGCCGCTCCAGACCTGCTGTCCGTTCATGGTTACCTGCACCGGCGCGTTGCCGCGCGTGCGGTCATCGGGCGACGGGGCCAGGTGGAAGATCACCAGCCCCCAGATGCCACGAGCGCCCCTGGGGACCGGGTCGCCGGTAAGGTTGAACGTCGCCTCAAGCCAGCTCTGCCCCGGCTCGCCCAAGCGGAGGAAACAGCCGCCCGGCAAACCATAGCGGTCGCCGCTTACGAACTCCGTTCCACCGCTGTGCACGGTAAGATCGAAGCACTCGCTGAAGTCCCAGTAGAACTCCTGGTGCTGCGCGGCGGCCGCCAGCAGGGCCCCCGGCGCGCCGCGAGCCGGCGAGGCGGCGTCGGCGCTGGCGGGGAGCGCGATCGGAGCGGCGGCGAGCAGCGCCGCCAGCAGGGTTGCCAGGCGCCGCGCCAGGAGCGGCGCCGGGGCCGCGCTGAACGGTCGCGCCCGCCCGTGCCTGGCCCACCGCGCCCCGCGCCAACCGCTCATGCGCGCCTCCGCTACGGCGCCGGGAAGGTGCACTCCACCGACAGCGTGGGAGGGATCTGCCGGTAGCGCGGGTCGGGATCGGGATACTCGCGCACGCCGCGCGCGGTAACGCGGATGCGGTGGTCGCCGCGGACGGCGGGCAGGTCCGGCGCGGCCACCTGCAGCGTCTCGCGGTCCGCATCCGGCATCGGGCGGCCGTCGAGCTGCCAGTCGAAGTCGAACAGGTCGGTGTAGCGCGGCGACACGAAGGCGTTGAAGCTCATCAGGCTGAATGCCGTGGGCTGGCGCGGCTCGAAGGTGAGGCCGAGCTGGTAGATCGTCGCGCTGTCCGCGGCGGTGTTGCAGACGGGCGGGCCGAGCGCCAGCCGCACCGTGAAGGGATGGCTCGGGTCGAAGCTGCGCGAGTCGCCCGCGTTGACGAACAGGGTATAGGTGCCGGGGTCCAGGTCCTGGACGATGATCTCCGGCCGCTCGAATTGGATCACGCGGGCGCCGCTCTCGGCCGAGCGGGCCACGAACCAGCGGCCGATCTCGACCTCGTCGGGCGGGTCGCGGTACAGGTAGAGGTCCAGGTCGTACCAGAGGTCGCCCAGGTACAGGTGCGCGGCGCGGGGACCCGGGCCGACGCGGAACTTGTAGGCGCGCACCTGCTCCGTATGAACGAGCGCATCGCGCAGCGTCACGCCCTCGGCGTCGGGCGCGCCGAGGAAGCAGGCCGTGGTGAAGCTGTCGTACTCGCCCTCGCAGGCCACCTGGCCGCGAGCCGGGGCCGCCGGCGCGAGGCCCAGGAGCGCGACGGCCACGACGAGCACCAGACCGCGCGATCGGTGCAGCACGGCTCCCCCCAACGCGCTCAGGACACGCCCAGGCCCCGGCAACCTCCAGCGGGCGCTCGATGGCCCCTACAGTACTGCGCGGCACGCCGATGCGCAAGAGGCCTCCCACCCGGGCCTCATTCCCCGCCGCTGTCCTCCTGCCGCCGCACCTGGCGGTAGAGGTGGCTGAAGTCGGCGGAGTAGAGGTGGGAGCGGCGGTCGGCGGCGTGCTGGCGCAGGGCCGGGTCGAGGGCAGGGCCGACGAGGACGAGTGCCTGCTTGGTGAAGCGGGCGGCGCGTACGCGCGCGGCGATGTCGGCCAGCGTACCGCGCAGGACGACCTGGTCCTCCCAGGTCGCGCGGTAGACGACGGCTACCGGCGTCTCGGGCGGGTAGCCGCCGGCGCGCAGATCGGCCACCACCGCACTCATCGCGGCGACGCTGAGGAACAGCACCAGCGTCGCGCCGTGGCTGGCCAACGCGCGCAGGTCCTCGTTCGCCGGCCGGTCGGTGCGGCTCGGGCGCCGGGTGAAGATGACCGTCTGGGCGATACCCGGCACGGTCAACTCGGCCCCGAGGACCGCTGCCGCGGCGAAGGCCGAGCTAACGCCGGGGACGATCTCGTAGGGGATGCCCGCCGCCTCGCAACGCACGAGCTGCTCGTGAAGGGCGCCGTACAGCGAGGGATCGCCGCTGTGCACGCGGGCCACCGTCTGGCCGGCGGCGCAGGCCGTCTCCATCCGCGCCCACACCTCTTCCAGAGTCAGGCTGGCGCTGCCGACGATCTCGGCGTCGGGCCGCGCGAAGGCGCGGATGCCGGGATGAACCAGCGAGTCGGCGTAGATCACCAGGTCGGCCTCGCCGATCAGCCGCCGGCCCTTCAGCGTGAGCAGCTCTGGATCGCCGGGCCCGGCGCCGATGAAGTAGATCTTGCCCGTCATCGCCGCTCCGCCTCCTCGCGGGCGCCGGCGGCCGGCGCCGCCCGCCGGCCGCCGCGCACGATCAGCAGGGAGAAGTAGTCCGGGACGCCGGCCGGTAGGGTATCCAGGTCGCGGACGATCCGCTGCTCGGGACGGCCGACGCGCTCGACCCAGACCGCGGCGGCACCCGCCGCGGCGATCGCGGCGCGCAGCGCCGCCAGGCGCTGGCCGGGCTTGAGCAGGACCACGGTATCGTACTCGCGGAGGGCCCGAGACAGGTCCGCCGCGGCGTAGGTCGCGGGCAGGACGGCGAGCCGCTCGTCGCCATCGGCCAGCGGCTCGGCGAGCGCCGCCGCGGCCGCGCCGCCGGACCACACGCCCGGTACCACCCGCACCGTTATCTCCGGGTGGCGCGCGCGCAGCGGCAGCAGGGCGTGGACGAACGTGCTGTACAGTAGCGGATCGCCCTCGGTCAGGAAGACGCCCAGCCGGCCACCGCGCAGGCGGGCGGCGATGGCGTTGCCGTTCGCGTCCCACTGCGCCTCGGCCCGCTCGCCGCGGCGGGCGGGATAGACCAGCGGGACGATCTCCTGGCGCGCGGCATCGAGGTAGTCCGCGGCGATCTGGCCGGCATAGCTCGCCGCGCCCGCGTGCCGCGTCGGCAGGAACACCACCGCTGCCTGGCGCAGCAGCCGCAGGCCTTTGACCGTGATCAGCTCCGGGTCGCCCGGCCCGAGACCGATCCCGTACAGCATGCCGGCCGCACCCGCCGGCGCGCTCACGCCGGCGCCCCGCCGTCCGGCGCCGGCCGCCAGGCGGCGAGCACGAACACCGGGTTCTGAGCGACGAGATGGGTCAGGCCGGCCAGGTCGCCGCCGCGGGCAACGCCGAGCTGGACCAGCTCGCAGGCCCAGCCGCGGGCCCGCAGCCAGCCGAGCGCCGCCTGGAGGTGCTCGAGGGTGGCGAAGTTGGCGACCAGCCGCCCGCCGGGACGCAGGCGGGCGGTCGCGCAGGCGAGCAGCGCCTCCAGCCGCCCGCCGGTCCCGCCCAGGAAGACGGCGTCCGGGTCGGGCAGCGCGTCCAGCGCCTCGGGCGCCTCGCCGGCGACGATCGCCAGGCCGGGCGCGAAGCGGGCGGCGTTGGCCTGCAGGTGGGCAAACTGCGCCGGATCGCGCTCGACGGCGTACACCTGCCCGCCGACCGCGAGCGCCGCCGCCTCGACGCTGACCGAGCCGCAGCCCGCGCCCACGTCCCAGACCACCGCACCGGGGCGAAGGCGGAGCTTGCTCAGGCTCACCGCGCGCACCTCCGCTTTGGTGATCTGGCCGTCGCGGTGCGCGTAGGCGCTCTCGGGCCGCCCGAACATCCCCGCGTCGGCGGGAACGTCGCCGCGTGCAGCGCCGGCGGTCGGGTCCGCGGAGCCGACGAGGAGTGTGCCGCCCGCGGCCAGCAGGACCAGAACGTTCAGCGGCGCGAAGGCGCGCCCGGGTAGGTCGGACAGGGTGCAGGCCGTGTGACGCTCGGCGGCGCCGCCGAGATGCTCGAAGACGTGGGCCGGTCGCTCGGCGGCGCCGGCCGCCAGCAGGCCAGCGGCGATCGCCGCTGGCGTGTTGCGCTCGTCGGTGAGGAAGGCGACCTTCGGCGCGGCCAGCGCCCGCGGCAGGAGCGGCGCGAGCGGCCGGCCGTGCGCGCTCAGGACCACCGCGTCGTGCCAGCTCTCGCCCAGACGGGCGAAGGCGAGCGGCACCGAGCCGACGTGCGGCTCGACGACCACGCGTCCGGGCCCGAGTCGCCGCGCGAGCAAGGGGGCGATGCCGTAGAAGCAGGGGTCGCCCGAGGCGAGCACGACGGGGCGCTCGGGAGGCTCGGCCGCCGCTAGTCGCTCGACGAGCGCGTCGAGGTTGGCCCGCAACACGAAGCGCTCGGCCGGATGCTCGGCGAAGAAGGCCAGGTGGCGCTCCCCGCCGCAGAGCAGCGTGGCCGCCTGCACCTGGCGCCGCGCGCGCGGCGCCAGGCCGGCCGGCCCGTCGTCACCCAGCCCGACGACGTGGACCACGGCCCGGCCCGTCCGACCCGCGGTAGCTCGTCCCGGTTCGGCTCCTGGCGCCACTCGCCCCTCCGTTATCGTCGCCTCGCCGGCGCGCCGGCGCCCGTTCGGCGGCCAGCCCGCCGACGTGCTCCCGAGCCGTTGCTGTCGTCGCCTCGTGGTGCCGTCCGCGGCCGGCCCGCTCAGCCACCCGCGGCCTGGCCGAGCAGGGTGCCGTCGAAGTCGAACAGCAGGCAGTCGACCGCCAGCGCGCCGTTCACCACGGCGCGGCACTGCGCGCAGACCAGCTCGGCCAGGCGGTCGAACACCTCGCGCAGGCCGGCGGCCAGCGCTAGCTCCTGGAAGTGCCGCGCCGTGTTCGCGCCGCGGATCGCCGCCTGCAGCTCCGCCGACGCCCCGCAGCCGGCCGCGACCGTGGCCAGGAAGCCGACGTCGACCTGGTTGCCGGCCACGTGCGTCATCATGTGGCCCTGGGCGATCTTGGACATCTTGCCGACCATCCCCACCAGCGTGGCGCGCTCCACGCCGCGCCGCGCGCAGCGGCGAAGCGCCTGCCCGGTGAACTCGCCCATCTCGACGAAGGCCAGCTCGGGCAAGGGCAGCAGCGCCTGCGCGTACTTCTCACTGCGGCTCCCGGTGCTGAGGACCAGGTGGGTCTGACCGTTGGCCGCCGCGACGTCGATCGCCTGCTCCACGCTGGCCCGCCAGGCGGCGGTCGAGTAGGGGATCACCAGCCCGCTCGTCCCGAGGATCGACAGGCCGCCGACGATCCCCAGGCGGCCGTTCAGGGTGCGCCGCGCCAGCTCCTCGCCCCGCGGCATCGAGATCTCGACGCGCAGCCCCTGCTCCCGCAACGCGCAGCCCGCCGCCGCGCTCACGTGCTCGCCGATCATCCGCCGCGGCACCGGATTGATCGCCGGCCCGCCCACCGCCAGGCCCAGGCCCGGCCGCGTGACGACTCCCACGCCCGCGCCGCCGGCCAGCTCGATCCCCGGCCCGTCGCGAAATTCGACCCGCGCGACGACCTCGGCCAGGTGGGTCACGTCGGGATCGTCGCCAGCGTCCTTGATCACCGCGCACTCGGCCGCGCGGGCGTCGAAGCAGCAGCGCTCGAGGCGGAACGTGGCGTCGACGCCGGCCGGCAGGTGGATCGTAACGTCCTCCTGCGGCTGCTGCGCCAGCAGCGCCCGCGTCGCCGCCGTCGCCGCCGCCGTCGCGCACGACCCGGTCGTGTAGCCGCGCCGCAGCTTCCGTCGCCGCACCGGGGTCAGGATCTCGCCGTCTTCCACCAGTTGTCCAGTACTGAGTCCTGAGTGCTGAGTACTGAGTACTGAATGCTATCAGCCGTCAGCCGATAGCTGATAACTGACAGCCTCACTCAGTACTGGGTACTCAGTACTTTAGCCGTGGCGCCTGGGCCAGCGCGAGGTGGCCCAGCGCGTTCAGGGCGGCAGCGGCCAGGGCCGAGCCGCCACGCGTGCCGAGCACGGTGACGTACGGGATGGCGCGGCGCGTCAGCTCCTCTTTGGCCTCGGCGGCGGCGACGAACCCGACCGGCGTGCCGACGATCACCGCCGGCGGCGCGCCGCCGGAGTCCAGCAGGTCGAGGAGCGCCAGCAGCGCCGTGGGCGCGTTCCCGATCGCGACCAGGCCGCCCGGCCAGGCGTTGGCCAGGGCCGCGATGCCCGCCGCGGTGCGCGTGACGCCCGTCGCGCGAGCGCGCTCGGCGGCATCAAACGCCGCCACGGCGACGTGGAGCGGGCAGCCGAGGCGCGCCAGCGGTCCGGCGTCCACCCCGGCGCCGACCATGCGCACGTCCACCACCACCGAACACCGCTCGCGGAGCGCGGCCACGGCCGCCTCGACGGCGCGCGAGTCGATGCGGATGGCGTCGATCAGGGTCAGGTCGCCGGCGGCGTAGACCAGCCGCGCCGCCACCGCCCGCGCGCCGGGCTCGGCCGGGAGCCGCGCGCCGAGCTGCGCCTCGACGTAGGCCAGGCTGCGGGCCTCGATCTCGGCCGGGGGGCGCCCGTAGCGCGCGAGGAGCGTCACGCCGCCTCCGCTCGCCAGGCGGCGCAGGCCGCGGCGAACCGCTGCGCCAGCAGCGGCGTGCCGGCGAAGTGCAGGTGCACGTAGGAGGCGAGCAGGCCGCCGCGAGCGTAGCCCTCGGCCGGCGGCTGGCGGCCGGCGACGCGGTAGGCGGCGGGGGCGCCGCGGGCCAGGGCCCCGCGCGAGTAGTGGAACTCGTGGCCGCGGGCCGGCTCGCCGGCCCGAAACAGCAGCGAGTCGCGGGCGGCCACCAGCTCGCGGTAGCCCAGGCTCAGCCGCGCCCCCTGCAGGCTCACCTCGCCCGGCACCAGCCCGAGCAGCGGGTGGCGGCGGCCGTCGGCGTCGACGATCGCGCGGGTGAGGTACATCAGGCCGCCGCACTCGGCGTAGATCGGCAGCCCGCGCCGCGCCAGCGCCCGCAGCTCGCCGAGCAGCGGCCGGTTCGCCGCCAGCTCGGCGGCGAAGCGCTCGGGGAACCCGCCGCCGAGGTAGACCCCCGACGTGCCGGGCGGCAGGGCGGCGTCGGCCAGCGGACTGAACTCGCGCACCTCCAGCCCCTGGGCCGCGAGCAGGTCGAGGGCGTCGACGTAGTAGAAGCCGAAGGCGCGGTCGCGGGCCACGGCCAGGACCGCCCGCGGCGGAATAGGCGCCGCGGGGAAGGGCGACTCCGCGGGAGCGGTCGCGCCGGGCGCGGCGAGGCGCAGCAGGCGCGGCAGGTCGACCGCCCGCCCGACCGCGTCCGCCGCTCGCACGAAATAGCCCTCGTCGACGCCCCCTTCCGCCGGCGGGACCAGCCCCAGGTAGCGCTCCGGCAGGTGCAGGTCGGCCTCGCGCGGCAGCGCCCCGAGCACCGGCAGGCCGGCGCGCTCTTCGATCGCCTGGGTGAGCGCCGCCTGGTGCGCCGCGCTGCCGACGCGGTTCAAGATCACCCCCACCAGGCGCAGCGCGGGGTCGAAGGCGCGGAAGCCGAGCACGGTGGCGGCCGCGCTGCGCCCCTGGCGGCTGGCGTCGACGACCAACACCACCGGCAGCCCGAGCAGCCTGGCGACCTCGGCCGTGCTCGCCGCGTCGCCCGCGCCGAGCCGGCCGTCGTACAGGCCCATCACTCCCTCGATCACGGCGACGTCGGCCGTGGCGGCCGCGCGGGCGAACAGCGCGCGCAGCGTTTGCGGCGGCAGCAGCCAGCTATCGAGGTTGCGGGACGGCCGGCCGGTGGCCCGCGCGTGGTAGCCCGGATCGATGTAGTCCGGCCCGACCTTGAACCCCTGCACGCGCAGCCCACGCGCTACCAGCGCGCCCATCAGGCCGGTCGCGATCGTGGTCTTGCCGACGCCGCTGGCAACGCCCGCGATCACCAGCCCGTTCATCGCGCCGCCCCCGCCGACCCGGGCGGCGCGACGAGGCGCGCTTCGGCCTCCGGTTCGACGCTCGCCGTCTCCTCGACGCAGCCGACGAGCTCCGGCCAGGCGGCGCGCGCGCGGTCGAGGAGCGCGGCGATCAGGCGGGGATCCGGCCCGAAGTGCGCGCCGACGGCCACCCGTATCCCCGGGTAGAACAGCCGGGCAGCGTCGACCTGCCAGGCGATCCGCCGCACCAGCAGCCCCGTATTGACGAAGTAGGGAATGACCAGCACCCGCCGTGCCCCGAGCAGCGCGCAGCGCCGCAGGCCGGCCGGCACGCACGGCGCGGCCAGGCTGACGAAGCAGACCTCTACCGCGGCGTAGTCGCCGCGCTCCTGGAACAGCCGCGCCGTGGCGTACAGGTCGGCGTTGGCCCGCGCGCTGGTGCTCCCGCGCCCGACGAGCAGGACGGTGGTGGCGGGCGGGAGAGGGGCCGGGGGGAAGGGGCCATCCCCCCCGAGCATCCGCTCGACCTCGGCGCAGCGGACCGCGACGAGGTCGAGCAGGCGCTCATGGCCGGCCAGGGGCTGCGCCAGGCGAATCTCGGCCGGCGCGTGGCGCGCACGGGCCGCGGCCACCACCGCCGGCATGTCGCGCGTGCCGTGCTCGCCGAAGTGGAGCAGCACCGGCACGGCCAGGATCCGCCGTGCGCCGCGCGCCACCGCCCGCGCGAACGCCTCGGCGATCGACGGCGCGACCGGCCCGGCGAACTCCAGTACGCCGGCCTCGACGGCGAGGCCCGGCCGCGCCGCTCGCACGGCGTCGGCCACGGCCAGAAACTCCTCGGCCCCGGCCCGGTCGCGGCTGCCGTGGCCGAGCAGGACCAGGGCGGCATCCCTCATGCTTGCACCCCCCGCGCCGCCACGCGACCGAGTCGCCTGCTCGGCGACCGTCCGCACCGGCCTGGCCCCCTCATGCCCGGACCCTCCGCACGGCACCGGCCAGCGCCGCGCCGTCCAGGTCGCCGAGCCGCAGGTAGCGCGCGCCCAGGGCGGCGGCGACCTCGCGGGCCAGGCCCAGCCGCAGGGGACCCGTCTCGCTGTCGATGACGACCGAGGCCACGCCGCGCTGCTGGAGCTGGTCGCCCAGCAGGCGGATCTCGGCCATCACGTCGCCCGGTCCGCCGAGGGGCACGTTCGCCCGCCCGTCCGAGATCAGCACCAGCAGCGGCAGCGTCTCGGCGCGGCTGGCCTGGTGGCGGTCCAGCGTGCGGCAGGCGACAGTCAGGCCGTGGGCGAGAGGGGTGCGCCCCCCCGTCGGCAGCTCGCGCAGGCGCGCCTCGGCCAGGTCCACGCTGTTCGTCGGCGGCAGCAGCAGCTCGGCCCCCCGCCCGCGGAAGGCGACGAGTCCCACCTGGTCGCGCTTGCGGTAGGCGTCGAGCAGGAGGGCGAGGACGGCGCCCTTGGCCGCGGCCATCCGCTCGCGCGCCCCCATCGAGCCGGAGGCGTCGACCACGAACAGGATCAGGTTGTTCAGCCGCGTCTCGCGGACTTTCTGCCGCAGGTCCTGCGCCTCCAGGCGGAGGGCTAACTCCTCACCCCCCCTGCCCCCCTCGCCCCTTGTGGGCGAGGGGGGAGAGGACCAGGGAACCTCTCTCCCCCCACCCCCCTCTGCCCGACGCGGGGAAAGGGGAAGCGCGAGGGAACCCCTCTCCCCCCGCCCCCCTCTCCCCGGCGCCGGGAAAGGGGGAGCCTGACTGAGGGACAGTCCTACGCCCCGCGTCCACTCCCCTCCCCGCGTCAGGGAGGGGCCGGGGGTGGGGTTCGCCTCTCTCACCTTCCCATCTCGGTCCCCCTCCCCCCCCGTGTGGGAGGGGCCGGGGGCGAGGGGACGCTCCCGCCGGCGCTTCTGGTGCGGCGCGGCGGCGCGGAGGGTGGCGTCGAAGGCGAGGTCGCGCGGGCGCCCGCGCGGGACGGCGGCGCGCACGTAGTGGCCGACCGGCTCGGACGCGGCCTCCGCGGGCAGCACGATCGCCTTCGAGCGCCGGCCCCGCCGGCCGGCCCGGGGGCGCGGCGGCGCCGGCGCGGCGAGGGCGGGCGGCGGCGGCGGCGCGCTCGGCGCGAAGACCCGCTCCGGCCCCGCGCCCGCCGGGCTATCGCCTCTCTCGTCGCCCGGCGACTCGCCGGTCGGAGCGTCGCCGGCCTCGCGGCCCGGCGGCTCGCCGGTCGCGGCATCCTCCGCGTCGCCGGCCGGCGGCTCGCCTTCGCCCACGGGCGACTCGCGGTCGTCGGGCGACGGCTCCGACGACTCGTCTGCTCCCCTCCCCCCTGGTGGGGGAGGGGCTGGCGGCGAGGGGGGCGGCGGGTTGCGCTCCAGGTAGCGCTGGATCGACTCGTCGAGCCGCTCGCGGTTGAGCTCGGGCTGCTGGAACGGCTGGCGGCGACGGCGGTGGAGCAGGGCCAGGACCGCCGCGTCGCGCACGTCGCCCTCGGTCACCACGCGCCGGCCCGCGTAGGCGGCAAGGGTCAGGGCGGTCTTGTACATCACGATGTCCGCGCGCAGACCGTCGACCTCGAAGTCGCAGCAGAGCTGGGTGATCAGCCCGAGCATGTGGTCGTCGAGCCGCACGCTCGGCAAGAGCGCCCGCGCAGCCAGGATGCGGGCGCGCTCGGCCGCCTCCGCCTCCGCCCAGGCCGCAGCGAACGCTTGCGGGTCCTGCTCGAAGGCGATCCGCCGGCGGACGACCGTCGCTCGGTCGGCGGGCGCCGGCAGGCCCGCCACCTCCACGGCCAGGGCGAAGCGATCCAGGAGCTGCGGGCGCAGGTCGCCCTCCTCCGGGTTCATCGTGCCGACCAGGATGAACTGCGCCGGGTGGCGCACGGACACCCCCTCGCGCTCGACGTAATTCACGCCCATCGCCGCGGCGTCGAGCAGCACGTCCACCAGGTGATCGTTGAGCAGGTTTACCTCGTCCACGTACAGGATGCCGCGGTTGGCGGCGGCGAGCAGGCCGGGCTCGAAGTGACGCTCGCCCTCCTTGATCGCGCGCTCCAGGTTCAGCGTGCCCACCACGCGGTCCTCGGTGGCGCCCACCGGCAGCTCGACCAGCGGCACGCGCCGGCGCTCGGAGGCCCCCTCACCCTCCTGCCCCCCTCTCCCACGGCGGAGAGAGGGGGAGGAGACGCGAGCGCTGTGCGAACCACCCGTCCCTGGTCTCCCCCTCGCCCCTTGTGGGAGAGGGGGTTGGGGGGTGAGGGGAAACCGCGCCTCGCAGTCCTCGCACCACGTATCCGGCGCGGCGGGGTCGCAGGCGTAGGGGCAGCCGGCGATGACCTCGATCTCGGGCAGCAGGCTGGCCAGCGCGCGGACGGCGGTCGACTTCGCCGTGCCCTTCTCGCCGCGGATCAGCACGCCGCCGATGCGCGGGTTGATCGCGTTCAGCACCAGCGCGCGCTTCATCCCGTCCTGGCCCACCAGCGCCGTGAACGGGAAGACCGGCCGTCCGCTCCCCATCATCGTGACACCCCCCGCTCCTCGAGCTGCCCCTCCAGCTCCAGGTAGATCTGCTTCAGGCGCTCCTCGGTCCCCGCCTCCGGCTGCTCCCACAGCCCGCGCTCGACGGCCTCGAGCAGTCGCTCGATCATCGCTCGCAGCGCCCAGGGGTTCTTCTCCTGCAGGAAGCGCTGCA
>Ga0070739_10005671_pt1 | contig 14117 bp, 11 predicted proteins | sample Coa_R1_7_FD_66445 | JGI IMG/M metagenome (GOLD analysis project Ga0070739, IMG submission 66445) | Surface soil microbial communities from Centralia Pennsylvania, which are recovering from an underground coalmine fire - Coalmine... | ecosystem: Environmental > Terrestrial > Soil > Unclassified ... | reverse complement strand
TGCCGGCCGAGCCGCAGATCCGCCTCGACCCGCTGCTCCAGCACGCCGCGCCGCGCGTCCTCGAGCCGGCTCGCCTCGGCGGACAGCACCGGGCCAGGCACCAGGTCGGTCAGCGCGTCGCCGCGCCACACCGACAGCGCCTCGCGCAGCGAGGAGGCCGCGTTGCCCACGTCGCCGGCGGCCAGCGCGCTGCGGCCGGTCCTGGCCCGCTGCTCGAACAGCCGCAGGTCCAGCTCGCCGGGCTCAAGCAGGATCCGGTAGCCCTGCGGCCTGGTCTCCAGCAGCTGCCGGATGCCGCCGGTCGGACCGCAGGCCAGCGCCTTGCGCAGCTGGTAGACGTAGGTCTGCACGGTTTTGCGGGCCAGGCGCGGCGGCTCGTCGTCCCAGAGCTCCTCGATCAGCGTGGGGATCGGGACCACCTGGTCCGCGTGCAGCAGCAGGGTGGCGAGCACCCGGCGCGGCATAGCGGCGGGCGGGGTGACGTCGACCTGATCGTCGCGGACCTCGATCGGTCCGAGTACTGCGAACTGCACCGTCCCCACCTCGCGTCCCCGAGGAACCGGCCGCCGTGACTGGTCGGCCAGAAAAAAACCAGCTGTGTGGTTTTTAGCATGGCCAGCCGGGATCGGCAACCCGTTCGAGGGCGCTGCCATCGGGCTTGACTCCGTTTAACCAGGCATTGCGGCAAGCCTGTACTCAAAAACCGCTGGGATGGTATGGTTTACTGTCGACGCAGGCTTCTCTGAAGCCGCAGTCCGTGCGAACGCGTCCAGCGAAGGGCGTGCGTGGAACCGGAAGTGAGCACATGATCAAACAGGAGCGGGCCGAGCGCACTCGGGAAGCGATCATCCGCGCCGCCGCCGCGGTCTTCGAACGCGACGGTTTCACCGCGGCCCCGCTGGGTGAGATCACCCGCCTGGCCACCGTGACCAAGGGAGCGCTCTACTTCCACTTCGCCTCGAAGCGGGACCTCGCGCTCGCCGTGGTCAACGAGGCCGCCGACACGGTGCACTGGCTGCTGGAGCACGCCCGCCGGCGGCAGACCGCAGAGCTGCCGCTGCAGATCCTGATCGACCTGAGCCACGCCCTGGTCGGGCGGCTCGCGGACGACCAGGTCCTGCGCGCGGGACTGCGGCTGGGCACCGACGAGGACCTGCACCCGGGACGCGTCGGCCTGAGTCTGGACTGGGCCGGCGTGGTCGACGAGGTGCTGCGCCGGCCGGGAGCCGCGGACGCCGCGTCGCCGAGTCCTGATCTCGGCACGCTGCCCGCGCAGCGCCCGCCGTCGGACTCAGCCGCGGCAGAACGGCCGAGCCTCGGCAAGGACCCGCTCGCCTGCGTGCTCACGGGCCTCGAGCTGCTCTTCCGCCGCTCGCCGAAGCTGGTCGGGCAGGAGACGCTCACCTCGGTCTGGCGGCTGCTGCTGCCCGGTCTGATCGACTCCGGCGAGGCGGAGCGCTACGAGCCCTCCGGCACCGGCTCCGGCTGAGCGATCGACCGGAACACCGCCGCGTGGTCGCGGGCCCAGGTGCGGAAGCTGGCCGCCGGCCTGCCGGTCACCAGTTCGACGGTGCGCTCGACCTGGCACTTCGCGTTCGCCTCGCGACGGCGCAGGTGCTGCGCCAGCGCGTCGGCGATCGGCCGCGGGTAACGCCGCGTCAGATCCCGGTGCGCCTGCTCCAGCGAGATCTCCTCGAACCACAGCTGCCGCCCCAGTGTCTCAGCGAGCTGCTGTGCCTGCTCTGCGCTGCTGATCGCGGCCGGACCCGTCACCGAGTACGCGCGGCCCTCGTGCCCCGGCTCGGTCAGCGCCCTGACGGCCACCTCGGCCACGTCCCGCGGATCCACGCAGGCCACCCGCGCCGAGCCGAACGGAGCGCGCACCACGCCGTCGACCAGCGACCGGGCCCAGCCCAGGGTGTTCGACATGAAGGAACGCGGCCGCACGAAGGTCCAGAGCAGTCCCGAGGCCTCAAGCCGTCGCTCACAGTCGCGATGCCAGCAGGTGATCAGATCGTCGGCGTCCGCGTCGGTCACCGTCAGCGCCGAAAGCCGCACCACGTGCTTGACGCCGGCCCGCGCGGCCGCCGCAACCAGGTTCTCGTCCTGCTCCGGCCGCAGCGGATCGTTGGTCGCGATGAACGCCCGCTCAGCGCCCTGAAATGCCCGCGCCAATGCCGCCGGGTCGGAGAAATCGGCGGCGGCCGCCTCGACGCCGGGGCCGCGCACGGCGATCCGCTTCGGATCCCGCGCGACCAGTCGCAGCGGGAATCCGGCCGCGGCAAGCCGGCCCGCCACCGCCGCGCCGACTGTTCCCGATGCCCCCGTGACCAGGATCATGATTCAAAGCGTGGAAAGAACACCACCGGATTGCCCTGCGGCAGCAGGCCCTTGAGCAGCAGCTGCCACATCCGCTCCACCCGCTGCATCAGGTCCTTGTGGCCGGAGACCACCTGGGAGACGACCTGCGCCCCGGTGAACGAGGAGACGATGAACTCCGCCATCATCCGCACGTCGACCCCGCGCTCCAGCTCGCCGCGCTCCTGGGCCTGCGCGAGCAGCTGCGAGGTCAGCTCCTGCCACTGGTCGTACGGCAGCGGCATCGGACGGCTGTAGGTGCCCTGCTCGATGATCATCCGCACCCCGGCCTTCACGACCGGGTTGTTCTGGATCAGGTGCGCCCAGCGGAAGGAGATGTCGATGAGCTTCTGCAGCGGCGGGGTGTCCGTCGCCATCACGCTGCCGATCAGCTCGGCGGCGGCCTCCTCCTCGGCGTCGATGATGGCGAAGGCCAGCTCCTCCTTCGAGGTGAAGTGGAAGTAGAGCGCGCCCTTGGTGACCCCGGCGCGGGCGAAGATGTCGGCCATGCTGGTCGCCAGGAAGCCGGCGTCGGCGAAGGCCTCGGCGGCCGCCAGAATGACCGCCTCGCGAGTGCGTACCGCTCGTTCCTGCTGTGCCATGACGTTCCCCGGCCTTCGCGCTGGTTCGAATGGAACTAAAACCACACAGACGGTATCACCGCGGGGTAGTCCCTGTAACGTCCCCTGGAGAACTGCCTGCTACCACAGACGATAGCTCGCTTTGCCCCAGTCCGACCAGGGCTGTGAAGGCAAACTCGACCCTTGCCGACTAAACAATCCTACTGGTAGGTTTGTTTGGTATCGACGCCAGCCAGGGCGTCCTCGGGGAGGGCTCCTGCAATGATCGGTTCACTGCAAGACGCGCACAAACCGGCACCGGGCTCGACACGCTCCACTTCCTTCACCGCAACCACCGCGACCACCGACACCGCCGCGCAGGCGGCTCCGGAGGCCGTGGCCGGTTCAGCCGCCGCCACGGCGTCCAACTTCTTCGAACAGCCGGTCCCGCGCCGCTTCGTACACCGCGCCTCGGTAGCCGAGGTGCTGCTCACCGGGTTCGCGAAGGACGGTCGGCCGGACACGTTTCTGCTCGCTGCCCAGTGGCCCCGCGGTCACAGTTTCTACCGCACCGCCCGTGGTGTCCACGATCCGCTGCTGTTCGCCGAGACGGTGCGCCAGGCGGGGTTGCTCATCAGCCACGTCGGCTACAAGGCACCGCTCGCGCACGCGGCCCTGATGCGCAACCTCAGCTACGAGGTGACCGCGGCTGGACTCGTCTGCGCGGGCACGCCGACGGACCTGATCCTTTCCGCGATCTGCACGGACGTGCGCTTTCGCAAGGACGTGCTGCTCGGCTTCCAAATCACCACGGTGCTGCGCCGCGGCTTGGAACTCGAGCCCGTCGGCATCGGCCGTGGCGAACTCCAGTGCATATCACCGGCTGCATATCGCAGGCTGCGCGGCGGCGCGGGGGCCGTCTCGCCGCCCGCCGATCCAGCCCCACTGCCCGAGCCGGTTTCTCCCGCCCTCGTCGGCAAGGACGCCCGCGCCGACGTCGTGCTCAGCCGCACCGATGCCGACGACACTTGGCTCCTCAGGTGCGACACCGCGCACCCGGTGCTCTTCGACCACCCGGTCGACCACGTACCCGGTATGGCCTTGATCGAGGCGATGCGTCAGGCCGCGCACTGCATGCTCTATCCGCAACGCACTGTGATGGTCCGTCTCAAGGCCACATTCGAACGTTACGTCGAACTCAGCGAGCCGACCTCGGTGCGTGCGATCATCGAGGATACGGAGGCTGACGGTTCGGTACGCGTGCGAGTCGAACTGACCCAGTCGGACCGACAGGTGGCCGTCGGTTGGTGTTCCTGCCGCAGCTTCGTCTGACGAATGCGGCTCCTGATCCGGTAACAGATGCGTTCCGGTGACTGCGATTTGATTCTCGCCCCGACGGCTTTGCCGAGTCCGCTGCGGCTCGGCAATCCGCCGGGGCGAGCGGCTTCTCAGGTCCGGATGCCGAACTTCGACAGCCGCCGATCGGCCAGCGGAGTACCGCCGGTCTGGCAGGTCGGGCAGTACTGCAGCGCGGAATCGGAAAAGCTGACCTCGCGGATGGTGTCCCCGCAGACCGGGCAGGCCTCGCCGGTACGCCGGTGCACCCGCAGGCCGGTCTTCTTCTCCTCCTTGAGCGTCGCGGCGCGCTGGCCGACCGAGCGCTTAACCGCGTCGCTGAGCACCGTGCGGATCGCCGCGTGCAGCCGCTCCACCTCCTCCGGAGTGAAGCTCGACGTCAGCTTGAAGGGGGAGAGCTTCGCGGTGTGCAGGATCTCGTCGCTGTACGCGTTACCGATGCCGGCGATCGTGGTCTGCTCAGTCAGCAGGCCCTTGATCTGCTTGCGCCGATCGGCCAGCAGCGCCGCGAGCGTGGCGACGTCCAGTTCAGGGTCGAGTGCGTCAGGCCCCAGCCGCGCGATGCCCGGCACTTCCATCGGGTCCTGCACCACGTACACCGCCAGCCGCTTCTGCGTGCCGGCCTCGGTCAGATCCCAGCCGCATTCGCCCTCCAGATGCACGCGCAGTGCGAGCGGCCCCCTGCCCGGCTTCGCCGGCGTGGTCGGCATCGTGTCGCGCCACTGCAGCCATCCGCCCCGCGACAGGTGGCACACCAGGTACCTCTCGCCGATCTTCACCGCGAGGAACTTGCCGTGCCGCTCGGCGCCGCGCACCGTGGCGCCGGCCAGCGCGGAGATCGGCGGGTCGAAGGTCTTGAGCGCGGAGAACGCGACCACGTCGATGCGCTGGACCGCGAGCCCGCTGGCGCGCTCGGTCAGGAACGAGGCCAGCGCGGTGACTTCCGGAAGCTCAGGCACCCGTCCAGTCTGCGCGCCCCGTGCGACCCGGTCCACTCCTGCGCGGCGGCCGCGCTGCGGGCGGGTCGAGTACGTCGGCCGGGCGCGGAACAATCAGAGTCCGACCACCGGATTGCGAGAACCATGAGCCAGACGCCCGAGACCAAGCAGCGGACCCTCGACGTGGGTGACGCCGTCCTCGCCTGCGAAGAGGTCGGCCACGGCCGTGCCGTCGTGTACGCGCACGGCTTGAGTCTCAGCCGCGTGAACGACCCGCAGTACACACTCAACGACTGGTCGCCCATCGTTGCCTCCGGCCGTCGCCTGATCCGCTACGACGCGCGCGGCCACGGCGAGTCCACCGGCCGGCCCCAGTTCACCGACTACATCTGGTCGCGCCTCGCCGGTGACCTTCTCGCCGTCGCGGACCGGCTCGCCGGGCCGGAGCCGGTGGACGCGATGGGTGCGTCCATGGGCTGCGGCACGTTGCTCTACGCGGCTCTCGAACGGCCAGAGCGCTTCGGCCGCCTGGTTCTGGTCATCCCGCCGACCGCCTGGGACACCCGCGTCGCGCTCGCGGAGGCGAATCGGACGATCGCAGACTTGGTGGAGAGCCGTGGCCTGGACTTCGTTCTTGAGGTGACCAAGGACGTGCCGCCGCCTCCGGTGCACGCCGATGACCCGCACCCGCTGCCGCCCCCGGCCATCCCCGAGCGCCTCTATCCGCATGTGATGCGCGGTTCGGCGGCCTCGGATCTGCCGGACCCGGAAATCCTGCGTACCCTGACTCACCCGACGCTGATCCTGGCCTGGGCTGGGGATGAGGGCCATCCGGTCTCGACCGCGCAGCGGCTGCGCGAGGTGATGCCGAACTCCAGCCTGCACGTCTCGCCGGACCGCGCGGACGTGCAGACTTGGGGTGATCGGGCCGCCGACTTCCTCAGCGGCTGAGGCGTGCTCGAGCGTCCTTCGGTGATCTGTTCGAAAGTTTCTGTGGCCCGCTCGAACGCGGGTGCGTGACGTGACCCGGCGGCGCGGCCGGGGTCACGCCTCGGGCGGCGGCGCCGTGCTGCTGCGCTCTACCAGCCGGGTGGCCAGATCCGCGCGCAGCGCGTTCGGCCGCTTGCCCCGGCTCAGGTCGATCACCAGCCGGGCCGCCGCCTCGGCCATCTCGGTCAGCGGCTGGCGCACCGTGGTCAGCGGCGGTCCTATCCACCGGGTGATCGGCAGGTCGTCGAAGCCGACGACGCTCAGGTCCCGCGGAATGACCAGGCCCAGTTCCCGCGCCGCCTCGTACAGGCCGAGCGCTTGCAGGTCGTTCCCGGTGAAGATGGCGGTGGGCCGCTCGCGCATCCGCAGCAGCTCCAGACCGAGCGAGTAGCCGGACTCGTGGTGGAAGTCGCCTTCCCGGATCAACTGCGGATCGATCGGCAGGCCGGCGGTGTCCATCGCGGCGCGGTAGCCGTCAATCCTGGCCCGGCTGCACATCATCCGGCCCGGACCGCCGATCACGCCGATGCGCCGGTGGCCAAGCTCGATCAGATGCCGGGTCGCCGCCAGCCCGCCGTGCCAGTTGGTCGCGCCCACCGAGGGCACGTCCTCGCCGGGGTCGCCGGCCGGGTCCATCACCACGAACGGGATGTCGCGACTGGTCAGCTGGGCGCGCTGGCCCGGATCGAGGTTGCTGAGCACCAGGATCACGCCGGTCGGCCGCCGCGCCAGCACCCCGTCCACCCAGGTCTGCCCGGGGCTTAGCCGCCCGGCCGACTCGGAGAGCACGACGTGCAGGCCGGTGTCGCGGGCCACGTTCTCCACCCCGCGGATGACTTCCATCGCCCACGGGCTCTCCAGCTCGTGGAAGACCAGGTCCAGCAGCGCGGACGGCTGCCCGCTGCCGCGCCGCCGGCTGTATCCGTGCTGGCGCAGCAACTCCTCGACGCGCACCCGCGTGGAGGGCGCGACGTCGGCGCGTCCGTTGAGCACCTTCGAAACTGTCGGAGTCGACACTCCGGCCGCTCGGGCGATTTCGGCCAGGGTCGCCGCACCGTCGCCGGACGGTCCCCCCTGCTGTGACGTGACCTCTGCTGGGCTCATGGCAGGCATGGTAACGCCAATGCACCTTGGCGGAACCGCCCGCCCCCGAAGGCGAGGGCCGGACGCCCTCTTGTGGCCCGTCGTAAATCGGCAATAATATTCGAGCGAGGTTCCGAAATGTTCGGCAACGAACCGGAAACTCGCAGAACCGGCACCGAAAGAGCCCAGTGCCCGAGACGAGGCCCCGACCCGCACGTCGATCAGCCTCACGGCCTCCGGGCCGCACCGTATCGCGGTCCCGCCGACCGGGTCCCGGTCGGCCGGCTCGATGCAGCCGCACTCTGCATCGAGCCGACCGGCCGGCAGCACCCGATCTGCCTCGCTTTGGTCCGCGCACGCGCCGCGACTCGGCGGCGAAACCCCGCTGACCTGCCTCTTACTGCGTTCGCACGCTCTGCGCGATCAGCTTGTTGAGTGTCGCGTAATCGAGCGGCGCGCTGATCGCCTCGTACGTCCCTGTCGTGAAAGCTTCACGAGTGGCCCGCTGCACGAGCCCGTACGCCGCGGAGGCGATCGACGAGCCGAGGCTGACGCGGGCGACGCCGAGGGCGGCGAGTTCCGGGATCGGGGGAGCGCCGGGTCCGGTCAGCACGTTGAGCGGAGCCTCGATGCCGTCCGCGAGCGCCGCGACGGTCTTCGGGTCCACGACGCCGGGCACGAACACGCCACTCGCTCCGGCGGCCACGTAAGCCGCCGCGCGCTCGAGGGTCGCCTCCAGCCGTTCGTCCGGGTCGCCGACGGAAAGCAGGTAGGTGTCGAGGCGGGCGTTGATGAAGAGCCGCACGCCTGCCGCCTCGGCCGCCTGTCGCGCCGCCGCGATCCGCCGTGTCTGATCCGCGACGGCACGCAGCGGGCCGTCCTCGCTCGGAACGTGCAGCGCGTCCTCGATGTTGACGCCGACCGCGCCCGCGGCCAGCACGCCGCGGACCGTCTCGGCGACGTCGGCCGGGGTCGCGCCGAAGCCTTCCTCGATGTCGGCGGTGACGGGCACGTGCACCGCCCGCGCGACCCGGGCGATCAGCGCCAGCGCGCTCTCGCGGTCGAGACGGTCGCCGTCCGGGGCGCCGAGGCTCCACGCGACTCCGGCGCTCGTCGTCGCGACCGCCTTGGCTCCCGTGTCTTGCACGACGCACGCGCTGGCCACGTCCCAGGCGTTCGCCAGAATCACCGGCTCGCCGCGCCGGTGCAGCGCGTGGAACTGCTCTGCTTTGTCGTTGATCGTCGTCATACGGGCAGTCCATCAGCCGGACGCTTCGGCGTCCAACGAAAAACGGACGGCGACGTCCCGCAGCGCATCGCCGATAACGTGCGCGGCCGCGCCGGTCCCGGGACCCGGCGCGGCCGCACTTGGTCGCAAACGGAGGATCAGAACGACTCGCGGCGGGCGGCCTTCTCCCGCAGCAGGCGCGGCGGACGGAATCGCTCGCCGTACAGGTCGGCCAGGTAGTCGGCCCGCGCGGTGAACTCCTCGACGCCGTACCCGTTGACGAACTGCACGGTGCCGCCGGTCCACACCGGGTACCCGATGCCGAAGATCGAGCCCAGATTCGCGTCCCGGATCGAGGTGAGCACGTTCTCCTCCAGGCAGCGGATCGTCTCCACCGCCTGGATGAACAGCAGCCGGTCGCGCAGGTCCTGTTCGCTTACGCCGCCGCCGTCCGGCCTGCCGTAGCGCTCCGCCAGGCCGGGCCACAGCCGTTTGGGGCCGTCCGCCGGATAGTCGTAGAACCCTGCGCCGCCGGCCTTGCCGGGCCGCTCGTGGTCGCGCACGAGTTCTTCGATGACGCGGAAGGCCGGGTCGTTCTCCAGTTCCTTGATCCTGGCCGCCGTCTCAGGGTCCTCTGACGCCTCGCTGAGATCGGCGAGGGTCTGGTCGCGCACCTTGAGGGAGAGGGTGAGGCTCACCTCGTCGTGCACGGCCAGCGGTCCGACCGGCAGGCCGGCCTTCTTCGCCACGTTCTCGATCAGCGCCGCGGGCACGCCCTCAGCCAGCAACCTGACGCCCTCGCTGATGTACGTGCCGAAGGTGCGCGAGGTGTAGAAGCCGCGCGAGTCGTTGACCACGATCGGGGTCTTGCCGATCTGCAGCACGTAGTCGTAGGCCCGCGCGAGGGTCGCGTCCGAGGTCTTCGCGCCGCGGATGATCTCGACCAGCTTCATCTTCGGCACCGGGGAGAAGAAGTGCAGCCCGATGAAGCGGCCCTGATCCGGCACCGCCTCGGCCAGGCCGGTGATCGGCAGCGTGGAGGTGTTCGACGCGATCACCGCATCCGGACGGGCGGCGGCCTGCGCGGCGGCGTTGACCTCGTTCTTCACCGAGCGCTGCTCGAATACGGCCTCGATGACCAGGTCGCAGCCCGCGAGGTCGGCGTAGTCGGTCGTGGCCGCGATCCGGGAGAGCACGGCGTCGCGCTGCTGCGCGTTCAGCCGGCCCTTGGCGACCTGCGCGTCGAGCTGCTTGGCGACCGTGGCCTTACCCTTCTCAGCCGCCTCGGCGCTGACATCCTTGAGTACGACATCGATCCCTGCGACCGCCGTGACCTGCGCGATGCCCGCGCCCATCATCCCCGCGCCGAGCACGCCCACCTTCGCGGTCCGGTGCTTCTCGTGACCGGACGGCCGCGAGCCGCCTGCCTTGACCTCGTTGAGCTGGAAGAAGAACGTGCTGATCAGGTTCTTCGCGATCTGCCCGGTGGCCAGCTCGGTGAAGTACCTGCCCTCGACCGCCAGCGCGGTGTCGAAGTCCAGCAGCGCTCCCTCGACCATCACGGCCAGCGCCTTCTCCGGCGCCGGCATCGTGCCGTGGGTCTGCTTGCGCAGCGCCCCGGTCGCGGCGGCCAGCAGGCTGTACGAGTTCGGATCCATCGGCTTGAGATCCTTGACGCCGACGGCACCGGGCTTGGCGTCCCACGGCTGTGCGGCATCCGGGTGCTCCAGCACCCAAGCGCGGGCCTTCGCCATCAGCTCGTCGGCGTCTGATGCGAGCTCGTCGGCCCATCCCGCCTTCAGCGCGGCCGCCGGGCGCAGCTGCTTGCCCTCGACGATGAGCGGCATCGCCGCCTGAACGCCCATCATGCGTACCGTGCGCACCACGCCGCCCGCGCCAGGGATCAACCCGAGCGTGACCTCGGGGAAGCCGAGCCGGACGTCGTCGCGGTCGAGCACGACGCGGTGGTGGCAGGCCAGCGCGATCTCAAGGCCGCCGCCGAGCGCGCTGCCGTTCACGGCGGCCGCCACCGGCCGGCCGAGCCGCTCAAGCCGCCGCTGCAGCGACTTGACCACTTCGACCTCGCGCGCGAACTCTCCCGCGTCGGCCTTGGTCACCCGCACCAGCTCGCGCAAGTCGGCGCCCGCGAAGAACGTCTTCTTCGCCGAGGTCACGATCACGCCGCGGATCGAGTCGCGTTCCGCCTCGAGCCGGCCGACGACCGTGGCGAAGTCCGCCCGGAAGGCAGCGCTCATCACGTTGACCGGGCCGTCCTGGTCGATCGTCAGCGTGACGATGTCCTCGGCGTCGCGGGAGTAGCGGATCCCCGCGGCCTCCTGCGCGATTTCGCCGTCCGCAGCGCTGTTCGCCTCGTTCCGCTCGGCGTCGTCCTGGGTCTCAGTGTTCTGGCTCACAGTCACACCCGCTCGATGATCGTCGCCACGCCCATACCGCCGCCGACGCACAGCGTCGCCAGCCCCCGCCGCAGGTCGCGGCGCTCAAGCTCGTCCAGCAGGGTGCCCAGGATCATCGCCCCGGTCGCGCCGAGCGGATGCCCGAGCGCGATCGCGCCGCCGTTGACGTTGACCCGCTCCTCGTCCACGCCGAGATCCCGGCAGAACTTCATCACCACGGCCGCGAACGCCTCGTTCACTTCGAACAGGTCGATGTCGTCGACCGCGAGCCCGGCCCGGTCCAGCGCCTTGCGCGCCGAGGGCGCCGGGCCGGTGAGCATGATCGTCGGCTCCGTGCCGATCGAGGCGGTCGCCACGATGCGGGCCCGCGGTTTGAGCCCGAGCCGGCGCCCCGCCTCGCGGCTGCCGATCAGTACCGCCGCCGCGCCGTCCACGATCTGCGAGGAGTTGCCCGCGTGGTGCACGTGGTCGATCCGCTCCACCTGCGGGTAGCGGTCGATCGCCACCGAGTCGAAGCCGAACTCCCCGGGCAGGGTGAACGAGGGCTTGAGCGCGGCGAGACCGGCCAGCGTGGTCTCCGGGCGGATCGTCTCGTCCGCCGCGAGCAGCACCGTGCCGTTCTGGTCCACGACCGGCAGGATGGAGCGCTCGAAGTAGCCTTTGTCCTGCGCGTTGGCGGCCTTCTCCTGGCTGCGCACCGCGAAGCCGTCGACCTGCGCGCGGCTGAAGCCCTCCAGGGTCGCGATCAGGTCGGCGGACACGCCCTGCGGGACGAAGCTCACCGCGAACGCGGTCTCCGGGTCCGCCATCCAGGCGCCGCCGTCCGAACCGATCGGCACCCGCGACATGGACTCGACCCCGCCGGCCACCACCAGGTCCTCGAAGCCCGAGGCGACCTTCGCGGCGGCCATGTTCACCGCTTCAAGGCCCGAGGCGCAGAACCGGTTGAGCTGCACCCCCGCCACGCTCTGGTCCCAGCCCGCGGCCAGCACCGCGATCCGCGCGATGTCGGAGCCCTGCTCGCCGACCGGGGACACGACGCCGAACACCACGTCGTCGACGGCGGAGGTGTCCAAGTGGGTGCGGTCGGCCAGCCCTCGCAACAGCCCCGAGGCGAGGGACACCGGCTTCACACTGTGCAACGACCCGCGCTTGCCTTTACCGCGCGGTGTGCGTACCGCATCGAAGATCAGTGCATCGGTCATACCTGTCACGGTAGGCGCGGTGGCCTACAAAAACGCATGACCCAGCCGCTCAGTGTTCCTGACCGCAGCGGATGCTTTAGCGCTTCTAGAGGTCCGGTCGTCCGCACGTCAGCGGCAGACGGCAGAGGGCAGGGGGAGAGCGCAGCGGGTCACAGGGGCGCGGCGGCGTCGGGACGCATCCCCTGATAGGAGCCCTGATACGTACGCGGCGTCGCGCCCGTCCAGCGGCGGAAGGCCCGGTGGAACGCGCTCGGTTCGGAGAATCCGAGGCGCTCGGACAGCTCCTCGATCGAGGTATCCCCGCGCACCAGCGCAGAGACCGCCACATCCCGCCGCAGCTGATCGCGCACCCGCTGGAAGCTGGTCTGCTCGGCTGCCAGCTTGCGGCGCAGCGTCTGCGGGCTGATGGCCAGCCGGGCCGCGATCTGCTCCGGGCCCGGCAGCACCGCGGGCTCGCCGAGCGCCTGGTTCAGCAGCCGCCTGACTTGCGCCGAGATCTCCTGCCCGTAGTCCATCCGGGCGAGGATGTCCCAGGGCGCGCGCCGCAGGAACGCCCGCAGCGCCGCCTCATCTTGCACGACCGGCTGGTCCAGCAGCGCCCGATCGAAGCTGACCGCGGTGACCGGGGCGTCGAACCGGCAGGTCGTGCCGTACAGCAGGCCGTACTCGAGCGCGTGCGGCGGCGCGGGATAGCCGAGTTCGACTTCGTGCAGCCCGATCCGGCGGCGGATCAGCCACGAGGCCGAGCGGTGCCAGACGATGAGCAGCGACTCCGCGGCGAACCGGTCCGGGTCGTCGTAGTCGGACAGATCGAACTCCACCCGCGCGACCGCGTCGCGCTCGGACAGCGAAAAGCGCGGCCCGGCCGGGAACAGCCGGTAGAACCGGTCGGCGCGGCGGACGGCGGTGCGCAGATCCGGGCTGCAATGCACCACGGCGTGCGCCATCATCGCGAAGGTGCCGACCCGCAGCGGCCCCGAGCACAGTCCGAGTAGTTCATCGTCGAGCGCGGCCCACAGCGCCTTGGTCAACGCGACGAACTGCGCGGCGGGGACCCGGCCGTTCCCATCGGCCAGCACCTCAGGCTTGATTCCGGCGCGCTCAAGCAGCGGCGCCACGTCCACATCCCGTCGCCGCGCTCCGACCAACGCCGCGCGAACGTGATGTGCGGCAGCCCACCGGGTGAAACCCATCGGCTCGAGGGCGCCGTTCTCCCGCGTAGCGTGCTCACCGCTCACGGATCGAATCGTACGTAATCAGCATCGGTTGCCGCCCAAATGCGCCCTCTAAGCTCGCAGCATGACGACTGGCCTGACCGGCCCGCTGGCCGAAATCCGCGTCCTGGAATTCGCCTCCCTCGCCCCGGCCCCCTTCGCCTGCACGCTGCTTTCCGACCTCGGCGCCGACGTTCTGCGCATCACGAACCCGGCCGACCGGGGACTGACCGCCGAACCGCATCCCGGCGACCCGCTCGACCGCGGTCGGTCCGTCGCCGCGCTCGACCTCAAGCGCCCGCGGGACGTCGAGACCGCGCTCGAGCTGGCCGCAGGCGCCGACGTGCTGGTAGAGGGCTTCCGTCCCGGGGTGATGGAGCGGCTCGGCCTCGGCCCTGACGACTGCCTGAAGCGCAACCCGCGGCTGATCTACGCGCGGATGACCGGTTGGGGACAAGACGGGCCGCTGGCATCGCGCGCGGGCCACGACATCAACTACCTGGCGATCGCCGGCGCGCTGGAACCGCTCGGACCGTTCGACGGGCCGCCGTCGCCGCCGCTGAACTACGTGGCGGACTTCGGCGGGGGAGGGATGCTGCTCGCGGTCGGCGTCCTGGCAGCGCTGGTGGAACGCGAGCGGTCAGGACGCGGACAGGTCGTGGACGCGGCGATGACCGACGGCGCGGCGATGCTCACCGGCATCCTGCACGGCCTGCGGGCCCGCGGCCTCTGGCAGGAGCGCCGCGGAGAGAACCTGCTCGACGGATCAGC
>Ga0070739_10005670_pt1 | contig 14119 bp, 8 predicted proteins | sample Coa_R1_7_FD_66445 | JGI IMG/M metagenome (GOLD analysis project Ga0070739, IMG submission 66445) | Surface soil microbial communities from Centralia Pennsylvania, which are recovering from an underground coalmine fire - Coalmine... | ecosystem: Environmental > Terrestrial > Soil > Unclassified ... | reverse complement strand
GGATCGAGCGCCGGAATCTCCCATTTTCTGAATCCTTCGGTGAATACAGCGCCGCCGTCACCGCCGCTTATCACCGCTGCCAATTACGGTGACGAGGATCTGCTGAACGGAACCGCAAGCGCTTTTCGTTGGAACACAAAACCTCTGCACATCGCTTTTACGGATCTGACGTTTCGCAACGAAAACTACCTTCATTTCCGATACCGCCTGGCCGGACTGGAACAGGACTGGGTGGAGACTTCGGCGCGTGAACTGCGCTACCCGCGCCTGCCGCCTCGCTCTTACAAGTTTGAAGTGGCGGCAGTCGATACCAGCACCGGAAAATCCTCCCGGGTGCGCAGCGTTCAATTCCAGATTCTGCCGCCGGTATGGGCAACCAAGCCCTTCTGGGGCGCGATGTTTGTGCTGTTTCTGCTGGTAGTGCGGATTTGCTGGCGGTGGCGCATCAAAGTTCTGGTCGCCCAACAGCACGAGCTCGAAGACCTGGTCCGCGCGCGGACTGAAGAACTCGACCGCAGGCTAGTTGAGCAACAGCAACTCAAGAAAGAAGCCGAGAGCGCCAATCAAGCGAAAAGCGAATTTCTGGCGATGATGAGCCATGAGATCCGCACGCCGCTAAATGGCGTGATCGGCATGACGAATCTGCTCGCGGAAACGGAACTTACCGAGGAGCAGCGCGAATACACGCGCACCATCCGTGAATCGGCGGATTGCCTGTTCCGAATTATCGGGGATATTCTCGATTTCTCCAAAATCGAAGCCAACAAGCTGGAACTCGAATCCATTGAATTCGAGCTTCAACCGGTGGTCCGGGACGCGGCTGCCATTGTGGCCGAGCAGGTGAGGCGCAAGCAACTTGCCTTCACGATCGATTTCGACGAACGCCTGCCGGCATTCGTGATGGGCGATTCTGCCCGGTTGAAGCAGGTACTTCTCAATCTGCTCTCGAATGCAGTAAAGTTCACCGATCGCGGCAGCATTCGAGTAGAAGTGTCGTTACAGGAACAGACCCACAAGAACGAGGCTGTGATTCGGTTCACAGTGTCAGACACGGGTATCGGCATCTCGGCCGAGGCGCTGCCATTGTTGTTCAAAAGCTTTTCTCAGGCGGATGCGTCTACTACACGGAGGTTCGGTGGCACAGGTCTTGGACTCGCCATCTCGAAACGCTTAGTTGAACGAATGGGGGGCGAAATTGGTGTCGAGAGCGCCCCCTCCCGTGGGAGCCGGTTTTGGTTCACGGCGAAATTGCCGATAAGCCGAAATAGCCAAGCAAATATGCAAGGACTCGGCGCACTACAAACCGCACTGGCGAATCCTCAGCCGGGAGCAGCCAGCCGCGGGCGCGTTTTGGTCGCCGAAGATAACCCCATCAATCAGCGAGTGGTGGCAATCCTCTTAACAAAGCTGGGTTATACGCCTGACTTGGTTGGCGACGGCAAACAAGCCTTGGAGAAAGTACAGGAACAGAGCTACGACGTAGTTCTGATGGACTGCCAGATGCCGGTGATGGATGGCTATGAGGCCACTGCGGCGATTCGCTCTTTGCCGAACGGCTGCTCGCATGTTCCGATCATTGCGGTGACCGCCAATGTGCTGGCCGGAGAACGCGAGAAATGTCTGGCTTACGGCATGAACGACTACATTCCCAAGCCGATCAGCCGCGACAGTCTGGAAAAAGTCCTGCAAAAATTCGTGCACGAGCCTGAACCGGCGACGACCGAGCGGGCCTGATTCGAATCGGAGCCCTATGCCCCGGGGTATCCCGTCCCGGCTTATTCCGAAAATGAGGGATCCACTTCGACGTTGGCCCGCAGCCAGGCGGCAAACGCGGGCTCGGATAGTGTTCGAGCGGCTAGGGTGCTGCCCCTACGGCCACTTCTTTGGCGAGAATTCCGGGCGCGTTCACGTACCTATTCCACGTGGCCACTGCTGTCGTCAGTCATGAGGAAAATCTACACTGGCTTGCGCTGCGCATGCTGCCCGGTTTGGGGGGCGTGACTACACTGCGCCTGCTTGAAAAATTGAGTTCGCCGCAGGCGATCTTTCGCGCCTCGGTTTCCGAACTGGAAAGCCTGGGCGTCAGCCCCGCGCTGGCGAGAAACATTGCCAGTGGCTGTTCGTTTGAGGATGCGGTCGATCAGCAGCAAAAGGCACTCAGCGCCGGCGTCACTCTCATTCCCATTCAGGATGCGCGCTATCCGGCGCGGCTGCGCGAGATTTTCGATCCGCCGATTGTTCTTTATGCGCGCGGCGAAACGGAACTGCTGCGATCCCATGGGATCGCTGTCGTGGGCACGCGCCGTCCAACTCCCTACGGAATTGCCGCGGCGGAACGGCTGAGCGCCGATCTGGCGAAAACCGGCCTTAGTATTATCAGCGGTCTGGCGCGTGGAATCGATACCGCGGCCCACCGCGCCGCGCTGGCTGAAGAGGGGAAGACTATCGCGGTCCTGGGATGCGGCATCGATGTCGTGTATCCCTCGGAAAATCGAAAGCTCTATGAGGAAATTGCCCGGCGGGGTCTGCTGGTCTCTGAATTTCCCCTGGGCGCTCCCGCATACCCCCAGAATTTTCCGATCCGCAATCGCATCGTGAGCGGGCTCTCGCTGGGAGTAGTCATCGTCGAAGGCGCCCAACACAGCGGTTCGGCGATTACCGCCAAGCTGGCGATGGATCAGGGGCGCGAAGTTTTCGCCGTGCCGGGCAACATTACATCGAAAATGAGCTGGGGACCGAACCTATTAATAAAAGATGGCGGCGCCAAGCTGGTGCAGGAATGGACAGACATCACCAATGAACTTCCCGCAACGGTTCGCCGCGACCTGGTGGCCGAAGCGCAGCAGCGCCTGGCTGAGGCGAACGGCGATTTTTTTCCCCCGGACGATTCGGCGGGGGGAGCGCCACGGCTGGAGGCGCCCGAGCCCCTTAAAGTACTCGCAAACAAGCTGCTGGCCCGCTTGCAAGTTGATGTACCGCAGCAACTTGACAGCCTGCTTGAATCTTTCGAGGGCGTCAGTTCATCAGAATTGATCGCAGCCCTCTTTGACCTGGAAATGTCAGGCCTCGTGCGCCAGCTCCCCGGGAAGAACTTTGTCAAGGTGTGGTAAAAAGGGTAGCGTTCTCGGAACCGGCAGATTCTGCGGCAACGAGTGTAACCAGTCTCACATCGGATAAGAAGTAAAGAGTATGTCTAAATCTCTCGTCATCGTCGAATCCCCCGCGAAGGCGAAAACTATTGGGAAGTATCTGGGGAAACAGTTCATCGTCAAGGCCTCTCTGGGGCACGTGAAGGATCTGCCGAAGAAGGATCTGGCTGTGGACGTGGAGCGCGACTTCACGCCTCACTACGAAATCATTGAGGGCAAAAAGAAGCTCATCTCAGAGCTCAAGCAAGCGGCAAAGACAGTCGATTCCGTGTATCTGGCGGCTGACCCGGATCGCGAAGGCGAGGCCATCTGCTGGCATCTCAAAGAAGAGCTGGAGCCCAAGAAAGCCGGCAAACCGGCGATTTTCCGGGTGATGTTCAACGAGATCACCGCGAATGCAGTGAAGCGCGCTTTCGAGAAGCCGCTGGAAGTGAACGTCCATCTGGTGGAAGCGCAGCAGGCCCGCCGCGTGCTGGACCGCCTGGTCGGCTACAAAATCTCTCCGCTGCTTTGGGACAAGGTTCGCCGCGGCCTCTCTGCGGGACGTGTCCAAACGGTCGCGGTGCGCCTGATCGTCGAGCGCGAGCGCGAAATTCGTGCGTTTGAAAAGCAGGAATACTGGACCATCGATGTTGCGCTGAACGCAAAGAAGCCGCCGGTGCTGACGGCCCGGCTGAACAAACGCGGCGAGGAGACTCCGGCGGTCGGCAATGAACAATCGGCCAACGCGATTGTCTCCGACCTGGAAGGCGCCTCTTATGTTGTCCGCTCCGTCACCACGCGCGAGAAGAAGCGCAATCCCGTTCCACCCTTCATCACTTCGACGCTGCAGCAGGAATCCTCGCGGAAGCTGCGCTTCAGCGTGAAGCGCACGATGATGCTCGCGCAAGGCCTGTATGAGGGCAAGGAGATCGGCAAAGAAGGGTCGGTCGGACTTATCACTTATATGCGTACGGACTCGACGCGCGTTTCCGAAGACGCTTTGGGTGAGGTGCGCGGCTTTGTGTCCGAGAAATACGGCGCCCACTATCTTCCGCCAGCGCCCAACATCTACAAAACGAAAAAGGACGCGCAGGATGCGCACGAAGCGATTCGCCCCACCTCGGTTCTGCGCACGCCTGAATCGCTGGAAGGCTATCTTGCCGAAGACGAGCTGAAGTTGTACCGGCTGATCTGGATGCGCTTCGTCGCCTCGCAAATGATGCCGGCGCTGTTCGATCAGACCACGATTGACATTGAAGCCAACGGCAGGAGCGGCGTCGAGTATCTGTTCCGCGCCACCGGCAGCGTGCAGAAGTTCGATGGTTTTTTGCGCGTGTACGAAGAAGGCAAAGACGTCAAGGACGAAGAAGACGAGGACCTGAAGCACAAGCTGCCCGCGGTTTCCGAAGGCGAGATTCTCAAGTTCAAGGAAATCAAGCCAGAGCAGCATTTCACCGAGCCGCCACCGCGCTATACGGAAGCGACGCTGGTCAAGAAGCTGGAAGCCGATGGCGTTGGGCGCCCATCCACTTACGCTTCGATTCTGTCGACCATTCAGGATCGGGAGTATGTGAAGAAGGAAGGCGGCAAATTCGTTCCGACCGAACTGGGCATGGTGGTGACGGATCTTCTGCTTGAAAGCTTTAACGATCTGTTCGATGTGAAGTACACCGCGCGCATGGAAGAAGAGCTGGACGAGATCGAAGAGGGCAAGCTCGCCTGGCGTGATGCAATGGCGGAGTTCTACGAGCGCTTCCAAAAAGATCTGGAACACGCCGCCCGCAACATGACCGATATCAAACGCATGGAGCGGCCCACGGATCTGGTCTGCGAAAAATGCGGCAAGCCGATGGTCATCAAATGGGGCAAGCACGGCAGCTTCATTGCCTGCACGGGCTATCCGGAGTGCACCAACACGCGTGAACTCACGGTGGACCTGCCCGACGTCGATACGGCCAATTTGGGCGAGCAGGATGAAGGCGAGTATTGCGAGAACTGCGGGCGTCCGATGGTTCTGAAGAAAGGGCGTTTCGGCCAGTTCTTTGCGTGCTCCGGGTATCCCGAGTGCAAAACAACCAAGCAGATTGGGGGCGAGCAGCGCAAAGATGTGCCGCTCGAGGAAGAATGCCCGCAGTGCGGCAGCAAGCTGGTGCAGAAGTACGGGCGCTATGGCGAGTTCGTCGCCTGCAGCAATTATCCGAAGTGCAAGTACGTCAAGCAGAAAACGATTGGCGTTCCGTGCCCGAACTGCTCAGAAGGCGAGATTGTGGAGCGCAAATCGAAACGCGGGCGGACGTTCTATGGCTGCAACCGCTATCCGGATTGCGACTTCGTCGCCTGGGGCAAGCCCATTCAGGAGAAATGTCCGGAATGCGGCAGCAGCTATTTGATTGAGAAGTGGCTGAAAGCCGGGCCCGTCGCGCAATGCCCGAATGCGGAGTGTAAATACAAACACCCGCTGGTTCCGGAACCGCAAGCGAGCGTGGCGTAAGTACACAAGCAAACTGCCAGAATAGAGGCAGGCACAATGAGCGCGCATCCCAAGAACGTCCGGCTGCCCGAAACAACACTGGCGGCGTTCCGCGATGCAGCCATACGCGAGCAAAAGACCATCGATGAGCTGGCGAATGAATTGCTAATGACGGCGCTCGCTAACAAACAAGAGCGCAAGCTGCGTCTGATTGCTCTCATGGAGCAAGGCCGCTCAGATGCCAGCAAAACGCATCCGGGCCTTAATGAGGACGCAGTGGTCGACATCATCCATGCCCATCGGTCCCAACGCCGCCGATAAGTGAATCGTGCTACTTTCGACACGAACGTCTTTATCTCCGCCTTAACGCACCACGGCCCGCCTGCACGCTTATGCTGGCTGCAGACGGCATCTTGCGCCTTCAGTTATCGCAAGCCATTCTTGACGAGACGCTGGAAGTGCTGGGGCGCGATTTCACCTGGCCGCAGGAGCGGATCGAGGAAACGCGCCTTCTGCTGTTCGGCATCAGCCAGTTGGTTACTCCACACGTGAAACTGGACGTCGTCAAGCGGGATGCCGACGATAATAAAATCCTCGAGTGCTCGCTCGCCTCCCACTCGGATTACATTGTGACCAGCGACAAGGAGCTCCTCGACCTTAAACAGTATGGAGGTGCTGCCATAATCAAACCTATTGATCTTTTGAGACTGTTGCAGCATAGGGCGCGCACTGAGCGTGGACATGTGCCCCGCAGTAGGAATTTAACCTATGGAAACTGGAGCCGTTGACCGGGATTGAACCGGTGACCCAGTCCTTACGGCTTTATAAGGCTGTTCGTAAAATCCCGAACCGTTGCTGCCGATAGAACCTTATGGGGGTTCGGGCACCTTGCGGCAGTGAACCATCCGCTATCCGGCTCTGCACTCCTGTCTCGACCGGTGGGATGTCGCCCGCGCTTAGCCGATTTGACGCACTGCTGAAGTCCGCGTTGTTGCTCGCCACGCTAGGAATCCTAGCAGTCCATTGTCATATCACGACGAATCCTTATCTCGCCTACGCATTACTAGGTTCCTTCGTGATCCACTACCGTTCATCCGCTGGCCGACCTGCATGTTTGTCAGCAGCTCTCATATTGGGGCTGGCATATGCGATGATCTATGTCGCTCTGGGCGCTTCGCTGCGGTCAGTAAACAGCCTCGGATTCCTGGGCGTTGGCAGTGTTGCCGTCCTTGGAGTTATGTCGTTCTGGCCGGAATACAAGCAAAGGGCGGAAACGCTTCGCGTATGGTGGCTGACTCTGCTTTTCCCGGCGTTCTTGATTTGCTCGGCCATAGTGCTTACCCTGACCCGATACGCTCATCCTCGGGTGCTCGATCTTTACTTGTATACTTTGGACGGCCGCCTCGGTTTTCAGCCAAGCTTCACCGTGGGGCGGTTGCTTTGGCAGAACACAATTCTGCGCGAAATCGCTTATTACGCTTACGAGGCTCTGCCGCTCGGTATGGCTTTCGCCTTCTCGCTCGAATGGGAAGCAAAGATCAGGTCTGCCGCGAGTATCGTGATTTCCTTCCTTTTCGCGGCCATCGGCGGATATCTGATTTACAATTTGTTTCCGGCCGTTGGACCCATTCATGTCTTCGGCAACGCTTTTCCATTTTCGCCGCCTGCGGTCACCGCGCGGCCATCGGCGATTGTAAACACCGGGGATCCGCGCAACTGCATGCCCTCGGTGCATTTCACAATGGCGCTGCTCATTTTCTGGTACTCACGCCAATGGACCCGATGGGGACGGATTTTCGCGTGTGGGCTGTTGTTGTTAACAATTGTCGCAACACTCGGGTTTGGCGAGCATTACCTAATCGATCTTGTAGTGGCTGTTCCCTTCGCGCTCCTTGCAAAGACGCTCGCCACTCGCGCGGTTCGGCCAGCGTACGTTCGGATGCTGTGTTACGCAACGGCGGGTTTCCTGGTATCGGCATGGATCTTCTATCTGCGCTGCTTTTTCAGTTTCGCGATGATTCCAGCAGCAGTTTCATGGGCCCTGCTTGTAATAACAGTCATACCGCCAATGATGCTGGAACGAGAGTTGCACCAGGCCGCGACCGCCGCGCTCGATGGTTGTGAACAGGCTGGAGATCTGGAGCCGTTGACCGGGATTGAACCGGTGACCTCGTCCTTACCAAGGACGCGCTCTACCAACTGAGCTACAACGGCGCTAGTGAGCAATGGTGGACAGGGAAGGATTCGAACCTTCGTACCTCGCAAGGAGGGACAGATTTACAGTCTGTTGGCTTTAACCACTCACCCACCTGTCCGGGTCCTTCCGTCTTAACCGGAGGTCATCTAACGAAACGAGAATAGCACAGCCAGACGGCCCGGCAGCCCTCCCCGAGCTGCCCCTAAGTACAATTAGCCGGTGCCGCCGAAGGAGATCAATTTGGTCTCGAGATACTCGTGCAAGCCCTCCGAACCAGCCTCTTTGCCGAGACCACTTTCTTTCCACCCGGTAAACGGGACTTCGGTGCTTTGCGGAGTCCATTCATTGATGCCAATCATTCCGAATTCGAGGCGTTCGGCGGTGCGAATGGCGGCGCGCAGGTCGTTTGTCCAAACATACGCTGCAAGGCCGTAGCGAGTGCGATTTGCCAGCTCGATTGCGTCGTCTGCGCGATCGAAACTGCTGACTGTAAGCACCGGCCCGAAAATCTCGTTTTCAAACAGCGGCATAGCCGGTTGTACCTGTGTCACGACTGTGGGTTCGTAAAAGTAGCCACGCGGCTGAGAATCCGGGCGCTTTCCACCAAGGGTGACCTGCGCTCCCTGCTCGCGCGACTCACAGACGAGCTGCTCGACGCGGTTCCGCTGGCGCGAGTTAATCAAAGGGCCAACATTGGTTTCCGGCAATAATCCGTCTCCGAGACGAAGCTGGGATGCGGCGATTGTGACTCGATCAACGAACTCGCGCGCGACAGCCTTGTGTACGAGAAACCGCTGCGGCGCGATGCACACTTGACCACTGTTGCGGAACTTGGCAGCTATGGCCCCGGCGGCAACCTGATCGAGATCCACGCCCGGGAAGATCAGCACGGGAGCATTGCCGCCGAGTTCCAATGAGAGCCGTTTGACCGTTCTGGAAGCGCCGTCCATTAGCAGCTTGCCTACTCGCTGGCTACCGGTGAAGTGAATTTTAGCGCACTTTTCGTTGTGCAACATTTCCTGGCCCATGCTGGCGGGATCGCCATTGATCAGGTTTACGGCACCGTTGTCGATTCCCACCTCAAGCAGTATGTTGACCATCTCCATGGCAGTGAGAGGGGTGTATTCTGATGGCCGAATCACGACCGTGCAGCCGGAGGCAAGTGCGGCCGAGGCTGCCCGCGCGATGTTGTAGGCCGGAAAGTTCCACGCTGTTATCAGCCCGACCACGCCGATTGGCTGATGGATGACGAGTTGACGTTTAGCAACATTGCGCGACGGCACCCAACGGCCATATGCGCGTTTGGCCTCTTCGGCAAACCATTCAAACAGATCGGCTGCAACGACCCATTCTCCTTTGGCCTGCAGAAGCGGCTTGCCGCTTTCCAAGACGGTCGTATGCGCGAGATGTGCGGAGCGATCACGAATCAGGTCAGAGGCTTTCTTCAGAAGAGTGGCGCGTTCATAAGCTGTTTTTTGCGACCAGGAGGGGAAGGCCGCCGCTGCTGCCTCAATCGCCTGCCTGCAATCGTCACCGTTGCCGAATGGAACGGTCCGAACGATTTCCTCTGTTGCCGGATTCAAGACGTCCCATCGGCCAGCATTCGATGCATCGGTCCAGGTTCCACCAATCAACTGGCGATATTCGTAGTTCATCTCTCGTAGACCTTGTTACCAGCAAGAAAGGTCATGTCGACACGAATCTCGGGGAGCGCCTCGGGTTCTACGGCCAGCGGATCAGCCGAGAGCACGGCCATGTCAGCCCACTTTCCTGGCGCCAAAACACCTCTCTCTTGCTCGTCTCCGGACGCGATTGCACCGGCGACGGTGTGGCCGTACAGCGCTTCCTCAACCGTGATCGCCTGAGCCGGAAGGATTGTCTTACCGCTTTTGGTGCGCCGGGTAACGGCCGCATACATTCCCAAAAGAGGATTCTCGTCGTCTACAACGGGGGCATCAGATGAGAGCGCAACAATTAAACCGGCGTCCAACATGGAGCGAATGGGATAGGTGCGAGAAAAGAGACATTCGGGAACCATTTCGATGAAATTGTCGCCAAGCGCGTGGATGAAGATAGCCTGTGGAACCGAGATTAAGCCGAGTGCAGCGGCACGACGAAGTTGCCTGCTGTCCGGGAGAGCAAAATGCTCGATACGGTGAGGACTGCGCATCCGATTCTGCCCAAGCGTTTCGTAAACCGAGAGGACCAGGTCGATGGCAACATCGCCGATGGCATGAATGGCGATTCTCCAACCACCGTCGTGGGATTCCTGGCAGAGGTACTGGAGCTCTTCTTTTTGAAAGCGAAGAGTTCCGGTCGTATTTGCGTGGCGGTACGGAACACTTAACGCCGCAGTCGCACCGCTAAGTCCTCCATCGGCGAGAAATTTCACCGTGTCGACACGCAGCATGGGGGAGAGATGCTGCTTCGGTAGCGGAGCAGGATTCGCGTAGCCATCGATACAACGCAGGGGCATCACCGATACGCGAGCGGGTAACGCGCTTCGGGCATCCATCTCGATATAAATGTTCAGTAACTCAGGCGTTACTCCGCAATCCGAAGATGCAGTGATCCCGAATGATAGCTGACGCCGGAGGGCGGCCGTGATCATGTGTTCATAATCAGAGTGCGTTGGGGCTGGTAAGACGCGATTGATAAGGCCCATCGCGGTTTCGTGAAGCAGCCCGGTCGGCTCCCCGTGCCTGTCAAGCTCAATGAGACCGCCGGGAGGAAGGGGGGTGCGGGCATCAATGCCAGCAAGTTTTAGTGCAGTGCTATTCGCCGCGTAAATGTGCCCGCACGTCCGTATCAAAACAACCGGGCGGTTGGAAGCCACGCGATCGAGTTCCTGGCGCACCGGTCTGCGATGTTCAACCATCTCGATTTCGTTGAAGCCCCTCCCGAGCAGCCACTGGCCGGGAGGCAACTGCCTGTTGCGTACTGCGACGGCATCCAGCAGAGCGTCGATGCTTGCGGTATGCCGAAGATCGAGCATCGTAGTGAGCAGATGGCCCATTTTCCAGACATGCGCATGGGCGTCTGTGAATGCCGGGATGACGGTCCGGCCTTCCAGGTCAATAACAGTCGCCGTCACGGGCACGTCTTTCCGGAGCGTCTGAGAATCTCCGATGGCTAAGATGCGGCCGTTCCGGATCGCAATACCAGTCGCTCTACGCCCGTTGTCCAAGGTAAGTACGTTGGCGTTAACGAGCAGCAGGCTGCCTGATGGATGGTTCATGTGCGCGCCGTGGTGGACGCGCGCCGGTATTCGTTTGAAGCAGCGAAGGCTTCAATCGCTCTGCCTACGGCGTTCAGGCCTTCACGCAACATTTCCTCCGGCATGTTCAGCGGCGGTAAGAAGCGGATACAGTTACTGAAGAGCCCCGCGCGAATCAGCAAAACTCCATTAGAAACAGCAGCGCGTACGATGGAAAGCGTTTCTTCGGGAGAGAGTGGCGCCTTCGATTCGCGATTGGAAACAAGCTCGATCAGCATCATGGGACCGAGGCCTCGCACATCGCCGACGACGGGCCATTTCCTTTGCCATTGGCCCAACACCTCACGTAGTAAGTCGCCCAAACGATTGGCGTGTGCGAGAAATGCCGGTTGCCGAATCATCTTTAATGACGCAATAGCGGCCGCACAGGCCACGGGGCTGCCGCCGTAGGTACTGCCGAGGCCACCGAGGTGGGCCGAATCCATGATTTCCGCTCTTCCTGTGACCGCACCGATGGGCATCCCTGCGGCGAGAGACTTCGCCGAGCAAATCATATCCGGCACGATCCCGTAGTGTTCGATGGCAAAGATGCGGCCGGTTCGACCAGACCCGCACTGCACCTCGTCGGCAATCATCACGATGCCGTGCTGTTCGCTCAATTCCCGGATGCGCTTGAGAAATAACGCCGGCACAGGAAGAAAGCCGGCTTCACCCTGTACGGGTTCAATGATAATGGCGGCAACAGCGGAGGGATCCGCCTGAGCAGTGAATGCATGCTCCAGTTGTTGAATGCTGAATGCGAGATACTCGTCCGGCGTCATGCCGTTCGGAGTGCGATAGACGTTCGGAATCGGCAGGCGCACGATTTCAGGGGCGAAAGGTCCAAATCCCTTCTTGAACAAACCATACTTACTGGTCAAGCTGAGGGTAAGCAGCGTACGTCCGTGATAGGCGCCTTCAAAACAGATGATGGTTGAGCGGCCTGTATACTTGCGCGCGAGTTTAACTGCGTTTTCAATCGACTCGGCGCCGCTGTTAACCAAGATGGTCTTCTTTGGAAATGTCCCCGGAGTGAGTTCATTCAGCAGTTCCGCCAATTCGAGGTAGGATTCATAAGTTGCGACCAAGGCACAGGGGTGAATGAATTTATCGGCTTGCTGCTTGATTGCGTCGACTACTAGCGGCGGTGTGTGGCCGACCGCCAACATGCCGATGCCGCCCGCTAAATCGATCAGTGTATTGCCATCGACATCGAAAACCAGTGCACCATCCGCCGCTTCCACCACCGCGTCTGTTGCACAGGCCAAGCCGGAGGGAAGCGCGGCTGCGCGGCGCGCCAGCATCTGCTTTGCTTTCGGCCCTGGAATCTCGGTATTTAATCGGATGTAAGACATGGCATTCTTTCGCGATGCGCCCTTTATGTTTTGCGATCTGTCCATCACGAGCAGAACGCTATAGTTCTCACAAACAGGATCGTTGAGGTAATTGGCGAGCAGACCGCGGGGCTCGAAACCGGCGCGGATCTGCACAGAAATAGTCGGGTCCCAAATTTCGGCAGCCAGAACGCGTTGATAGTATTCGGCGACAGACAGTTTCCCCTTGAAGGCAGCATATCCGGGCAACATTCCTGCCGTGACCTGGCCTTTGAGACCGAGACGCCAAACGAGTTCCTGACGTGCTGCATAAAGCGCGGTCGCCAGACCGCGGCCTCTGTAATCGGGATGGACACCGATATCGGCGCCGTAAAGCCAACTGCCGTCCGGTTGATGAGAGGTAAGCCAGCCACCCTGAATGATTTCCGAAAAAGTGTGATTGATATGGGCAAAATTGAAGTCAAGGCGCAATGTGGTCGTTGCACCAACCACTCGCTGCCCGTCGAGCGCAACGAATTGCCCGGCTTGGAACAGTTCAATATGTCTGATATAGTGATGCGCTTTAAAGCGTTCGTGATCGGCTAATGTGGGAAAGCAAATGCGTTGCAGCCCCTCCAGTTGCGAAGCGTGAGCGGGACGGGCGTGCGCGATGACTAAGCCGTCAGAAAGCTTTCGATAATACCAGCGCACGCAACCTCGTCTCGAACCTTACGATAATTTGACAGGGTAGCACAACAAGCGCTGTTCGGCTTGCTCCGTTCAGATAAAAAACTGTATACTTCGATAACCTTGCAGGATTATCGCAAAGTGGAGCCGCTGCATCTGGTCCGTACGCTGGGTGTAAGCGACTTGGTCTGGCTGTATATGGCAGCGGTTGTGAATCTGAATTTTATTCCGGTGGTAGCGGCAGAAGGTGGCCGGGCGATCTGGCTTTGGGGCGCAGCGATTTTACTTTTTTTCATTCCTCAGGGCATTGCGGTGCTCGAATTTGCAGAGCGCATGCCGGGCGAAGGTGGTCTTTATTTGTGGACCAAGGAGACCTATGGTGATTTTTCAGGATTTGTGTGCGGCTGGTGCTATTGGCTCACGAATATGTTCTTCGTCCCATCACTATTGTTCTATGTCACCGGTGTGACAGCATACACGCGAGCAGGCAATCTGGCTGAAAACCGGCTCTTCTTCTTCGCTTTGACAACGGTGCTTCTTTGGCTGACGATTTTGGCTAATATTCGCGGCCTGGGAGTTGGCAAATGGGTGAACAATATTGGGGGCATCGGTTCTCTGGTGATAGCGTTCGCACTTGTCAGCTTGGCCGCGCTTGTCATTGGGCGAGAGAATCGGCCGGCATGGAATGCGTTTGCATTGGGAAGCATCCATTCGTTTCCGCTTCCTATGCTGGCAGTTGTTTGCCTGGCCATGGTGGGTCTGGAAATTGGCCCGGTTATGGGAGACGAAGTGCATCATCCCAGGCGAACTTTTGCGCGATCGATTTTTTTGGGAGGCGTTTTGTGCGCCGTCACCTATGTGGGCGCTACGTTGGCATTAGTAGTGTCGGTTCCGCAATTGGAGATCGGCGTAGTTCAGGGCCTCATGCAGGCAATCGACCGGCTGAGCAAGGGACTCGGTGTGTCATGGGTTCTACTACCTTTGGCAGTGCTGATGGTCAGCTCCATTGTGGGCTCCACATCGGCATGGGTAAGCGGTTCTGCACGAATTCTGTTCGTTTGTGGA
>Ga0070739_10005668_pt1 | contig 14121 bp, 17 predicted proteins | sample Coa_R1_7_FD_66445 | JGI IMG/M metagenome (GOLD analysis project Ga0070739, IMG submission 66445) | Surface soil microbial communities from Centralia Pennsylvania, which are recovering from an underground coalmine fire - Coalmine... | ecosystem: Environmental > Terrestrial > Soil > Unclassified ... | reverse complement strand
TGCCCCAACGGTCAGGCCCGTTGGGGACCCCAATTTACTTTTTGTATGGGTGATATCGTCGGGGTCCCCAAAAAGCCTGCTTTTTGGGGTGACTCATACGATGCCCCACACCCGCGGCTCGGACAGGCAAAGCCTGTTCCTCGCCTTTTAAACCATCCGACGCTTAGGACGCTTTCCCCTTTTTGATCTTCGATAGCCCATCCATAAAAGGACGCAGCACCTCGGGAATCACGACCGAGCCGTCTTCCTGCTGGTAGTTTTCGAGGATTGCCACCAGGGTCCGCCCCACCGCCAGGCCCGAGCCGTTGAGGGTATGAACATACTGGACCTTGCCGCCGGCGGTTCGATAACGGATCTCGGCGCGGCGCGCCTGAAATGCCTCAAAGTTGCTGCACGAGGAGATCTCTCGATACATCTGCTGGGAGGGAACCCAAACCTCGATATCATAAGTCTTCGCCGCGGCAAACCCCATGTCGCCGGTCGAGAGGGCCATCACCCGATATGGAAGTCCGAGACGCTGCAAGACCGCCTCGGCATCCTTCAAAAGCCGCTCCAGATGCTCGTATGAATCATCCGGTTTGGTGAACTTGACCAGCTCCACCTTATTAAATTGATGCTGCCGGATCAAACCGCGTGTGTCCTTGCCGTAGGAACCGGCCTCTCTTCGAAAACAGGGGGTATATGCCGTATACGAAATCGGAAGCTGCGCCTCGGGGAGGATCTCGCCCCGGTAGATATTTGTCACCGGCACCTCCGCGGTCGGGATCAGAAAATAATCTTCATCCTTCAAGCGGAAGAGGTCTTCCTCAAACTTCGGGAGCTGCCCCGTCCCGGTCATGCTCTCCCGATTCACGATGAACGGCGGGAGCACCTCTTGGTAGCCGTGCTCTTTCGTGTGGAGATCGAGCATAAAATTAATCAGCGCCCGCTCCAACCGCGCCGCGGCCCCCTTGTAGAGGGTAAAGCGCGCTCCGGTGATTTTCGCCCCCCGCTCAAAGTCGAGGATGCCGAGCGCCTCTCCGATCTCCCAGTGGGGCTTCGGCTTGAATAAAAAGGCCGTCGGCGCTCCCCAGCGGCGGACTTCCTGATTGTCCCGCTCATCTTTTCCGACGGGGACCGACGGATGGGGTAGATTCGGAAGCCGCAGCAAAAAGGGGCCGATCTCTTCCTGGCTTTTTTTCAGCTCCCCTTCGAGCTGCTCGATCTGCTCGGCAACCTGCTTCATCTCCTGTAAAATCGGATCGACCGGCTTTTTCTCCCGCTTGAAACGGGCAATCTCCTCGTTCGCCTGATTCTTTTTCGCCTTGAGGCTCTCGATCTGCGATTTCAGCGCCCGCTGCCGCTGATCCGACTCCGCCCAGGCGTCAAATGAAATCTCCACCTGACGGTCGGCGAGTCTCCGTTTGACCTCGTCTAAATTTTCTCTGAGCAGCTTGACATCGAGCATGGATATAGACTTCAACCCAAAACAATCCGTTCAATCTAACATGTTGATTTAAGAGAGTCAACCTGGAGAATGCGCTCTGGAGAATGCGCTCTTGCCAAATTCTCTCCCCCGCTTGCCGGCGGAGCATGTTGCATTGCAAGACCTCACCCCGGCCACGAATTATCTTATTGAGCATTCCGTTTATTCCTCCTGCGATCAAGACCAATTCTCCATTCATAGCTTTTTCGAATCGACGGGTGGATTTTCGGGAAAACGCTTTGCCGTTCCATTCTCGATCCGCATGGCGGTCCAGGCGGCGGCGTAGGCATCGATCATGTCGTCGTATGGGACTTTTAGCTGACTGCTACACACTTCCTTCCGAATATTGGGGAAGGTTTTGGATAACGCATGGAGTCTTTCCTCTCGGCCCTCTGGCTTCTTCTTATTGTGTCGCATCGCCCGTCCGGCCAGGTGATAAAAACTCAGCTCGGGATGCGCCTCGTGGACTCGACCCTGTAATTCCGGGGTCATCTGCTCGTCCACCTCGCGAACACGCACGCGCGTTGCATTCCTCGCAGCTTGCTCGGAGGTTAGACGCGCGAATACAAATCGAGTCCTTCGATCCTTTCGGGTCGAAGATTCCCCGCAGTAAGCTGCGGGGAATCTTCAATCTTGGGAAGAATACCAAAAGTCTGTATCGATATTCCAGGAGCTTCGGAATGGGTCTGGGCTGGAAGATATTTCCGGATCGGCGGTGAGAAGACGCTGCTGGTGCGGGGGCGCTTCAGAAGGCGTCTTGCCTCCCGGTCGCATTCCCGGCCTCCGACCTCCGGCGCGTCCAACAGGCCGATGGGAATGTCGATGGCGATCACTTTCGGTGCGGGGGTGAGATTTAAGACTTCTTTAAACGAGGCGCAGAGGTGATGGCCGGTTTCGATGACGCGGCCCTGCGCGTGGTTCACCAGAACGGCGAACCATCCATGACGGAAACCATCGATGCCGGCGATCCAGGAGGGGTTCATTGGAAGGTACTGTTTCGGTTTTGGATCCGTGAGGCCTTTCGCCTCCCATGAACCAAGTGTCGATTTGATCCTATCGATGACCCAGTAACCCTTCTATGGCTGAGAGAAATTCCTTCGCTTGGTTCAAAAGAATTTTTGCTTCTTCGGCGCCGACTTCAGCAGGGGCGTCATAATCGGCCGCTTGTCTCTCCCGGTAAGCGTCAATGAGATATCGATGGAATTTCGGATCGAGGCGTCCACTTTTGGCATATAACCGACCGAACGCACCTTGTACCGCTCCATGAGAGGCATGCTCCTCCCCCTCTTCGATCAGCAGGGCCGAGGCTGCATAGAACATCGCATAATAAGCTCTTGACGCTGCAATATCAAAATGGCCTAACCCAATAAGCGCTTCGCAGGCTTCAATGTTGTCTTGGGCTTTATCTAGGAAGGCCTTCGTTGCTTCCCTCATTGGACAGCGACACCTTCGCGATGGATACTACGGATGAGAGGCCGTTGATTGAGAGACCAATCTGAGAGGCGAAGCGGGATCAGTGATACCGTGAGCCCATACTCCAGGGAAAGGGCTGAGACCAATTTGCTGGTCCGCTGGATTTCCGTCCAAGGCCGATCAAAGCTCTCCAGAATCATTGCCACATCGAGGTCAGAGCCACTCCTCTCTTCACCTCGGGCAAAAGAGCCATAAAGGTATAATCCTCTTAGCCGCTGTCCATACAGCTGATGGAGGGAGGTTTTCAGTTTTTTCAAGATTTCTTCAGTCGTCTTACTCATGCTCGCCTATGGTCCCAAAGGGGAGATCCGTTAGGCACGAATTTCGCTTACTGCTAAACAGTTTGCTCATTTCTCACATTTTTCTAGTCATCAACTTTACGAGTGTTCATTCTATCTCAATTATTATACTCATTCTTATGCTAGAAATCTGCTACTCTCTCTTAACATGTTTTTTCATTCCAACTCTTAATATTAAGGAGCAGCAGATTTGATGACATGTTTCGATCACGCGGCCTTGCGCGTGGTGCACCAGGACGGCGAACCATCCACGACGGAAACCATCGATGCCGGCGATCCAGGCGGAGTTCATTCAGAACCAGACTCTCCTCCCTTTTCTCTATTGCGTTCGACTGATTCGAATGCGGCCGGGTTGAACCACAACGAAACATCCGATCAGTTTTTCTCCCCGGCGGTTGATGAGCTTCACGACCTCACTTGAAATTTTCCGGCGGGCTGAGATTGGATACCTCAGAAAGAGGACACCACTCGTTTGTCGACGATTCGCATAAACGAGTTGACCGAAATCTTTATCCTCTGTCAGTAAAATCCTCTTCTCATGGAGGGCAAGGTCGATCACGGTCGTATCGTCGGCACCGGGAGAAATTTCAGAAACGGCCGATACGTCATGACCGGCCGCACGCAACGCGCGAACGACGATAAAGTCGCAGCTTTCATCTGCCAGAAAGCGCATTCCTTATTTCCGGGCCGTCCGTTTCGGTTTGTCCAGGAAAATCGTTTCCTCATGCGCCAGGGTATCCGCCGCATAGCCGACCGCCGCCTGGATATCCTCGCGCGCCAGTTTCGGGTATGCGTCAAGCAGATCGGCCTCAGTGGCCCCCTCGCTGAGTTTACGCAGGATGAGCTCTACGGTGATCCGTGTTCCTCGAATCACCGGCTTGCCTAACATGATTTTTGGATTGATCTCGATTCGATCCGTCATGACCATTTATCCGGTCTCCAAGTATTTTCTTATCTTAGGTTTATGTGCTGGTGCATATCGGTGCATCTAAAATCACTTCCGTTGAAGTATAGCATGGTTGCGAAGGGTCAAGGGAGAAACCATTCTCTCACTCCAAAACTCGGCGGGGAAGGCTTAAAGATCTCTTTAAACGAGGAGCAGACGTGATGGCGGGTTTCGATGACGCGGCCTTGCGCGTGGTTCACCAAGACAACGAACCATCCACGACGGAAACCATCGATGCCGGCGATCCAGGAGGGGTACATTCCCTTGTATCCAGAATCTCATTTAGGTCTCTGTTAAGAACAAACATTTACTCAGAATCAGTTTCTACCACAACAACTCGAAGGGGATATGCACCGAGTTCATTATCATATAAATGATCAGGTAGATTGATGATCTCGTCCCCTTCCCATCGAAGGGCAGCAGGGAGCTCGCGATGGCGCTCCGGGAAAAAGCCGGCACTTGCTAATGGATGCCAGTTATCCGATTCTAATGCGTTTTGGTATCTTTCTCAATAATATAAGGACATGCAACCAAGCAACGCCAAGGTAAAGCTCTCCGGTCTTTGTGCAGGGCTATAAATGTCTTCTTTGCTTTAGGGGATCTGGGCCAATACAATTTCAAATAGATTGTTTTCTGTTATCGTCTCTTCAGACAGTGAGGAAACTATCGAATCAGCCAGCTTTAGTTTAGCCCAAGTCACGGCCGCCAATACTTCAAAAAGCTCCCTGGCAGATTTCATTGGCTGACCTGAGAGACGTGCTGCCACTAAAGAAGCCCTGAGTTGCGGCACATTTGGCGGAAACGCTCTCTTTAAACCGAATTGTTTGGGTAGCTTCATCGTTTGGCTGAGTTGAGAGTGGTTTTGTCCTTTGATCTTTTGAGGTCTGAAGATTACCCTCATCGCCTTTTTTTAGTATATGCAGTGTAAAACAGAACTGCGTATAACGCTAAGCTCGGCAGGATCACTTTTTCATTTCGACCCTTCCGCAATAGCTTCGCCGTTTAAGTCGGTCGTGATCAGCCGAAACTGCTCCAATGCCGCTTCAAGATCTTCGACAATCTCTTGCGCGATCACGCCCGGTTCGGGGAGGTTTTCGGAGGCTTCGAGGCTTTCGTCTTTGAGCCAGAAGATGTCGAGGCTCGCCTTGTCGCGGCTGACGAGCTCGTCATAGCCGTAGGCGCGCCAGCGGCCGTTGGGATTCTTCTCAGACCAGGTCGGCTTGCGCTGGTGGCGGTTCTTCGGGTTGTAGCAGGTGATGAATTCGTCTAGGTCTTCACGCTTCAGCGGATTGGCCTTGAGAGTGAAGTGCATGTTGGTCCGCAGATCATAGATCCAGAGCTTTTTTGTCCAGGGCGTTTCGCTTCCGGGCTTCTTGTCGAAGAAGAGGACATTCGCTTTCACCCCTTGAGCATAGAAAAGACCGGTGGGGAGGCGCAGCAGCGTGTGGACCTCGCACTCGTGGAGCAGCTTGCGACGGATCGTCTCGCCGGCACCCCCTTCAAACAACACATTATCGGGAACGACGATCGCGGCGCGTCCGTTTTGCTTGAGAAGCGACTTTACATGCTGGAGGAAGTTGAGTTGCTTGTTGGAGGTCGTCGCCCAAAAGTCATCCCGTTCGTACGTTTCTTTTTCCTTGGAGACTTCCCCCTCCGCGCCGACCACCGTGATGCTGCTTTTCTTTCCGAAGGGAGGATTGGTGAGGACAATATTGAAGCGCTCCCCTGGATCCTTCGCCAACGCATCGCCGACGACAATCGGCATGTTCTGATCACTTCCGATGCCGTGAAGGAGCAGGTTCATCGCGCAGACCCGCGCCGCGCCGTGGACGATTTCCCAACCTTTGAAGATCTCTCCTTTAAGTTTTTTCTTCTCTGTCTTCGTGAGGTTGGGATTGTGATGAAGCAGGTAATTATGCGCTGCCAGCAGGAACCCGCCGGTGCCGCACGCCGGATCGCAGATCGTCTCGCCCGGCTGGGGCGCAATCGCCTCGACCATTCCCTGGATCAGCGCCCTCGGGGTGAAATATTGACCGGCTCCCGATTTGATGTCCTGCGCATTTTTCTCCAGCAGCCCTTCGTAGGCGTCTCCTTTCACGTCGGCGCTCATCGCCGACCAGTTCTCCCGATCGATCAGATCCTTGATGAGCCGCTCCAGACGCGCGGGGGTTTGGAACTTGTTTTGGGATTTTCCGAAGATCAGCCCCAGCAGGCCCTTCTCTTTGCCAAGGACTTCGAGCAGACGGCGATAATGATCAAACAGATCGTCTCCGTCCTTCTTGAGCAGGCTCGGCCAGCCATACTCTTCCGGGATCGGGCTCGGCTGATGATAGGGAGGCCTCGTCCGCTCATCGGCCATTTTGAGGAAGAGGAGGTAGGTCAACTGCTCCACGTAATCGCCGTAGCTCATCCCGTCGTCGCGTAGGACGTTGCAATAGTTCCAGAGCTTTTGGACAATGGCGGATGAAGTCATGATCGGTCTCTTTCCCGGTGCAATACTTTAAGCTCCCGCCGAATCTCGGCCTTCAGTTCCGCTTCCGTCGGCAGATACAATTTATAGCGGCTGGCGAAGATCGTCTTCTCCTGCTCCGGCCCCAGCGTGTATTTGACGACGGCGTCGTTCTTGTCCGCGCAGAGAATCAACCCCAACGTCGGGTTGTCTCCTGGGGTTCTGCGTTCGCGGTCGTAATAATTCACATAGAGTTGCAGCTGGCCGAGGTCCTGATGCGTCAGCTTGCCTGTCTTGAGGTCAATCATCACATAGCACTTGAGAACCGTGTGATAGAAAACCAGGTCGATGTAGAAATGATCGCCGTCCAATGTCAGCCTTTCCTGGCGGGCGACAAACGCAAACCCCTTCCCCAATTCGAGCAGGAACGTTTGGAGGTTATCGATCAAGGCGCTTTCCAGATCCGTTTCCACGAGCTTGGATGACTCCGGAAGTCCCAAGAACTCGATGACGATCGGATCTTTGAAGACATCCGCGGGCCGTTGAACGTCATGGCCCTTCGTCGCCAATTTCAATAGCCCCTTTTTGTTCTTGCTCAGCGCTAGCCGCTCATACAGCAGGCTGTTGATCTGCCGCTCCAGTTCTCGCGCCGACCAGTTGTTCTTAAGGGACTCAATCTCATAGAACGCGCGGGCCTCCGGTTTTTCCACGCGGAGCAACGTCCGATAATGGGTCCAGGAAAGATTTGCATGAAGAACACCGGGTTGCCAAGACTTATTGCTTTGGGCGGGAGAAATCGCGGCCGGCGTCGATAAAAGGTCGCGCGCCGCGTGACCTTTTCCGGAAGTTTCCGGAGTCGGGCCGAGGATAAAAAAGTCACGCACTGCGTGACCTTTTTGAATGCCGGTCAGCCCGGGATATTCGAGATAGAATTTTTTGAATAACTTCAGGTTCGTCAGGCCATAGCCCAAACCGTATTCCTTTTGCAACGCCTCCGCCAAATCGCGCAGCAGCCGCTCGCCGTACCCGGCCCGCCTCCGCCCCCTCTGCTCCTCCTCCACAATTTCCAGTCCGATGAGCCGGTTCGCCACGACCTGCGTGGTATTGACGGTCCGAGCCACACGGGCCTGCGCCGATTCCAAGATTTGGCGGATGCGCCGGTAGAGCGGAGATTTCGATTTCGTCGTCATGCGCGGAGAATTCCTTGATCCATGTTTATCGAAGCGCTCACTTTTTGTTTTTATAAATGCCCTGCGCCTCGGCCGCTAAAGGCAAATCCGGCCACGCGCCCGACTCGGCATCGGCATTCTGCTGAACAAGCTTGCCGGAGAAGGCGAAGCCTAAAATAGACTGACGGAGGCGTTCGGCACGCTGGAGATTGCTCATGACTTCCTTTTCTAACTCATCCATCATGCTCAATCGGCGCTCCACCTCATCCAAAATCATGCGCTGTTCAGGGACAGGTGGGAGTGGGACCGCAAGCTGTAGAATTGATTCTCGCGTGAGGTGGTTTATCGTGCTCCCAGTGAATAGTGTTTCCAGGGTGCCAGATTTGGCATAGTGTTCAAGAACAAAAACGAAAAGCTTCGGTTCAAACCCACTGTGAAAGCGGACTCGATGCAAAGCCTTCTGATATTTCATATCGGGTATGCGCCCGTCCCACACCGCAGCACGACCTGGTTCACCACCCTCGCATACAAGAACATCACCCGCCCGTAAACCATACCGCTCAAGCTCCTCGTCTTTAAAAAACATTTCGAGCAAGTCATCCGTTGCAAACGAGCCCCACCGAACGTTTACATTGCGCAAATAACGGAGGAACCTCCCTGTCCGCTGTTTATTCTTGTCGAGCATCTTCCCGAGTTGAACATCTGCAAGATGACCTACGGTCGTCCACACCCAACCTTTAGGCGATTTTGGAAATCCTGAAAAATTCGGCGGGTTGGGTTCTTTGCTTCTCTCTTTTCCCTTCCATTTCGCCCGCCGCTCCGCAAGAATACGTTCCAGCAGTTTGCTCGCTGGTTCCACATTCGGGTGCTCTTTGCGCCACTGCTCGGTGAGTTTGCCTTCGACGGCGGCTTTGAGGACGGCGGCTTTGTAGCGCTTGAGATTGGCCTTGACCCGCTTGAGGTTGGCGACTGCTTCATCGAGGCGGGAGAATTGCTTTTCAATCTCCGCGACGATGCTTTTTTGTTGAGGCAAAGGTGCAACAGGGATCTGAATCTGCGCGAGCTTCGTCCCGTTTACATTAGGCTGCCCAATACCGGATTGGCTTTCACTAATCTGACTCCAATAATCAGGAGACTTAAAAAAATAGGCGATGTATTTCGGATCGACGCTCTGTTGAAGACGAACACGGATGAGATATGAGGCAAAGACTGACTCAGGTATTACACCTTTTATGAGAAAACTCTTTCCGACAGTCGCACCTGTTCTGGCAAAGAGTAGGTCACCCTCGTCCAATAAATATTTGGCTTTCTCTCTGTCGTCTATAAAACAAAACGGAACATCTTGCCACTTAACGGAATTATCTTGAATATCAGTAATCCTCAAAAACTTGGGGCCGACCTTAGCTCCCTGGGCTTTAGCGGTATATCCATATTGGATAAGAGCGCTTAGGTCTCCGAGGCTTTTCACCTGCCACGATTGTGGAGTACTCAAAATTTTATTCACGCCGCCAACACCCCATTCAATTCTTCGATGATCGTATTCAACTCGTCACCAAACACCTGATAGATCTTCCCTAATCCGCCCTCTTGCGCAAAGGGCGCATAATCAAAATCCTCCCTCTCGATGCTCAGGTTCGCAGCAATGTGGTCCCGAATCATCTCCAGCCAGTGCCGCTGCTCCGCCGTGAACTTCTTCCCGCCATGCTCCTGACTCGCCATCCAGGCATTGAAGTTGGCATCGACCCGCTCCGGGAATGGCACAAGCTCGCTCTCCTGATGAATAGCGAAGCGGACCAGGGAGACAAGATCGGTGAGAATGCGCTTGCCGCTCGCCCCTTTTACCCTCGATTTCTCCAACGCGGCATACGCCTGCCAGAGCTGCGATTCATTCCAGAGATAGGGCGGCTTCTCAATCGCGTCGGCGAGTTCCTTGATCGCCTCGAAGGTAAGGCGCTGTTTATACGGTTTGCTGTAGAGAATTTGCAGGGCGGTGATTTCGTCTTTGTGCTCTTGGATGAACTTCTCAAAACTCTGGACGATCCCTTTGGCCCGATCGAGCGCCGCTAGAGAGAACCCGGCTTCAATCACCTTATCCTGGCTCACGTGATCGATCGTGATCTCGTTTTTCTTTTTAATCTCGACCAGCAACCCCCGGAGCTTCGGATCGTAGAAAGGTTGGACCGCCTCTTTGAGAAGCCGCTCCGCCGCCGTGCGGACCGCTTCTTCATCAGGCGGTTGGTCGGCGGAAAGACCGCAATCGATCCGCGCCTGTTCGATGTGGCGATCGGGATCAACCGCCTCAACCAGCCGATGGCTGAGCGCTTGGACCGTGAGGCCGCCGCTCGCCTTCGCAATCTGTTTTTGATCTTCGACGCTGAGGCGATGCTCCATCCGAGCGAGGCGCGCGGCGATGCTGGTGAGAACATCCTCCTCGGTATTGCCAAAGGCGACCGCCTGGAGGAGCTTCTCGAACGAGACGCTCGGCTTCTTCTCCATCGGCCGCGAATCGGTCTTGTCCTGCTCGCAGACCCCGACCGCATCGACGATCACGAAGTGATCTTTGATCGTCGCATCCGGCGTGACCTGCTTCAACTCGTCGGGCGAAATGATCCGGACGCCGCGCCCCTTCATCTGCTCGAAAAAGGAGCGGGACTTCACCGCACGAAAGAAGAAGACGATTTCTACCGGCTTGATGTCGGTGCCGGTGGCGATCATATCCACCGTCACGGCAATCCGGGGCTGATGGCTGATTCGGAAGGCCTTGATGAGATTTTTCGGCGTCTCGCCCGTCGTCCGGTAGGTGATCTTCTGGGCGAAGTCATTCCCCTTGCCGAACTCTTCGCGGATGATCTTCACGATCTCCTCGGCGTGGTTGTCATCCTTGGCGAAGATCAGTGTCTTCGGAACTTCGGTCCGGCCGGGGAAGATCTCAGTGAAGAGCTTTTCCTTGAAAGCTTTGACGATTGTCCGGATCTGATCGGGGGCGACCACGTCGCGGTCGAGCTGGTCGGGATTGTAGGAGAAGTCATCCTCCAGCTGCTCCCACCGGGTCTTGCGAGTCTCGCGCTCGCGCTTCTCGACATAATAGCCCGCTTCCACCTTCGACCCCGCCGAGGTGATCGCGGTGCGAATGCGGTAGACATCGTAGTTGACGTTGACCCCATCGGCGACCGCCTGCTCGTGGGGATACTCCATCACGAGATTCTGATGGAAGAAGCCGAAGGTCTGCTTGTTCGGCGTGGCGGTGAGGCCGATGAGGTAGGCGTCGAAATATTCGAGGACCTGCGCCCACAGGTTGTAGATCGACCGATGGCATTCGTCGGTAACGATGATGTCGAACGTCTCGATGGGGATCGCCGGATTGTATTCGATCGGCTCCGGTTTCTTGTAGACCTGCTCCAGCCCAACGATGGTGGTCTCCTCCAAATCGTCCGGAAGTTCTCTCCCTTTCAACATCGAGTAGAGGCGTTGAATGGTGCTGATGCAGACGCGGGCGGTGGTGTCGAGGGTGTTGCTGGTCAGCCGCTGGACGTTATACTCCTCGTTGAATTTATAGTTGTTGTATGGCGAGATATACTGCTGGAACTCTTTGAGGGTCTGGTCGCCGAGGTTGCCCCGATCGACCAGGAAGAGGATCCGCCGCGCCCCTGCAAACTTGATGAGCCGGTAGATAAAGGTGATGGCGGTGAAGGTTTTGCCGGAGCCGGTCGCCATCTGGATGAGGGCGCGGGGGCGATTTTCCTGAAGCGAGCGCTCCAGATTCTCAATCGCCTTGATCTGCGCCGGCCAGAGGCCATCGGTAATCAGGGATGGCATCTCCTGAACTCGAGAGAGAAAGGTCTCGATCTGTTCGGCTGCAGCGGGATCGGCAGCTAAGCTCGCTCCCCCCAACCGGGCCCGCTCCTGAAGCGAATCTTTTTTCTCCTGGGTCAGCCATGCGGCCAGCGTCTCCGGTCTATGAAAAGCGAAGGTTGGGCGAGATCGTGGCTGCGGGTCGAGACCGTTCGTGAAATGGGTCTCGATGCCGGTGCTTTGGTAAAGAAATGGTAGCGGTCGCCGATACGCGGGCAATCCAGCCGGAAGACCCTCGCTATATTTCGCGGATTGAACTTCAACACCGGTAAGAGTGCTCCCTTCTTTCTTTGCCTCGATCACTCCAGCCGCTTTCCCGTCGACATATAGAAGATAATCGGCAAATCCATAACCCGAAGCCAAAGGAAATTCTTGGACCGCGATGCCCCGGCCCGCATGTAGGTTGACCTGATCGCGGCGTTGCACCAACCATCCCGCGGCCCTCAAAGTGGCGTCGATCCGCTGACGCGCCTGCTCTTCAGGTTTCGTCATAATGGGATTTGCCGCTCCTGGTATTTCTCTGGGGGATGGAACGAATGGCTTAATATAGATAATCGGAAGGAAAAGTTCAAGAAAATAGATCGGCTTCAGGTCGCTGAATTGCCTCCCGAATGTCTAACAGGCGCTCTCTGGGATCTCTCACAGCGGAATGGCCTCACGAAGGATCCGTTCACAAAAGCGCTCCCGCAGCCCGCCTTTGGTAACGACATCGACCGGGCGGCCCAAAAGTGCTTCCAGGTCCATCAGGAGGCCCCCTAAATCAAGAAGACTTCTCCCAGGCTCTAATTCAACCAGAAAATCGACATCGCTCTCCGGCCCCGCCTCGCCCCGGGCGACGGAGCCGAAGACCCGGAGGTTTTTTGCGCCGTGGCGGGAGGCGATTCGAAGAATCTCGCTCCGTTTACTTTTCAGCAGCTCATCGATGCCCATGGCGATACCCTGAAGGTGTTATTTTACGAGGGTGCTGTACAGGTTTGTGCAGAACGAAAGTGTAGCATAACGGATAATAAATTACGAATGGGGAACGACCAAGCAGAGGATGATCCCGATGGAGGGGCGGTCGTCGGGAGGCGCGCTCTTTTTCGTTGGGCAGGTTCAAGTAAAAATCCATTTTGCCGGCATACTCCGGCGCAGACGGCCCCACCTTCAACACCACCGCCACCAGCGCCCGGAAAGGGGGTGGATTATTTGGCAGCAGCCTGTTGCCAATTGAAGGAGAGAAATTGGCCGAAATCATCTTAACAGGGATCGGACCGAAGCAGACGCTGAAAAAAAGGAGGATCTGTGCTAAACTCTCCGTTGCGGAGGGTTACAATGAGATTTTCCAGAATCACAATAGAACCCGACAAGATGGGCGGGGTCCCCTGCATTCGCGGATTGCGAATCCCGGTCGCCACGGTGGTCGGATTGGTGGCCAGCGGCATGAAGGAAGAAGAGATTTTGCGGGACTACCCCGATCTCCAGAAAGAAGATATTCAAGAAGCGCTGAAATTCGCTGCAGAGGCCGTTCGAGAGCGTGAGATTCCGATTACCCGAGCTTCATGAAATTTCTCATCGACAGTGCCCTCTCCCCCGCAATCGCCCAGCGGCTGCGCCAAGCCGGACATGATGCCATTCATGTGCGAGAGATCGGATTGGCGGCGGCCCCGGATCCGACGATTTTTGACCGTGCCGCTTCTGAAGATCGGATCCTAGTTTCTGCAGACACCGATTTTGGAACGATCCTCGCGCTGAGAAGATCGCCTAAACCCTCACTGATTCTGTTCCGTCGGGAGGACCACCGTCCTCAAACCCAATCGGATATTTTAATCGACAAACTTTCAGAAATAGCCCCCGACCTTGAAAGCGGCGCGGTGGTGGTATTTGAAGAGAGTCGCGTCCGGATTCGAGCTTTACCGATCTTATAAGATCGATCTGATGCTTTGCCAACCTGGATACCACGCCAAGTGTCCCACCCGCCCTTACTTCCTCGGATAAAACTTCTTATGCAGCGCCAGAAGACGGGATAACTCCTGAACCGGCTGGGCGTGATCGTCGACGCGCAGATTGATGAACCGATCGTTCAGCCCGCCGAAGCCGCCGACGGCGAGGAACTTGGAGGCACCGCAACCCCGAGGTCGCCGGTCTTTTCGTCGTAGGCGGCGATGGAGAAGGTCCCGAACGGGCGCGGCGCGATCGCTTTTTCTGCGGCTGGCAAAACAGGGGAGGCCTCGAAGCGAGGGCAACGATGAAGAAGTGGAGAAGAAACCGCCGTTTCATCATGGGTCGGTTCTCGACATGAACATGTGCGCGCGTCGGTAGTAGGTCAGTTTGGTCTAAGCGGTTACGATTGGGTCGTCATTCCCGCGAAAGCGGGAATCCGATATGGCTGACAGTTGTCAAGAGAAAAAGATTCTCCTGCCCCCTGTGTTGAGGGGGTTGTGAGTTTGTTGCTCTCTCCGGGATAAAGGCAGAGACGGGACCGATTG
>Ga0070739_10005667_pt1 | contig 14124 bp, 11 predicted proteins | sample Coa_R1_7_FD_66445 | JGI IMG/M metagenome (GOLD analysis project Ga0070739, IMG submission 66445) | Surface soil microbial communities from Centralia Pennsylvania, which are recovering from an underground coalmine fire - Coalmine... | ecosystem: Environmental > Terrestrial > Soil > Unclassified ... | reverse complement strand
ATCAAACGTGATCGGATCCGGCGTGCTAAGGCCCAATCCGCTGATCCCGCCGGCCGACGAGTCGGGAAGCGTGAGGCCGGCGGCATTGGCGACATCGTTGGCAAAGGCCATGCAGTTGTACTTCGCCAGGGAGTAGATAACGGTCTTCGTCCTTGCTGTCGCGACCGTGTCATCGACGAAAGCCAGAGCGGCGTTGTACTGGGCCTTCGTGACGACATAGATCAGACGATGATCCCACTGCCCGTTTCCATCCTGCGTTGAGAAGCAGCCCGGCACGCCAAACAGCAGGGCAAGGATACTCTCCGGCCCGGTAACGGGAATAAAGCCCTGGCAGGAAAAACCGGGGAAGAAGCCCTCGGTGACGGGAGGCCGGGAGCGCTCGGTCGTTCGGAACTGGACGAAGGCGTGGCCGCTTTTGCCGTAAGCGGTTTCGCTAGTGTAGAAGATGATCTTGTAGATGTCGGCGCCGGCCCAGAAGAGTCCCAGCTCCGTTCTGAGGAACCCGTTGGGAAGCGTCGAAGCGGTGGGTGGCGGCTGATCGAGACAGAAGCCCGACGCGCCTCCCACGCAGGTCGGCCCCCAACCCAGCACCATCCGCGACTGCGTGGCCGGTCCACCGGACGCGGGAACGATTCCCAGTTCTTCCTCGTACCCGAGGGATGATGCGCTCTCCCCGCAGTTGACCTGACCGGCCTGCGGATCGACCTTGTCACACTCCCGGTACTCACCGTAGACGGCGAGTGAATGACCGTCGGGCGATGCCGCGACCAACTCCGGCGTAAAGGACCGGAATTCATTGCCGTAATCATTCGCCGGGCCCTCACACGTAAAGTAGCCGATGCCGAGTGGCTGCGGCGCGTTGGGCTCTCCGAAGCCGCTGATGCTGATCCGATCCACATCGGTCACAGTCACCGAGTAAGTAGACCCAAATGCATCGGCGCAGGTTACCGTGGGCCCGTTCGGATTGATGTCGTACAGCGTGTTGCCGTCCGGTGACCACGTGGGATTGGAGCCGCTCGCATCAACCAGTCGGTTCGTCCCGGCGAGCGATCCGTGGACCGGGATGAGGTTGACCCCGGTTGAATCGGCGTACGCGACCCACTGCCCGTTGGGCGACCACAGCGGGTCAATACAAGCGTCGCTCCCCAACGTGCGCAGCAACTGTTCGCCCGATCCGTTGAGGTTGGCGATGTCGAGCTCGTTGCCATTCTGATACACGACCTGCGATCCCGACGGATCGAGCGACATCCCGGGCGAGTAGGCAGAGGTACAGGTACTCGGAACCGTGACGGGCGTGAGACCCGCCCCAGGGTTGTTGCTGTCTGCTTCGTACACGTTGCCGTTTGCGTCCGTGAGCAGGAACAGCGCCGAATCCCCGACGGCGGTGGCCGTGATATTCCAGGGGGCGCCCGGATTGCCGCTCTCCCCGCCGCTGCCGTACGAATCCGGCGCCGTGGTGCCGAACTGATCTCCGTCGGCGAAGTAAATAGTTCCCGCGCCGATCGCCGGTCCGGCGGCCGCGGCCTGGGGGACGGGAACGGCGAGCGCCAGCAGCGACCCGATCAGCGCCACTGCCACGCCCATTCGCGTCAATTCGCGCCGGATCAACCATCCCGCGCGTCGATGCGAGCGGCTCTCGATGCCCGGGGCGCGCCTCATCTCTTCTCCCACCTCTTCTCCGTTCTGCGCCGGCCCCACCGTAAAGCAGTCTCAGGGAATTGTCAAGGGGCTGAATGATTCGGTCTCCGCGTGCGGTCGACGTGCGACCCTCTGGGCGCGTGAAACTGCTCCTCGACGAGATGTGGCCGTGGGAGGCGGCATTCCAACTTCGCGGCCGGGGGCACGATGCGGTCGCGGCGGCGGAGCGCTCCGACCTGCGCGGGCAGCTGGACGCAGTGGTATTTAGACAGGCCCAGTTCGAAGAACACGCGGTTGTGACGGAGAACGCGATCGACTATCGACAACTCGCCGCCGATGAGATCCATCAGGGCCGCTACCATCACGGCATCATTCTGTCGAGCGACCGAGGTTTTCCACGTCACAATGCCGGAACGCCGGGGCGCCTGGTTACGGCGCTGGAGGGGATTCTGACTTCAGATATCGATTGGGTGGATCGTGAGTATTGGTTGCGGTAACGTGTGACGCGGCACATGGCCTGCCGTCGATTTCCACTCCGACGCCCTCCAGACTTAGCATTACCGCCTTTCGTACCACACCGCACGGTGACGGCCCGTACTCACCGAGCGTTCCATCGGCGCGGATGATCCGGTGGCAAGGAATCGCCAGTGAGATCGGGTTCCGCGCGATCGCCTGCCCCGCCGCCTGCGCTCCACCCGGCCGACCTGCCATATCCGCGATATCGCCGTAGCTGGCAACGGCCCCGCGTGGGATGCGCGCCACCGCTTCGAAGACCGCACGCCGAAACGGCGTGACGCGCTGCAAGCGAAAGGGCAGCGGTGGCAGATCCGCTCCCTCCCAGAACGCGGCCAGCTCCGGGAGCACCGGAATCGCCTCCGGAGCCCAGCGGAGAATCGTTCCCGTTGCTCGCTCCACGGCATGGACGAATTCCGCCTCGTCGCCGCCGAGGGAGGCGCCAATCAGAGCGGTCCCATCCCACGCCGCCCAGAACGCCCCAAGTGGAGTGTCGAGAGCGGCGTAAGCCGGCCCGTCGCCGTCCTCGCTGTCACGCTTTGCCCAGACCCGTGCGAGCGACTCAACACGCTCGCCCTCCGCTTGGCATGCCGGGCACCAGCGCAGGTGCCGGCGCCAGATCTCGCCCGCTGTCCCCCTGAGAGAGTCAGTTGCCATTTGTCAACACGCATGGGATACTCAAAGTGTGAGACATCGGCACCCGAATAAGGAGATCGAGGCCGCAATCCGCGACGCTGAGGCTGCTGGTTGGGTGGTACGGGTAGGAGGATCGCATGCGCGGGGTCAATTGTACTGCCCGTTCGGCGCGCAGGGCGGCTGTCATATGTCGATCTTTTCCACTCCCCGGGTCCCGGAAGATCATGCGTCATGGATCCGTCGAACTGTTAGGAGGTGTCCCCACCAATGACTAAGTACGATTTTCGGCTCATCCTGGACGGTGCCGATATCGCGACCTTGCAGAGCGTCGATGCACTCTACGAGGCGGGATGCGATGACGCTCTGTTTGGCGCGACGGCTGGAGTCCAGTTCGGTGGTTTCTCGCGCGAGGCGCCATCGCTCGCCGAAGCAGTTTTCTCGGCGATACGACAGGTGGAGGCAGCGGTACCGGGGCTACGTGTGGTCCGCGTGGAACCGGACGAGTTGGTGACTGTCGCGGAGATGGCACGCCGAACCGGTCGTACGCGCGAGAGCGTGCGCCTCCTCACCGAAGGTAAGCGCGGACCGGGCGACTTTCCACGGCCGATCACGCTATTGGGCGAGAAACAGCCGCTGTGGCACTGGTCGGATGCCGCGGCGTGGTTCGAGGCGTACGGCGCAATTGATCCCGCAACCGTCCGCGATTCCGAGTTTCTCGCCGCACTGAACGGTGCTCTCGAATTGCGCCGGCGCCTCCCGCGGCTCGACACTCCGGACAATCGCCGCGCGCTCCTCGATTTAGTAACAACGGGGTAATGTTCCTCCCCGGACCGCTTTCTTGTCTTGTTACACTGCAGAGTGGCCGGACGGCCACTTTCTTTATTCTCGGCATGCTTTGATGAGATCTCGCATCCTTCTCGTTTTCCTCGTCCTGCTCCTGGCAGGATGCGGCGCAAACGCAACCGGTAACGCCGGCTCCAGTCCGAAAACGACGCTCCATGTCTGGTACAGCACCGACGATCCGGTCGAACGGGCCTGGACGCCGCGGCTGGTCACGCTATTTGAGGCGTCGCACCCGAACATCGCCGTGCAGCTCACGGCGTACGACTTTGAGGACATCAACACCAAGCTGCAGCTCGCGCTGTCGGCCGGCGATCCGCCCGACCTCGCCTACGTCACGCCCCGCGGCCCCGGTATTCCCGCCTACGTCAAGGCCGGCACGCTGCGCAACCTCGCGTCTGCCGCCCGCAATGACGGCTGGGCGAAGGAGCTGCGCCCCGGCCTGCTGGCCCAGTACAACCAGCCGTTTACGTTCTTCGGCGCGACAAAGGGCCAGATCATGGCGGTACCGATGGCGATGGCAGCCGTGGGTGTTCTATATAACACGAAGTTGCTTCATCAGCTCCACCGCCCCGTTCCGGGGACGCTGGCCGAATTCAAGGCCGATCTGCCGCCGGCGAAGCGGGCCGGCATGGTTCCCCTCGGAATGGGCAACGGCGATGGCTGGTTGGGTGACGACTGGTACCAGACGCTCGTCGAAGCCCTGATCCCGCCCTCCACCCTGACCGCCGAGCAGCTGTTGAAGCCGTTCGATTTTGGCCGCCCGCCATTCAGTCAAGCGGGATCGCTGATGCGCGCCTGGTCGAAGGCCGGCTACTTCACGCAGAACTTCGGTGGGCTTGACGCCCAGGAAGGGATCGATCAGTTCTTCAAGGGGCACACCCTGTTCCAGTTGGTATCCAGCTCCGAGAACTCCCAGATCGCCGTCGAAGAGCGGCAGACCCATCTACCGATCGGCATCTTCGGCTTCCCAACCGCCTACGGCGGCTCGGTCAGTCCGATGAGCGGTTACGAGGGCTGGATCGTTCCCAAAAAGTCGAGCCACCCGGCGGCTGCGATTGCGTTTATCAACCAGGTTCTGCAGCCCTCGACGGCGCAGGCGCTGCTCGATCGGGGCTTCATTCCCGCGCATCGCGGCTCCTTCCGAACGGGCGTGGCCTGGCAGCAACAATATCTCGACATGGTGACGAACGCGCATCGCGGCGTTTACCTCGACGCGGCGCCGATCGCTAATCTCAATGCAACCATGGAGGCCAATGTCCAGCTTCTCCTCCAGGGATACGAAGGCCCGGGGTTCCTGGTACACGCCCTGCAGGAGGTTTACTCGTCGCGTGGCAAGCAGCACGGTAGCACGGCCCGCATTGACGGCGAGTTCTAGCCGGCTCCGGGTCGCCCCGGTCGCGTCTCTCACGTTCATCGTTCCGGCGCTCGCGGTCTACGGCCTGTTTTCCATCTGGCCGGCGATCCAGGTTATCTGGCTGTCGTTTCAACAGTGGACGGGGTACGGGCCGGCGGCATTCGACGGTCTGGCGAATTTCCGGCAGCTCTTCGCCGATCCGCTCTTCCATACCAGCGTCGATCACTCGCTGCTCTGGGAGGCCGGCGCGGTGCTGACGGTGATCCCCGGTCTCGCGATCGCGTTGCTGTTGCTTCGCTCTCGCCATCCCCTGCCGACCCTGGCGCTTATCTTCCTGCCGTCGCTACTGCCGGCGACGATCGTCGCCGCGCTGGCGGTCATGATCTATTCGCCGCTGTCCGGTCCGCTCAACACCATCCTTAATTCGGTTGGGCTGGGGCAACCGGACTGGCTTGGCGATCCGAAGATGGCACTCCCGGCGCTCTTCGCCGCCTGGCTCTGGTCGACGATCGGGATCGTTGCCGTCGTGCTCTGGGCCGGGTTGCGCGCCATCGGTCGCGAGTTTCTCGATCTAGCGGCGGTCGAGGGAGCCGGACCGGTGGCAACGTTCCGGTACGTCATCCTCCCGGCGCTGCGCCGCCCGCTGGCGATTGCCGTTCTCGTCGAGGCCGCCCTGGGCCTGCAGGTATTCGATCTCATTTTCGTCACGACCGGTGGTGGCCCGGGCTACGCGACCGTCACCATACCGGTCGATATCTACGGCCGCGCATTTGGCGGCCAGCCGGGACAGGGTGCTGCCGAAGCGGCCATCGGTCTCCTACTGGGCCTGGCCCTGGTTGGCGTGGCGATCACCCTCCTCGGGCGATCGCCGTCTCTGGGTGGCTTCGAGTCTACGGACCGGCGAGCGACCTGGCCGGCAACCGCGTGGTCCGGCATCATTGCGGTTCTCGTTCTTCTGCCTCTCCTCTGGCTCGTGCCGGCGGGCGCCGAGTCGACGACCGCCTTCGCGCTCGGCGAGAGCCGCTACAGCCTCGCCGCGCTCGGCGCGAACTTCGCGGCGGCCTGGTCTGGAGGCATGGCGGGCGCGCTGCTGACGAGCCTCATTCTGGCCGCGATCGTCGTCGCCGCGAGTCTGGCGCTGGCATTCCCCGCCGCGTTCGTCCTGGCGCACGCTTTTCCGCGCCCTCTCGCGCCGGTTATCCTGGGCGTGCTGCTTATCGGATTATTCCAGCCGGCGATGGTGTCTCTTATCCCGCTCTTTCGTCTCCTCAAGGATCTCGGTCTGCTCGGTACCCCCTGGGGAATCATCCTGCCCGAGATTGCCCGCGGACTATCGTTCGGCATCCCGATCCTCTGGATCGGCCTCGCCGGCATGACAGAGCTGCTGGAGGCGGGAGCGGTGGACGGCGCCGGTCTCGTCCGCCAGGCATGGTCAATCGCCTTGCCCCTGGCGCGTTCCGCCCTGGCCGTCGCGGCAGTCTGGGCGTTCGTTATTTCCTGGAACGAGTACCTGCTGCCGACAATCGTCTCCCAGGACGGCTCCCTCCAGACGGTGCCGACGCTTCTGGCGACGTTCATTGGCCGCTACAACACCCAGTACGGATCGCTGGCCGCCGGCACAATTCTCGCTCTGGTCCTGCCGCTCGCCGCCTGGCTCCTGGCTGCCAATGTCGCATCCCGACGGCTAGCCGCACGAGGGGGCGCGCGATGACGAGACTTCTAGCCTGCCTCCTCGCACTCGCGCTACTGCCCGTCACCCTGGTTCACGCTGCCGCCCAGCCTTCGACCCTGACCGGCGAGGTTGCCGGGTTCCGGCTGGCGGGGATCGAGCCCGATGGTGACCCGCTCGATCAGGTAGCGCTGGTCACGCGCCTGGGACCACAGGGGAATCGCCCCTCCGTTCGCTTGATCATCAGCGCCTACCTGGAAAACTTCCAGCCCGACACGACGCCGATACTGCCCGATCTGCTGCACCCGAAGAAGACGGCCAATAACCTCGGCGGGTTCCTGACCGGCAAGGCGCTTCTGACCGACGATGCCGGGCATGTCCTGTCGATCGGCAGCTTCCTCTGCGAGGCGTTCCTCAATGAGAGCAATCATACGGTCATCCGGCTGCCCAACGGCTCGCTAAAAGGCACCTTTACGCTGAATCGGAAGGCGAAGATTAATGGCGCGCTAACCGGATCGATCCGGCTCTCGACCGCGCAGCGGGCACAGATCAAGGCCAATCGGGGCGCGAAGCTCGGCTCGCTCAAGAAAATCATCAATACCGTTACCGTTCACCCGGCGCCGATGATGGGCCGCTCGACGAAGGGCAACCCGAATGCGGCGCTCCACACCGGCTACGGCACCGGCAAGGCAAAGCACTACGGCGCGGGGTATGGTGGTGGGAAATCCCCCTCCGCCACGTCGACTCCGTTCGGCTTGCACATCTCCCTACTGACTCTCCTGACTGGAACCGGCGCGATCCTCTGCTTTCTGGTTGCCGCCGGTCTGTTCCTCTTACAAAGGCGTGCCCCCGCGTAATGATCCGAGCGGCTGCCCTCACCCTCCTGACTCTCTCATTCCTCCTGATTCCGCGCGCCGGCGCCGCGGCCGGCGATCCCGCACTGACTCTCGCCGCCTCCGTATTTCCTCACGGGGCGAAGCTCAGCGCGCGCATCGTGGCGCAGCGGAAGGCGGACTCCGACTCGCGGTTGCGAACCGCGGCTTCGTCCGCTGAGGCCTGGTCGCACGGACTGGAGCAGACGGCAACCTGGGCGGACGGCAACCGGGGATACCTGTCGCTACGCTACCTGGCATCGGTTTATGCAACGGCGGCGGCGGCGGCAACGGTGCGTAGCGACGCCGTCGCGTCGCTCTGGCTGGCCGGGACGGTCTGCACTCCAGCGGGCGCATTCTGTATAGAGGAACGGGACGGTCACCGGGATGTCGTGCGGGTCCTGCGGCGCGGCCGGGTGGAGATGGAGCTGACACTACGGATCGGCGCGAAGGTGAGCAAGAGCGCCGAACGGACAGGTATGCGCATCCTATCCCGTGCCGCCGATCGCGCCGTGAACCTGGCCGGGCGGGTGCCGACCGGAAACGATCCGGCGACCGATCCTCTGCCCTCGATCGCGCCGGTCGGGACCGGACCGGTGACCGAGAGCCCGGCCCTGATGGTGCTCGCTCCGTCCCGCCTCCCGGGCGTGCGTCTGTATACCGGAACATATCGTTCCAGTGCAGCCTGGCTGGTGCGCCGGGCGGTGAACCATCCGGGCATCGACCTGGCCGGCGGCCTTTCCGATTACGTGGTTGATGGGACTGTGCCCGGCGGACGGCTGTATGATACCGCCGTGTTGTATCCGAACATTGACGCGGCCACCGCCGCGTACAATTCATCCGTGACCGAAAATAAGGATCTGTCCTCCGCCGGCCTGACGCTTCCCGGTGATGCCGCGGCATCCTGGGTGGATCGCGGCGAGACGATCGCGCTGATACGCGACCAGAATGTACTTCTGGAGCTGGGCGCGACCGGGAATGCAACCGGTCAATTAACGGCCGCCGCCAATGCCGTCGCCGGCAGCGTCCCGGCGCCGCTCCACGCCGCCGGCACGCAGATCGTGCGTTCCGACGGCACGCCGGTACGACTGGTCGGATTTAGCTGGTACGGGGCGGAGAGCGTCGATTTCGTCGTCGGGGGACTCGATTACCAGCCGTACGAAAGCATCCTCGCCACCGTCAAGGCCGACGGCTACAACACCATTCGGATTCCGCTCTCGAACCAACTGATTGAGCAGAATCCCATCGTCACCGGCCATGTAAACGCCAACCCGGATCTGGCCGGCCTGCATGCGCTCGACATCCTCGATCGCATCGTCAATGCCGCCGGCGCGCTGGGACTGTACGTCATCCTCGACGACCATCGGTCCAGTGCCGGCTGGAGCGCCGAGGGAGGCGGTCTGTGGTACACGACCGCGTACCCGGAGAGCGCTTGGCTGCAGGACTGGGTGACGCTGGCGAAGCGCTACGCGAACAACGACGCGGTGGTGGGCTTTGACCTTCGCAATGAGCCACACGATCCTGCCACCTGGGGTGACGGCAACCCGGCCACCGACTGGCGACTGGCGGCCGAGACGGCGGGCAACGCGATCCTGGCCGTGGATCCGAACGTCCTGATCCTCGTCGAGGGTATTCAAACCTACGAGGGAAACGGCTACTGGTGGGGTGGGAACCTGATGGGCGTCGCGACTGCTCCCGTGCAGCTCAGCTTTCCGGATGGAAGCTCCGCTCAGAGCCGGCTCGTCTACTCGCCGCATGACTATGGACCCGGCAACTGCGGCGCCGGCGGCTGCCCCCAGTACAACAGCCAGACGACTACCGCCTCGCTGCAGCAGCTCTGGGACCAGCGCTGGGGTTACATTACCGATAACCCGTCGGCGCCGTACGCCGCGCCGCTCTGGCTGGGCGAGTTCGGCACCTGCAACCGCGATCCGCTGTGTGGCAACGATACCGTCCCCGGCTCCCAGGGGCAGTGGTTCAGCAGCCTGGTGCAGTACATTGCCCAGAAGGGGATCGGCTGGGCCTACTGGCCGCTCAATGGCACCCGCTCGAACGCGCCGATGATGCAACGTACCTACGGCCAGACGGAAGGCTACGGCTACCTCCAGCCCAACTGGACCGCGAACTACAGCTGGCTCGACGCCGAGCTGGCGTCGATTCGGGGGCAACCGTAGCGAAGCAGAAAATCGGCCGCTGGTTGAAATGCGCGCTCATCACTCAGCGGGACTGACTCCCGTCACCCTGGGAGCCAGACCAATGAAGACCCAGTTGCGATGCCGGACCTCATACATGTTCAGGATCGGGTGCGTGGTGTCGCCGTTGCGGTCAAAGGTGGTGACACCGGTCGCGCCATGCCAGCGCACGTGGGCCACGTAAGACAGGATGGCCGCGCGCCTCTGAAACAGCGTCCCGTGCAACCGTCCGTGGATCGCCGCCTGGTAGATGCCGTTCAGGGCGATATTGGCGGCGTCATAGGCAAAGCCGTCATAGATCTGCAGCGGCACGTGGAACCGCCGGCGATAGGCCCGACGAAAGGACTGCGGGAGCGCAGCGGGATCGAACCCGTAGTCACTGGCGTAGGTGTTGTCGGAAGCTGCTCGGCGGATGTCGATCGAGAACGTTGAGTGGATCTCGTCGGGGCCGACCACAGGTCGGCGGTAGCCCTTCGTGCGCAGAGCCCTGAGGAGGTAGTCCAGCTCCGGTCCTACCCCACCAAAGTAGACGGCGTCCGGGTGCTCAGCCGTGATGAGATCGGCGACCGCGTTGAGGTGGGAGGGGTTCGCCGGAGCCGGCGTGCTTCCCGAAGTGATGCGTGCCGTCCCGATCTTCCGCAGGCCAATCTTCGTCCCGTACGCAGCGACCTCTTGCGTCAAGCCCGATCCATACGCGGCGCCGTCGTCCACCACAAAGACGGTCCGGGCATGGAGCCGCTCCCGCATAAAGGCGGCATCCGATGGCCCTTGCAGCACATCCGTCGTGACGTCGCGATAGTAGGTCGGGTAGGCAAGCCGGTGGTGGTAGGTGGCAGGCTCCAACAACCGCCGCAAGCCAGGGGTGGTCAGCGTCGGGGTGGTATTCCCCGGAGAGATTTGTACCATTCCTGCCCGGTTGAGAATCGGTTCGGACACGAGCGTCATGGGGGAATTGAAGGGACCAATGTAGCCCAGCACATCCCGATCGCGCACGCAAGTGAGTGCGTTCTTTTTCTCTCGCCGGGGAAGTACGTCGGGAGAGTTCCCGGAAGGTGAGTCATCCAGACTCAAGGGCGGCAGGAGCTGCAGGTGGGCGGCCTGGAAGCGGGAGCGCCAGTGGTCCGTGGCGAGGATCACACTGTTCCTCATGCCCCTGGCCAAAACGGTCCAATCTGAGGCAAGCGGAAACGACGAGCAGAGGCGCACTCTCTGGAAAGACGAAGACGGTCCGACGGGATGGGCTGCAAAGGTGGAGCTCGCCGACGCAACACAGGTGATGGCGGCAAGCGAGCCCACGCACAGGCGCCGACGAACTCGGCCGCACGAACGACGTGTGGTGCGGCAGCGCCTGGTGTGCCTGAGATTCGAATCCTCGCGTTCCGTAGGGCTATCGTACACCCTCGACCGCGTCAGTTGGAGCCGAGTGCAGACGGTGAGCCGCCGGCACCACTGGATGCCGGCGGCTCCGGGTCAGCGGAACGCAGGATCACTCCGTCGATTGAGTTATCACGGCAGGATCAGGGTACCGGTGTAGTCGGCGATGGCGGAGTACGGTCCGGGCTCGGGGAAGTTGTTGGGGTTCGCGATGGTGAAGGTATTGGTGAGACTTCCGCTTGCCCCCGCAAAGGCACCGGTTCCGCCTACGATCGTCGACTCTTCGACGCCGGTCAACTCGCCGCAGGCGTTAGCATGGCTGCTGTTCATGGTGGAGCAGGACAGGGAGACGACGGTGCCGCAGGTGGTGAACGATCCGTCGGCAAGGGTGAACGTCTCGTAGCAGGTAGACCTGCTCCCGGCGTCGGTGGCCTTGCCCAGCGGTAGAAGAATGCCCGTGCCGCAGAAGTCCGCCGCGCACCCTGCCTGTTTTGAGCTATTCTCGACGAATTGGCCCTGAATGCTGATACTCGTCGAGGCGTGAGCCGGAATCGCCACGAACGCCAATGTCAGGAGGAGCGGCAGGACGGCCAAAGTTCGCAGAATCAAACGCATTGTCTTTCTCCTCCATCCCGGTGACCTTGACCACGTCATCGGCATAGTCAAAGTGTGGGTACGCGATATCGAGGCTTGTCAGTGACCGGCCGTCGGCCGAGTAGGTGATGGTGATAGACCCACGGTCGAACTCTTTGACGAGGTTACCGCTCTGGTCGTACCAGAGCGTTGGCGAGATGGTTCCGGCCGTCTGGTAGGCGATGTCAAAGCCGCAGATATTGTCCGTCGCTGCTATGACGCCTGGACCGCCGAAGGCGTAGCTCCCGGAACAGATCGCGCCGCTCCCGGTGGTCTTACACGTGACAAACGGCGGCGGAGGCGGGTTGAGGGCTTGCGCGCTCGTAATCGCCGGCCGCGCGAAGACGACGGTCGCGGCCCCGAGCAATATGAGGGAAGAAACGAGCCGGGCCGGTAGTAGGTATCGCATGATTGTCTCCTGCGATCTCCTTCTCAGGACTGTGGGCCGTATATGGAACCCTCTTGCCTCTCCTTACAGCGCGATTAGGATCAACATGACCCTCTACGGGTGGACCACTCGTCGCAACACCCCCGCGGCTATGTCGACCTGCCGTACTAGGTCGGTCACCGCGATATGTCGCTCCGAAGCCGGCTTTCGGTTGTAGGCGACGATAGCCTCGACCTCGGCCGTCCCGTCCCACCAGGCCATGACGAGTAGACTCGATGCGCCGCACGGTACCTGTGCGGTCAGCACGTGGCTCGGATCGAGTGAGGTGAGGTGGATTTGGGACAGGTGAACGGGCCGGTACCCATGCGAGCGACTGGCGAGAGCCAGATCCGCGAATGCGCCCTGCGCCCAGGGAGTGCCGTCATAATTCGCTCCCGACCCGTAGTGACTGGCGAATAGTTCAAAGCTGGGACCGTCGTCGCCCGAACTGGCGAACTCGCCCCATCCCGAAAGGCGGTGCAGATTGCTTTCGGACGTCGTGTGGAACAAGACGACGCCTCCATCGCAGAGGAACCCCCACATACAGTCCATCTGGAGATTGGACAGGTGCGGGCGGTACGAGATGTGGGCACCGGCGGGATAGAGGGACGCGGCGAGCGGGGCGTTTGCGGCGAGTGTTCCTGCGCTCGAAAAGGCGAGGGCGGCGGCGACGACGCCGGCCGAGACGGTGCGCCGGAATGAGAAAACGGTGTGTAGCATGGCTCTCTCCTGACCTGTTTCCATGAGCCGCCTTACGGCTGTTGCAGGCGCAGGATACGAATCGGTCGTTTGGGGACCGTGAGCCGGGCATTAATGAAACGTTCGTGAAGCGTTTGTAGATTGTGCATCGGCGGTCAAAGCGAATTGACATCAAATAGGGGCGAGACTACACTGATCTCGCATCAGACGGACGTCGGGAGATGCGGGTTTCTTTCCTCTGCAGCGCGCTCGTCATCGCGGTTGCCTGGCCGGTCGGCGGGAGTTCCGATTTTGCGGCACATGCCGCGCACGCCGATCGGTCCTTCATCCCGGTGCGGCTTTGTGCGTCCCTCCCGATCGGCACGACCGCATCCAGCGCACTGACGAGGGGAATGGATAACAGCGTGGTCCTGGCGACCGCCCGGTGGCAGGCGCGTTTTCGGGCGAGACATTTGCGGCTACTCATGCCGCTCGAGCTGAACGATTCGCTCGGTCACACCAGTAACTTCAACCCGGCGGCGGAGCGACGAAATGCGAACCTCTGTATCCGGCGCAGGGATACCTTCGGCTACATCGGTCCGCTCAACTCCCCAATTGCTCCGTACTCCGAGCCGATACTCAACCGAGCCGGCATGGTGCAGATCGGCCCGTCAACGACCGACCCAACGCTGACCAGCCCCGATCCGGCCATACGGGGGGCGCTCGAGCCGGCGACGTTCCACCATCGCCTGCCCTATGTCACGTTTTACCGGACGATAACCACCGATGCCGTGCAAGGTCCGGCCGCCGCCGCCACGATCAAGACTGCCCTGCACGCTTCCACCTACATCCTGGTCGACGATCGGTCACCGTATGCCACAAGTATCGGCGGAGCGTTGCAAGCCTACGCGCTCAAGATTCACTTGCGTCTACTCGGAAATCCCCATGTCGGCTATGGACACCCGGCATCGGAACCGCATGCGGTGCTCTCGGTCGCCGACTCGGTTGTCGCCGAGGATCCGCCGGTTGTCTACGATGCCGTCACGAATGTCTACGGAGCGACACTTCTGAAGGACTTGCGCCGCGACGGCTACGACGGGCCAGTGATTGGCCCGGATGCAATTTACAACCCTACATTCATCGCCGAGGCGGGGCCGGCAGCCAGGAATACCTACGCGACCGAGGTCGGGCCGGATCCGGCAGCCGCATCCGCCAGATTTCGCACGCTCTACCGCGCGCGATTTCACGTTGGGCTTGAATACTACGATGCTCCTACCTACGATGCGGCCGATATC
>Ga0070739_10005662_pt1 | contig 14132 bp, 9 predicted proteins | sample Coa_R1_7_FD_66445 | JGI IMG/M metagenome (GOLD analysis project Ga0070739, IMG submission 66445) | Surface soil microbial communities from Centralia Pennsylvania, which are recovering from an underground coalmine fire - Coalmine... | ecosystem: Environmental > Terrestrial > Soil > Unclassified ... | reverse complement strand
TTGATTGAATTGCTGGTGGTCATCGCCATCATCGCGATCCTTGCCGGCTTGCTGTTGCCAGCGCTCGCGAAGGCCAAAGAGAAGGCGCGAGTCATCCAGTGCCTGAACAACATGAAACAATTGACCCTCGCCTGGACCACTTACTACGGGGACAATAATGACAACCTGGTCCGCAACTGGGTGCTTGGCTCCGGCGTTTCTCCACCGGGTTCATGGGCATTGGGTAATGTGCAGAGATCATCCGCCATCACCGACTTGCAGGAAGGCACGTTGTATCCGTATTACAACTCGCTGGCGCTCGATGTCTGCCCTGATGCGAAAAAAGTCAACGGCAGTGTGCCCATCCGCACCGTTTCCATGATGGAGCGCATGGGCGGCGCTGATGACGCCGACGCCGCGGAATTCGGCCTTTACTCCGCGAGCGGCGATTTTGGCGCAGCCTACCCGATGCGCAAGAAACCGTCCGACATCAACAATCCCGATCCCTCAGTGGCCGTCGTGTTTGTGGACGAAGGCGAGCAAACTGTGGACGACAGCATCTACGGGTTGACCTGGACATATTTCAAAAACTCACCCACGGCCCGTCATTCTAATGGCGCGACGTTCTCCTTCGCTGACGGGCACGTCGAAAAATGGAAGTGGCAGGGCATCACCACAGATATGGGCTACAACGTCACACCCAATGGCGCGGGGCAGCAGGCGGATTTCCAAAAATTGGTGAGCGCGGAGTTCCTGCCGTGATTTTCCTGCGGAGGAGTTGAATCAGCTTCGCGATTCATGAATTTTTTGCAGCGGCCGCTGGTTATGGAATGGTGCGCGATACAGGGTTCGAACCTGTGACCCCTACCGTGTCAAGGTAATGCTCTACCACTGAGCTAACCGCGCAACCCTTCGGGAATTTGGATTCCCGGAAAAGGTAGTTTTCTTCCTTCACTCCCGTTTTGCAAGCGGAAAAAGGAAAAGCTGGGCGGGCTTCGACATTTTTCATGAATTCTCAGCGGGATGTTTTTACGAAAGCCAAACATTCAGTGGAAAATCTCGATCTTTCAAGGCCATGCACCTTCTAAATTCAGGGCAGCTTTCTTCCCGTGTGTTGAAAAGGACTCGCACGTTTGGTCTGGATTTTTTCGCGAGTTCTGGCACAGTCTTGGTATGCCAGAGAAATCAGTAAATGAACTGCCGCGGGACTTGCGGCTGCTTTATCAAAGGGGGATGGAAGCGCTTCAGCGCGATAATTTCGATTACGCGATTGAGATGTTCACACAAGTCCTGGCGCGCGAACCTTCCGTGTTCGAAATCCGCAAGACACTGCGCGGCGCGCAAATGGCCAAGACCGGCAAGGGCGGCGGTTGGTTCAAAAAGCTCACCAGCGGCGCGAGTTCGTCCCCTCTCGTTGCCAAGGGACAAATGGCGTTGCGCCGGAATCCATTGGAAGCGATGCAGGTGGCCGAGGAAATCCTCAATTCAGACGCGAACAGTTCTTCCGGGCACAAGTTGATGGCCGAGGCCGCCATGGCCGCGCAGATGCCGCGCGAGGCGGTCATGTCGCTGGAAATCCTCGTGAAAAATGCGCCCAAGGACAAGGATTTATCGTATCAGCTCGCCGAGGCTTATGCGCAAATTGGCGAGAAAACCAAGGGCGAAGAAGTGCTTGCCAATTTGCAACGCGAATATCCCAACGACGGCGAGGTTTCGCAGCGGCTCAAGGACCTTTCGGCGCGCAAGACGCTCGACGAAGGCGGCTATGGCGCGCTTGCAGGCGGCGGTGGATCGTATCGCGATGTCTTGAAAAACAAGGCCGAGGCGGTCGCGCTGGAGCAGCAAAATCGCCAGGTGAAAACGGATGATTCGGCTGATGGCTTGATCAAGGACTGGGAAGACCGGCTGAAAATTGAGCCGAACAATTTGAAGATGTTGCGCAATCTCGCCGAAGTGTGGGCGGAGAGGAAACAGTTCGACAAATCGCTCACCTATTACGAGCGCATGGCGGCGGTGGATGGTGGCGCGGATTCTTCGTTGCAGACGAAAATTGCCGAGGTGAAGGTGAAGAAGTTCGATCACGCGCTCGCGCAACTTGATCCAGCCGCGGAGGATTACGCCGAGAAGTCCGCGCAGATCAAGGCGGACCGCGATAATTTCCGCGTGGAAAGCGCGAAACAACTCGTTGAACGTTACCCCACGGATTTGCAGCTTAGGTTTGATTTGGGGAAATTGTATTTCGAGACCGGAAAGATCAGCGAAGCACAGGCGGAATTCCAGAAGGCGCAGGCCAACCCGAACAAGAAAATCCAGGCCATCACGTACATGGCGAAATGTTTTGAAAAGAAAAACATGTTTGACCTGGCCGCGCGCCGTTTGCAGGAAGTGCTCAAGGAAAAGCTGGTGTTCGACGAGGAGAAAAAGGATTTGGTTTACACGCTCGGTTGTGTTTTCGACAAAATGGGCAAAAAGGATGAAGCCATCGAGCAGTTCAAGATCATCTACGAAACCGACATGGGCTACAAGGACGTCGCCAAGCGCGTGGAAGATCATTACGCTGCCGGAGGAACGTGAAAATTTTTGATTTTTGATTTGCGATTTTTGATTGTCGATTGACGCGCGCTACTATTTCCGGCTTTGAGCAACCCGGAGGGTTGCCAGAAATTAGCCGGGGGTTGAGCGAAGCGCAGCGGAACGATACCCGGAAAATGAGTTGATAATTTTCCACCCTGAAAGGGTGGAAGAAAGCATGTCTGGACCAGTCAGTTTTCTTGCACCCTTTCAGGGTGCAAATCCCGATTCGCTAAAACCGGGGGTGTCACTTCGTTCAACCCCCGGCTAATTTCTTGCACGGCTTCGCCGTGCAAGGATGCGTGCCCACCAGCCGGGCACAATGAAGGTTCCCAGTATCTTTCAATTTATAGACAACTGAATCGGATTGTCCTTTAATCCGGTCATGAAAGCGCGCCTGGTTCTTGCCTGCATCTTTTGTTTTCTTCTTAAAATTCACGCGGCTGAAATTTATCCAGAACGCTGGGTCTGGATTTTTGGTTGGGGCCTGAACAAGGACAGTGATGTCACGGACATTTCGCACGTGATTGAGACGGGCGCAAAACACGGCCTCAATGGCGCGGTGCTCGCCGCGGGAATTGACACGATGTCGTTGAAAACGCCGGAATATTTTCGGGGACTGGATGCGATCAAGCAAATTTGCGAGAGCAATCATGTTGAATTGATTCCGGCGGGTTTTTCCATTGGTTATGGCAGTTGCTTTCTCGCGCATAATCCGAATCTTGCCGAAGGCTTGCCCGTCGAGGACGCGCCGTTTGTTGTGCGCGATGGCGTGGGGCGATTGGTTCCGGACGAAACCGTTCGGCTGAAAAACGGTGGCTTTGAAGATTTCAACGGCAATAACCTGAAAGGTTTTAATTTTCACGATCAGCCCGGAGAAATCAGTTTCGCTGACCGTGAAATCAAGCACAGCGGCACTGCGTCGTTGCGGCTCGAACATTTCACGGCGAATCCTTATGGCCACGGGCGCGTGATGCAGGAAATCAAGGTGCATCCGCATCGTTGTTATCGCGTCACGATTTGGGTGAAGACGGAAGGATTTCAACCGACGGGCGCATTCCGTTTGCTCGCGCTTGCGCCCCATGATCGCGACCTTGCGCCCCGCGAATATAATCTTCCATCCACCACCGACTGGCGTCAGCTCACGATGATGTTCAACAGCATGACCAACGCGAAGGTGCTGCTTTACGCGGGCGTTTGGGACGGCAAGGCGGGAAAAATATGGCTGGATGACTGGCGCGTTGAAGAAATTGGGCCGGTGAATGTGTTGCATCGGCCGGGCACGCCGGTCACTGTTCGCAGCGAAGATGGCGCGACGACTTACGCGGAAGGAAAAGATTACGCGCCATTGATGGATCCGCATTTGCAGCCTTGGCGCGAGGACGGCGACGCATTGCCGCTGAAAATTATTCCGAGCGGGCGCATCCATAATGGCGACCGGTTGCGCGTGAGCTGGTATCATTCGCAAAACATCAATGACGGGCAGGTGACGGTTTGCATGGCTGAGCCGGAGGTTTACGAAATCATGGGCCAGGAGATGAAAGTCGTTGCGGACCGGCTGCATCCGAAAAAGTTTTTGCTGGGCATGGATGAAGTGCGGATGGGCGGGACATGCCGCGCGTGCGCCGGGCGCAACATGGGCGAGTTGCTCGGCGAATGCGTCACCAAACAGATGCAGATCATCCGCAAATATTTGCCGGATGAAAAAATTTACGTTTGGTCGGACATGTTCGATCCGAACCACAACGCGCACGGCAATTATTATCTGGTGAACGGTGATTTCACCGGTTCATGGGAGCATGTGCCGAAGGATTTGGTGATGGCAGTTTGGGGCGGCGCACCGCGCGAAAAGAGCCTGCAATTTTTCGAGCAGCAAGGTTTTCCCGTGCTGGTCGCGTGTTATTACGATGCCGACAATCTGAACGACGTGAAAGGCTGGTTGCAAATCGTGCGCCCGATGTCCAACGTGCAAGGATTCATGTACACGCCTTGGACGCGCAAATATGGATTGCTGCCGGCGTTCGGGGATTTGTTGAGCGGGCAACGGTAATCAGAGATTCAACCCGACGGTCCATCTCTTCCAAGGTGGCGAACTGTGAGGCTGGCTTGTTGATCTTTTGCGTGAGCTTTTCGCGATACTGCGGGTCCTTCGAATCGTGAAGGGATACAATGAATGCAGCCAGATGCCGTCTTTGCTCATCGTTCAGAGCAGAAATTTCGCGTTTCAAAGCTTCTATGCTCACACGCCAATCTTACCCGCCGGCTCCCCATTACCTGTCTCTCTGCAATAGAAATGTCGCCAATCCATGCAGCGCAGCGGCGCGATTGCCGAATATTTTCAACGCAGCAAACGCGCGGTTGGTGAGTTGACCGGCGATCTTGCGCGATTTTTCCAAGCCGACGATGGACGGATAGGTGGCTTTTTGGGCGGCAGTGTCCTTGCCGGCCGTTTTGCCGAGTTGCTCGCTCGTTTGCGTGACGTCGAGGATGTCGTCGATGATCTGGAACGCAAGGCCGACGTTGTAGCCGAATTCGGTGAGGGCCTTGAGTTGCGCGGCGGTGCAATTAGCGCTCATGCCGCCCAACCTGACCGAGCAGCAGAGCAACGCAGAAGTTTTGCGTTCGTGGATGTATTTGAGCTGGTCCGCGGAAATCTTTTTGCCCTCGCCTTCGAGGTCGGCGACCTGCCCGGCAATAAGCTGCAACGAACCGGACGCGCGCGCGATTTCAAGGATGACATCCTGATGCGAATAACGCGGCCAGGAACGGCATTGCGCCGCGATTTCGAACGCCTGCGTCAGGAGCGCATCGCCTGCAAGCACGGCGATGCCTTCGCCGAAAACTTTGTGATTGGTGAGCTTGCCGCGGCGATAATCATCGTCGTCCATCGCGGGCAAATCGTCGTGGATGAGCGAATAAGTGTGGATGCATTCGACCGCGCAGGCGAGCGGCAGGGCATCGGCCTGCTTGCCGCCGCAAGCCGCAGCCGCCGCGAGGCAAAGCGCGGGACGCATCCGCTTGCCGCCGGCGAAAAGCGAGTAACGCATCGCCTTGTGGATGGTTGCGGGCGCGGTTGTTTCCGGCGGAAGAAAACGGTCAAGCGCCTGGTTGACGGCGTCGGTGCTGGCGGCCAGAAACGCAGTCAAATCGAACGGCTTTTGCGGCGCGGTCTTCCTGTGTTTCGCGTTGGCAACGGACATGCGCGGTTTGTAAAAGAACCTGCGCCCGGAGGCAAGGGGATTGTTCGTTATATGGTCAAATAGTTAAAAGTTACATTGGACGCTGTTCCAAAACGGGAGCGTTGCTATTTTTTCGGCCATGTAACCCTTGTAACCATGTAACTTTGTAACCATCCTCCACCCAAATCGCCTTGCTCTTTGGATGGGCCAGTTTAAACTGATGCTTGGTCCACCATAACATGACCGAGAAGCGGAAGATTTATTACTTCGACAACAACGCCACCACGCGGGTCGCGCCGGAAGTGATCGCGGCGATGGCCCCGTTTTTCAGCGAGATGTGGGGCAATCCGTCGAGCGCTTACACGTTTGGAAAATCGGTCGCAAACGACATCAAACTGGCGCGCGAAAAAGTCGCCGCGCTCATCCATGCCGACCCGCGGGAGATCATTTTCACCAGTTGCGGCACGGAGAGCAACAACTCCGCCATACATACCGCGCTGATGACGCAACCCGGCAAACGGCATGTCATCACGACGAAGGTCGAGCATTCGGCCAACATCAAGTTCTGCAATTTTCTGCAAAAGCGCGGTTATGAAGTCACCTTTTTGCCAGTTGAACCAGATGGTTCGCTGGACATTCATCTGCTGGAAAAATCCATCCGCCCGGACACCGCGATTGTTTCCGTGATGCTGGCGAACAACGAAACGGGCGTGATTTTTCCGGTCGAAGAAATCGCCGCGATTTGCCGCAGCAAAGGCGTCCTTTGCCACACGGACGCCGTTCAGACGCCCGGCAAGCTCAAGCTGGACGTCGGCGAATTGGGTGTGGATTTCCTTTCGCTTTCAGCGCACAAGCTTCACGCGCCAAAAGGCATCGGGTTGCTTTACGTGAAAAAGCGCGTGAAATATCAACCCTATGTCGTGGGCGGCGGACAGGAACAGGGACGCCGCGGCGGCACGGAGAACGTGCCGTACATCGTGGGATTCGGGCGGGCGGCGGAGCTGGCGATGGAGAGCGTGGCCGAGGAAAACACGCGCGTGCGTGCGTTGCGCGATCGCATGGAAAAAGGCATTCTCAGCACGATTCCAAACACGTTGCGCAACGGCAATCGCGATGCGCGCCTGCCCAATACGAGCAACATCGTTTTTGATTTCGTCGAGGCGGAAGCGATTTTGCTGCTGCTTGACCAGGCCGGGATTTGCGCATCCAGCGGCTCGGCTTGCACAACGGGTTCGCTCGATCCTTCTCATGTTTTGACCGCGATGGGTCTGAGCGCTGCGCGCGCGCGCGCTTCCATCCGGCTCAGCTTGAGCGTTTACAACACGGCCGAGGAAGTGGATTATTTGCTCGCGCATCTTCCGCCGATCATCGCCAAATTGCGCGCCGTCTCGCCACTCACGCCGGCTCACGGAGCGAATGGTAAACCTGTAAAAAGCGCCAGGCATTCCGTCGCGAAATGAGTTGCGAGCGTGGCAGCCTTTTGGCTTTCGCTTGCGTCGCTGACCTGCTACAAACCCGCCATGTCTGAAAAACTCACCATCGGATTCCTGGGCGCCGGCAAAATGGGAACAGCGCTGGCCCGCGGGTTCATCCATGCAGGATTGGTCACGGCGGAACAGATCATCGCCAGCGATCCGTATGAAAATGCGCGCACGGCCTTTGGGCGAGATTGCGGCGCGAAGATCAGCGCCTCCAATCTGGACGTGGTGAAGTTCGCCAAAGTGCTGTTGCTGGCGGTCAAGCCCGACCAGGTTGCCGGAGTGCTGGGGGAAATTCGCGGGCAGTTCACGGAGAAGCATCTGTTGATTTCAATCGCTGCGGGAGTTCCGCTGGCGAAGTTGGAAGGAGGACTTCCGCCGGGCGCGCGCGTGATCCGCGTCATGCCCAACACGCCTGCGTTGGTGGGAGAATCGGCGACGGCGTATGCGATGGGCAAAGCCACGTTGCCCGAAGACGCGCAGCTTGCGCAGAAACTTTTTTCCGCGGTGGGCATTTCGTTTTCGGTGAAGGAATCGCTGCTGGATGCAGTGACGGGATTGAGCGGCAGCGGACCGGCGTATGTCTATTTGATGATCGAGGGGCTGAGCGACGGCGGCGTGGCGGCGGGATTGCCGCGCGATGTGGCGACGAAATTGGCGGCGCAAACCGTGTTGGGCAGCGCGAAGATGGTGCTTGAGACGGGCCAGCATCCCGGCGCGTTGAAGGACATGGTGACCAGCCCGGGGGGAACGACGATTGAAGGATTGCATGAATTGGAAAAAGGCAAAGTGCGCGGCTCGTTGATGAACGCTGTCCGCGCCGCAACGGAAAAATCGAAGAAATTGGGACAGTCGTGATGATGCGATTTGAGATTTCAGATTTGAAATTTAAAATTTAAAATTTGAAATTTGAAATTTGAAATTTCAGATTTGAGATCTCAGATTTGGAAACCGCATGGAGTCATGAAGTTGTTGCGGGAATCAGAGGCAAGCAAACAAACTAAATCAACAAAATCGTAACCAATATAGAAAGGAACACGCTTATGACCTATCAACGCTTCGAAGATTTGCCTGTGTGGCAAAAGGCCATCGAACTGGCGGAGCAGGTCTATGATCTGACTGAATCGGATGGGTTTAAGTGTTCCTACAGCTTGCGCGACCAAATCGAACGCGCAGCTATTTCAGTGTCGAATAATATCGCCGAAGGATTTGAACGCGGCACGACGAACGAGTTGCTCGCGTTTCTCTATGTGGCGCGCGGCAGTGCCGGCGAGGTGCGTTCGATGCTTTGCTTCATGGAACGGCGCAAGGCATTTCAGAATTTCAGATCTCAAATCTCAAATTTGAAATCGACGGCTGAAGCCTGCTCGCGCCAATTGCGCGGCTGGGCGGCTTCACTGCAGGACTCGGAAATCAAAGGTGTGCGACACCTGAACCGCGCGGCGCTGAAGGCAAAGGAACAAAAGGAAAAAGCCGCGGCATTGCAAAAACGATTGCTGGCCATGCTTCCCGCCGACCATCCTTTGCGCAAAAACGCCAGCGAATGAATTTGCAACTGGAAACCAACAAACCATGAGCTTCCCGTCACCCACTCCCAAGCAGGCGCGCGTGCTCTGGTTTTGTCTCACGTCGCTGGCGCTGGCCATCCTGCTGGTGTTGGCCGGGCTTTTCGTTTGGGGACTCGGCTGGGTGTTGCACAAACTTTCGGCAATCCTCATGCCGATGGCTCTCGCTTTGATTCTGGCCTACATCCTTGATCCCGTAGTGGGTTTTTTCGAACGCAAACACCTGCCGCGTCTCTGGTCGGTGTGCCTGGTTTTCGTGCTCGCCGCATTGATGCTGTCGGCGGTGCTCGGCTCGGTCCTGCCGGGTTTGAAACACGAAAGCCGGAAATTGATCGACGATTTGCCCAAAACCAGCGCCGTGATTCGCGGCAAGGTGGACGCTTTTCTCAACAGCACCACGTTGGGCAAGGAATTTCGCGACGCGCTTTCTTTCGCCGCTCGTCAAACCGCGCAAACACCGCCGAACTCCGCATCCAGCGCCAAACCTCCCGAACTTGTGCCGGACACCAATGCGGTCGCCAATGCCACGCCAAACACAAATGACGTGAGCGCGCCGATTGCTACGAGCGGAACAGAACCGGCGCTTTCGAACAAGACCGTTCTGCCTGGGCTGACCGGCGCGCTGGTTTTCGTCACGAAATGGTTTTACGCGCAATTGAGCAAGATTTCCACCTGGGCGGAATTTCTGATCGGTTTCATCCTGGTGCCCGTTTATCTTTTTTATTTCCTGCTGGAAAAGGAAGCCATCACGAACCGTTGGACGAATTATCTGCCGCTTCGTCCATCGCGGGCGAAGGATGAAACCGTTTTCGTACTGCGCGAGATCAATAATTGCATGATCGTCTTTTTTCGTGGTCAGGTGCTGGTCGCGTTGTGCGTGGGGGCGTTGCTCGCCGCCGGATACACGTTCATGGGATTGAATTACGCGGTGTTGCTCGGGCTGGTCGCCGCTGTGCTGGGCATTGTGCCATATCTGGGGACCATCACGAGTCTTGTGCTCGCGCTGACGGTGGCGGGCGTGCAGTTCCAGGATTGGACGCATCCGCTCTGCGTTCTTGCGCTGGCTGCGGCGGTGAAGTTGCTGGAAGATTTCATCATCAGCCCGCGCATCATCGGCGAACGCTCGGGGCTGCATCCGTTGACCATCATTCTCGCGGTGCTCATCGGCACCACGCTGCTGGGCGGATTCATCGGCGCGCTGCTGGCGATTCCATTGACGGCCGCGCTGCGCACATTGATGTTCCGTTACGTTTGGGTGCGCGAACATCCGAGGACGAAGTCGTCTGAACACCGAAAAGAATTGGAGCACACGCTGACATAAGGGAGCGCCAAACTTTTTCGCTGCGCCGAATCCTTCCTTGCGCGCAAGCGCATGATTTGATACCAATGAAAGAGGGACGCGGGTGTGGTTCAATGGTAGAACGTGGGCTTCCCAAGCCTGAAACGAGGGTTCGATTCCCTTCACCCGCTCCATCATTACCAGCCGTTTGCAAATCAGTGCAGTAACAGTGTAGCAAAACACGGTTGGGTCTGCGAGTTCCTTGCCTCGCGAGAGCGGTACGCAGAGAGCACGACATGAACACAGGAACACAGAAACGCACGGGGACATCAGGTCGGCTGTGGCTTTTCCGCATAGCAGCAGCAGTCCTACTCCCGATGCTAATGCTCGGGGCTCTGGAAATCGCGTTGCGGTTGGGCGGCTATGGTTATCGGACGACCTTTTTTCGGCCGTATCGGATCGGAGGGGAGGACTTCCTGGTTGAGAACGAGAAAGTGGGGCTTCGGTTTTTTCCACCTGAACTGGTTCGCAGTCCGCAAGAATTGCGGATGCACGCCCACAAGCCTGCCAATACTTTCCGAATTTTTGTGTTAGGCGAATCAGCGGCCATGGGAGACCCCGAACCTGCCTACGGCGCGTGGCGTTACCTTGAGGTTTTGCTGCGGGAACGCTACCCGAAGCGATCCTTCGAAGTCATCAATGTCTCGATGACGGCCATCAACTCCCACACCGTTCTGCCCATTGCACGGGAGTGCGCCGGGCTGGATGGTGATTTATGGATCATCTACATGGGCAATAACGAAATGGTCGGGCCATATGGTGCCGTCACCGTTTTCGGGGCAAAAGCGCCGCCTCTCTGGATGGTTCGCTTTGGGCTGTCGCTCCAGGCGACACGCGTGGGGCAGTTGGCGGCATCGACGGCGCATTGGCTCAAAGGCACGCGCGACGCACAATGGGATGGGATGCGGATGTTTGACGCAGAACGGCTGGGGCCGCTGGATCCGAAACGGCAGGCGGTATATGCGAATTTTCGCGGGAATTTAAGGGACATTCTCAGGGCCGGGCTTTCGTCGGGAACGCGAATCATCCTGAACAAGGTCGCCGTAAACCTTCGGGATTGCCCGCCATTCGCCTCGATGCCGTCATCCGATCAAGCGAAGCTGAAATCCCAGAAAGAGGATCCTTATTCTGCGCAGAATCAATTTGCGTGGGCGCTTTCTTCTTTGGAGCGAACCAATTGCGCCGAGGCACGACAGCATTTTGCGTTGGCGTGCGATTACGATGCATTGCCGTTCCGCGCCGATTCGCGAATCAATGGCATTATCGCAGACGCAGGCCGCGAGTTTGCCTGTCCGAAATTGCGGATGGTGAACGCGGACGAGGTCCTTGGCTCGAACAGCCCTTGCGGCGTCGCAGGCGAGGAATCTTTTTACGAGCACGTTCATCTTAATTTTGATGGCAACTACCGGCTCGCCCGAGCGTGGGCGGCGGAAATAGAGAGTTTGCTGGGGGCGAAACTTGTGGCGTCAGGTTCCGCCACCAACAGGGAGTGGGCTTCACAGGAAGAATGCGAACACCGGCTGGGGCTGAGCGATTGGAACCGCAGCCAAATTCTTCGGGGCATGCTGGAGCGATACAAACGGCCGCCTTTGAACGACCAAGCCAATAATGACCGGCGCGTGAAAGAAGTCCAGGATTGGGAGAACCGGCTGGAGCAGCGAATGGATCGCGCCGGAGCAGCCAGGGCCCACGCGGACTTTGAGGACGCAGTGGCGCGCGCGCCGGACGATTATTGTCTGAGGGAGATGTACGCGGCATTTCTGGAAGAAGTCCGTGACCGTTCGGGCGCGCTTGCGCAATGGCGTGAAGTGCAGAGATTGCTCCCTCACAATGTATTGCCTTATTTCGCCATCGGGAAGGCGCTCGCGGCACAGGGCAAGACCCAGGAAGCGGAGCAAAGTTTAAAAATTGCCGCAACTATGCGGCCGGAGTTTATCCCGACGTGGCTTGTGCTTGGGCAACTCCACATGAACGAGTCGAAAATGGACCAGGCCTTGCAGGAAATTGGCCGGGCAAAACAGTTCGCCCCGAAAGATCCCAAAGTTTATTTCGCGTACGGCCGGGTGTACACCAAAATGGGCCGCGACACCGACGCCGTCGCCAGCTTCCGGCGGGCAATTGAACTGAACCCCGAGTTTTGGGAGGCTCACGCCGCGTTGGGAGACCATCTGGCAGTCGAGGGCAACACGGGCGAATCCAGGACAGAATTCGAGCAGGTCGTCCGTCTCAAACCCGATTTTGCCCCGGGGCATTTCCATTTGGGAGTTGCCTTGATGAAGCAGGGGCATCTCGACGATGCCAGGGCGCAGTTCGAAGAGACCCTTCGCCTGGATTCGAACAACGAACCAGCCCGCGCTTACCTCGCCCAACTTGAGGGGAGTGCGGACCGAAGGTAGCGAGGCACGTTGGATTGAAAAGTGCAGTAAACTGCGTTGAAAATTTTTCTCAAGTCTGGCGAACAAACCATGGAACCAGCTCCGACACGAATGTCAAAGGCGTTAAGAGTTTTGATTACAGGCGCGGCACGCGGAATAGGAATGGCAACGGCGCAGGTGCTTGCCAACCGAGGGCATTCAGTCGTCGCCACCGACGTATCCGCGTTGAGCGGATTGGAAGGCATCCAGACACATGCGCTCGATGTCACCAGCGATGACTCCGTGGCGCGGTGCCTTAAAGAGGTTGGTCCGCTCGATGCAATCGTTAACAACGCGGGCATAACTTCTGGCGGAGGGCCGCTGGAAGATTATCCACTTGACCGGTTCCGACAGATGTTCGAGACCAACACGCTTGGCCCGTTGCGCCTAATCCAGGCGGTCTTGCCCGCATGGCGAAAGCGAGGCTCCGGCGTCATCGTGAATGTGTCGAGTATCAACGGCCGAGTCTCCTCGCCGCTGCGAGCAGCCTACAGCGCCTCCAAGTTCGCGCTCGAAGCCTTGACGGAGTCACTGCACTACGAAGTCCGTCACTTTGGAATACGCAGCGTGTTAATCGAGCCCGGAAACACCGCTACTGGCATCAAAGCGATCGAGCCTCATCAAGGACCAGCCGACTACGCCGGACTTTGGGAGCAGTCGGCCGGAGCCGATACCAAAATGGGGCCATCTGGTCCACAAGGAACCGAAGTCGTCGCATTAGCCATCGCCCGTGCAATCGAAGATCCCGCGACACCGCTCCGTGTGCCGGTCGGCCAGGACGCCCAGATGATTTTGGGCATGCGACAAAGCCTCGACGATCAGGCATTCGAAGCTGCAATGAGAAAGGCCATTGGGTTTACGTGGTGACTAACTGCCAAAGAAACTTCACGAGGGTTCGATGGTGTTCGATTTTGCTGCGCAAAATCAAACTCCTGCCAAATGACTGCGCCATTTGAGGACGTTCGCTGGCGCGAATCGCAGTCCCTTCACCCGCTCCAATTGTTGCCCGAGAACATGTGGGATTAACCAGCGTGAAAACCGGCGGAACCTTCCGGATCGGTAGTCATGATTTTCGCTTGCGGACCTTGGCTGCTTGTTTTGCGAGTGCCGTCCGCGTTTTTTTTGGCAGGTGTTTGATGGTCTGTTTCCTTTTGGCGGCAGCCGCAGCTTTCTTGATATTTCGTTTGGCGGCCATGCGTTGTTTTGATGAGGTCATAGAAAGCAATTTTGCACACGCTACAAAATCGGCAATGAAAGTTTGGCACGACGCTGGACTGAAACGAGCGAGTGTACATCGGCGGGGACATCCGGATCCCTCGCCGTTGCAAAAGACTGTTTGTTGCTTATATTTTGCCTGATCGAAACCAGATAAAATCGCCGTCTGGCTTCCTGCATCATGGAACAGTTTCAATTTCATCCAATTATTGCGCGTTGGTTTGAGAGAACGTATGGCTCTCCGACTGAGCCACAAGACAAAGGCTGGCCGGCAGTTCAATCAGGCGCGCACACGCTGATTGCCGCCCCGACCGGTTCCGGCAAGACGCTCTCAGCTTTTTTGGCGTCGCTGGATTCCTTGTTCCGTCAAGGTCTCTCGGGCAATCTGGCCA
>Ga0070739_10005661_pt1 | contig 14135 bp, 13 predicted proteins | sample Coa_R1_7_FD_66445 | JGI IMG/M metagenome (GOLD analysis project Ga0070739, IMG submission 66445) | Surface soil microbial communities from Centralia Pennsylvania, which are recovering from an underground coalmine fire - Coalmine... | ecosystem: Environmental > Terrestrial > Soil > Unclassified ... | reverse complement strand
AAGATCCAGGAGAACATGGACCGCCAGCTCGCGGTCTGCGCCGAGGCGCCGTTCTACACGCTCGGGCCGCTGACCACCGACATCGCGCCCGGCTACGACCACATCACCTCCGCGATCGGCGCGGCGATGATCGGTTGGTACGGCACCGCGATGCTCTGCTACGTCACGCCCAAGGAGCACCTGGGCCTGCCGAACAAGCAGGACGTCAAGGACGGCGTGATCGCCTACAAGATCGCCGCCCACGCCGCCGACCTGGCCAAGGGCCACCCGCACGCCCAGGAGCGCGACGACGCCCTATCCAAGGCGCGGTTCGAGTTCCGCTGGCGCGACCAGTTCCACCTCGCCCTCGACCCCGACACGGCGATCGCCTACCACGACGAGACGCTGCCGGCCGAGCCGGCGAAGGTGGCCCACTTCTGCTCGATGTGCGGGCCGCACTTCTGCAGCATGCGGATCACCCAGGACGTTCGCGAGTATGCTCGGCAGAAGGGCCTGGCCGAGGGCCAGGCGATCCAGATCGGCCTCGAGGAGAAGGCGCGCGAGTTCCGCGAGGCCGGCAGCAAGCTCTACCAGGAGGCCTGAGCCCGCGCGGGCCGCTTACCCCGACACGCCTGATCCTGGGCGCGGGCGCCGAGCCCGGCCCGGCGCCCGCGCCCAGGCGGCTTCAGACCGCGAGCCGGACCGTCCTCACGCTCCCGGAGGGGGCGGCACGTGCCGCCCCCTTGGCTTCCTCCCTATCGGCCAGCCGATCCACTCGCTTGCCTCGCGGATCGCGCATACTACGTCCCGCCGCTAGCAAGCGGCCTCGCCGATGGTCGGCTGGAATGGCGCTTGCGGCACGGCACGAGGCCGGGATAGCCGGCGGGACGAGAGGATGCGACGCAGCACCTACTTCCGGCAGTTCGACGCGCCTGCCGCCGCCGCGCCGCGCTACGCGCCGCTCGGCGCGGCGGAGGTGGCCGCGCCGCTCGCCGGCGGCGTGCGCCTGCACGTTGGCCCGCGGACCGTCGTCGAGGTCGTGGCGCTGGCGCCGGACCTCTTCCGCGTCGGGATGTTCGGCGACGGCCGCCGGCCGGACTACCGCTCGGAAGCGGTTGCCCGCCAGGACTGGCCACCGGCCGACGTGGCGGTCGAGCAGGATGTCACGGGCGCGCGGCTCCGCACGCCGGTGGCGACGGCGCGGGTGGCGCTGCGGCCGCTGCGCGTCCGCTTCGAGGACGCGGCCGGCCGCGTCTTCGCCGCCGACGACCCGGCGCTGGGGATGGGCTCCTTCCCGCTGGCGGGGGACGAGGCCGGGCTGATCGACCCGCTCGGCGCGCCCGTGGGCGTCTACAAGCAGCACGCGGCGGGCACGCACTACTTCGGCTGCGGCGAGCGCACCGGCGGGCTGGACAAGACCGGCAGCAACCAGGTGTTCTGGAATATCGACCCGCCGCTCGGCCACACCGCGGCGTTCAACAACCTGTACACCTCGATCCCGTTCGTGCTGGCGCTGGACGGCGGCCGGGCCTGGGGGCTGTTCCTCGACAGCGCCTACCGCGTGGAGTTCGACCTCGCCGCGGCCGATCCCGCCACCTGCTGGTTCGGCGCCGACGGCGGCGCGCTGGTCTACTACGTCTTCGCCGGCCCCACGCCGCGCGCCGTGCTCGAGCGCTACACCGAGCTGACCGGCCGCACGCCCCTGCCGCCGCGCTGGGCGCTGGGCAACCAGCAGAGCCGCTGGAGCTACCAGACGGCGGACGAGCTGCGCGCCGTGGCCCGCGGCTTCCGCGAGCGGGACATCCCCTGCGACACGCTGTACCTGGACATCGACTACATGGACGGCTACCGCGTGTTCACCTGGGACGCCGCCCGTTTTCCCGACCCGGCCGGCTTGCTCGCCGAGCTGGCGGCGGACGGGTTCCGCGTGGTGACGATCGTCGATCCGGGCGTGAAGGTCGACGAGGCCTACCCGGTCTACGTCGCCGGGCGGGAGGCCGACCTGTACTGCAAGACGGCCCTCGGCGAGGAGTACCACAACGTGGTCTGGCCGGGCACCTGCGCCTTCCCCGACTTCACCAGCGCGCGGGCGCGCCAGTGGTGGGGCGACAACCACCGCGTCCTGCTCGACCAGGGCGTGGCCGGCATCTGGTGCGACATGAACGAGCCGACGCTGTTCATCCCGGCGCGGGCGACGATGCCGCCGGACGTGGTCCACGACGGCGACGGGGAGGCGAAGCTGCACGCTCAGGTGCACAACCTGTACGGCTCGCTGATGGCGCGGGCCACGCGCGAGGGGCTGGCGCGGCTGCGGCCGGACCGCCGCCCGCTGGTCATCTCGCGGGCCGGCTTCGCCGGCCTGCAGCGCCACGCGCTGCACTGGACCGGTGACAACTCGTCCTGGTGGGAGCATCTCGCGATGAGCATGCCGCAGCTCCAGAACCTCGGCCTGTCGGGACTGGCCTGGGTCGGCGTGGACGTCGGCGGCTTCGCCGGCGACTGCACCGGCGAGCTGCTGGCGCGCTGGACCGAGCTGGGCGCCTTCGAGCCGTTCTGCCGCAACCATTCCGCCCGCGGCACGCGGCCGCAGGAGCCGTGGGCCTTCGGCGAGCCGTACGAGTCGGCGATCCGCGCCGCGCTGAAGCTGCGCCAGCGCCTGATCCCCTACCTGTACAGTCTGTTCGAGGAGTGCCACCGCACCGGCGCGCCGGTCCTGCGTCCGCTGCTGTTCGAGTACCCGGCCGACGCCACGACCTACGCCATGGACGACGAGTTCCTGCTCGGTCCGGCGCTGCTGGTGGCGCCGATCGCGCGGCCCGGCGTCGAGCACCGCCACGTCTACCTGCCGGCCGGCACCTGGTACCACTACTGGAGCGGCGCGCGCTTCGAGGGGCCCGCCCACATCCTCGCCCACGCCCCGCTCGGCCAGCCCGCGCTGTACGCGCGGGCCAACCTGCCGCTGCCGCTCTGGCCACCGCTGAGCTACGACGGCGAGCGCGCGCCGGACCCGCTGACCATCGTCCTCTTCCCGGCCACGGGCGAGGGTGAATTCGTCCTGTACGAGGACGCCGGCGACGGCTACGAGCACGAGCGCGGCGCCTACGCCCGCACGCGCCTCGCCTGCCGCGCCGCGGCCGACGAGGTCGCGGTAGTGCTCGGCGCCCGCGAGGGTCGCTACGAGCCGCCGCGCCGCCACGTCGAGCTGGAGCTCCGCGGCCTGGCCGCGCCGCCGGCGGCCATCCTCGTCGACGGTGCGCCGGCCGCCGACTGGCGCCAGGAGGCCGACCGGCTGGTAGTGGCCCTGCCGTCGCGTCCCGAGCAGCAGCACGTCCAGGTCCGCCTAGCGCCCGGCCCAGCGGCCTCGTAGCTGCCCGCTGCCGGCACTACGGGGCAGGCGCCGGCCGGGCTGGCCTACGGGCCACTGCTCATCGCTCGCGGGCCCCGCCGGAACGCCACTTGCAGTGCGGCGGCAAGCCGGCGAGGAGGTGGACCGTGGCGGGGTTTCGTGGGCCGAAGCACAAGCTCTCACGGCGCTTCGGCGTCGACATCTTCGGCACCGGCGGGCGATCGCTGGAGCGGCGGATGGGCACCCCGCCGGGCGGGGTGCCGCGCGGGCGGCGGCGGAAGCCGTCGGAGTACGCGCTGCAGCTCGAGGAGAAGCAGAAGGCCAAGGCGATCTACGGCGTGCGCGAGGGCCAGTTCCGCCGCTACTACGAGCAGGCGGCGCACCGGCCGGGCGTGACCGGCGAGAACCTGCTGCAGACGCTGGAGCGCCGCCTGGACAACGTGGTCTACCGCCTCGGCTGGGCGCGCACCCGCCCGATGGCGCGCCAGCTCGTCAGCCACGGCCACGTGCGGGTGAATGGCCGGCGCGTGAACATCCCTTCCTACCTCGTCCGGCCCGGGGAACAGATCGCGATCAGCGCCACGGCCGCGGCGATGCCAACGGTCCAGGAGGAGCTGGGCGCGCACCGGCCCTTGCCGCGCTGGCTCGACCGCGACGAAGCCGGCGGGCGCGTCCTGGCCCTGCCGACGCGCGAAGACGTGGAGCTGCCGATCGACGAGGGCCGTATCGTCGCGTTCTACTCGCGGTGAGCGCGCGGCCCATCCGCAAGGAGGTGACGGCATGGCCAGCGAAACCCTGGAGCGCGTCCTGCGCCGCGCGCGCGACGACGACCACTTCTACCAGCTCCTGCAGGCCGACCCGACCACGGCGCTGGCGGGCTACGACCTGAGCGAGGACGAGCGCCTGGCGCTCATCCAGCGCGACCGCGGCGCTCTCGAGGCGCTCGGCGTCCCGGCCAACTGGGCTCACTGGTTTGGCGTCGTGCACTGAGCCGTTCGGGCGCAGTCGTGGGCCCCGGCTCGACCGACGGCGCCCGTCCCCCTGCAAAGCAAGAGGGTGGATGAGCAACAGCAAACGCTCGCGGCTGCCCGCGACCGACCGGTATGCTGCTGGCCGCCGCGCTGGACGCGCTCGCGCGGCCGCGCAGCCGTGGAGGGCGCTGGGGGCCGTGCGCGCACCACTCCCCAGCGCCCTCGCGCGGACCTCAAGGCTCGTTGCGGAAGCCGAGATACCTGATCTGAGCCGCGGGCTCGCACCTGGTACGAGCCCGCGGCTCTAACCGCTCCGCATGGCGCGTGCGACCGAGCTGTCCTGCCACATCGGCGTCTTCGCCGCGGGCAGGAGGTCTGCCGTCTCGGGCGACGGGTTGATCGTCCCGACCGGCGGCTCCGGCCCGCTGATCACGCGTTGCCAGCGCTCGGACGACGGCGCCGGCCCCTGCTGGAGCCGGCGCAGGCCCATCTGGCGGAGCGTCTCGCGCGCCCACTGCACGTGCTCGTCCTCCTGCTGCTCCACCTCCCGCACCGCCTCTTGCACCGCCTGCTTGACCCGCGGATCGTCGGCCTGCTGTCCGAAGTGCTTGAGCAGCTCCCAGTCCGTATGATCCTTCGTCTCCGCCAGGAGCACGTTCTCCAGGTCGCTCGCCTCCAGCGCCTCCGCGAGCGCGTCGGAGGCGATCAGCGCCGAGTCCATCAGCTTCGTCGCCTTGACCTGGGCGACACGTGCCGCCGGGCTGACGTAGTTCGGGTCGCCGCCGACCTGCTGAATCAGGCGGGTGAGGACCTCGCGGTGGTGGGCGGTCTGCTGCTCGAACTCCTGGTAGCGCTGCTTCAGGTCGGCCTGCCGGGCGCGCCCGCTAGCGACGCGATACAGTTGCAGGCCGCCCTGCTCGACCATCAGGAACTCGCTCAGCTTGTCCAGCAACACTTGCTTCTGCATCTTACTTGCCTCCCACCCGCGTGCCGACCGGCGCGAGGTGCTCGGCCACCTCGCGCGCGCGCTGCAGAAGCTCGTCGCCCGGCCGCTGGCCCTGCCGGCCGCGCTGCTGCTGGCGCTGGACGATCTGCTCGGAGGGGATCCCGCCGGCGTTGACCGTCTCGAGGTACCGGAGCGAGGGCCAGTCCGGCGGCAACTGGTCCTGGGTGGTCCAGGCGCCGCCCGGCATCAGCCGCAGGTCGCGCTGCTGGAGCACCTGCCGCACGTACTCCTTGTTCTCGGTGAACTTGAAGTCGGCCCGGATCTCCTCGCCGAACAGCACCTCCGGCTCCACGCCCTCGCAGTGGCGGAGCAAGTCGCCCCAGCGCTGCAAGTGGGTCAGCTCCATGTGCAGGAACTCCTCCCAGATGCCGCGGATGCGGGGGTCGGTCTCGTTCTGATAGCAGTGGAAGTAGTCGAAGTCCTCGAGCAGGCCGAAGTTGAACACTGCCCGCACGTAGGGATCGGGCTCGTTGCGGGTGAGGTAGGCGGTGAGGTCGACCGCGACCTGCTCGTAGCCGATGGTCGTCTCCAGCACCGACTGGTCGGCCGGGTTCAGCCAGTTGATCGTGGTCTGCTGCTGCTGCTCCACCATCCGGGTCTGCGCCAGCAGCGAGCGGATCTCCAAGTCGCCGGCCGAGCGGGCGAAGTGGTGGCCGTAGGCCCACACCTCGTTCTCCATCCCGTTCATCAGGATGACGCGTGTGCGTGTGTAGGCGTCCACGTCGTGCTTGGAGTACGGCGCCTGGAGCCGTCCGTACCAGGAGCGGTAGTGCTTGTCGAGCGGAATGCCCTTCTCGCGCCAGGGATTGAGCGTCGCCGCCTGGGGCAGGGGTCTCCTCGTGTGGCTGTAGGCTAGGTCGACTGGCCAGCGAGAAGGGGCCGCACGATGTGTACCCCGGGACCAGGCGGCGTGCCCGCGGCGGCGGGTTCTACGGGAGATCTAGGGATCGCCAGGAGGGGACGGCCGGGGGGCTGGCTAGCCGCGCCGTCGAGCGCGCGGCGCCGGCGCGGTCAGCGGGCGATACGGCCGTCGGCCTCGAAGGCGCCGCGCAGGACCGTGTCGGGCGTGACCGGCTCGGTGGGCACGTCGCCGCTCTCGTCCAGGCGGCGCAGGGCGAGCGACACCCGCGCCCCGGTCTGGACCAGGTTCTCCAGGACGAGGGCCTGCTGGTGGTCGAGGAGCAGCGTGATCGTCGAGGCGCCGGCCGTGCTCACCTGGGGCCGGTTCTCGCCCTGCCAGCGCCCGACCGCGAACACGCGCACGTCCTGGAAGATCGCCTGGGTGATCGCCTGCCCGTTCGGCCGCACCATCGTCGCGATCACGTCCACGCGGTCGCCGGCCTGGGCAGCGCCGGCCACGCTGATCGATTCGGTGGCGGTCAGGGCCAGCGCCACCTTGCCGCGGGGGATGGTCGCCGCCGGCCGGGCCGACGCGCCCTCGGCGCTGGCCAGGCGATCGGGCGTGCCCAGGACCATCTCGCCGCTGCCGATGCGGGCGGTAGTGACCTTGCCGATCGCCTCGCTCGGCTGGTCCAGGGCGCCCTGCGGGACCAGGTCCGTGGGCACCTGGGCGGCGACCAGCAGGTCCGGCACGTTGGCCGCCGTGAACAGGGTGCGCTCCGGGATCTCCTTGCGCGCCCGGACCACCGTCGCGGTGGGATGGGCGCGGTCCTGCGCTGCGGTCACCGCGGCGTAGGTGCCGAGTCCGGCCAGCACGGCGAGGACGATCCCCAGGCCAAGCAGCCACTTGTTCGTCGCATCTATCATTGTTCAATGGCCTCGCAGGATCGCCAGCGCCTCGAGGAGGGCTGGCCCCATGATGATCAACAGCAGCACGGGCATGATGCACAGGACGAGCGGGAAGAGCAGCTTGACCGGGGCCTTCCGCGCCTGCTCCTCGGCCCGCACCCGCCGCGCGGCGCGGAGGGCGCGCGCCTGCGCGCGCAGCGTGCGCGCCAGGCCGGTCCCCAGCTCGTCGGCCTGGATCACGGCCATCACGAACTGGCGCATCGACTCGAGCTGGGTGCGGTCGACCAGCCCGAGCAGCGCTTCCCGCCGCGACCGTCCCAGGCCAAGATCACCCAGGTAGCGCCGCAGCTCGACCGCTACCTCGTTGTCGGTGCGCTCGCAGAGCGACGACGCGGCGCCGTCGAAGGCCAGGCCCGCCTCGAGGCTCACGGCGAGCATGTCGATCAGGCCGGGCAGAGCCCGCTCGATCGCCTGCTGCCGTCGGTGGATCAGCCGGACGAGCGCCAGCCGCGGCAACAGGTAGCCCAGGGCGCCGCCGAGCGCCACGCTGGCCAGGGCGTAGGGGCCGATGGTCATTACCAGAGCACCGCCGAGCGCCGCGCCGGCCAGCGTGGTCAGGACCTGCAGGCCGATGAACTGCTCGGCGGTCAGGTAGTCGAGCACGCCCGCGCGGCCCAGCTCACCGCGCAGCGACCGCAGCCGGCCGCCTGCCGAGTGCCGCGTCAGCCCCCGGCCGAGCTGGTGCAGCGCGACGCGGCCGCCCAGCCCGCGCCGGCCCGACTGGTCGCTACCCAGCCGGTCCTCGTCGCGCAGGCCCAGGCGGGTCATCCGGCTGCCAATGCGGCGACTCGCGCTCAGGTTGACGACGACGAGCAGGAAGCACAGCGCGCTGAGGGCCGCCGCCAGCGAGGCGCCGAAAGTGAGCAGCGGGCGGGTCGCGGCGGCGCCAAGCTCCATCGTACTCCTGCCTACAGCTCCACGTGACTGATCGCGCGGATACCTAACAGACCGACCGCGAGGATCACCCCGGCCACGAGGAGGATCATCCGGCCCGAGGGAGTGTTGAACAGCACCCGGACGTAGCTCGGGCTCAGCAGCCCGATCGCGGCGAGGAAGGCGAAGGGCAGCAGGCTGAGGATCCAGCCCGAGTAGCGCGTCTGGGCGGTGAGCGCGCGCACCTCGTCCTCGAACTGCAGCCGCTCGTTGAGGTTGGCCGCCAGGCCGAGGAGCAGGCCGGGCAGGTTGCCACCAAGGCGGTACTGCACGGCCACGATGTGGGCGAACAGCTCGAAGTACTGGCCGCCCCGCGCCGCGAGCTCGTTCAGGGCGTCCTCGAGCGATACGCCCAGGGCGATCAGGCGGACGGTCTGGCCAAACTCTTCGCTGATCGGCGGCGGCGACTCGGCCGCCACCCGCTCCAGCGTCTGTACGATGCTGAAGCCGCTCTCCGTGGTGGCTGCCATCATCCGCAGGGTCGGCACGAGCTGGCGCTCGAGTTGCCTCTGGCGCCGCGCGCGCTCGTACCGCACCAGCCAGAGGGCCAGGCCGAGCGCGCCGATCGCCAGGAAGGCGCCCTGGACCCAGCTCAGCAGTGCCGCGCCGCCGATCAGCAGCAGCGGGGCCAGGAGCACCAAGACCGCGCTGATCCGCTGGCCGACCGTGCGTCCCAGGAAGCGGTGCAGCATGCCCCGGCTGGTCATGAGACCGGCCGCCGAGCGGGTGGACTGCACGTTCAGCACGCGGCGGGTGCGCCGCAGCACGCGCTGCCGCGCTACGACCGCGCGCCCGACCGCCAGCACGAGCAGCAGCGCGGCCAGCGCCGCGGCCAGCGCCACGGTGAGGGACAGCAGCGACACTCTAACGCCTACCGTTGGATCTGCCGCTGACGTGCGCGGCGATCCCCCCGATCGCTTGCGTGAAGTCCGCGCGCGGCCGGGCGAGGGCCGTCGGCACGCCGTTGTTGAGGTCGTTGGTGAGCAGCCGCCCGTAGCTGCCGACGCGGAAGTACCGCCCCGGCCCGAGCGCCCGCTCGACGTCCGCCGGGCTGACGTTCACGTTCGAGTTCGCGCGGTTGAGCACGAAGTCGATCTTCCCACGGGGATAGCCGAGCCCCTCGGCGAGCTGGAGGAAGTGCTTGGCGTTGTGCAGAGCGCCCAGGTTGGGCGTCAGCACCAGCAGGATCGAATCGGCGTGGTCGAGGATCGCCAGCAGCTTCTCGTCGTAGGACACCTCGCAGTCGAAGATCGTGTAGTCGAACATTTGCGGCAGCAGGGTAAGGACGCGCTCCATGTGCGCGGCGGTGACCGTCTCGGCCAGCTCGGCCCGCTCGGGCCGCACCAGCAGGTGGAGCCCTGAGGAGTGCTTCGTCAGCACCTGCCGCAGCAGCTCGGCGTCGAGCTGCTCGATGTGCGGCAGCAGGTCGACGATGCTCCGCCCGAACGGCAGGTCGAGCAGGATGTTGGCGTCGCCGAAGCGCAGGTCGGCGTCGACGAGCGCCACCGACTGGCCGCTGGTCCGCTGCAGCATCACGGCCAGGTTCACGGCGATGGAGGTCTTGCCCTGGCCGCCCTTGGGGCTGAACAGCGCCAGCCGCCGCCCCAGGCGCTGCGATCCGCTCGCGGGCGGAACCGTGGGCAGGCCCGTAGCGGCGGGCTGAGCCTGGGACCCCCCGGTGTGCAGGCGCGCAGTGCGGATGGCGTCCGTGATCTCCCGCGGATCGCGCAGCGGCTTCAGCAGGTAGCCCTGCGCGCCGGTCACCTTCGCTCGCTGGACGTACTCGGGCCGATGCTCCGCCGTGAGGATGAGGACCACGCTGTCCGGGTACTTCGACCCAAGCAGCCAGGCGGTCTGGATGCCGTCGACGTCCGGCAGGTCGATCTCCATGACGATGACGTCGGGGTGCAACTCCGCCGCCGCGCGCATCGCATCCTGCCCGGTCGTCGCCACGCCGACGACGGTCAGGCTGGACTGGCTGTCGAGCATCTCGCCGAGGCTGATTGCCGTGCCGAGATCAGGCTCGACGATCAGGACGCGCAAGGGCGGCTCGGGCACCATCGCGGCGTCCGCGAGCAGCGCGGCCGCCTCGCCCGGGCGCCGGCTGCGTGCGTGATCGGCGCGTGTCGCCTGGCCGGCGGCGACGGCGTCACCCGCCGTAGCGCGGCCGTCGCCGGGCAGCGAGTCTGGTGTTGGCTGCGAGCGTACCATCATTTGATCTGCAAGATCCCGTCGCAGGGTTGCAGCGATCCGATCGGGGTTCCCAGGACGCTGGCGCGAATCAGGGGAGGCAGGTCCACCGGGTTTGATGCTACCGTGACCCTGTGACAGCCCAGAACCTTGCCGGATGTCGTGTCGACGACGACGATCGACGGCGGGGGCAGCACGTTCGTCCCTGTCCGCTGCGCCACCTGCGAGCAGGACCGCGTCGTCTCCAGGTGCGCAGCGCTGCCGGTTGCCGGGGGCGGACCGCTCGCCGGCGGGCCGATCCAGCTATAGTAGTTGTCGCAGTTGGTCGCCGAGCCATCCAGGTTGATCAGCCCGCTCCAGCCCGCGACGCCACACAGGCTGGTGCCGTTCTCCCAGAGGGTCCACACGAGGAGCAAAGCATTATTGGCGGTGGTCTGGCAAACAGCCAGCGGCAGGATGTGCTGGATCGTCGTCACGGCGAGTGGCTGCTCGCCGGCTCGCCGCAGGTCGACCGACGAGATGCCCACGATCCGCAGGAACATCGTCGTATAGGTCGCGCTCACGGTAGCCCGCACGGACGCCGTGAGCGGCGTGGGCAGGCCGAGGTCCCAGCCGATGCCGCCCAGCAGGACGTCGGGCAGGATGCTGGTGTTGTAGGCGATCTCGATGGACACGTCGGATAGCCGCAGGGGCAGGGCGTCCAGGTTCTGCTGGGCGGTGGTCTGCCCATCGGCGGTCGCGCTCAGGTAGAGCAGCGCCTGGCCGGCCTGCGCGCGCTCCACGTCTACGGCCGCCGCCCGCGCCGCGGCGTCGGCGGCGAACTGGGCGGCCTGCCAGGCCGCCAGGTAGTAGCCGCCGTCGAGCGCCAGGCCCAGGCACCCGAGCAGGACGGGCAAGGCCGCGCCGAACAGCACCAGCCCCTGCGCGCGCTGCCGGCTCATTGCGATCACTACTCGATCACCATGCTGGCCGTGGCGCTAAGGGAGAACGAGCTCAGCGGAAACAGCGGGATGAGCACGGTCTGGGTGTGCTGCGCTGTAACGCGGAGCAGGTTGCCCTGCGTGCGGTCCGCGGCCGCCACGGCCGTGCTGTCCTGGGGACTGACCACCGCGGCGATCGTCACCGTGTCGTCGCTGCCGCCCGGCGCCAACTGCTGCACGCGCGTGGTGATGTCGCTATCGCCCTTGTGCAGGACCGCCCCGTAGCGCGCGCCGTCCTGGGCGGCCTGCAGGAGCTGCCCGTAGGCGAAGAACGCGCGGCCGAACTCGACCGTGCCGCTAAGGATCAGCAAGTAGACGGGCAGCATCAGGGCGAACTCGACCGCCGCCTGCGCCTGCTGCCGGAGCGTCGCCCGTCCTGGGTGCTCTGCCCATCGGGGAGGAAGCTGCATGGAGAGCAATGCCTTCTCGCGCGCCGGACTGGTTGGAATGGCCTCTTCACCATACCATCACCGAGCGGCTGCCGCGCTCCGCTGAGGGGCATATGCCGGGTGGCATCTCTTCGGCGCGGGCGGGGGCCCATTGCCGGGAAGGCGCGGGCGCGCCATACTGCAGGTGGTCGCGTTTCGAGACCAGGTAGCCGCCAAGGAGATGGAGACGATGGACGCTTGTCTCGCCCCGAATGGCGTCACGCGCTACGACGGCCAGACGCCGTGCACGCGCCTGCACGTCGGCACCGCCGACGGCGTGGTCACCCTGGAGCGCTCGGGCCCCGGCGCCGCCTGGCAGGTGGCCCGGCGCAGCCTCGCCGGCTGCCACATCAGCTCGCTGATGCTCGAGCCGCGCCGCGGCGGGCTGTTCGCCGGCGTCCACCACGGCGGACTGTACCTCAGCCTGGATGGCGGGCAGACCTGGGAGCCCCGGTCGCGTGGGATCGCCCAGGAGCACGTCTTCACCCTGGCCTCCGTCGAGCGCGACGGCGCGGTCGTCCTCTACCTGGGCACCGAGCCGGCCCACCTCTACCAGAGCGTCGACTACGGCGAGAGCTGGGAGGAGCTGCCGGCGCTGCGCTCGGTCGACGAGATCGACCGCTGGATGTTCCCCGCGCCGCCGCACGAGCCCCACGTCAAGGACATCGCCTTCGATCCGCGCGACAGCCGCACGATGTACGTCGCCATCGAGCAGGGCGCCCTGCTCAAGACGACCGACGCGGGCCAAACCTTCCGCGAGCTGAAGGAGTACTCGCGGCCCGACGATCCCGTCTACCGCGACCTGCACCGCGTCATCCTGCGGCCGTCCAACCCGGACGAGATCTACTTCAGCGGCGGTGCCGGGCTGTACTACAGCAAGAACGGCGGCGAGACCTGGGAGCACCTGTCGGGGCGCGAGGCGCGCGTCGGCTATCCCGACGGGCTGGTCCTCTCGCCCGAGAACGACCAGGTGCTGTATATGGCCGGCGCCAGCGAGAACCCGGGCACCTGGCGTCAGAGCCACGACGCTAACGCGGCGATCGTCCGCAGCCGCGACGGCGGCCGCACCTGGGAGCACCTCGACCGCGGCCTGCCCGCGCACCTCCGCGGCAACGTCGAGGCACTGAGCCTGGCGGCCTGGCCCGGCGGCTTCAGCCTGTTCGCCGGCACCACCGACGGCGACGTGTTCGCCAGCGACGACAAAGGCGAGAGCTGGACCGTGGCGGCCAGCGGCCTGGCGCCCGTGTCGAAGGGTGGGCACTACCGGCCCCTGGTCACCGCGGCGGGGAGCGGGCGCTGATCGCCGCAGCAGCGAGTGCTCGCACCTGACCGAACTGGCGCCGGCCGCGGAAAACGGCTAGCATCGCTCCAACGCGCCGGCGGGCCGCTGCGCCCGCCGGCCGCGGCGTGGCCGGCGGGCGGTGGGCGGCGGCAGTAGCGATGCAGTGGTTCTTGCTTCGGCGGCTCTGGCAGTCGCTGGTCGTGATCGTCGGGATCACCGTGATCGTGTTCCTGATGGTCCACCTGAGTGGCGATCCGGTCCGCCTGATGGTGCCCGCCGACGCCACCCAGGCCGATATCGACCTGCTGCGCGCCCAGCTCGGCTACAACGACCCGCTCTACGTGCAGTACGTCCGCTTCGCCGGCGGCCTCGTCCACGGCGACTTCGGGACCTCGCTGCGCTTCCAGGCGCCCGCCCTGCCGCTCCTACTCGAGCGCTTGCCGGCCACTGCCCAGCTCGCGGCGGCGGCGCTCGCGCTGAGCCTGGCCATCGCCATCCCGGCGGGGGTTCTGGCCGCGGTGTACAAGGACACCCCGCTCGACCTGCTCGCCATGCTCGCCGCGCTGATCGGCCAGTCAATCCCCGGCTTCTGGCTCGGGCTGATGCTCATCCTCTTCTTCGCCGTGCAGCTCGGCTGGCTGCCGACGTCCGGGCGCGATGGGCTCGACACGCTGATCCTGCCCGCCGTGACCCTCGCCATGTTCTACACCGGGCGCATGGCGCGGCTGGTGCGCTCGAGCATGCTCGACGTCCTGTACGAGGACTACGTCCGCACCGCCCGCGCCAAGGGGCTGCCCGAGTGGCTGGTGATCGCCCGCCACGCCCTGAAGAACGCCTCGTTGCCGGTGGTGACGATCATCGGCCTGGAGTTCGGCGCGCTGCTCAGCGGCGCGGTGATCACCGAGACGGTCTTCTCCTGGCCGGGCGTCGGACTACTGGCGGTCAACGCCGTGCTGGCCCGCGACTTCCCGCTGGTGCAGGCGATCGTGGTGTTCATGGCCATCGTGTTCGTGCTTGTGAACCTGCTCGTCGACCTGCTGTACCTGAAGCTGGATCCGCGGATCCGCTACGCGCCAGGCTGAGCCGGAGGGGGGGCGGCTAGCGTAGATTCCACAGATGCATCTTAGGCCACGAGCCGAACGACGCGCCGCGTCCAGGGGAAGGGGAGCGGGTGTGGCGGGAGCGGGTGGAGAGGCACGAGATAGATGGTG
>Ga0070739_10005660_pt1 | contig 14135 bp, 16 predicted proteins | sample Coa_R1_7_FD_66445 | JGI IMG/M metagenome (GOLD analysis project Ga0070739, IMG submission 66445) | Surface soil microbial communities from Centralia Pennsylvania, which are recovering from an underground coalmine fire - Coalmine... | ecosystem: Environmental > Terrestrial > Soil > Unclassified ... | reverse complement strand
CCGGCGGTGTTGTTCACGACCATGGAGAAGAAGCTGCTCGGTTGCCTCCTCGGGAGCAGCAACTCGCTGCGCGAGATCCCGCGCCTGCTCGCGCTCTGGCGCACCGGGCAGCTGGACCTCGAGGCGCTCATCACCGCGCGCCGCCCGCTCGACGGTGTCGACGACGCGTTCACCGACCTCGAGGCGGGCCGCGGCATCCGCACGGTGATCTCGGTCGCCTGACGGCAGCCGCTCGCACACGACATGGTGACGCGCGAGAGTTCGGCCGTGTTCGAGCGCTTCACGGATCGCGCGCGACACGTCGTCGTGCTCGCCGAGGAGCAGGCACGCGACCTCAACCACGGGTATGTCGGGAGCGAGCACGCGCTGCTGGGGCTGCTCGCCGATCGTGAGGGCGTCGCCGCGCAGGCCTTGCACTCGGTCGACGTGACGCTCGACGCCGCACGCGGGAAGGTCGTCGACCTCGTCGGTCGCGGCGACCGCACGCCGTCGGGCCACATCCCGTTCACCCCGCAGGCGAAGCGCATCCTCGAGGGCGGTCTGCGCGAGGCGCTGCAGCTCGGTCACAACTACATCGGGACGGAGCACCTGCTGCTCGCGCTCGCGCGCGAGCCGGAGAGCACGGGAGCGCGGACGCTCGTCGAGCTCGGCGCGCCGCTCGACGTCGTCCGCGACCGTGTCGTCGCGCTGCTCGCGGGTTCGCTGGCGAACGCGTCCGCGACGTTCGTGCCCGGTGCTCCGGCGCCTGCGCTCGCCGCCCGCGGCGCGGTGTGCACGTTCTGCGGACGCGACCTCTGGGAGGTCGACCGTTATGTCACGGGCGCGACCGGCGCGATCTGTGCCGAATGCGTCGCGCTCGCAGACCGCGCCCTCACGGACGCGCCCGCCGGCGAGCGTGCCGTCACGCTCCCGCCGCGCGTCTTCGGCGGATCGCCCGACGAGCACGCCGTCGACGGCATCGTCGAAGCGGTCATGACCGTCCTCTCGGACGACGTGGACGACCGGCAGCGTGCGGCTGCGATCGAGGAGGGCGACGTGTTCGCACCACTGTTCGCCCAGGTGCGGCGGCGTCACGCGGGCGTCGACGTCGAGCACCGCGTCGAGCGCGTGCGCTTCGTGGGACACGACCGCGCCGAGGTCCGCATCGCGGTCGGGCTCGGCGGACCCGGCGCCGGGACGATGCTGTTCGAGGGCGTGGTCGTCCGCAGCGCGGGACGCTGGCGAATGGGTCACGAGCTCTGCGCAGCGATCCTGCGCGCGGGCGGCGTGCGCGTGACGCCGAGCTGACGGCCGCCAGTGCGCGAGGGCGACCGTAGACTCGGGCGCCGATGCCCGATCCCGTCCGCGTCCGCTTCTCACCCGCGCCCACCGGCTACCTCCACGTCGGCGGCGCGCGCACCGCGTTGTTCAACTGGCTCTTCGCACGTCACCACCACGGCACGTTCATCCTGCGCATCGAGGACACGGACGTGACCCGCTCGCGTGAGGAGTGGGTCACCGGCATCCAGGCGACGATGCTGTGGCTCGGGCTGAACTGGGACGAGGGCCCGATCCTCCAGAGCACCCGCTTCGACGCGTACCTCGCCGCCGCCGAGCGGTTGCTCGCGACGGGGCGCGCGTACGAGTGCTTCTGCACCGCGGACGAGCTCGAGGCGCGCAACGAGGCCGCGAAGCAGGCGGGTCGCGCGCCCGGCTACGACGGGCGCTGCCGCGAGCTCACCGCCGACCAGCGCGCGGCGTTCGCAGCGGAGGGACGGCCGCGTTCGATTCGCTTCCGCACCCCGGACGACGGCGTGAGCCGCTTCGACGACCTGTTGCGCGGCGAGGTGACGGTCGAGTGGTCGACGATCCACGACTTCGTCATCGTGCGGTCCGACGGCACGCCGCTGTTCTTCCTCGCCAACGCGGTCGACGACATCGACATGGGCATCACGCACGTCATCCGCGGTGAGGACCTCGTCGACTCGACGCACCGGGTCCTCGCGTTGCGCGACGCGCTCGGCGACGCCGCGCCTCCCGTGTACGCGCATCTTCCGCTCATCGTCGGCGCGGATCGCGCAAAGCTGTCCAAACGGCACGGAGCGGTCGCGCTGGAGGACTTCCGCGCGCGCGGCTATCTCCCCGAGGCACTCGTCAATTACCTGGCACTGCTCGGGTGGGCGCCCAGGGACGAACGCGAGATCCTCTCCCGTGACGAGCTGGTCGCACGCTTCGAGCTCGACGACGTCAACCGTTCTCCCGCGTTCTTCGACTACGCCAAGTTGGACTGGATGAACGGCGAGTACCTGCGCGCAATGTCGCAGGAAAGGTTCGAAAGCGACGTACTTGCACCCGCGCTCGACGAGGCCGGTGTCACCGTGTCGAGCGACGGGGCACACGCGCTGGCGGCCGCCGCGCAGGAGCGCGTGACGACGATCGCGGATCTCGCGGGACAACTTCGCTTCCTCCGCGACGACGAGTTCGAGATTCCCGACGACGAATGGGCGCGCGTGACCGCCACGGAGCGCGCGCACGAGCTGTTCGACGCCGCGATCGCGCACGTCGAGCGCTGCGACTGGGACGTCGACTCGCTGCAGGGTCTGCTCGACGTCGTGAAGGGGATGGGGCTCAAGCCGAGGAAGGTCATGCCGGCGCTCTACGTCGCGGTCGAGGGAAGAGGTCGTGCACTGCCGTTGTTCCAGTCGATGCTGGCGCTCGGCCGTGACCGGACGCTGGCCCGGCTCCGCGCCGCCCGCGCCCGTCTCGGCACCTGACCACCCCGCCGAGTCGAGCGGCCGCCCGGCACAACGGGCCGCCACCGGGGAACGGCTATCCTCGGTCCCCGGTCGTCCGGGCTCCGGCTCGGCGACCGCCCTGTTCGGGGGTGGTGTAATCGGCAACACAACAGGTTCTGGCCCTGTCATTGGGGGTTCGAGTCCTCCCCCCCGAGCGAGCCGACGACCCGGAAAACCCCTGGTCAACGGCCTGAAACGTCATCCGCACGGCCCCGTCGTCTAGCGGCCCAGGACGCCGCCCTCTCAAGGCGGAAGCGGCAGTTCGAATCTGCTCGGGGCTGCCATCCACGAAGCCCGGGTCCGCGACCCGGGCTTCGTCGCGTCCGGCGTCGCGCGCCGCCGCGCGGCAACGCGCGCTCACGTCGCGAACGCGACGCGCGGCTCGCCGCGCTCGACGACGAGCGTGCACGGGAGACCGACGAGCGCGAGCGCGTCGCGATGCGCATACGCGCGCGTCACGACCGTGACGACATCGCCCTTGCGCGCGCCCGCGACGATCGCGATGTCGAGCGCGATCGCGTCGTCGCGGGCCTCCGCCCACACGACGAATGCATCGAAATTCCCGTCTTCGAGCGCGTCCACGACACGCGAGCGTCGCGCACGCGCGTCGACATCGGCGCGCGCGTGACGCGCGCAAGCGCGCTTCGTCGCGCGTCGCGATGCAGCGCGCGATACGTGAGTGTGTACGTCGCCGCGCGCGAGGAAATGCTTGACCTCGACGCGCGAATGGGTTCTCATCTCGGATGAAACTCGCAACGGGCGGAGGTAGACGCGTGAACAAGGCCGAGCTCGTCGACAAGATCGCCGACGGCGCAAGCCTGACGAAGAAGGACGCAGAGGCTGCGCTGCACCACATGATGGAACACATCAAGGAAGCGGTTGCGCGGGGAGAGAAGGTGGTGCTTCCCGGTTTCGGCAGCTTCTCCCGAACGGATCGCAAGGAACGCACGGGGCGCAACCCGCGCACCGGCGAACCCGTCAAGATCGCGGCATCCAAGGGCGTGAAGTTCACGGCAGGCGCCGGCTTCAAGTCCGCCGTGAACTAGGACCCGGGACACGGGTCGAGCGTCAACACACATCCAACGAAGGAGGGTGGTGACCGTGCCTCCGGCAAAGAGAGCTACGGCGAAGAGAGCCGCCAAGAAGAGCACGGCCCGCAAGGGCACGGCCCGCAAGACGACCGCACGCAAGGGCGCCCGGAAGACCACGGCGCGGAAGTCGACCGCTCGCAAGAGCACCGCGCGCAAGGGCACCCGGAAGACCACGGCGCGGAAGTCGACGGCTCGCAAGAGCACCGCGCGCAAGGGCACCCGCAAGGCCGCGGCGAGGAAGACGACCGCGCGCAAGTCGACCGGTCGCAAGAGCACGGCCCGGAAGGGCACGCGCAAGTCGACCGCACGGAAGACGACGGCCCGCAAGGGCACGCGCAAGGCCGCAGGTCGCAAGACGACCGCGCGGAAGGGCGCCCGCAAGTCGACGGCCAGCAAGGCGCCGGCGACACGCCGTCGTCGCACGACCAAGCGGGCCCGCAAGTCCACCGCGAGCTGACGCTCGGGCGTCGAACGTTTCGAGGGGGGCGTACGCGCCCCCCTCGTTGCGCGTCGTCGTCGGCGTCCGTTACAGGTCGTCGATGCGCTTGAAGATCTCGGCCGCGGTTGCGAGCCCGGCCCTACGGCCGTCGGCCTCCGCCTCGTCGCGGATCCGGTCGGCGAACGCCGTGGTCTGCTCGTCGACGGCGTCGTCGATCCCCATCGTCGAGCGCCACTGGCTGCGATGCGCGAGCAGCGCGTCGATCTTGCGCCCGAGCGTGCCGTCGACCGTCTCGGCGTGATCGGCTTCGTCGGCCTCGAACAGCAACAGGTGTGACGGGCGGTGCGGCGGGAACGGCTGCCCGGGGAAGAACTGGGGGTCGCGCGCCGCGACGAGCGCGTCGAGCGTGAGGAAGCCGGCGTGCCGGTGGTCCGGATGGAGGCGGTAGCGCTTCCACGGGTCGTGCCCGAGCACGACGTCGGGCCGCGTGCCACGGATCACCTCGCACACGGCGGCGCGGTACGCCTCCCGCTCGTCGAGCTCACCGTCGACCACGCCGAGGAACGTGACGTCCACCGCCCCGAGCGCGTGCGCGGCGGCTCGCTGCTCCTTCTCGCGCGTCGTGACGAGGTCGACCGCGTCGCGCTCCCAGGTCCCCTTCGACCCGTCCGTCAGCACGAGCAGGTGGACCTCGGAGCCGGCATCGGCCCACTTCGCGAGCGTCGCTCCACACCCGAACTCGACGTCGTCCGCGTGTGCCCCGACCGCGAGCGCGCACCGCGGGACGTCGAGATCGACGGTCACGCGCGTGCCGCGAGCACGGCGAGGTCGTCCGGTACGTCGACGTCGAACCCGAGCTGCGGGTCGCGCACGACCCGCACGGCGAGGCCGAGCGAGCGCGCCGCCGCGACGTGACGACGCGCCGAGCCAGGCCCGTACGCGAACGGGAACGACGCGGCGACCTCGCCCGGCAGTGACATCGCGGGGGTGCCGTCGTCGCGGTGACACGGCACCACCGTCACGACCGGCATCGCCGCGTCGCGCGTGAGCGCGTCGAGCGAGCGTGCGTACGGCAGGTCGGCGTGGACGACGCAGACGCGCGAGGCGTCGCTCGCCCACGTGCAGCCGGCCCGCGCCGCGCCGTCGAGCGTGCCGGGATCGTCGATCACGGGGACGTCGAGCGACGCCGCCCAGTCACGCACCTCCGGCGCGCTCGACACGACGACGACCCGTGCGCCACCCGCGGCCCGCACGACGTTCCCGGCCATGGTGCGTGCGAGCTGCTCGCGCGCGCTCGCGTCGAGACGGCCCGCCAGACGCGCCTTGCCGAGCGCGAACGCGCGGATCGGCACGACGACCGCGGTGGGGGCGGTCACGGGCCACCGTCGACGACGACGTACGTCCGGATGACGGGCTCGAGGCGCAGGAGCTGCCGCACCCGCACGAGCGACTCCTTGACGCCACGCGAGTCGATCGCGCGCTCGATGTCACCGTCGTTGCGCCAGCGCGACACGACCACGCCCTCGATGAGGCCGCCCGCGCTCTGGTCCGCGCTCACGAGCAGCTCGACGCCGACGCAGCCGCGCTCCGCCTCGAACGCGGGCTTCACGTCCTCGGCGAAGATCCGCGCGATCTCGGCCCGGTCTGCCGGGTCGACCGCGGAGAAGAAGAACCGGACGAGCATCGGCCTCAGGCGTGCCAGGTCGTCTTCGTGAACATGCCGGCGAGCTCGGGGCTCGTCTCGAGCTGCAACGTGTCGCGTGCGAGCCGGGCCGCGAAGCGCTCACCGGAGCCGGGGTAGCGGAACGTCACGCGCATCTCCTGCTCGTCGACCTCGATGACGTTGTACGACGGCCGGACGTACCCGCGCACCCGGTACGTCGACACCGTGCCCGAGTTGACCACGAGCACACCGTTCAGCAACCACACGTACGGCACGTGCTTGTGCCCGCACAGGACGAGCTGCACGCCGAGGTCGGACAGCAGCGCGAGCACGTCGCCGCTGTCCCACACCGTGTTGCGCTCGCGTCCGGTACCGGGCACGGGCACGAGATGATGGTGCAGCGCGACGACGTCGAGATCGGCACCGGCGTCGAGCTGGCGGCGGATCCACCCGTAGCGCTCGCGGCCGATCTCGCCCTCCGCGAGGTCCGGCTTGGTGGAGTCGAGCGCCACGACGCGCACCGAGCGGAGCGCGGCCGCTCCCGGCTCGCGCGCGAGCGTGAGCGCACGGTCGGCCTTGCCGTCGACGTCACCCGGACCGAACGTGTCGCGGAAGTGGAGGTACCCCACGTTCTTGGCGTCGTGGTTGCCGGGGATGACGACCGTCGGCAGCCCGGAGTCGAGGATCGGCTCGAGGAACCGCGCCGCCGTGCGGAACTCGTTCGCGTAGCCGTCGGCCGTGAGATCGCCGCCCACGACGACGAGATCGGGCTGCATCGCGAGGATCTCGTGCACGGCCGTGGTCAGCAGCTCGGGATCGAACGACGGCGAGCCGCAGTGCAGGTCGGACAGCTGCGCGATGAGGAAGCAGTCGCGTCGCATGCGCGTGCGTATGCTACCGACCGTGGAGCCGGCCTACGGATTGGCGCGGACCGCGTTGTGGCCGGCGATGCACTTCGGCATGCGCTGGACCGTCGAGGGTGGGCACCTCATCCCTGTGCGCGGGCCCGTGCTCATCGCGAGCAACCACGTCTCGTATCTCGACCCGTTGGTCCTCGCGTACGTCGCGAACCGACGCCACCGCAACGTCCGGTTCCTCGCGAAGGCAGAGCTGTTCGACCATCGCGCGCTCGGGGCGCTCCTGCGCGCGACACGTCAGATCCCCGTCCAGCGGGAGACGGCCGGCGCCGCGGGATCGCTCGACGCGGCCGTCGACGCGCTCGAGCACGGCGAGTGCGTGGTCGTGTTCCCCGAGGGCACGATCTCGCTGGACCTCGACCCGTTGCCCGGCAAGTCGGGGGTCGCCCGGCTCGCGCAACAGACGGGCGTGCGGGTCACGCCCGTGGGGCTGTGGGGCGCGCAGCGGATCCTGTTCAAGGGGCGGAAGCCGAGCTGGCGCGCCGGTGTCGCCGAGTCCGTCGTCGTCGGCGCGCCCATGGCGGTCGCGCCGGGGGAGGACGTGGTCGCGGCGACCGATCGGGTGATGGGCGCGATCGCGTCGTCGGTGGCGCGTGCACGCATGCTGTACCCGCAACGTCCGGCTCCCGGTGACGACGACTGGTGGGTCCGCACCCCGCAGAGCGCGTTCTCGCACACGACGCGGTCGCGCGCATGAAGGTCGCCGTCATCGGCGCGGGGTCGTGGGGGACCGCGTTCGCGTCGCTCGTCGCGACGAACGCGCCGACGGTCCTGTGGGCGCGCGAGCCGGGGCTCGCGGACACGATCTGCGCGCGCCACGAGAACGACGCGTACCTGCCCGGGATCCCGTTGCCCGAGGATCTCCGCGCGACGGCGGTGATGGACGAGGCGTGCCGTGACGCCGACGTCGTGGTCGTCGCCGTGCCGTCGCACGGCTTCCGCGACGTGTTGGACCTCGCGCGGGATTGCATCCCGGCCGGCGTCCCGGTCGTCAGCCTGGCGAAGGGTGTCGAGCAGGGGACGAACGCACGGATGACCCAGGTGGTCGCGGACGTGCTGTCGGACCACGACCCCGCCCGCATCGGTGTGCTCACCGGGCCGAACCTCGCACGCGAGGTCGCGGAAGGCGAGCCCACGGCGTCCGTCGTCGCGATCGACGACGGCGACACCGCGACCGCGTTGCAGCGCCTGTTCATGACGCGCACGTTCCGCGTGTACACGAACCCGGATGTCGTCGGGTGCGAGATCGCCGGCGCGTTGAAGAACGTGATCGCGGTCGCGGCCGGCATCGCGCACGGCATGGGGTACGGCGACAACACGAAGGCCGCGCTGATCACTCGCGGCCTCGCCGAGCTCGCTCGGCTCGGCGTCGCCCTGGGCGGCGAGCCGTTCACGTTCGCCGGTCTCGCCGGGATGGGCGACCTCGTCGCGACGTGCACGAGCGACAAGAGCCGCAACCGCACGGTCGGCGTCGCGCTCGCGCAGGGTCGCGGCCTCGACGACATCGTCGCCGAGATGCACATGGTCGCGGAGGGCGTCAAGAGCACCGCCGCGGTCCTCGAGCTCGCGGCGAAGCACGGCGTCGAGATGCCGATCGCGGAGCAGGTCGGGCAGGTGCTGTACGAGGGGCGCAAGCCGGCCGACATCGTCCCGACGTTGATGCTGCGCGAAGCGAAGCCCGAGAAGGCGTGAGCGATGTCGGCGTGCTGGGCTCGCCGCGGCGGGCCGCGGTCGACGCGCGCGGTGCCGTCACCTTGCCGCGCGGGTTCCGGTGCGGCTGGCTCGTCGGCGCGGACGACCGCTGGCACGACCCCGCGGTCGACGTCGCGGTCCGGCAGCGGCGGCTGACGCCCGCGCCGGCGTTCGAGACGGCGATGCGCGTGCCGAGTGGTGACGCGCGCCAGCGCGTCTTCGGCGTCGGTGGCCCGGGTGACCTCGTCGTGCTGGAGGTCGAGAACGACTCGCCGGTGCCGTTCGTGCTCGGACTGGCGCTCGGGGGACGGCGGTCGCGCTTCGACGTCGTCGCCGGTGGGGTGGTGCGCGCGGACGGCCGGCCGCTCGTCGTCGCGCCGCGCCCGCCGGCGCGATGGGCCACCGCGGTCTCGGTCGCGACGTCGGGTGGTGCGACCGGCGAGCCGCTCTCGGGCGTCGACGCGAGCGAGCTCGTGGTCCTCTGGCCCGTGGCGCACCGAACCGTCTTCCGGCTCGCGCTCGCGCTCGCTCGGGACGTGCCCGACGACGTGCTGCTGGCGCGGCTTCCCTCGGCCGACGAGGTCGTCGCGGGCTGGCGCGCGCAGCTCGGTCGGGGGATGCAGGTCACGGTGCCGGGCGAGCGGTTGCAGGCCGACGTGGATTCGGCGCGCGCCGACGCGCTGCTCGCGTCGTCGTCGGTCGCGCGCCCGGATGCCGCGCTGCTGGTCGCCCTGGAGGACTGGGGGTTCGACGCCGAGGCCGGCGCAGCGTGGCACCGGGCCGGTTGGCGCGCGCGTCGCGCCGCACGTGCTCGTCGGGTCGGCGGGGGAGTCCTGCGCGACGTGTGTGATCGTCTGGTCGTCGATCGCGGCGTCGGCGAGATCGACGTCGTGGTTCAGCTCCCTGACGACTGGCGTGGGCGTTCGCTCGACGTGCGCGACGCGCCGACGCGCTCCGGGCTGGTGTCGTACTCGGTCCGCTGGCACGGCGAGCATCCCGCTCTCCTCTGGGAGGTCCGCGAGGCGCGCGGTCCGGTCGTGCTGCGCGCGCCCGGGCTCGACCCCGCCTGGTCGACGACGGAGCATTCGGGGGAAGTGCTGTTGCACCGATCGGTGTCGCGCCCGGGCGGTTAGCTCGTGTCGGCCTTCGGCCGGTTCTTCGGATGATCCGAATGGTCGGATGGGACCATGGGCCGTCTGCCGGTGCCGTCGACGAGGGCCCAGCCGTCGCGGTGTTTCAGATCGTGGTGGAACGTGCAGAGCGCGTCGAGCTCGTCGAGCCTGGTGTGCTTCGTGTTCGCCCACGGTTCGCGGTGGTCGAACTCGATCCGGGTGCGGGTGCAGCCGTCGACGCTGCAACACGGTGACTGCCAGAGCAGCGCGATCTTCTGTGCCACCTTCGGCCCGCGCCCGAGATGGGTGACGTTGGCGACGTCTTCCCCTTTTGTCAGCACGAGCTTGAGGACGCTCTCGCCCAGCAGCTTCCGCGCCGTGGTGACCGGGACCGGTCCGAGCCCGGCGATCTCGCAGAGCTCGTCACCGGCGAGGTAGCCGCGCAGGAGCGCTTCGTCGTCGAGGCGCAGGATCGACAGGTACGACGGGCAGCGATGCTTCCGCTTCGGCTTGTCGGAGCTGTCGTCAGGTCGCTGGTCGTAGTCACGGAACACACCGACGAACGCGTCGAACGCGTACGCGTCGCGCTCCTCCCGGCGTCCTTCCCGACGCGCCTTCGTGAACTCCTCGTTCACGAGCCGCTCCAGCACGCGCGCGACGTGGCTCCCGTCCCGGATGGTGCCGGTGGCGTTGAAGTGCCAGCGGCCCTCCTCGTCGGTCCACGACCGGGCGCGGCGCTCTGCGTGGATCCGCCGTTCCGTTCCCTCGGGGTCCGGATCGGACTTGGAGCGTTCTCGGGCCGCCTCCTGGCGGAGCGCGGCGACCGTCGAGGTCAACGCCTTGTCCAACAGGCGCCGCTCGGCGGCCGCGTTGCCGTTCGCGCCGCTGGCGACGATCGCGGCCTGGGTGGGCGAGATCTCACCCTTGCGCATCGCGGTCTCGGTCGCGGGATGGGCGTCGAGCTTCTTCGACAGCGCGAGCTGCTGACGCGCCGCGCCGCGTGTCGTCCCCGACTGCTTCGCCATGCCTTCGGCCGCGTCGCGATGCCCACGCTGCCGCCACGTGGCGGCTTCCTCGACGCGCCGGGCGAGCAGCGTCTTCGCGTTCGCGGCGTGCCGCTCGATCTTGTCGAACGCCCTCCACATCGGCTCCGCGTCCGCGAGCGCGACCGCGTCCGGTTCGAGCGCGCGCAGCAACGCGCCGACCCGGTCTCGCATCTCGCGCACCTCCGCGACGTCGAGCATGCATGCAGTATGAACGAGGGGTATGTCAGTGAACGCCCGTCTGGAGCGACCCCGCCAAAATTTCTTCCGTTCGTGCGCGGTCAGGAACGAGCACGTCGGCGCACATGGTCGTGACGCGCGCGCCGCCTACTGACCGTATGAGCGACGACGAACAGCTTCTCCCTTCGACCATCGCCGCGATTCGGCGGTACTGGGCATCGCGCCTCGGTGTCTCCGATACAGGTGGAGTGTCGATCGCGACCGACCCTCGATCGAACGCGATCGTGCTCGTGCAGATCTACGACGACGTGTTCGTCCGCGGACCGATCGTGATCGCGCGAGCGACCGTCGAGTGGGATCGCGAGCGGCTGTTCGACGTCGACGCATGGGCTGGAGTGCTGGGCCCTCGAGCTCGACGTGCGTGGTCCAGCACATCTCGCGTATGCGGAGTCCGCCCCGGAGAGAGATCTCACCTCGGTGTCGACGATCGAGCTGGACGACCCTTGTCTTGCCGACTTCGCGGCCTCGATGTTGCCGTCCGAATGGGAGGAGAGCGGATTGCACGGCGACTTGGCGTGCCGGTACTGCACGGTGTCTGGTGACGAGGTCAGCGCGGTCGCCGGCTACGTCGTGTGGGAGGGGTGGTTGGCCCAGATTGCGTAGCGTCCGCCCGGTCCACCGCCGCCAAGGGCGCGCGCACACGGCCGCGTGCGCGGCCCTCGCCGATGCCGTTGCCGCGGGACTGGTCGCACAGTGGCGTTCGGCAGTGTCGAACCCGGCGTCCGTCGCGCTCGGCGAGCGGCTCGGGTTCGTCCGCCTCGGCAAGCAGATGACGGTCCGCGTCGGTGAGCCGCAGATCGACTTCGATGAGTCGCCGCGCTGAATGGCGAGCGCGCCCGCTCCGCGCCCGTTCACTCCGCGCCGACGCGGGCGCGTGTCGCGGCTCGGGTGATGAGTGCTGCGACCGCGGTGCGGTCGTCCGCCATCGGCACGTGACCGCACCCGGGCAGGTGCTCGACACGCGTGTCGGGCGGCAGCTGATCGAGGTGGCGTGACTGGTGCCGGAGCAAGATCCGGTCGCGTGAGCCGAACGCGACCGTCACCGGCGCGTCGACGGGCTCGACCGCGACGAGGCGCCGTGTCGCGGTCGCGCGCAGCGTCGCGTCGAAGCCCGCGCCGCTTCGCAGGGTGTCGATCGCCGCGTGCGCGTACTCGGGTGTGAGCCGGGCGGGATGACCGTGCGTCTGACCGAGGACGACGACGCGACCCGCGCTCGACCGCACGAGCCGGTGCAGGAGTCCCGACGCGTTGACGGCGAGCCACCGTGAAGTGCGCAGGCTCACGAAGGTGTAGCGCGGTGTCGTCCCGCGCCACAGGCCGGCCGGGCTCAGCAGCGTGACCGACGCGAACGCGCGCGTCCGAGCGAGCTCCATCGCGACCCAACCGCCGAGCGAGTTGCCCGCGACGTGCGGCCGCGTGATCCCGAGACCGTCGAGCAGCTCGCCGACCGCAGCGGCGAGGCGCGCCGGAGTCGGCTCGACCGACGGCGGGAGCGGGGCCGAGCCGCCGAACCCCGGCAGGTCGATCGCGAGCACGTCGAACCGCTCTGCGAGCACGCCCGCGACCGGGTTCCACGCGCGGCGCGACGATCCCAGCCCGTGCAACAGCACCAGCGGCTCGCCGGTGCCCGACCGGTCGAACGCCAGGTCCATGCCGACAGCTACGGCCGCCGACGTGCGGCGGATTGAGCTACGGCTGCCGACGTCGGCGGATCGTCCCGCGCGCCGACGGGCGGCGGATCGTCCCGCGCGCCCCGACGAACCGTTCAGCGTCCCGTCAGCTCGCGGACGATCGGCGCGAAGTCGTGAGCCTTGTCGCCGGGGACGACGACGTACGAGTAGCCCCAGCGCTCGCGGCGCTCGTGGAGCCGCTCCGCGATCTCGCGAGCCGAGCCGACGAGCGTGAGCGGCGACGCGAGCACGTCCTTCGGATCGGCGTCGAACGCGGCGCCGAGCGCCTCCGCGAAGGCCCCGGCGTCGTCCGTCACCTCTGCGACCGCGAGCCACGCGTTGAGCTCCAGGTCGTCGAAGCGTGCGCCCGCGGCCTCGCGCACCCACGCGACCTTCTCGTCGATCCGCGCCGGCAACCCGTCGTGCGCGGCGGCGACGTCGATCTCACCCGAGTGGATCGACGCGTTCACGCCGACGATGTCCGCGTGCGCGCCCGCGAACCGCAGCACGCGCCGCGCGCCGCCGCCGACGAGGATCGGCGGCCCGCCCGGGGTCGACGGCTTCGGTGTGCCGTCGAGCTCGTCGATGTCGTAGTGCGCACCGTGGAACGTGAGCGGCCCGTCGCCGAACAGCCCGCGGAGCACGTGCACGTGCTCGATCATCCGGTCGACGCGCGTCCCGGGTGGATCCATCGCGATCCCGGACCGCTCGTAGTCGAGACGCTTCCAGCCCGCGCCGACACCGACCTCGAGCCGTCCGCCGGACAGCACGTCGACCGTCGCGAGCTCGCGCGCGAGGACCGCGGGATGACGGAAGTCGCAGTCGAGGACGAGCGTGCCGACGCGCAACGTGGAGGTCGCCGCGGCGGCGGCCGCGAGCGCGGCGATCGGCCCCAAGCCTTCGTCGAAGTGGTCGGGGACGAACAGCGTCGCGTAGCCGAGCTCCTCGACCTCGCGCGACGTCTCGGCCCACGACAGCCCGTCGAACGGGGCCTGGACGTCGACGCCGAAGCGGAACCGCCGGTCGTGCGCCACGGCGCGTGCTCAGCGCGCCTGGACGTCGCGCTCCGCGACCGCCTTGATGCGTTCGAGCGTCGCGCGCATGCCCCGCTCGAGGTCGCTCACGCGGTCGTCGACGCGCATCAGGTGGCGCTCGGCCATCCGGAAGTACCACGGGTTGTCGCGCATCAGCTCGTACGACTCGGTGACGTCCGTCGCGTTTCCCGACTCCGCCGGCGCGAACGTGTACGTCCACTTCGTCATGTCCTTGCCGAGATGCCCGGTCACGAACGCGAACTCGCGTCCCGGCGAGGCCGCGACGACCTTGGGCTTCGTCGACCAGCGCACGAACCCGCGCGCGTTCGTCCCCTTGAACCGTGCGCCGACGGTCGGGCCCGTCGCGCCGTCGAGCCAGACACACCGCGTGGTCTCGGGACTCCACTCGCCCATGCGGGTCACGTCCGACACCAGCTCGTAGACGCGCTCCGCGGGTGCC